>LNFM01013497.1_pt1 | contig 10384 bp, 25 predicted proteins | sample 596031 | NCBI WGS metagenome assembly LNFM01 (sample SAMN04254537, study PRJNA301005) | activated carbon metagenome | isolation source: dual media filters at the Ann Arbor, Michigan drinking water treatment plant | place: USA: Ann Arbor | reverse complement strand
GGCTCGTTCATCACGGCGACGGCCAAGGCGGCGCGCCGCATCCCGCTGGGTATCGAGACGTACGTGGTGACCGCACCCGTCGGCACGCTTGGGCAGGGCGTCCTGGTCCAGTTTCAGACGCCCGTCGTTGTCAACCCGGGCGAGTTCGTCGCGACCGTCGCCAAGAACGTCGGTACCGTGACGACCACTGGCGTGATCGCCCTCCTCATCGGGTTCGACGCCTACTTCGAGTAGGATGGTCCCCATGTTCAAGCTGCAACACAACGCCACCTTGATCGGCGCCTTCGACACCCTCGAAGCCGCGCAGCTCGCAGCCGAGAAGCACCCACTTCACGACGGACACCCGATCGCGTGGGGTCGCGAGTACGGCCCCGATGGAAAGACCATCCGCGATGATACGTGGGTCGGTGGGTGGTGGCGTATCGACCAAGACCCCGTCGTGTAGCTAAATGTCGCTGCTCCTTGCACTTCTCGGAGGCGGGGCAGTCGACTACCCGCGCAACGTCGCCGAGAGCGTAACGGCGGCAAGCGACGCTGTCGCGCGTGCGTTTGTGGCAGTGCGCAGCCTTCCGGAGACGGTGGCGGCGCCGAGCGATGTCATCGCGCGCACGTTCGCCGGAACCCGTGCACTGCCGGAATCGATCGCCGCGCCGAGCGATGCCATCGCGCGTGTGTTCGCCAGCACGCGAAGCCTTCCGCAGTCGATCGGTGCGCCGAGCGACAGCGCGGCCCGCGTCGTCGGGCAAGTGCGCAACATCTCCGAGACGCTATCGGCGGTGACTGACGCGATCGCGCGAGCGTTCGCTGGAACCCGTGCGCTGCCGCAATCGATCGCCGCGCCGAGCGACGCCGTGAGTCGTGTCGTCGGCCAATCGCGCAGCATCTCTGAATCGACGACGATCCCGAGCGACACGATCTCACGTCTCGTCGCATTCGCGCGCAACCTGGCCCAATCGATCAACGCACCCACGGACGGTGTGACGCGCAGCGCGGGCCAGTCACGCAACATCGCCGAATCGACGACGATCCCGAGCGACGCCATCACGCGGACGCGTACGACAACTCGAGCGATCGCGGAGTCGTTGTCCGCGCCGACGGACACGGTCTCACGTGCACTTGCAACAAACCGCAACGTGTCCGAGACGAACGGCGCTCCGAGTGATGCGATCGCGCGTGCGGTGGCAGCGCTCCGTACGATCGCCGAGGCGGTGCTGGCGCCAAGCGACGCAGTGACGCGCGTGCCCAACGTAACGCGTGCCGTGAGCGAAACCGTCGCCGCACCGAGCGACGCCGTCGCGCGGACCCAGACGATGTCGCGCAACGTTGCCGAGACGGTGAGCGCGGCTGCCGACACCGTGGCACGAGCATTCGTCGGCGCGCGCACGCTCACGCAATCGATCAGCGCACCGACGGACAGCATCTCGCGCATCCCCAACGTCTCGCGCTCGATCGCCGAGGCGATCAGCGCCGTCACAGACGCTGTGACGCGCGTCTACGCCGGCACGCGTACGTTGCCTCAGACGCCGGGAGCGCCGACGGACAACGTCGCACGGCAATTCGTCGGTGCTCGCACGCTGGCACAGTCGATCGGCGCACCGACAGATAGCGTGGCCCGCGCGCGAGTGGCCATTCGTGCGGTAGCCGAGAGCCTCGGAGCGCCCACGGACAACGTGGCCCGTGTGTTCGTCGGAACTCGCACGCTGCCGCAGACACCAGGCGCCCCGTCGGATGTCGTGTCTCGCGTGTTCGTCGGCGCACGCACATTGGCGCAGTCGATCGGCACGCCCAGTGACAGCGTTTCACGCGTGCTGGGCATGTCGCGTGCGATCGCGGAGACGTTGGCGGCCGTCACGTCTCAAACCACGCGCGTACTCATCAGCGCGCGAACCATCGGCGAGGCGGTCGACGCCGTCGTCGACGTCATCGAACGTTCCTACGGGACATCGCGTGCCGTCTCCGAGAGCCTCGGAGCACCGACCGACCTGTTGACGCGCGTGTTCGGTCTCGTGCGTGGCATCGCAGAAGTGATCGGCGCTCCGACCGATGCGATCTCGCCATACGTGTTTGGGCCCCCACGCCCAACACCGCCAACACCTCCGTCGGCCGAGGGCGCCCAAGGCAAGGTGTCGGCGAAGAGTGTCGTCACGGGCATCGCGCGTGCCCGCATGGCGGCCAAGGCAATCGGGCAGGGAATCGTGTCGCGCGTTACCAGCGGTTCGGTGACGTCGACGAAGTCGTCGACGGTGAAGGGCTCCTTGAAACGGAAGAAATAGCGTGTCCCCCTATCATTATGGGGACGGTGTGCGGGCCAAAAAAAGACGGGGAGGCGTAGATGAGCTTCGTCGCGTATCTATCGCATCCCATCGGAGATGAGGACGATCCCGGTCTCCGCGGGGACAACATCGCGAACGCGGGGAAGTGGCTCAACTTCCTCGTCGACAACACGCGTTGGGCGATCCTGTGCCCGTGGCTGGCGTACACGACCACCCTGAGCCAGACCATGTACGGGCCGCGCGCGTTGATGGATCAGATCCTCCTGCTCGAGCGTTGCGACATCCTTGTCCAAGTCGGCGGACACATCTCGCCGCACATGACGATCGAACGCAACCACGCAGTGCGCCAGGGGCTGCCTGTCGTCGACCTCACGCGATTCGGCCTATCGCCTGGAACACGCGACGCCGTGCGCATGTCCATCGCGAAGGACCTTCGACGACAGATCGATCGGGCTCGCGGAATGATGAAACGCCGCGTGTGGCTGCCGCCGTTCTCCGCCGAGAACGTAACAGCGCTGCGTGCCGCCGAGCTGACGCTGCGCGCAGACCCGTACGCCGAGGAAGCACGTTTGTTGATCCAAAAAATCATCGCCGCCGCCATACGTGTGGACTAGCCGCCGCGGTGACCTTCCAGGTCGGGCTCGGCGCCGACGATGCACTCCAAACACGTCGGCGGCTCCGAGGTAGCCCGCGCGCCATCGGGACCCGTGAACTGCGTGCGCTCCGCGACCACCACACCGCAGTCAGTGTACGTGCGGTTGTTCCGCTGGTTCGTCACCCAGTGCACGACGTCCCAGTGGTCGCGCCAGCGGACGTAGTAGCTACCCACGACCGTAGTGCTCGCGCGACTTGACCGCACACATCAGGCACGTTGCAGGGCGCGCTTCGTCGGTGATCTCGGTTTCATTCTCGTCGACCCAATGGTCGAGATCGCACATCAGCACGGGCGTGCTGCAGCCGTCATGTTGGAGTACCGCAACGTGGTGTGTGATGCCGTCGACGATGGTCGTCGGACGCGAGCGCCGCGCGCCGATGCGGACTGCGTACGGAAGTTTGCCTCCGACCATGTAGCGATACGTCGCCTGCGCGTGCTCCCACTTCGAGTTGAAATTCTCGGGCGCCAGTGCAGGCACGCCCGCCCGCGACAACAACGTGCCTTGATGGACGAAGTGGTCGCGCTCCTCGACCCGACGCGCCCACCAGTTCGTCGTGTGGTCAGTGCGCATCTGCGCGCGGGCGCGACGCTCGTGTCGCACGATGATGGCGGTCGCAGTGGCGACGATCGCGCCAACGATGATCCAGTCGATCATCGGCCACTCGCGCAAGCGATGCACGTCAACGTGTCGAATGTCTCGAGGCGTTCTCGCGCATCGCCGTAGAAATGACCGCAGCGCGCCAGCCACCCCTGAGTGAACACCGTGCCCTCGTGATACTGCAGCAATCGATGCACGAGGCCGTCGTCGCCCACCACGCGCACGCCGCGTGCGTCGTAGATGTGGCTCACCACCGCGTCGATGACACGCATCAGGGTCACCACGACGTCACCAACGTCTCGTCATGCTTCGACGCAAGCCCCTTGCACAGGATGCATGTGATCGGGTCCTCGCTGATCCGCTGAGCATGCGCGTCGCCCTCGTAGGCGTCACGACAGAAGAACGTCCAGCGCTCGCGCTCGCGCTCGTAGCCCAAAGCACATGTACGATGCCTAGCCACTCGACGGGCGCGTGGACCTTCGCCAGCACCGCGTCGGCAACCGTCGCGATGGTCACGTTCGTTTCCTCAAACAGAACAGACATGATACGGCCCGCACGAAACCTTTTAGGCGTGTCCATCGTGTGTCGACCTCCCATTCGCAGTTTGTGATGTCGATGTCCTGATCGCCTGCCGTGTTCTCCTGCGGAGGTGGAGCATGGTAAGTACGATAAACGTGCACGAGCCCGGTCTCGGGGTCCAGCACCTGTTTGTCCATCTACTTCTCCGGGGCGTTCTACTGCTGGATCATGCCCCCTTGACGAGCAGGACGGCCTCGCGCCGCTGCGGTAAGTCAGGCGGAATGCGCTCCACGAGCTTGCGCAGCGTACCGAGTTCGAGGCCGTCGGCGATGGCAGCACGCAGTAACGCGAGCACCTCGTCCGTGGTCAACTTCCGGACGCGGTGGAACATCCGCGGGTACTGCGAGTGTTCTACGAGTTCGGTGTCGCCGCGCTCGAACACCGTGTCATGACCGCCGCAGCCCTGGCAGTGCTCCATGTCGGGCTCGCGCGACGAGACCAAGCCTTCTTCGTCATAGCTGTGACAGCTGATCCAGCCGTACCACTGCTGGCAGCACACGCACGTCGAGCACCCACCGGCCCATGCGATCGGCGGACCCTTCCAGGCGATCGTCTTGCCGTGCTCGCACGTATTTCCGAGTGATCGGAGCCTGAGCAAGGTCTCCTCGCTCGGTCCGCGCTGACCTTCGCTGAAGGCCGTGTACGCGGCGGCTTCGATGTCCGCGATCTCCTCTTCAGTTAGCTTGGTCATTTGACCTCCACGTCGTACGCCTCGCGATGTACGTCGCCCAGCGCGGCGCGGTACTCGCGCCCGATGGCCTGGATCGACGCACAGCAATCCAGGCACAGGTCCTTGTGGCGGTCGGGGTAGATGGCCAGCGCGACGAACTTGTCGAGCGGGACGACCACGTGCAGCGTGACGTCACGTCCGCACTGCGTCACATGGCGACCGTGGGGGTTGCAGAATTGTGCATGTTTCATGGTGCCTCCTCGACTCTACTCCTGGTTTATCACGTCTACCATGCGCGTAACCGCGCACCGTAGGCACCGCGCCGGCGGCACCAGGCGACTACGTTTCGGTACGTCATCGATACCCACGTCGAGGCCGCACCCCGTGACGTAGTCGATCTTGGGCGTGGCGTACCACTTGGTGTGGCGTACGAACAAGACGTGGGTCAGCCCCATCGGGTCAGCCCACGTCCAGGTCTGTCGCTCAAGACGTACGACGGTCATCGTAAACCTCCACGAGACGGCCGCGCACGATGCGGACGCGGTACGGCGGTTCCATCAAGCGGAGCGCGTGCCAGCACAGCAGGCAGTTGGTGTCCTGCTGCTCGTCGAGCGTAGGCGCGTCCCAGGCTTCCCACGTCAAGCCGCAACACGTCTGCACGTAGTGGCGCTCGCGGTAGTCCATGTTGACGTGGAAGAGCGCGTGCTGCAGCGGCGGGTCAAGCACAGAGGCCTTTGAACAGCGCGCGGCGCAGCTTCATGAAGCGCGGGCGTTTGATCAAACGAGATAGCTGGTTGATCGAGCGCCCATACACGAACCCGAACAGGTCGTTCTTCTGCTGCATGCGAATGCGATCGCCCTCGAGCTGGCACCCCGACGAGCACTCCACGCACGTCAACATGACCTCATCGGTCCGGAATCCAACGAGTGCAGGGACTTTGGCGTCGGCCGCTTTCTCGAGCGAGAAGCCGCACTTCGTGAACGGAACGACGACGACCACTGCCTCGTCGTGCAGCAACATGCTGAGCGTGCGCACGTCGATCACGCGATGGACCAAGCCGTCGTCGGGGCTGTAGTAACGCCGGAACGCCGCCCAGCGCGGCGCGGATGGCGCAGTCCTGGTGTCCATCTCCATCATTGGTCTCCCCAATTGAACTCCTCGGTCGTGCACGCACGGGCGATGTTCGCCATCCCCACGCAGCGTAGACACGTAGCAGGCACCGTCACGATGTACTGACGAACGTGCACGAGTATGTCGCCGCACGCCGAGTGGACGCTGATCATCTGCACGAAGTCGCGAAGGTCGCCGAACCGCACGATATGCGTGACCCCGTCGCCGCCGGTGAATCGCCCCGTGTAGTCCCGCCGCACGAGGTCGAAGTACGTCATCGCAGGTGCGAGATGCCGAGGTACTCGCGCAACCACGGCCAGTGCGCATAGAACGCAGGCGAGCACGGCATCCTTTTCACCGCCTGCCACGGGTCGACGTACGACAGCATCGCGTGGTCGAGGCACTGCGGTTCCTTGACCGAGCAGTCAGACGAGATCTCGACCCGATAGAGATCGATCACGAAGGCGAACTCGAGGTCGAGCGTGGCTGACGCAATGAAGTGACGGACGTAGACTTTCACGCCCAGCTCCTCACGCCACTCACGAGCAAGCGCGGTCACGGGGTCCTCACCGTCGTCGAGCTTGCCGCCAGGCAGCTCCCACAGATCGCCGCGGTACTTGCCGTGCTTGCGCAAGCCCATGAGGATTTGGCCGTCCTCGCGCACGAGCACACCGGACACAACACGCCCCATCACGCGGACACCAACACGTCCAGGACGCGCGGGTCCTCGTTGGCGTTCATCTGGGCCTGTGCGTGTTTGCACTTCATGCACTGGTGAATCGGCGGATGCGCCAACACCCGTGCGACGGCGTACTTCACGCCAGCAACCACGCGCACCGTCGTGCCGTACTTCACGCAGATGTTGGCGACGTGGAACTTGGCCGTGTGCTCGGCGATGTTGAGGCGCACGCCGATCAGCTTGTTCGACAAACCCTCGGCGATCAGGGCCGCGACCTCCAGCTCGCGTGGCGTCAGAGGGTCTCCAGCTTTCATTTTGCTCGGCATCAACGTTCCTTTCTACAGCGGCTTCTTGATCGAGTGGCCCTCGACGTCACGGACGTCCGCCGAAACGAGGGTCGAGTCCTGGCGTTGTGGTGATGATCGCGTCGTTGTCCCACATCTTGAACGTGAGATTCGAGCCGTACGGGCCTTCGCCTACCTTCTCGACAAAGGCATAACGATCGTCCCAGATGCAGATGTCCCCAGACTTCCACTCGGGAAGCGGCTGGCCTTGCGTTCGTGACTTACGTCCAAGAATCCTCATGTTCCTCCGTACTCGCGCTTATCCGCGACAGCTTCCTCGGGCGAGCTTCCTCCACAACGGAGGCAGACGTCGTTGGGGTCAGGGTTGGTCCAGCGCCGCGGCGCGAGCACACGCTGGCCACACCCGGCGCACACGAAGTAGCGACGGCTCACAGGCACATGTCTCGGACGCCAAGCGCCTTGAGAAAGCAGTCGCGATGCCACGGCTCCTCGCTCTCGCCCTCGGCGCCGCTGTGGGGAAGCAACAGCCCGAGCTGGTGTTCTTGGAAGGGATCGCCGCACGCGAGACACACGACGTCGACGGGCATCGACACGACGGGCACGTCGATGCGCATCCATGCGGTTGGAAATTGCTTCATGGGGTCCTCGGTTTCACGACGAGCCTGATGGAGCCCTTGCGCGGCTCGAGGGTGATATCGCCTTCGATGTCGACGACCAAGCACGCGCCGTCGTCCGAATGGCGGACAGAGACCTGTACGCCGTCGATCCAACAGGAGACTTGTTTCGTGTTGCCGTCGCCCATCGCGGGATACTTGTCGGCGTTCATCCATGTCTCCAGGTAAACAACACGCGCTTCGAGTCGCCGCCGAGGGCGATGAACTTGGTCCTGATGGTGTCAGCCTCGTAGCGCGACACGCAGCTCATCCGCATCGTGTCGTCGACGTACTTCGCGGTGGCCTTGATGAGGCGGCGCGCGTCGGCCTCCTCGTAGGCGCCCATCTCGAGCAACTTCGGGTCCGATGGAAATTCGCTGTCCCAGGGCGTCATTCGGGGTCACGCTTCCCTTCCCAGTAGCGCGCGGCGAGCGTGGCGAAGCCGTCCGCGACGACGCCGGTGTACTCGTCGGTCTGCCGAGTGATCACGTCGATGTGGTCCTTCGCGACGTACACCTCGAGCCAACGCTCGTCGTGCTGCTCGCACGCCGCGGCGTAGCGTTCCATGTGCGGCTCGCGACGGAACGGGAAACTCGGCTTGCCAACGAGCTTGGCGATGATGCGCGAGCTGTCGCTCCGCCACACGGCAGCGGCAGTGCCGAGATAATCCTCGAGGACCCGCTGAACCACCGCGAGCTTCGGGCGCTTCTTGTCCCATCTCACGAATCGGTCGATACCCACGTGGCCTCCATGATGCTCCCTTATAACGCAAAAAGAGTTGGCGCGATAAACCCTACGTCCAGAACGGAATTCCCTCCAGACACCAGACACATGAAACCGGCGTATCCGCGGGCATCATGTTCCAGCCCTTGCACGTCGTGTCGCACGCATATTGCGGAGAGTGGCCTGTCCACTGGTAATCGCACTGGGTGAAGTTTCCGATGACGCCGTGGACAACGCCGTAGTGGTCCTGCACGCAGCCATCGACTGGCAGCTGTGCCGCGACGACTTGTTGATACTCGCCGCGCCACGCCTTGGGCGCGAACATCAGCAGCTCGTCAATCCACTTCGTGGTCAGGACACTTCTCCACGCAGCCGCACTCGACGCAGTTCCCGCAGTGACTGCACACCGCGAACTTGTCGTTGTCCATCGAATGGAGCCCGCACGCCTCGCACGAGGCGTCGCCCTCGTTGTGCCAGCCCTGCGCGCGCAGGTACGCGTCGTCCGTCTCGACGCCGGGCTTGTCGCGCGTACGTGCTCGCACGTCGTTCTCGGGCGAACGCCGGCAGTGCGCCATCTCGTAGTCGAGGTCCAGCTCGTTCTTGCCGATCGCGCGGGCCTGCGCGGACGTGTACGCGTGCACCATGACCGCGTGATCGGTCCAATCGCGATCGGCGCAGCACACGACCCACGCCTTCATCTGCATCGCCTGTAGGTGTTCGGGCGCGTAGCTGTACTTCAGCTTGCTGGGAAGCCAACGCACGTCCAGCTCAGGGCCGACGACGTTGCGTCCGTAGTCGACGGGTCCGATGACCTCGCCGACGCAGCGCCCGAACTCCTTCACGTGTGCGTGCGAGTTCGTGGCGAACAAGGCCTTCTTGCACGCCGCGTTCATGCGGACCTTGGTGCCCGGCGTCATTCGTCGTTCTTCGCGTGCAACCGAGCAATGATCAGGTCGGCATCGGCCACCGCCTTGTCCATCCCGTGCTCCTCGAGATAGTGCCCACCGTCGCGATGAATGCGCGCAAGCAAGTTGCGTAGGTGCGCCGAGTCGGATGTCAACAGCCCGGGGACGGCCTTGCCCACCGTACGCTGGTGCATCTCGACGCGCACCGACGTCTGGCAATGCGGACACGTCTCGGGCGGATCGCTCGCCAGGTCGGCGAGGATCACTGCCGGCGCCGTGTCGAGCGTGAACGTGCGCAGGAAGCAGTCGCCTGCCTTGCTTTGGAACTCGATGACCGTGTCACACGAGGGGCACGGCACCATCACGGAATCAAACATCCCCATCAGGACCTCCCAGCGACGACGATGCATTCGATGCACGTCGGGAAAATGTTCTCGGGCGGCACGTAGCTATAGCCGTTGCCGTAGTCCTCGTGCTCGAGGCCGATCCGCTTGTTGAAGTTGTGGACCATCCAGCCGCAGAAGGCTTCGCTTGCATGGGTGACGCGCAGCGCGTGAAGCACGCCGCCCTTTGCACGTGCGACCGCCTTGATCTTCACCGCGGCCGCCACGACGGGTCCAACGTCTCGAGGGCCTCTCGTGCATGACACGGTCCGCAGAGACAAACCGTGCCGCAGTTGTTACGCACGCACGGCATCCGTGCGTAGTCGCGTAACGCAGGAATCGCGTGCCGGGTCAATACTCGCTCCATGTTGGCCGTCTTCCTCATCCTCGTCCTCGGTGTGGTCGAGCTACTTCGCGCGTCGCCGCTCGGCCACTAGGCAACGCAAACACGTGACGACACGTTCGACAGGATGCGCGTCCCACAGGTCGTAGCCGCACAACATCTTGTACGAGCTGAGCCCCCAGCCTGAAGGCAGCCGATGTACGACGGCAAAGGCGTCGGGCAGCGTCATTCATCCAGGCCTTCCAGGGACTCATGCTGTTCACCGAAGACCTTCGGCGGCGGCAAGCGTCCGGTGATCACGGCCATCCGTACGCCGAGGTTGTTGCCCACGCCAAGCTGATGGTGCAACCACCCAGCGCACGGGCGATTCGCGCCACGCTTCCCGTTGTGGCACTCCATCACGAGCCGCGTCTTCTCGACCATCGACGTGAGGCCCTCGCGCAGAGAGTTCTTCATCCGCTCGTAGATGCCCGGGTCGAAGTCGGGCACGTCGCGCGATGGCTTCAC
>LNFM01013496.1_pt1 | contig 10385 bp, 12 predicted proteins | sample 596031 | NCBI WGS metagenome assembly LNFM01 (sample SAMN04254537, study PRJNA301005) | activated carbon metagenome | isolation source: dual media filters at the Ann Arbor, Michigan drinking water treatment plant | place: USA: Ann Arbor | reverse complement strand
GGGCGAGGCGCTGAATCGCACTGGGGGGGGATCTGATCGAAGCCTACGTCCTGGGCGTGGACGTGTGGTTCAAGGTCGCGCGCGCCATGCCTCGTCTGCAACAGGCATCTACGGTGCGTTGGGAGCGGCGGCTGCCGCGACCAAGCTGTTGCGGCTGGATGCGAACCAGACGACTCAGGCCCTGGGGCCGGGTGGTTCGCAAGCCGCCGGGTTGATCCAGAACTTGGGCACGATGACCAAGCCCATCCATGCCCGGCCACGCGGCGCGTAGCGACATCGTCTCGGCCATGCTAGCCGCCGACGGATTCACGGCGACCCGGGAAGTCCTAGAAGGCGATCTCGGATTTCCACTTGCGCTCTGCGGTCCGGGCGAGGTGGTTCCGGTTCGAATGGTCATCGAACTTGAAGCGCCGTTTGCCGTGGTCGACCCGGCATAAACGTCAAGTCCTATCCCTGTTATTACTCCGCTCACAAGTCTATCGATGCGATGTTTCACATGCTGGGCGAGCACGAGATCCAAGCCCATGACGTTGCCTCGGTGGCGTGTCGCGTACCCTCCAGCGTGACCAAGATCCTCTTCCACACCCGTCCGGACACGGGACTGCGGCAAAGTTCAGCATGCAGTTCTTCATGGCAGCGGCTCTCGTGGAGCGCAAGCTTGGCCTCGCGCATTTCACCGATGCAAAGGTCAACGACCCACGCATACGAGCATTGATGGAATGCGTCACGATGACCGCGCATGGGGACGGTGCCAACGGTGAGACCCCATTCGACGTTCCCGATGTGGTCACAGTCACACGGAAGAGCGGTGCTCGGTACAGCCATTCCGTGAGCACCGCGAGAGGCCACGCCGATAGTCCATTGAGCGAGGCGGAACGCCTTGGCAAGTTTCAGGAATGTGCTCGACTGGCTCTGCAGGAGGATGACGGGCTTCGATTGGGCGCCGTCAGCGCGCAGCTGCATGAACTGGAGGAGCTTTCCGGACTCATGGCGATTCTGCGTCGGGCAACCGCATCTTGCTCGGCCTGGCTGCAGGATGCCCATCTTTGGTCGAGCGCTTGCCTCACCGGTAGATCAGGATTGACCTGCTGCAGGGGCGAGTACTATTGTGCGGAGCAGTGCCCAGCAAGAGGCTGCGCGTGCCGACCGCAGGGGGACACGCATCAACACTGGCTAAGGGCTCATGCACTGTGCGAGGAGTTCAAGTGATCGAAGTCGCTCCGATAGGTCCGTAAACCAACCTTGCGGCGGGCGCCTTCGATCGTGCTTGTTTTATCTTTTGAAAGGATTGGAAGCATGCTGATCAGGCGAGCCTACTTGGGCGTGCCATGTTGGCTGATCATGACGATGGGGATGTCCGTCGCAGATGCAAGCGATTATCCCGCGCGCCCGGTGCGCTTCGTGGTGGCGCAACCGCCCGGTGGCGGCACGGACGTGGTGGCACGCATGCTGGCCCAGCGCATGAGCGAAGTGTTCAAGCAACAAGTGGTAATCGATAACCGGCCGGGTGCCGGCGGTATCGTGGGTACCGAGCTCGTGTCCAAGGCGCGGCCCGACGGCTATACGCTGTTACTCGGCTATACCGGCAGCCTCACCATCAATCCGGCGCTGCACAAGAAGCTACCCTATCATCGCGTGCGCGATTTCGATCCCGTGAGCCTCGCGGTGGCAAGTCCGTTGATGCTCACCGTGCACCCATCAGTGAAAGCCGGCAGCTTCGGAGATCTCATTGCGTTGGCGAAGGCCCGCGCCGGAACGCCCCTGAACTATGCTTCGCCCGGCAATGGCTCGTTACATCATTTGTCCATTGAATGGATCAAGTCGGCCATGGGCGTCGAGCTGGTTCATATTCCGTACAAGGGCGCCGCATCGTTTAACTCAGTGGTTGCAGGGCAGACGCAGCTCGGTTTCGTCAGCCTAGTCAGCGGACTGCCGCAGGTAAAGGCTGGACGAGCGCGGGCGCTGGCTGTGACGAGCAAGACGCGCTCACCCATGCTGCCGGACGTGCCTGCATTGGCGGAAGTGGGATTGCCGGATTTCGATGCGCGCAATTGGTTCGGGGTACTCGTGCCCAAAGGAACACCGAAGTCGACCATCGATACCTTGAGCAGCGTGATCATGGAATATATGCGCATGCCACAGACGCAGGCGCGCGTCCTGGAAGGGGGTTCGGAGGCCATAGGCAGCACTCCGGCTGAATTCTCGGAGCTGATCCGTCGGGAAGGCGAGCGATGGGCCAAAGTAGTGCAGCAGGCCGGCATGGCCGTGGACTGAACATCGGAAGGAGGAACGAACCATGAGCGAAAGTCTGCTGTTGCTCGATCCCATTGCGCCGGCGCGCACAGAGGCGCACGAAGGTGTGCTGGGACTGCCGGATCTATCGGGTAAGGTTGTCGGATTCATCGATAACGCCAAGCCGAACTTCAATCATCTCGTGGACGATCTCGCCGAGTTGCTTCTAAAGCATCACGGGGTCGCGCGGGTGGTAAAGCACCGCAAGCGAGGGCAGGTGCCGGTAGGAGATGCCGTGCTCGTCCCCATGGCACTGGAGTGTGATCTCGTCATCACGGGCTCGGGCGACTGAGGCTCCTGCACGTCGTGGAGTATCCACGACAGTGTCGAAGCCGCCAAACGCGGCACGCAGGCGATCACCATTTGTTCCAGCGCATTTATCGGGCTGGGGAAGGCTCAGTCGAAAGCTTTGGGGCACGCACAATTGCCGATTGCCGTAGTGCCGCACCCGTTCGGCATCAGGACGCGCGACGGCGTTCGCGAATTGGCGCAAGCATGCGTCCATGACATTGTGCGTCTTGCGAGTCAGCCAACGCCTCGCCCTGCGGCGAAGTCGGAGGCGCGTGCGTACGGACCGCGGGCTGCGACGGTCGAAGCGCCGAGCGAACTCGAAGAGCTCAATCGGTTCATTTTCGAGCGCAAATGGGGGGACGGTCTGCCGGTGATTCCGCCGACCACCGAGCGCGTGGCGCGTATGCTGGCCGGGACGCGGCGGCGTCCAAACGAAGTGATCGCCAGTGTGGCACCCGCTTATGGAGCGGCTACGGTAGAGCGTATCGCCATCAACGCCGTGATGGCTGGCTGTCGTCCGGAGTACCTCCCGGTGCTGATCGCCGCAACCGAGGCCGTGACGGACCCTGCCTTCAACCTGTCTGGAGTGCAGGCTACCACGAACCCGGCAGCAGTCTGGTTGATCGTGAATGGTCCGGCTGCACGGACTCTTGGCTTTAACGGATCGAACAATTGCCTGGGTCCAGGATCGTGGGCGAATGCCACCTTGGGACGGGGCTTGCGACTGATTTTGCAGAACGTCGGGGGGGCTCTGCCCGGGGACATGGACAAGGCGACACAAGGGCAACCGGGCAAATACACCTTCTGTTGCGCGGAGAACGAGGAAGCGAGCCCTTGGGACGCGTTGCATGTTGAACGGGGTTTCGCAGCATCGTCGAGTACCGTGACCGCAGTCGGCGCGCTCGGCACTTGGAACATGAATACTCATGCCAAAGATGCGGAGGACATCCTAAGAGTCGTCGCAGACACCATGGCGTTTCCCTGCGGCAGCGACTACGCGCATGGCGGCGAGCCTTGGCTGGTGTTCGCGCCAGAGCATGCGCAGATTCTGGCGCGCGAGGGATTGAGCAAGTCGGACGTCAAGCGTCGACTCTGGGAGATGTCAAAGCTCAAGGCGAGCCGGCTGGCGGCGAAGGACCTGGGTCGGGTGCAGAACATGCGACGTGCTGAACTGGGTGACATCGATGCCGATACGATGCTTCCGGTCAGTGTAAAGGCTGACGAAATCGGCATCATTGTCGCGGGCGGGGCCGGCACGCATTCGGTGTACATCCCCGTATCGGGGCACAGTCATTCATCTACGCGCGAAATAGCTGCGGGAGATGTGCCGTAAGCGCTTTATTCTGGCGTGGCCATGGTCAATAAATTCAAATTACATCTGCGATAGACTTCCGCATTGCCCCTCCATTTTCATTGTTTGTGTTGGGTGTGCAAACGGGTACCGCCATCGGTCGCGTTGAAGGCGAAGTGTCCAAGTTCTTCCACGGCATCTGCGATAGACTTTCGGAATGGGTTCAGTGCCCCTTTGCCAACATTTACTCCTGATGGTCGCATCGGGGTGGGTTTGCCGTCTGAACATTGGCTTGTACCCGCGCGGGTGCATGTGATTCGGCCGACTCTGCCGGGTATTCTCTGGCGTCCTGTGTTGTCATCGTCATAATTGGCACAAGGTCTGCCGCGACGACAGTGGTGGCAGTATAGGTTCGGCGCCGAGAGCCTCTTCAGCGTAGCTCTCAGCTGACATCGCGACAAGTCATCGCGTCACTACGCTCCGTCTACGTCGAATCTGTTGCTTCGTATCTCGACAGACAAACTTTCCTTCACATGTTGCGTGGCTTTGGGCAGAATCGGGCTGCGTCACGAAGTCCGACCCCTGTTCGATGCGGGAGATAGATCGCATGCCGATTCCCGGAACGACGCTTACGAGCCTGCGCCCCCTTACCCAGGGAACGAATGGCGTGGTAGTGGCCAGTCATCCTGCTGCAGCCATGGCCGGCTACGAGGTACTGCGGCGAGGAGGCAATGCGGTCGATGCTGGCGTCGCTACCGGGCTGGCGCTCAACGTCGTGCATTCGCATGAATGCAGCTTCCTGGGTGTCGCGCCGATGTTGATGTACCTGGCCGATCGCAATGCAATCGTGGAAATCTACGGCTTGTGCTGGTGGCCCAAGGCCGCCACACTCGACTACTTCCATCAGCACCACGGCGGCAAGCTGCCGCCAGGCATCTACCGAACGCTCACCCCGGGCGCAGCCGATGCCTGGTTCACCGCACTCGCGCAATACGGCACGCTGAGCTTCGGCGAGGTGGCAGAAGCCGCGATCAAGCTCGCCGGTGATGGCTTTCCGATGTATCGCTTTCTCGCCTCGGCGATCCAAACAGCGCCGCAGATGTACACCTCGGCGCCCAGCACCGGGGCGGTGTTCATGCCCAATGGTCGTACACCGAAGATGGGCGAGATGTTCTATCAAAAGGATCTGGCAGCGACCCTGCGACGGCTCGCCGACGTCGAAGCGGAGAATCGTAAGGTCGGTCGCGTCGCTGCCCTGCAGGCGGCACGCAATTTCGTCTACAAGGGTGAATTGGCAGAAAAAATCGTCGCCTTCTGCAAGGCTGAAGGCGGACTGATGACCGAGGAAGATCTGGCAGCATTCCACGTCAGGCAGGACCTTCCATCGCACGTGAACTATCGCGGCTACGACGTCTATTGCACGGGCGCCTGGGGGCAAGGGCCAGCGTTCCCGCAGGCACTCAAGCTGCTCGAAGGCTTCGACCTGCGCGCCATGGGCCACAATAGCGCCGCGTACGCACATGTCGTCGATCAGGCCATCAATCTCGCTTTCTCGGACCGCGAGGCCTATCTCGGCGATCCGGCTTACGTGGACGTGCCCTTGCAAGCCATGCTCGCCGAAGACTATCTGCGAGAGCGACGCAAGCTGATCGATCCGGAACGCGCTTGGCCAATCATGCCACCCCCCGGCGATCCGCGCGGGCGGCGAGCCACAATGGACGGTGCGCCACAATCGCCGGCCGAGGCCGCAAGCGCCGCTGGCACGGTTGGCCCCCAAACCTCGGGCACGTCTTATTTCGGTGTCGTCGACCGCCACGGGAACATGTTCTCGTGCATCCCCAGTGAGGGCGCGAAGTCCGGCCCCATCGTGCCGGGTACCGGCATGGCGCTCTCGTGGCGCGGCTTTCAATCCAAGACCGAACGGGGACATCCGGCTGCGCTCGGCCCGCATCGTCGACCGCGTCTGACGCCCTGTCCCTCGCTCGTCATGAAGGACGGCGAGCCCGCGATGGTGCTGGGCGGCTACGGCGGTGACCACATTCCGCAGGGGACGCTACAGGTGTTCCTGAATATGGTCGAGTTCGGCTTCGATGCTCAAGAAGCCGTGGAGGCCGCCCGCTTTTACAGTTACAGCTTTCCCAATTCGCAGTACCCGTCGGCCTACGATCCTGGACTCTTGCGCGCTGAACGCCGCATCGGCGGCGACGTAATGAATGCGTTGCGCGAACGCGGGCACAGGGTCGAAGCGCACCCGGACTGGTGGGAAGGGGCCTGCCTGTACGGCGCAATCGTCCGCAATCCGAAGAGTGGCGTACTTCAAGGGGGTGCCGATCCGCGCGGTGAGGCGTATGCGTTCGGATATTAGCGGTCTGAAACGTTCTATGCGAGGCTACGTGCGGATGGCATGGTGGTCGACTAGTCTCGTTATAGGGCTGCTCGCAAGCAGCGCGCAGGCCCAGCACGGTTCTTATCCGGCGAAGCCGGTTCGGCTGATCGTGACCTCACCGCCCGGTGGCAGCCAGGATTTTCTGGCGCGGCTGCTCGCCCAAGGACTCGCACCTGCCTTAGGCCAGCAGGTACTGGTCGACAACCGTACTGGCGCGAGCGGCATCATTGGGATCGACTATGTCGCCAAGTCGGCGCCGGATGGCCACACGCTGCTGCTGGGGGCCGGCGGTCCACTGACCATCGTGCCGGCTCTCCAGCCCCGAATCCCATTCGACCCCGCGCGAGATTTCGCACCGATCACGCTGGTCGCCGGCGGGTCGTTCGCGTTGACGGTGCATCCGTCGGTGCCGGTGCAAAGCGTGCGAGACCTGATCGCATTGGCGAAACTCAAGCCGGGTTCCTTGAATTTCGGATCCTCGGGCACGGGTGCATCACCGCACATTGCCGCCGAACTCTTCAGATCGACAGCAGGGATCGACATCGTTCACGTGCCGTACAAGGGCGTGGGTCCCGCGATGACTGAACTCCTGGGCGGGCAAGTCGAGTTCATGTTCGCCGACGTGCATCTGGTCGCCCCGCACGCGGCCTCTCGCCGCCTGCGAGTCCTTGCAACCACCGGTCGCGAACGCTCGAGTGCGATGCCGCAGATACCGACGATGGACGAGGCCGGCGTGCCTGACTACGCGATGGGAAACTGGTTCGGTGTGCTAGCCCCAGCAGGCACCTCCCAGGAGATCGTCGGTCGCCTCAACACCGAACTCCGAAAGATTCTCGACGGCCGGCCGCTGCGTGAGCGCTTTGCCACACAGGGCATCGAGCCGCGATCGAGTACGCCGGAACAATTCGGTGTGCATATACGCGGCGAGTTGGAGAAGTGGCGCAAGTTCATCAAGGCGGCAAACATCCGGCTCTAGTAGTGCCATTCACGTCTGGGGACAATAACTATGATCCGCATTCACCTGATGATCGGACCCGTAGCCGCCGCGCTCGTGGCGGTGTTGCCGGTGTATGCGCAGAACTATCCAACCAAGCCCATACGCGTCGTCATCCCCTACGCCCCCGGGGGTGCGACCGATACCCCCGGACGCATCCTCGTGACGAAATTTTCCGAGCTGACCCGCCATCAGATCGTCATCGACAATCGGCCCGGCGCCGGTGGGACGGTCGGAGCAAGCATCGTCGCAGCAGCCCCTCCCGATGGCTACACGTTGCTCATCACCTCCACCACCCACGTCATCGCAGGTCAACTCTACAAGGGTCTCGCGTTTCACCCGGTCAATAGCTATGCCGCAGTGATGAAGTTCGGCGTCTCGCCTAACGTCCTGGTGGTACACCCGTCGCTGCCTGTGCGCTCGGTGAAGGAACTGATTTCGCTCGGGAAGGCGAGACCGGATGAGATCGATTACGCCTCCTCGGGGATAGGCACCTCCCAACACATGCTCGGGGCATTATTCCAGTATCTGTCTGGGGCACGCATGCGCCATGTCCCTTACCAGGGCGGTCGGCCCGATATCGACGTCGTGGGTGGCCGCGTGCCGGTCTGGTTTGTCGGCGTGGCTCGCGCTCTACCGCTAATATCTTCCAACAAGCTGCGGCCGATCGCGACCACCGGTGATAAACGGCCAAAGGCCATGCCGGATCTGCCCACCGTTGCCGAAGCGGGCCTCAAAGGTTATGCCGGCGAATCGTGGCATGTGGTGCTGGCGCCGCGCGGGACGGCTGCGGATATCCTCAACAGCTTGCAAGCGGACCTTACGAAAGCGGTACAGGCGCCAGACGTCGAGAAGCGATTTAACAGTACCGGCAACGAAGTGCTCACAGCTCCCGCACACCAAGTCGAAGCGATGCTGCGGACCGAGTTCGATAAATGGGGCAGGGTCATTGAGGCGTCGGGCCAGAAGATCCAGTAGAAGCTGTAGTCGCGATTCTGATTCGAACGATTTGCTTCATTGGATGTTGGCAAGCGCGGGCGAAGGTCCGCCGGCGGAACTTGAAAATCACATAAGGACCGCTTAGGAGCAGGGGGGGCGTCATACGCTGCGTTGGTATGACGAGCGGGGAGCCGCATCGATGTCGGTCGCCTGCTTCAGAGAGTAGAACAATGAATCGAACCAGTGCGGCACGTGCCACTTGCGTCGCCGGGCTTGCCATCTGGTCGGGCGGGGCAGCGTGTGTCTCGGCGCAGTCCTGTCCCAGTAAGCCCGTTCGTATCGTCGTCGGTTACGCGCCAGGCGGTGGCGCCGACATCACTTCCCGCATCGTGGCACAAGAACTCACCGATCTGCTGGATGATACGACGAGAATGCTTGGATTGGCTGATTCCGATCTCGGAAGCTCACCTTCGTGTCATCCTCAACGAGTGGGTCGCGCACTATAACGGAGGCCGCTGTCATGGTGCGCTGGGGCCCGGCGTGCCCGCTCCGCCGAGCGAACTATCTGTCGTTCCAGAGTCTGAAGCCCGACATGGATTGGCGGCGGGTTCGCTCGTGCTCGCGAAATCAATCTTGAGCGGATTGCATCATGAGTACTCGCTCGTGAACGCGAGGGTACACACGTGATCGTCGATGCCGAGGCCATCGGCTCCTGAACCCGCCAGCGCGAAGTCAGTTTTGGCGGACCCACAATCTCGTAGTGTCCAAAAACTCCAATGACACGTGGGGTAGACGATCGGCATTAAGAGATCCGATTTCGATACGCTCGTGGCACAACATCCGGTAGTCGCTTTGAACCTTACGCGGTTGGTGATTGAGCGACTTCGCAGGGCAGAGGCAGAGCGAAGGTCGCTTAATGAGCAGGATCGGATCAGGACTGTGCGGCCGGGGGGTAACCGGCGTCCCTACCGGGCCCATTGAATGGGCAGGGCGTGACTGTGATCGTTGCGTCATGCTGGGGAGGGTAGTACGATATTGCTACTTTATTGGAGTGCTCCTGTGGCAGTGACTAGCCTGAAATTACCCGATGAGCTCAGGGGTCGTATTCGAGCGCTCGTCAAGGACGGTGATCGGAGCGCACACGCGTTTATGGTGGAAGCCATTGATCGTGCCGCTCGCGCGGAGGAGTTGCGGAGACAATTCGGCGCGGACGCAGCAGATGCAGAGCGAGAAGTTCAAACGTCCGGAAAGTCGTACGACGCTAGGGAAGCATTCGAGTACTTCGAGGCGCGCGCGTCGGGTGCAAAGGTTCGACGTCCCAAACTTAAGTCATGGCGAAAGTCAGGCTGAGTGCTCGAGGTTTCGACGATTTGGAGCGGATCTTCGATTTCGTTGCGCAGGATGATCCGCAACGCGCATTGGAGACGGTCCATCGAATCCGGGACGCCATCCTTATTCTCGAGCACCACCCGCTCATTGGTCGCCAGGTCGAAGCAGGTCGCCGCGAGTTGGTAATGGGACGAGGTGTACACGCATACTTGGCCTTGTATCGCCGGATGCCTGCCGTCGATTCCGTATTCGTACTTGCGGTCAGGAATGCGCGCGAGGCGGGGTACCTGGAGGGCGGATAGCGGACGTGTCGCATCGCGCGACGTAGCGGTGGGATCGTTGGATGTTCCGACCCCAGCCGTTTGGTCACTGTGCCAGCAACGTGCCGTGCCCGGAGTGGTTCGTAGTGCCTAGAAGTTGGCACAGTGAACGAAACGGCCGTTTGGCCCGAGCCGCTAAGTGATTGAAAAGGAAGTTCAACCGTCGTTCACCGCACCGTTTCTAGGCAATTCTCGAAATCGGATGGTCAGAGTAATCTGGCACGTGGGTTCGAATCCCACCCTCTCCGCCAAGTTGATGTCCAAAGCAGTCCAGATTGGTCCAATAAATCTCCTTCATTATTGATTCTACGTCATAAAATCGTCCACCCATCTCCGGGTGCGTCCTGTTGCATCCAATGCATCACCGTGGTAGAAGCCGTGGTATCGGACTGAATTGATGGTCTGTTTCTACCACGGTGGTAAGAATGCTGACGGATGCAAGCTGCCGTAATGCCGGCAGTGAGGGCAGGAAGATACGCAAGCTCGCCGATGGCGGCGGGTTGTACCTCTGGGTCTACGAGGACGGTCGCAAGTACTGGCGCC
>LNFM01011155.1_pt1 | contig 10385 bp, 12 predicted proteins | sample 596031 | NCBI WGS metagenome assembly LNFM01 (sample SAMN04254537, study PRJNA301005) | activated carbon metagenome | isolation source: dual media filters at the Ann Arbor, Michigan drinking water treatment plant | place: USA: Ann Arbor | reverse complement strand
CGCGATCGTCGAGGCCACCTTCCTTGACGCGCTGAGGATCTGCTCCAGCGCCTCGCCGGCCTGGCGGACGAGCTTCACGCCCTCGCCGACCTCGGTGTTGGACGAGGAGATCAGGGCCGAGATGTCCTTGGCGGCGGAGCCGGAGCGCTGGGCGAGCGTGCGGACTTCGGAGGCGACGACCGCGAAGCCCTTGCCGGCATCGCCGGCCCGGGCGGCCTCGACGGCTGCGTTCAGCGCCAGCAGATTGGTCTGGAAGGCGATGTCGTCGATCACCCGGATGATGTCCGAGATCTTCTGCGAGGCGGTCTCGATGCGGGCCATGGCGTCGACGGCTTGTCCGGCGATGGCGCCGCCGTTCTGGGCGGCTTCCATCGCTTCGGTCGCGATCGCGGCAGCCTGGCGCGAGGCCTGGGCCGATGCCTTCACGGAAGCCGCGAGCTCTTCGGTCGTCGCCGCCGTCTCCTCCAGCGAGGAGGCCTGCTCCTCCGTCCGCTTCGACAGATCGTCGGCGCCCATGTTGATCCCTGGATCGTCTTGACCGTCGACGACAGGCGCTCGACCGTCTCGTTGATCGCGCCCTTGAGCTCGGCGAACTTGCCGCGATAGGCGGCGTCGACCCGCACCGTCAGATCGCCGGCGGCGACCGCCGAGAGCGTGCGGGCGAATTCGCTGGTGGCGGAATCGACGACAGCATTGATCTCGTTGATGCCGGCAACGAGCTTCTGCATCTGCTCGTCGGCCTGGTCGATCTGCAGCCGCGCCGAGAAATCGCCCGCAGCCGCCGCCGCCACGACCTCGCCGACATCCGACACCACCGCCTCCATCGACTGCGCCCGGGCCAGGCGCGCCGCCGCCGCCGCCTGCTCCTGCTGCTGCAGCAGCGCGACCTGTTCGCTGGTTTCACGCAGCACCGAGACGGAGCGCGCCATGGCGCCGATCTCGTCGCGACGCTGCGTATGGGGCACTTCGATCGCCGTGTCGCCGGCGATCAGCCGGTCCATGACCCCTCCGAGGTCGAGGAGTGGCTTGACGATGGCGCGTCGCGAGAACGCGATCGCCGCCGCAACGGAGATGCCCAGCAGCACCAGCAGCGTCAGCGGAATCAACATCCGCATCCGAGCGACATAGTCGGACGATTCGGCTTCGACGGCATTGCCGGCCTGCTCGTTGAGCTGGCTGAAGCCGCCGAGTTCCTCGATCAGGGCGGCGCGGTTGCGGCGGCTGGCCTCGCTGTTGCCCCAGGCGTCGGCGGCGCGGCCGGAGACCTCCTGGGCGAGCTTGGCCGTCTCGGCGCGGATGCCGGCGAATTCGGCGACCAGTTGGCCGATCTTGGTGGCACGCTCCCTTTCGTTGGCCGGGACGATCGCCGTGAAGATCTTCAGCCGGTCGTTGAGCTGATTGAGCCCCTTCTCGATCGCCGCCGCGGCGTTCTTCGCCTCGTTGGGGTTGCGCGCCATATAGGCCAGCCGCGAATCCTCGCTGAGCTGGTTGACCGCGACGTTGAGGCGCTCGGTCGCGAGGGCGACGTCGTTTTGCCGCGAGACCCGGTGGCCCATGCCCTCGATGCCCGAGAGGGCGACGAGGGCGAAGGCGAGGGCGATCGCGGCCCCGGCGGCGACGATGCCGATCAGGCCCAGAATCTTGTTGCGAATGGATCTCACGACGAACCCTCAGCCTGACGTTTGGGAAGATGTCATGCAGTTTAAGGGCGGGGAGCTGAAGGACGAGTTAAGTAGTGGGGAGATTTCGCAAGAACATCGGCTCAAAAGATCGGCTTTGCCCTTTTCGGGTTGCCTCAATTGCGGGCGTCGCTGCCCGATCCGGGGGCAGCCTGGCGTCTTGCGCGGCGGCGGCGGCGCGGGCCGTGCAAGCACCTTTCCAGACGGGGGTGAAATGCTTTAGGAGCCATCCGAACCCGCGCGCATGAGGCCTGCCGACGATGGCGAACGATCTGCCCCTTCCGAGCCAGCAACTCGTCACGGTTTTCGGTGGCTCCGGCTTCGTCGGCCGCCATGTGGTGCGCGCGCTGGTCAAGCGCGGCTATCGCGTCCGCGTCGCCGTTCGCCGGCCCGATCTCGCCGGCTTCCTGCAGCCGCTCGGCATGGTCGGCCAGATCCATGCGGTCCAGGCCAATCTGCGTTACCCGGACTCGGTCGCCGCCGCGGTGAAGGGCGCCGCCGCCGTCGTCAATCTCGTCGGCATCCTGCAGGAGGGCGGACGGCAGAGCTTTGCCGGCGTGCAGGCCAACGGAGCCCGGGCAATCGCGCAGGCCTGTGCGGCCGCCGGCATCGCCCGCCTTGTCCAGGTCTCCGCGATCGGCGCCGATCGCGATTCGAAGTCCCTCTATGCCCGCAGCAAGGCCGAGGGCGAGGCCGCCGTGCTGGCCGCGGTGCCCGGCGCGGTGATCCTGCGGCCCTCCATCGTGTTCGGGCCGGAGGACGGTTTCTTCAACCGATTCGCCGCGCTGGCGCGGGTGCTGCCGGCCCTGCCGCTGGTCGGCGGAGGCGAAACCAGGTTCCAGCCCGTCTTCGTCGGCGACGTCGCGGAGGCGGTGGCGCGCGGGGTCGACGGGGTCGTCGCCGGCGGCCGCGTCTACGAACTCGGTGGCCCGGAGGTGAAGAGCTTCCGCGAGCTGCTCGCCTATATCTGCGAGGTCACGGACCGCAAGCGCTTGCTGGTGCCGCTGCCGTTCCCGGTGGCGCGGATCCAGGCGCGGATCCTGGAACTGGTCGACACGCTGACGCTGGGCCTGCTGCCGGATGCGATCAAGCTGACACGCGACCAGGTGACGCTCCTCGAGAGCGACAATGTCGTCTCGGCGGCCGCTCTGGCGGAGGGGCGCAGCTTCGAGGGGCTGGGCATCGCCCCGGTCTCCGTCGAGGCGATCGTGCCCTCCTATCTCTGGCGCTTCCGCAAGGCCGGGCAGTTCGACACGGCCCGCGCCGATTGATCCGGTCGCAGACGAACGCCGCCGCGATGCCCGACCTGATCATCTACGACTGCGACGGCACGCTGATCGACACCGAGACGCTCTATGGCGAGGTCAGCCTCGAAGCCTGCCATGCGCTCGGGCTGACCAGCTGGACCCTCGACCACTATGTCGACAGCATCGTCGGCATTCCCTGGTCGGAGGGCATCAAGATCATCGAGGCGGCGCATGGGCGTCCCCTGCCGGCCGATTTCGAGCAGCGGATCGAGGATGCCGTGGCATCGCGGCTCGAGACCGAGCTGCGGGCCCTGCCGGGCGTGCGCGAGGCGCTCGATACGATCGGCGGCCGCCGTTGTGTCGCCTCCTCCACGAGCCTGGCGCCGCTGCGGCGCAATCTCGCCATCACCGGCCTGATCGATCTGTTCGACCCGCACATCTTCTCGGCCTCGCAGGTCGCGCGCGGCAAGCCGCATCCGGACGTGTTCCTGCACGCTGCCGCCACGATGGAAGCCGAGCCGCGATCCTGCCTCGTGATCGAGGATTCCGTGCCCGGCGTCAGGGCGGCGCTGGCGGCAGGGATGCGCGTCGTCGGCTTCACCGGCGTGGCCCATGACAAGGATCGCACCGCCCGGCGCCTGGCCGAGGCCGGCGCGCTTGCGGTGATCGACGATTTCCGCCACTGGCCGGAACTCGTGGCTGGTCTGCGCGCCTGAGATCAGGCCCGGGGCCGACGGGCCTGCTTCAGAGCATGCTCGGCAGCACGCGGTCCGGCGGCTTGTGGCCGTCCATGAAGGTCTTGATGTTGACGATGACCTTCTCGCCCATCTCGGCCCGGCCCTCATGCGTGGCCGAGCCCATATGCGGCAGCACCACGACGCGATGCTGGCGCGCGAGCTTCAGCAGGCGCGGATTGACCGCAGGCTCGCTCTCGTAGACGTCGAGGCCCGCTCCGGCCAGTTCGCCCGCCTCCAGCATCCGCGACAGGGCCGTCTCGTCGACGACCTCGCCGCGTGCGGTGTTGACCAGGATGGCGTCGGGCTTCAGCAGCTTGAGCCGGCGCGCCGAGAGCAGGTGATAGGTCGCCGGCGTGTGCGGGCAGTTCACCGAGACGATGTCCATGCGCGCCAGCATCTGGTCGAGCGAATCCCAGTAGGTCGCGTCGAGCTTCTCCTCGATGCGGGCATCGAGCCGGCGGCGGTTGTGATAGTGGATCGAGAGCCCGAAGGCGGCCGCGCGTCGCGCCACGGCCTGTCCGATCCGGCCCATGCCGACGATGCCGAGTCGCTTGCCGGTGATGCGCCGCCCCAGCATCCAGGTCGGCGACCAGCCGGCCCATTCGTCGTCGGGGATGACGCGTGCGCCCTCGGCGATGCGCCGGGCGACCGCCAGGATCAGGGCGATCGTCATGTCGGCGGTGTCGTCGGTCAGCACGCCCGGCGTATTGGTCACGGTGATGCCGCGCTGCACGGCGCTGGCGACGTCGATATTGTCGACGCCGTTGCCGAAATTGGCGATCAGCCGCAACTGGTCGCCGGCCTGCGCGATGATCTTGGCGTCGATCCGGTCGGTGACAGTCGGCACGAGGACGTCGGCCGTCTTGACGGCCTCGACCAGGGCGGCCTGGCTCATCGGCGTATCGTCGATGTTGAGACGCGCATCGAACAGTTCGCGCATCCGCGTTTCTACCACGGCGGGCAGTTTGCGGGTGACGACGACGAGCGGCTTCTTCTTCGACATGGACGCCTCCTCCTCCGCTGCCCTGGCGCCCGCCGCCTTTTGGCCTCAACCCCTCATTAACCGCAGGGCTTCAGGAATGGGGCGGCAGGATCGCTCGGCTTCGCCCGTTCTCTAAGTGGCGTGACGACGGATGACAACATGACCCTTCGCCGGGGGGTACCCTGGCCGACGGGTGGTTGCTGGATGGAGATCGGACGGATGGTGGCTGCGCGACGGAGCGTTCTGGCGGGGCTGGCCCTGCTGGCGGCTATGATGGCGGCCCCGCTCGCTCGGGCTCAGGACATGCAGGCAGGTCCCGTCACCGGCCTGCCGGTGCCGCGCTATGTCAGCCTGAAGACGGACCGCGTCAATCTGCGCGAAGGTCCCTCGAAGGAACACCGCACCCGCTGGGTCTACCAGCGCGCCGGCCTGCCGGTCGAGATCGTCGCCGAGTTCGAGACCTGGCGGCGCGTGCGCGATGCCGACGGCGCGGAAGGCTGGGTGCTTCACAGCCTGCTCTCGGGCCGGAGGACCGCCCTGGTCGCGCCCTGGTCGAAGGCCAAGGGCGAAACCTTTCCGCTGTTTCGCGAAGCGGGCGAGGGTTCGGCGGTTGTCGCGCGGCTCGAGTCCGGCGTCATCGCGAATGTCGCGTCCTGCGCCGGCAACTGGTGTCGGGTGAGCATCGGCGGCACAGAAGGCTATCTGCGCCAGGACCGACTCTGGGGCGTGTATCCCAACGAAAAGGTGGACTGAGGCCCCGAGCGGCGGCCTTACTGCGTCGCAGTGTCGATCTTGCGCAGCCGCACCACGACATCGACGCGGGCGATCTCATAGCCCGCAGGGGGCTCGGGAAGGGCCGCGACGTCAACCGCCTCGGCGGGAATGTCGATCACCGTGTTCTCGCCATCGACGACGAAGTGATGGTGTTCGCTGCTGTCGGTGTCGAAGAACGTCTTGGCGCCGTCGATCGCCAGCTCCCGCAGCAGGCCGGCCTGGGTGAACTGGTGCAGCGTGTTGTAGATCGTCGCCAGCGAGACCGGAATCTTCTCCTTCATCGCCTCTTCGTAGAGCATCTCGGCACTGATGTGCCGGTCGCCCCGTGCGAACAGGACCCAGCCGAGCGAAACGCGCTGGCGCGTCGGACGCAGGCCCACGCGCCGCAGCCTCTGGCGGATGTCATGGAACGGGCAGCCCCGGCGTGCGGTCGATCCATAGCCCTCGTCATGGGAAGTGAGATCGCTCATCGCTGCTGGCCGAGCCTCCTCCAGGGTCGCGGACACAGGCGCCCGCTCCAGTTGAGAATGGATGTAAGGCTTCGCGCCACGCCTCGCAAGCCGGCTCCGGAGCGCCGGAGCGCGGGAGGCGGCGCTGTCGGCCACCCCGGAAGGGCGCATGCGCCCTTTCGTTCGGGCAGGGCGGCGTGTTAGGCACGCTGGGAGACGGCCGCATCCGACGGCCTGGATGGAGCGACACGGGATATGCAGCGGCAATCGTCTTTCAGCTACGAGGAGATCCTCGCCTGTGGTCGCGGGGAGCTGTTCGGGCCGGGTAACGCGCAGCTGCCGCTGCCGCCGATGCTGATGTTCGACCGCATCACCGAGATCGCCGAAGAGGGCGGCCCCAACGGCAAGGGCTTCGTGCGCGCCGAATTCGACATCAAGCCGGATCTCTGGTTCTTCGACTGCCACTTCAAGGGCGATCCGGTGATGCCGGGCTGCCTGGGCCTCGATGCCCTCTGGCAGTTGACCGGCTTCTTCCTCGGCTGGCTCGGACTGCCCGGCCGCGGCCGCGCGCTCGGCGTCGGCGAGGTCAAGTTCGCCGACCAGGTGCTGCCCTCGGTCAAGCAGGTCGTCTACGGCGTCGAGTTCAAGCGCGTCTTCAAATCCAAGCTCGTGCTCGGCATCGCCGATGGCTGGCTGGAGGCCGACGGCAAGCGCATCTACACGGTGAGCGACATGCGCGTCGGCCTGTTCAAGCCCGAGGCGGCGTAAGGCGTCCGGGATCGCTTCGGAGAGACGCTCCGGGGCGATGCCGTTGGGGGAAAACCGCGGTGCGGCCTTGCGCGCGCCGGCCGCGCGGTCCATTTGCGCGGGATCGACGAGCGCGCCGGACCCTGTTCCGTCCGGCTCAGGCGCCATGAAGCCGGAGAAGAGAGCATGAGACGCGTGGTCGTCACCGGGATGGGCATCGTCTCATCCATCGGCAACAACACGCAGGAGGTGTTGTCCTCCCTGCATGAGGCAAAATCCGGCATCTCCTTCATGCCGGTTTTTGCCGAGCACGGGTTCCGCAGCCGCGTCGCCGGCGTGCCGACGCTCGACCCCTCGACGGTCCTCGACCGCCGCGCCATGCGCTTCCATGGCGGCGGCTCGGCCTGGAACCAGGTCGCGATGGAGCAGGCCATCGCCGATGCCGGTCTCGAGGAGAAAGAGATCAGCCACGAGCGTACGGGCATCGTCATGGGCTCGGGTGGACCCTCGACCCGCGCCCTGATCGACGCCTACGACAAGGCGCGCGAGAGCGGCTCCTCCAAGAAGGTCGGCCCCTTCGCCGTGCCCAAGGGCATGTCCTCGACCGCGTCCGCCACGCTGGCGACCTGGTTCAAGATCAAGGGCGTCAATTATTCGATCTCCTCGGCCTGCGCGACCTCCAACCACTGCATCGGCAACGCCTACGAGCTGATCCAGTGGGGCAAGCAGGACGTCATCTTCGCCGGCGGCTGCGAGGAACTGGACTGGACCCTGTCCGTCCTGTTCGACGCCATGGGCGCGATGTCGACCGACTACAACGAGACGGCGGCGCGCGCCTCGCGCGCCTATGACGTCAACCGCGACGGCTTCGTGATTGCGGGCGGGGCCGGCGTCGTCGTGCTGGAAGAGCTCGAGCACGCCAAGGCGCGCGGCGCGAAGATCTATGGCGAGATCGTCGGCTATGGCGCGACCTCGGACGGCTACGACATGGTCGCGCCGTCGGGCGAGGGCGCCGTGCGCTGCATGCGGATGGCGCTGCAGGGCGTCAACGCGAAGGTCGACTACATCAACCCGCATGGCACCTCGACGCCCGTCGGCGACGCCAAGGAGATCGAGGCGATCCGCGAGGTCTTCGGCGCCGGCGAGAAGAGCCCGCCGATCTCCGCGACCAAGTCGCTCACCGGCCACTCGCTCGGCGCCACCGGCGTGCAGGAGGCGATCTACTCGCTGCTGATGCTCAACAACGACTTCATCTGCGAGAGCGCCCATATCGACGAGCTCGATCCGGCCTTCGCCGACATGCCGATCGTGCGCAAGCGCATCGACAATGCGGGCCTCGGTTGCGTGCTCTCGAACTCGTTCGGCTTCGGCGGCACCAACGCCACCATCGTGATGAAGAAGCTCGAAGCCTGAGGGACCAGCCCATGCTCTTCATGGTGATCGAGCATTTCGACCAGGCGCGGGTGAAGGAGATCTACGCCCGCTTCCATGAGAAGGGCCGGATGATTCCGGACGGCCTGACCTATGTCGACAGCTGGATCTCCGCCGACTTCGCGCGCTGTTTCCAGGTGATGCAGTGCGACGACGTCACCAAGCTGCAGGAATGGGTGCTGGCCTGGGGCGATCTCGCGCGCTTCGAGATCGTGCCGCTGGCCTCGTCGAAAGACACGGCGGCCGCGGTGAAGAAGCATTTATGATGTCGTTGCCGACGCGACAGGGAACGTCGCTGTTCGGGATCTGTGGTCTCCACAGGCCGCCTTCACGTTCTCCACGCTGACCTCCGGGATTTCCTCATGCTCCCCCTGATGCACAACAAGCGCGGCCTCGTCATGGGCGTCGCCAACCAGAACTCGATCGCCTGGGGCATCGCGCGCACCCTGCACGCCCATGGCGCGCAGATGGCCTTCACCTATCAGGGCGAGGCGCTCGGCAAGCGGGTGAAGCCGCTGGCCGAGAGCACAGGCTCGACGCTGGTCCTGCCCTGCGACGTCGAGGATATCGCCACGGTGGACGCGACCTTCGCCGCGCTGGACGAGGCCTGTCGTCCATGCCATCGGCTTCTCCGACAAGAACGAGCTCAAGGGGCTCTATGCCGACACCAGCCGCGAGAACTTCTCGCGCACCATGGTGATCTCCTGCTTCTCCTTCACGGAGGTCGCCAAGCGCGCCGCCGAGCGCATGCCAAAGGGCGGCAGCATGATCACGCTGACCTATGGCGGCTCCACCCGCATCATGCCGAACTACAACGTGATGGGTGTGGCCAAGGCGGCGCTGGAAGCCAGCGTGCGCTATCTCGCCGGCGACTACGGCCCGCGCGGCATCCGCGTCAACGCGCTCTCGCCCGGGCCGGTGCGGACGCTCGCCGGCGCCGGCATCTCGGATGCGCGCGCGATGTATTCCTGGCAGCGGGCGAACTCGCCGCTGCGCAAGTCCGTCTCGCTCGACGAGATCGGCGGCTCTGCCCTCTACTATCTTTCCGACCTGTCAGGCGGTGTGACCGGCGACATCCACCATGTCGATGCCGGCTACCACATCACCTCGATGCCGGTGCTGGACGGGCTGCGCGCGGCCGATCAGGGCGAGTAGCGGAACCCTGCGCCGCCCCTCCGGGTTTGTCCTCCACGGCAGCAGGAGGACATCCAATGGTGACGGTCAGGTATGACGTCGTCGAGCATGACGACGGCTGGGCCTACAAGGTCCAGGACGTGCTCTCGGAGACCTATCCGTCGTACGAGGCGGCACTGAAGGCGGCCAGCGACGCGGCCGCACGCCAGACGCTGGCCGGAACCACCGACGGCATCGTCTACCAGGACGAGGATGGCGAGTGGCATGAGGAATTGGCTGATGGGCGTGATCGACCTGCCACCAGAGTCATCGACACCCCTTGATCTGCGTCCGGCTTGTCGGCGTTTCCAGGCTGACATAGCCTGCCTCAATGATCGCAAGATCGATAGCCCGATTGGGCCTATTGCTGAGCTTAGCGGCAATGGCGGTTCCAGAGCCTGTCGAGGCGCGCACCAGTTCGCCGCGCCGTTCGACCATTCTCGATGACACACAATGGCACGTGGTCGCCATCGAAGGGGTGGCGCCTCTCGGCTATCCGCCGCTGATATCGTTTCACAATAATGGCGTCGTGAACGTCACAACCTCCTGCAATATCGCCAGCGGTAACTTCCACGTTTATGTGCTCGGATGGATGTCGACGAGCTACTTCCAGGCCACAACGAGGGTTTGTCCCGACCCTGCGGGGCGTGAGGAAGCGGCTGTCCACGCTGTCCTGACAAGCCTGCGCAGCTTCCGGATCAGCAATGAAAAGGGACTTGTGCTGAAAGCGCGCGACGGACGCACCGTCGAGGCCCGCCGCTAGGAATGTGATCTGCGGGACAAGGCGCGGCTGCTGCCTCTCCGTCACCGGGCCGTGAAGAAGGTCAGCAGCACCTTGTCGTTCTCGCCGAGCAGGCAGAGGAAGCGGCGCGGCTTGTCGGAACGATCGGTCCGCAGATAGGCCTCTGCCATGATGATGCGCGTGACCGGCGTGTCCTCGACCTTCGTCTCCGAGACGGCGACCGTCGCGCCGTCCTCGTCGACATAGATGTCCTTGATCTCGGGCTCGCGGGCCGAGAGCGTGCTGAGCGCTGCATTCTTGCAGAGAGCAACCGCGGGCGAGGCCGGCTTTTCGGCCTGAGCGCCCGACGTCGGCCCCGCGGTCTGGGCCTGGGCGCCAGAGGCGATCAGGGCAAAGGCGAGCAGGGCGGTCGGGACGAAGCGGA
>LNFM01013494.1_pt1 | contig 10386 bp, 4 predicted proteins | sample 596031 | NCBI WGS metagenome assembly LNFM01 (sample SAMN04254537, study PRJNA301005) | activated carbon metagenome | isolation source: dual media filters at the Ann Arbor, Michigan drinking water treatment plant | place: USA: Ann Arbor | reverse complement strand
TTAGGCATACTTAAAAACGGTATGCAATTCATTGTCGTAAATCAAGTTCAGAAAAAAAATCCAAGTTTTTCAACGAAAAAAATTGAAACGCTCGCATCGCAGTGCGTTCGACTACTTGTGGGTCGCAGAGTACGTAATCGTGACTTCCTAAAGCGCAAAGAACTGACGATCGTCTTATTATCTGCTTCAGAGATGAAGAGCATCAATTCAAAATTTCGAAACAAGCACAAGGCGACTGACGTCTTGAGTTTCCTTTCTAATACGGGCAGCAGTTTGGGTGAAATTTTGCTGTGCCCTGAGGTGTTGGTGAAGCAATCCGTCGCGCATAAAGTTTCTCTAGATTCTGAATTGACTCTGATGATGACCCACGGAATTTTGCATCTTTTAGGATACGACCACGAAGTGTCCAACGTCGACGAGAGGCTCATGAAAAAGCATCAAGACCTAGTTCTAAACGCATTGAACCGAAGTTGAAGCAAACTGATACAAAAACGTTTCAAATCAACACAAAGTAAATGTTAAGTCATAACTTGAGCCTCTAGGTCAGCAGACGTAAATTGTTGTTGCTGTAAGCTAAAATGTCCATGTCAAGTTTTTCTACGGTTTACCGATAATACGGAGTATGCCTTTTTTTCGATTTAATAATAGGAACCTACAAACTCTCCTAATCTATTGCGTATCGCTATTTTATGGAATGATTTCATTTGCGACCCCCAGTACAATCACATTTCAATCTAGAATCATAAAGCCCGACGGTAAAGCGCTTGAAAATTCTGCGGTGTCGTTTCGTTTTAGTTTAACAGATGCTTTGGGGACATGTGTTATCTTTCAAGAAGATTTTGTGAATCAAAACATGACAGGCACCAAAGGTCTGATTAATCTTTCGCTTGGTGGGGGTACTAAAGTATTTCCAGCCGGACCCCTGACGATGTTTGAGGCTTTCAACAACTATAATAATCCAACCATTAGCTGCGCCGCTGGTGGAACAGTTAATCCTGCCGCAAACGATATCAGAAAACTTGTCGTTCAATTTAATGATGGCACCGGTTGGCAAACATTGCCCGCGATGAGCATCAATGCCATTCCATTTGCAATTCAAGCGATGAGCGCGCAAAGACTTGGCGATTACCCAGCCACAGCTTATGTGCGAACAGCCCTCGTGCCCACCTGTGTCGGTGGTGAGGCCTTGCATTTTAATGGCACAAGTTTCACGTGCGTACTTGTGGGCGGTGGGTCGGGAACCGTCACAAGCGTCACCTCTGCAAATGCAGACATTAGTGTTGCAACAACGACAACAACACCTGTGCTGACTTTAAACGCGGGTACGGGCGCGAATCAAATCGTCAAATTAAATGGAACATCACAATTGCCGGCGGTGTCCGGAGCCAACTTAACAAATTTAAATGCATCTAGTCTTGCTAGCGGAACCGTTCCCGCGGCCCAAATGCCGGCGTTAACCGGTGATGTAACAATGACGGCTGGAACGACTGCGACAACATTAGCAAATAATGCCGTATCGAATACGCATGTGGCCGCAGCCGCAGCCATTGCACGTTCCAAATTAGCATCGGGCACGGCAAATCACGTGGTCGTGAACGATGGTTCAGGAGTCATGGGTTCCTTGGGTTGCGCCAATGGTGAAGTCCTAAAATTTGCAGCAGGTGCACCAGTGTGTGGAGCTGACATTGCGGGAATTGGTGATATTATCAATGGTGGAAATACAACTGGCGCAGCTGTTGTCGTTGGAACCAACGATGCACAAAGTTTGCAGTTCGAAACGAACAATGCCCCGGCGATGACTATACTGTCTGGCGGAAATGTTGGGATTGGGACTGTGGCTCCAGCCGGCATTCTCGATGTACGCGCTGGTACAGCATCTGCCGGCAATCATGGGACGAATGTCAACATTTACGCCCAAAACGCAAACGTTGGCGCTGGCTTGGGTGGCAATATTATTCTTCAGCCCGGCAACGGATTTAATCCAGGTGGCAACGGGGGGGTAGGAATTGGGATCAGTGATCCCAATTTAAATCCAGTGCTCTATGGTCAAAGCACTGATGCAGGTATTTTAAATGTCGGTGGTGGTACGGAAGACAACTCTTATAGCGCCGGTCGCCTAATCCTCACAAACACGCGTGCCACACCTGGTAGTTCAGACGAGTTAGGTACTATCAGTTTTGCATCAAAAAATAATGGAACATTCTCTGAACGCGTAAAAGCTAAAATTGAAGCTGTTGCGCAAGGCTCAAGCGGCGGAGCTAGCGGATACGGTGGCGCACTCACTTTTACCACTAAGCCCGATAACGGAGTCCCTGCTGAACGTATGCGGATAATTGGTTCCGGTAACGTCGGCATCGGTGGAGATACAACTCCAGATGCGAACCTTGAGGTTGTCGGATCATTAATGGTGAGTGCAACTTCGGGTGGCGATGGCAATCGATTTATAGTCAATTCCGCTGGCAACGTCGGTATAGGAACTACAACTCCAGCCCGTCTATTCCATGTCGCGGGACCGATGCGAATGACTCCGGCGGCGCTGCCTGGATCACCGGCGGCTGGTGATTTTGCGTTTGATTCGGGTGATGCAAATAAATTAAAATATTACGACGGATCAAGTTGGATCGTGCCTGGCGTGGGCGCGGGCAGTGTGACGAGTGTGACATCGGCGAACTCAGATATAGGAGTAGCAACAACAACGTCGACGCCGGTTCTGACGTTAAATTCAGGAACAACTGGTGGAGCCGGCGATGCAAATAAAATTGCAAAATTAGACGCGGGCGGCTTGTTAACTGCAGCGATGATTCCAAATTTAGATACAGCAATAATCACCAGTGGCACATTAGCTGCGGCCCGTATGCCCGCTTTGACTGGTGATGTAACGACGTCTGCTGGTGCGGTGGCAACAACGATTGCTGCAGACGCTGTAACCAGCGCTAAAATCTTAAATGATGAAATCGTCAACGCGGATATCAATTCTGCAGCGGCGATAGCTCGAACAAAGTTAGCAGCTGGAAGTAATGATCATGTTTTGATTAATACCGCCGGCGGAGTGATGTCTTCGGAAGCACAACTCGCAGTAACACGCGGTGGTACTGGTCTAGGATCATACACTAACAACGCACTGATCATGGCCAACGTGACAGGGACCGCATTAACAAATGCAACTTGTGCGACGGGCGAGATTTTAATGTGGAACGTGACGACGTGGTCTTGTACAAGCATGGCCTCATCGGCTCAAGGCTACTTCAAAGATGGTGGTAACACGTTTACGGGAACGGCCACGATCGGAACGAATTCAAATCACAATTTAGAAATTGAAACCAACAGCACAACGAAAATGACAGTTTTGGCTAGCGGCAACGTCGGTATAGGGACAGCTACCCCTAGCACGACACTGGATGTAAATGGGGCTGTTACACTAAGGCAAGGTTATTATGAAAGTGTCGGTGATTTGGGGTCATTAGGGTGCGGAAGTACCAACATTACTGGATTCACAACCAATATATATAATTTAACGGCGTGTTCTTCGGGGACCACAACATTGAATATTCCCACGATCACGGGCTGGCCTGCTGGAAATATGTCTTGGGTTGTTTCCTTTTTTGTGACTGGGGCAACAAGTAGTGTTTTTAATGTGAGTTACAATAGTAGCACCGCAGCTGTGTTTTGGGATAAGAACTCGACCGGTGGCAGTGGTGGAAACAATTATACGGGTTTTTCCGTTCCGAGTGGTTCTACGGATGTCATCACTTGCTCCGTTGTTAACACATCTTCAGTTAAAGTATTTTGTGGTGTGTCAGCGCAATATTGATGAATTAACTGTTTTCAAAAAGTCAGTTTATCGGAGATAATAATCACATTAAAAATGATTTTTAATAATTGGAGTTTGCACAATAATGTCAGGGGATGACTTAAAGAATTTCAAAAACGCAGTGGATCACAGTCTATCCCGTCGCGAATTATTAAAAATAACTGCGATTTCGGCAGCGGTATCTATTTTTCCACTGACATTGTTTGCTAAATTGGGCGCCCGAATGCGAATGAATTCGGGTAAGACGATGCCTTACCTGTCCTATGGAAGACTTTTTGCCTTTGGTTACAATTATGGAAATTTAGGGTTAGGCGATACGACCGATCGCTCGCGGCCGATGCAGGTTGGTTCACGTTCTGACTGGGTCAGTGTGTCGGGCGGTTACGCCCATTCCCACTTTATCCGGAAAGACGGAACTTTATGGGGCACCGGACATAACTATGCCGGAAATGTGGGTAACGGAACGACAACTTCTGTTCAATCGCCAGTACAAATCGGCGCATTAACAAATTGGAAACAAGTTTCCGCCGGTTATTATTTTACTTTAGCCGTTAAGACAAATGGGACTTTATGGGGCTGGGGCTCCAACGCCGATGGCTTTTTAGGTACAAGTAATACGACGGGTTATTCTTCGCCAGTCCAGATTGGTGCGTTAACGAATTGGTTAAATGTAGCCTCTGGGAATCGCCATTCCTTAGCGGTAAAAACCGACGGTACCCTTTGGGCCTGGGGGAAAAATACAGTTGCGGGACCGCTCGGGCTGGGTGATTTAGTGAATCGGTCATCCCCGGTTCAGGTCGGTGCGGGCACGAATTGGATGCAAGCGGCCGGTGGCGAATACCATTCCATTGCTTTAAAAAATGATGGCACCTTGTGGGCCTGGGGTGCCAATAGTGTAGGTCAGCTGGGCACCGGAAATACCACCAGTGTTTCGTCCCCAGTGCAAGTCGGAGCAGATACCAATTGGGTTGCGATTACTTGTGGATTTGAATTCACTTTAGCAATAAAAAACAATGGTTCCCTATGGGCCTGGGGAAGCGGTGCTTATGGTCAACTGGGAACGGGCTCTACCGCTAATCGTTCATCGCCAGTTCAAGTTGGAACTTTAACCACTTGGAATCAAATTGCTGGCGGATATTATCATACTTATGCTTTGCAAAATGATGGTGCGGCTTGGGCCTGGGGTGCTGAATGGCGCGGACAATTAGGCAATGGCTCGACGGCCAACGAAATATCAAATCCAATTCAGATCGGTAATTATAAACCTTGGGGTAAAATCACTTCAGTAACCGGGCATCACTCATTGATGATTTCTGGTAAGCCTGATGCAAGGCCTGGGTTTCCTTGGGCCTTTGGTGATTCTTCTTATTCCACTGGTCAACCAAGTGAAAATAAGTCTTCGCCAACCCAGGTGGGTTCAGATACCAATTGGTTGAAAGCAGCCGCCGGTGATCATCATGGTATTTTCATAAAAACCAATGGTACACTGTGGGCTGTTGGTGGTGATTGGGCCGGCGAACTTGGTCAGGGTGTCATTGGAAATTATTTTTCATCTCCGGTTCAAATTGGAAGTGATAGTATTTGGACCGAAGTTGCATGTGGTAGTTATAATTCATTTGCGATTAAGACAGATGGGACCATGTGGGCTTGGGGTGCTAATTGGAACGGACAACTGGGGCATAATCACTCGAATGATGTTATGGTACCAACGCAAATTGGGGCGCAATCAAATTGGGCACAGGTGACTGGTGGGTATTATCATTCCTGTGCTTTAAAAACAGATGGCACCATGTGGGCTTGGGGTGGAAATTGGTATGGCAGCTTAGGGGATAATACCCTTATTGATACGTCATCACCAGTTCAGGTTGGCGCAGCTACGGATTGGAGTCGTATTGCGACTGGAGATTACCATAATATCGCTTTAAAAACGGATGGTACCCTTTGGGCTTGGGGGCAAAACAATTCAGGTCAAATAGGTAATAACCTAGCCGGCGATGTATCTTCACCGGTGCAAATCGGGAGCGCTACAGATTGGACTAAGATCGCGACAACAAGATATGCTTCTTTTGCAATTAAATCCAACGGCACATTATGGGCATGGGGAACTAATGGTTCAGGTGAATTAGCGCAAGGAGATACAACTAATCGAAGCTCACCAGTGCAAATTGGCGCCGACACGAATTGGGATAAAATTGCTGCTGGCGATGGGCATATTTTAGCAACTAAATCAAATGGGACGCTGTGGGTTTGGGGCAGAAATGAAAGTGGACAATTAGGAACGAGTAATCAGACAAATTACAGTTCGCCGGTTCAGGTGGGGGCTTTAAATAACTGGTATTTCAACGAAGGCGGCGAAAACTTTAGTTATTTTATCAAGACTGATGGAACCCTTTGGTCTTGTGGTAATAATGGCTTCTATGGAATGTTAGGTCATGGGCTAGATGAATATAAAAATAATGTTATACAGTTTGATTCTAAAATTAATTGGAAGCATTTTAGCGTTGATTCCAGTGAGGATCGTGCCCATGCCATAAAATATGATGGCACCTTATGGGGCTGGGGTAATAATAGATACGGTTACCTCGGAAATAATACCACATCGAATTCGCCGACAGAGTCCCCAATTCAAATTGGTGCGTTGACGAGCTGGAAAGATGTTCAATCAAAAGGATGGGGAACAATAGGCTTAAGGCATGACAATACCATTTGGTCTTGGGGTCATGCTGATTCATATCGCGGACAAGGGGCAGGTGCCGTAAGTTCCTCGAGTCCTGTACAAATCGGCGCGCTAACAAATTGGGATAAAATTAGTTTAGGTGGACATGCCTGGCAGTTAAAAGCATTGGCTATTAAAAAAGATGGAAGTTTGTGGGCGTGGGGCGATAATAATTACGGATCTTTAGGCACAAGTAATACAACCGAATATTCTTCACCAGTTCAAGTGGGTGCGATGACAAATTGGGCTTTAGCCTATGCTGCAGATCAATCATCATTTGCTATTAAGCAAGATGGAACTTTGTGGTCATGGGGTAGAAATTATTATGGCCAGCTTGCGCAAAATAATACAGTCAATAGAAGTTCACCAGTACAAGTGGGAAAAAATACGAATTGGATGTCCGTTCATGGAAATTATTCCGTCATTGCATTGAAATCGGATGGCTCAATGTGGACGTGGGGTTATAATTTTAATGGCCAATTAGGCACGGGTGATACAACAAATCGGTCGTCTCCGGTGCAAATAGGTAGTGCACATACTTGGGTCAGTGCTAGTACGGGTAGCCTCAGAACACTGGCTGTAAGAAATGATGGCACACTTTGGGGCTGTGGATATGGAATTTCAAACACGGGTGTTTTAGGACAAAATGAAAGGACTTCAACGTTGGTTCAAATAGGGACAGCAACGCATTGGACAGAAGTATTTAGTGACGGTCGATTACATTTTCTAAAGTAATTTTTAAAAATATATTTCTAGACACTGTATCAGTTCACGAATGTAATGTTCGATATGAAACTAAAACAAATGCATTTTTTGGCTGGTCTTCCGCGCAGCGGAACCACGTTGTTAGGCGCAATCTTTTCGCAAAATCCGAATTTATATGGATCAGCGACTTCACCGCTGCCAGGTTTGATGGCTTCGACGCATCAAAGTTTTGAACAGTCGCAGTTCACAACGACTCCGGAAATGAAAAACAAAAAAAATGATATTTTAAAGGGGCTTACTTCGGGCCTGTATTCTAGTGTTAAAGAAGACGTGATCATTGAAAAAAATCGTGCGTGGTCTTACCTGTTACATATTCAAACCATGGAAGCTTTGCTAGAAAGAAAAGTAAAAGTTATTTGTCCGGTTCGGCCGATTGCCGATGTGTTAGCGTCCTTTGTTTCGATCATGAATAAAAATGGCGGTCGATCGAATTTAGAAAAAGAAATGCAAATGCGGGGAATCCCACTGACCGACAAGGGCCGCTGTGATTTTTTGATGGATCCTAAATTTGGAACTGTACGGCAGGCTTATGATTGGATGAAGCAGACGTTTCAGACGGAATACAAAGACCGACTTTTTTTTATAGAGTACGATGATCTTATCGCTGAACCCCAAAAAACGATGGATTCAATTTACGAGTTTTTGGAAATTCCCAGCTATAAACACGATTTCGAAAATATTATTGCGAAAGCTAAAGAAGATGATGAAATTTCATTTGGGCTTCCGGGGTTGCATGAAGTGCGACTTAAACTGGAAAAACGTTCGCGCGATTCGAAGCAGGTTTTAGGAGAAAAAATTTGGTCGTATTATCAGGGCGGCGAATTTTGGAATGATAAACCTGAACCTACCTACGAAAAATCCACTTTAGATTTGCAACTAGAAGCCAGTTTAAGAGGTGATTTTGAAACAGGCTGGAAGTATTGCCAACAGGCTGATCCTGCTGATGATCGTGCGCAATTTAATAAAGGCTGGTATTTGTTACAGCAGGGAAAACTTTTAGAAGGCTCGCGATTATTAGATCGGGGCCGAAACGAAAATATTTTTGGTAGTCCACGTCCAAGCCCCATGCCCATTTGGGATGGACGTCCGCTGAACGGTGAATGGGTCTTGTTGAACGGCGAAGGCGGATTCGGCGATCAAATCTGTCATGCCCGATTTGCCAAAGATATCGAAAAGCGCGGAGGTCGTGTGATTCTAGCCTGCCGCAAAGAAATAGCGCCGGTTCTAGCTATGATCGACGGGGTTTCTGCTGTGGTCGATAATTCAGTCGCAGCGCTTTGTTATCATCACTACATAGTGCCAGCGATGAGCGCCGTTTGCAGTTTAAAATACGAATACAATAATTTAAACGGGGCAGCCTACATTCCTTCAGTCATCAAAAATAAAAAAAATAAGAAACCGAAAGTTGGGATCCGCTGGGCCGGGGATCCGCGCATGCAACACGATCACTTCCGACGATTTGATCCGCAACATTTGTTTAATTTGCCAGATGTGGATTTGGTCAGTTTACAAAAAGATTGGGACTCCGAAATTCCGATGAATATTCAAACGCCCAGTTTAGAAACTTGGATCGATACATATCAGTGTATCACCGATCTCGATTTGGTCAATAGCTCGTGCACTTCAGTGGCGCATTTGGCGGCTGCGATGGGAAAGCCGACTTGGTTAATCGTTCCAATTTTACCTTACTATCTGTGGGCCTTACCCGGTTCAAAAAGTCCTTGGTACGATGCGATGACGATTTATCGGCAAGAGACTCCAATGCAGTGGGATGCAACTTTTAATAAATTAAATGGCGCACTTTCTAATTGGGTGAAAGAGTTTTCTGGATGGTGACGGAAACAAAAAAACGCAGTCTTGCTAAATCGGCAAGCTATAGAGCTCTTGGTACATTGACCACAACGCTCATTGCCTATGCATTGACTCAGAAATTTGAATTGGCGATCGCAGCCGGTTTGATTGATACATTTTTGAAATTAGGACTTTATTTTACTCATGAGCGGATTTGGGCCCATGTCTCTTACGGCAGGCGGAATCCGCGCGGAGCCGTACTTTGGTTGACGGGTCTTCCGAGTTCTGGAAAAACGACTTTAGCCAAACATCTACAGGAAATTCTTCAAAACCGAGGACAACGTGTTGTTTGGTTGGACGGCGATCAAATTCGCAAGTATTTCCCCAACGTTGGTTTTTCTCGTGAAGAACGTAGTGAACATATCAAGCGTGTGGCTCTAACTGCGAGTTTGCTCGAGGAACAAGGCGTGGTCGTGATCGTGTCCTTGGTTTCGCCGTATAAAGACAGCCGTCACTTTGCGCGTGAACTGTGTCAGTCATTTCACGAAATTTATTTATCAGCAAATATTCAGGATTGTCGGGCCCGCGACACGAAAGGTCTTTATGCCAAAGCCGATCGGGGCGAAATCCAAAATATGACCGGCGTGCAAGATGTTTATGAACCGCCAACGTCCGCAGAACTTGTACTTGCGACCGGACAGGCTTCGCAAGATCAATGCATGAAACAGCTCCTGAGTTATTTAAGCCGAGTCAAATTCGGATAAGCGCCCTGATTTGGAAGTCTCTCCTCAAAGATAGGGAACAGATCCAGTCTGTGCTCCTTGAAGAGTTTACGTTGTCATTCCAAAGGCCACCGTTTCGCAATTATCACGATCGATCAAAATGAATTTATTTGAAATCGTATAATCTGGAGAAGTGAAAAAAGGAATGTCGCCTATAACTTCGATTTCGCAATCAAGTGTTTGATTGATCTCAACCTCGAAATAGGGCTCATACTGACCAGATGCTAGACTGAACTTCTTTGTGACTTGAAGTTTTGCAAGATCAAATTCTAAAGATCCCACTTTGACAAAAAGTCTTGAGGTTTGTGTTAATTTTTTTTCAGAAAACCACATCAAATGGCAGGCGAATCTGGATTTAGACGTCCAGTGTTTGGGATTGACGACGGCAATTTGGTTTTTGATGATCAACGTGTCGTTTGCATACGCAAGAGCGATTTCTAGAGTGCGACCAGGCGGAACCTTTAAGTTTTGAGTCTCTTGAAAATTATAAAATATTTTTTTTGCGTGAAAAGGTATCAGGC
>LNFM01021536.1_pt1 | contig 10387 bp, 11 predicted proteins | sample 596031 | NCBI WGS metagenome assembly LNFM01 (sample SAMN04254537, study PRJNA301005) | activated carbon metagenome | isolation source: dual media filters at the Ann Arbor, Michigan drinking water treatment plant | place: USA: Ann Arbor | reverse complement strand
GCCTGCACCATGCGCACCACAGACGATGGCGTGCCGGTATGGGCGTCGATGTGGCCGCCCAGCAGCGCGGTGACGGCATCGCCGCCGGAACCGAGCACGACCGCCTTCAGCTTGCGCGGATCGATGCCGCCCGCCTTCGCCACCAGCGCAAAGGACAGGTGGTTGACGCTGCCCAGCGTGGTCGGCGTCGACACCGCCAGCGACTGCGGATCCTTGCGCAGGCGGTCGATGAAATCCTGCCCGCGCTTCAGCGGTGAATCGGCACGCACCGCAATCACGGTGTATTCGCTGAACAGATTGGCGAGCGGTGTCACATCGCGGTACTTGACCGCCCCCCTGCCGTTGAGATCGTTGGCGATGAGGTTGGGGGAATTGATGGCGACAAAGTGGCCGTCGCCGGCATGCTGGTTGAGATACACCAGCGACACCGCGCCGCCCCCACCCGGCTTGTTGGTCACGCTGACCGGCACCGGCGCCAGCTTTTCCTCCTGGATGATTTTCTGCAGCAGCCGTGCCGAGCGGTCGATGCCGCCGCCGGGTGTGGTCGGCACCACGATTTCGATCGGTTTTTCGGGCTGCCAGGCCGCGGCCGGCGCCGCCAGGATGGCAACGTACAGCAGAGCCAGCGACGCCAGGATTCTGCTCATCACTCCGTTCTCCTCATTGCCACGCCGTGTTGCCGGCGTTCACCAGCCTGCGATCAGGTCGGCTCCCGGCTGGACTTCGCCGCGTTCGACCCGGTGCACCAGGTCGTTCATCTTGACGTGCAGCGGCGCCGGCACGCCGATGAAGGCGCCACGTTCGGCGACGTAGCCGTTGATGAAATCGGTCTCGGTGCGGCGGCCCTTGAACATGTCCTGCGCCATCGACGGTCGCTGCTCGTCGGAGCGTTTCTTCGCGCCTTCGCGCAGGATCTCCTCGATCCCGGCCAGTGCGTCCTTGTTGCCCTCGCCCGCCAGCGCCAGCATCTCCGGCTCCATGCCGAGCATCTTTTCCAGCGAATAACCCAGCGCCTGGCCGACACGCACCGACTGCGAGCCGAGGCGGATCGACACCCAGCGCGGGCCGTCGGCGGCGTCGCGCTGGTTGCCCGAGAGGCCGGTCGCCGCGCAGAGGCCGTTGCGCATGGCATTGACCGTCAGTTTCGACCAGCGCTCACCCCACAGGTTGGTGGTGACCTTCGAGCTGTCGGCCGAACGCAGCAGCGCGGCGATTTCCTCGGCGCGCGGCGTGATGCGGCCATGCGGTTCGCCGACCCGGAATACCGTGTGTTTGTCGCCGCCCAGCGGCACCGTGCGCTTGATGCGCCCCGGCGCGTAGAGTTCGGCGGCGACGAGGCTGGCGATGCAGCCCAGCGTCTTGCCCCAGCCGACGATCGCGGCGATGCGCTCCTCGTTGATGCAGTTCTGCAGCGACACGCAGAAACCGTCGGGCGCAAGATAGGGCTTGATCAGGTGCGTCGCCCATTCAGTGTCATAGGACTTGACGCAGATGAAGGCGATGTCGAAGGGCTTTTCCTTGCAGAAGCGCTGCACTTCGGTGATGTGGATCGCGTTGACCTTGATGAGATGGGTCTCTTCAGGCGTCATGCCCGACAGGTGCAGACCCTTCTCGCGCATGACTTCAACATGTTCGGGCCAGGGGTCGATCAGCGTGACGTCATGTCCGGCACGGGTCATGTGACCGCCGGCAATGCCGCCAATGGCGCCGGCGCCGACTACTACGATGCGTTTACCCAAGGGAGTTCTCCGAAAGCGGGATCAAAATCAAGGGCAGCCAAAGAGTCAAAAGCAGCCACAGAGGACACAGAGAGCACAGAGAGCTTCAGAAACAGCAAGCAAAGTCTCATGCAATCAATAAGTTATTGTTTTTATTGAATTTATTGTATTTTCTCTGTGTTCTCTGCAGACTCTGAGGCCAAGGGCTTTTGTTTCTTACAACTTGGCGATGATCGCCTCTGTAAAACGTTTGGTGCCGGCATCGCCGCCGAGGTCGCGGGTGACGTGTTTTTTCTCGGCCAGCACCTGGGTCAGCGCGGCGTCGATGCGGCCGGCGGCGTCGTTCTCGCCGATGTGGCGCAGCATCAGCACGCCGGAGAGGATCACCGCCATCGGATTGGCGATGTCCTTGCCGGCGATGTCGGGCGCGGAGCCGTGCACCGCCTCGAACATCGCGCATTTCTCGCCGACGTTGGCGCCGGGCGCGACGCCAAGGCCGCCAACCAGGCCGGCGGCGAGGTCGGACACGATGTCGCCGAACAGGTTGGCCAGCAGCAGGCCGTCGAAAGTCTCGGGCTTGATCACCAGTTCCATGCACAGGGCGTCGATGACGCGGGCGTCGCAGATAATGTCCGGATAAGCCTTCGCCACGTCCTGCCCCGCCTTCAGGAACAGGCCGTCGGTCATCTTCAGCACATTGGCCTTGTGGCCAATGGTCATTTTTTTGCGACCGGTCTTCTTCAGGTATTCGAAGCCGTAACGCGCGGTGCGCTCGGTGGCACCGCGGGTGATGCGCTTGATCGCCTCCGCGGTGTCGTCATCGACCATGCGTTCGTTGCCGACATACAGATCCTCGCTGTTCTCGCGGAAGATCACCAGGTCGACGTTGTCGTAACGGGTGGCGACGCCGGGATAGTTCTTGACCGGACGCACGTTGACGTAAAGCCCCAGCTCCTTGCGCAGCGCAATGGCGATGCTCGGGTAGTCGGCGCGCCATTCCTTGCCGCCGCGCATGCGCTCGACGTAGATGCGGTAGCTGCCGCCGAAGGGCGTCTGTGTCGGGCCTTTCAGCGCGAGCCCGTTGCGCTCGATCGATTCCAGCACGCTGACCGGCAGCGGCGTGCCGAATTCCTTCTCGGCACGCAGGCCGACCAGCACTTCCTCGAACTCCACTTTCGCGCCCGAGGCCTTGATGATGGCACAGGCCGAGCCGTACTACGGTTACCTTGTTCAATCCTGCTTCTCCGGAACATTAAAAACAAAAATCGGTTCAACTCTCGTCACCCTTGCTGCCCATCGCCCTCAGCCGCGGGATGATGAACGGCAGCAACACCGAAATCAGCGACATCACCAGCAGCGTGACGGTGATCGCGCTGCCATAGAAGATTTTCAGATCGCCGCCGGAAATGGTCATCGCCTGGCGGAAGGACTGCTCCATCATGCCGCCCAGCACCAGCGACAGCACCAGCGGCGCGACCGGAATGTCGACCTTGTCGAAGATGTAGCCGATGACGCCGAAGAGCAGGATCAGCCACAGGTCGACGACGCTGCCGTTGATGGCATAGGCGCCGATCGCGGAAATCGCGACGATCATCGGGTAGAGGATGCCCTGCGGGATGTAGAGCAGTCGCACGAACAGGCCGATCAGCGGCAGGTTGAGGATGACCAGCATCACGTTGCCGATGTACATGCTGTTGATCAGCCCCCACACCAGGTCGGGGCGGTTCTGGAACAGCAGCGGCCCGGGCTGCACGCCGTACATGATGAAGGCGCCCAGCATCACCGCAGTGGCGCCGCCTCCGGGTATGCCCAGGGTCAGCAGCGGCACCAGCGCGCCGGCGGTATCGGAATTGTTGGCTGCCTCGGGACCGGCCACGCCCTCAATCGCACCATGGCCGAATTCCTCCGGGTGCTTGGACATGCGCTTTTCCGTGGTGTAGGACATGGGCAGCACGCCGACTACGAAACCGATGACACCGCCGCGCCAGATCGGTCCGATCGAGCGCCGCCACTCTTCGCGCGTCAGCCACAGTTTGCCCTTGATCTTCATCGCCTCGGCCGAGGTGCCGCGGTAGATGCCTTCCAGCCCGCGCAGCACTTCCGCCATCGCAAACAGCCCGACCACCACCACCACGAAGCCGACGCCGTCCTGGAATTCGGGGATACCCATGGTGTAGCGGGCCTGCCCGCTTTGCAGGTCGATGCCGATGGTGGCGATCATCAGGCCGAGGACCGTCGCGATGACGCCCTTGGCCGGCGACTTGCCGGTCAGCGTCGACACCGCGGTCATCGCGAACAGCATCAGCGTGAAGTATTCGGCCGGCCCGAACTTCAGGGCCATCGAGGTCAGCGGCACCGCGAACAGTGTCAAACCGATGACGCCGATGGTGCCGGCGATGAAGGAGCCGATTGCGGACACCGCCAGTGCGGCGCCGGCACGGCCTTTTTTCGCCATCTCGTAGCCGTCGATCGAGGTCATCACCGAAGCCGCCTCGCCGGGCGTGCGGATCAGGATCGCGGTGGTCGAACCGCCGTACTTGGCGCCGTAGTAGATGCCGGCCATCATGATCAGCGCCGAGGTCGGGTTCATGCCGTAGGTGATCGGGATCAGCAGCGCGATGCCGGCCGAGGGACCGATGCCGGGCAGCACGCCGATGATGGTGCCCATGAATACGCCGAGGAAGGTGTACCACAGGTTGATCGGCTGCGTCGCAACCACGAAGCCGTTCAGGATATGGGTCAGGGTTTCCATCTGCGCCTCAGAACGGGATGATGCCGCGGGCGAGGTTCACGCCGAGCAGCTTGGTGAAGGCAACATAGCTGATCGCGACGAACAGCACGCAGGTCAGGCCGTTCATCAGGTGGCGGCCGCGGTTGAAATAGCCGGTCAGCCCCAGCAGGAAAATCAGCGTCGCCAGCATGTAGCCCAGCGGCTCGAACAGCGCGACATAGAGTGCGGTCCAGGCCACGACGGCCACCACCACCCAGTGATGCGGTTCCCAGCGCAGCGCGGAGGAATCTTCCCCGCCGGACTTCACCTGCTTGCGGTCGCGCAGGATCTCGGCCAGCAGCATCGCCGCGCCGATCAGCAACCCCACCCCCAGCATCCGCGGGAAAGCCTTGGGCCCCAGCGGGTCACCCAGCTCGAGGCTGGGTATCTGGGCCGTTCCCCAGAAATACACGCCGGCGAGCAGCAGCGCGCAGACAAAAATGATGCGGTCAGTCATGTTGAAAAACTCCTCCCAATCATTAGGGTGCTGCAGCAGACTTTCGGTGCCGCGTTTTGTGTTTCGTTCTGGATGGCGCATTGCGCGCATCACGCGGTTTTCACAAGCTGAAATCTTAACCGAGAACCCGCAGCGTTGTAAGGATTTACGCATCTCCGGCCCGGATCGTGGAACCGGCGGCAAGGCAGACATGTTCCGGATTTTCACGCCGGACGTAATATGGCAACCCGGATGTGCAAGCCCGGCAGGCTTGTTGCATTACCCGTTTGCCCTTCGCAGGTTTTCCGCTTGCTGGACGGACCACCAGTCACGCAGCCGGCACGAAACATCACAACGCAGATCGCGGGTTATTGTCCGGTTGCAGCGTGGTCCCGCCGGTGATATTTCTGTTGACCGCGAAGGTATCGCACTGAACAATGCGCGGCATGCCGCATTCAACGCAACATCATAAGTATTTGTTTTTATTGAGTATTTTATAATGATATCGAATATTGTTTCCAGCCTGCAATCGCTCCTCGGCGCGCAAGGCGTGCTCACTTCAGCCGCAGACCTTGAACCTTATGTCGTGGACTGGCGCGGTGTGTACCGCGGCAGCGCGATCGCGGTCGCGCGCCCCGCAAACACCGCCCAGGTCGCAGCCGTCGTGAAGCTCTGCCATGAAACGGGAACGCCGCTGGTGCCCCAGGGCGGAAACACCGGCATGTGCGGCGCCTCCGTGCCGCAGCCGGAGGGGCGCGAAGTGGTGCTGTCGCTGGCACGGATGAACAGGATCCTCGATGTTGATCCGCTGAACAACACGCTGACCGCCGAAGCCGGCTGTGTGCTGGCCAACATCCAGCAGGCGGCGGCCGATGCCGGCCGCTTGTTTCCGCTGAGCCTCGGCGCCGAGGGCAGTTGCCAGATCGGCGGCAACCTGTCGACCAACGCCGGCGGCGTCAACGTGCTTCGTTACGGCAACACCCGCGACCTGGTGCTCGGCCTCGAAGTGGTGCTGCCCGACGGCCGCATCTGGAACGGCCTGCGCGGCCTGCGCAAGGACAATACCGGTTACGACCTCAAGCACCTGTTCATCGGCGCCGAGGGCACGCTGGGCATCATCACCGCGGCGACGCTGAAGCTGTTCCCCCGCCCCGCCGCCAACGCCACGGCATGGATGGCGGTGCGCGATCCGGAGGCCGCGCTGCAGCTGCTGGCATTGATGCGGCGGCATTGCAACGACCGCATCACCGCTTTCGAGCTGATCTCCCGGCACAGCCTGGAACTGGTGTGGAAACACGTGCCGGGCACCCGCGATCCGCTCAATGCGGAGCATCCCTGGATCGTGCTGACCGAACTTGCCGACGCCGGCGACGAAGCGGTCCTGCGTGCCGACCTCGAACGGGCACTGGAGTCGGCCTTCGAGGAGGATCTGGTGGTCGATGCCGTAATCGCCGAAAGCCGAAGCCAGGCGCAGGCGCTGTGGCACATGCGCGAGTCGATCCCGGAAGGCGCGCGGCAGGAGCCGGTGATGGTCTACCGCCACGACATTGCGGTGGCGGTCGGCCGCATTCCCGAATTCATCCGCGAGGCGCAGTCCGCGCTGGAGGCCAGATTCCCCGACGTGCGCCTGATCTGCTTCGGCCATCTCGGCGACGGCAACCTGCATTACAACGCCTACATTCCCTCGCGCCTGCGCACGGATGCCGCGGCACGCGAGGCTCACGACGTCACGGATACGGTCTACGACATCGTGCAGCAGTACGGCGGCAGCTTCAGCGCCGAGCATGGCATCGGCCTGTCGAAGGTGGCCGAACTCGTGCGTTACAAGAGTGCGGTGGAACTGGACCTGATGCGGACGGTCAAGAAGGCTCTGGATCCGCAGGGTCTGTTCAACCCGGGCAAACTGTTCTGAGCAAAACCCGTGTCAGGCAGCCACCACGAACAGCCCGATCACGCACAGCAGCCCGCCGCACCACAGCAGGGAACGCAGCATCGGCCGGTCGTAAAGGTAGGCCAGCGTGTAGAGGATGCGGAATACGACGAACGACACCGCCAGCGCATCCACCCGCAGCTGAGCGGCGCCGGCCAGCTGTGCGATGATCACCGCCGCCGCAAACAGCGGAAATGCCTCGAAGGCGTTGAGCTGCGCCCAGTAGGCCCGCTGCTGGCGGGGCTGCAGGCGGTCGATACCGGCGCGCGGTGCGGCATTGTCATAGTCGCGGCGCAATTTTGATGCAACCGTCGGCCAATATGGCAGCAAACCGGCGACGAGGATCATCCAGTAGGCGGTGGTCATGGCATGCGGAACCAATTTGCGGGCCGGACGGCCCAAGGATGCATTATGAGTGAAAAAATCGAGAAAACCGAAGCCGAATGGAAAGCCCTGCTGACGCCCCGGCAGTTCGAGGTGGCGCGGCGCAAGGGCACCGAGCGTGCCTTTACCGGCGAATACTGGGACAACCACGAAGAAGGCCTCTACCGCTGCATCTGCTGCGGCAATGAACTCTTCCGGTCCTCCGAAAAATTCGACTCCGGCACCGGCTGGCCGAGTTTCTGGAAACCGGCCGTGCCGGAGAATGTCGCCACCGAAGCCGATCACGGCTTTTTCATGACCCGCACCGAAGTGTTGTGCAGCCGCTGTGACGCCCATCTCGGCCATGTATTCGAGGATGGCCCGGCACCGACCGGCTTGCGTTACTGCATCAACTCGGCATCGCTCAAGTTCGAGAAGAAGTGAACCGCGCTGTTCGCCGCGCATTCGACCAGGCTGCGGACGCCCTGCTCGCTGCCTTTGAAAAAGCAGGCCCTTTTCCCGGCCAGGAGGTGACCCCGGCATTGCTCGCCGACGCCGTCCGCCAATGTTTTGAAATCTGCCGCCAGGTCGACGATTCGGGGGAAGTGCTGCCGCTGGAGGAGGTCGACGAGCTGGGAACCCACGCGCTGGAATGCCTCTCGGATCTCGGGCTGTGGGCGTACCAGCTGAATCAGGATCAGGCGCGGGCAGCCGTGGAAGGCATCGCGCTGGAACTGGCGCAATGGATCATCGGGCATGGCGGGCAGATTGCCGTGCTGGAGCCGGTGGTCAACGCTCTGGCACGCCAGGCCAATGCCACCGGGGATCCTGCCACCCTGGCCGGACTGTTCCAGCAGGCCTGCGCGGTGATCGCCCATGCGGAACCCGGGCTGGCCGCCAATACGGAGCCTGCGCTGCTGCAACCCTGGCTGATGCTGCATTTCAACTGCGCGATCATCGCCACGCGGACGCAGGATCCGGCCAGGATGAATGCCGCCTTCGACCTGCTTGAAAGCCATCTGCCCGGTCATTGTGCAGCCTTTTATGCGGAAGGCGTGCGCGAGGCGCAGAAAGCCGCCTACGGCGATGCGGCAAGGGATGCCATGCGCAGCCGTCTCGCCAAATGGACTGGCCGGCACTAAGCGAGGATAATCAACGGCCATGAAATTCCTGTTCGACATTTTCCCGGTCATCCTGTTTTTTGCGGCATTCAAGGTCTACGACATCTACGTGGCCACCGGCGTCGCGATCGCCGCCACCATTGTGCAGATCGGCTGGGTCTGGTTCAGGCAGCACAAAGTCGACAACATGCAGTGGATCAGTCTTGCACTGATCGTGGTCTTCGGCGGGGCGACACTGCTGCTGCGGGATGAAACTTTCATCAAGTGGAAACCAACGGTGCTCTACTGGCTGTTCGCCGTGGCCCTGCTGGTCGCCGAACTGGGTTTCAGGAAAAACCTGATCCGGGCAATGATGGAAAAACAGGTGACCGCGCCGGACCCGGTATGGAAAAAACTGCTGATGGGCTGGGTCGGATTCTTCGCGGCGATGGGCGTGCTCAACCTGTATGTCGCCTACGGCTTTTCGACCGACATCTGGGTCAATTTCAAGCTTTTTGGCGGCATCGGCCTGATGATCGTTTTCGTGATTGCACAGGCTGCACTGCTGGCCCCGCACATCAAGGAAAAAGAGGCCGAATGAACGGGCTTCCGGCGGAAAGGGCACCGTGACGATTGCCGCCGCGATGCGCGAGAAACTCGCCGTCCTGGCCCCGGAGTCGGTGGAAATACTCGACGAATCAGGCCTGCATGCCGGCCACGCCGGCGCCCGCGACGGCGGCGGACACTATCAGCTGATCATCGTGTCCGGCGCCTTTTCCGGTCAGGCGCTGCAGGCGCGTCACCGCATGGTGTATGCGGCGCTCGGCACACTGATGCACAAGGACATCCACGCACTGGCCATCAAGGCCTATGCGCCGGACGAAATCTGAAACAAACGAATTCTGGATCAAATAGAGGAGCTGTCATGCAGAGAACCACCGTCATATCCGTGATGATCGCCATTGCTGCGGCCGCCGCGTCACCGGCAGCAATCGCCCAGGTCGCAAAGGTCAACGGCACCACCATCCCCCAGGCACGCGCCGATGCCCTGCTCCGCGAGGTGACGGCACAGGGTCGCCAGGACACCCCCGAACTGCGCAAGATGATCAAGGACCGGCTGATCGAGAGCGAGATCATGTCGCAGGAAGCCGTGCGCATGGGGCTGAACAAAAACCCGGAGATCAGTGCCCAGATCGAGTTGTCCCGGCAAAACGTTCTGGTCAATGCCTATGTCAATGAAATGGCGCGCCGCAATCCCGCGACCGAAGACGCGATGAAAAAAGCGCATGAACGGTTCAAGGACAGCCCGGCAGCCAATGAATACCGGTCACGTCATATCCTGGTGGCCTCGGAAGCCGAAGCAAAAACCATCATCACCCAGCTCAAGGGTGGCGCAGATTTTGCGAAAATTGCCGCTGAAAAATCCCGTGATGAAGGGACCAAGGCCAAAGGTGGCGAACTCGACTGGGCGGTGCCGGCCACCTACGTGCGGCCTTTTGCCGAGGCTCTCGCCAGGCTGAAAAAGGGTGAAACAACCGAAGCGCCGGTGCAGTCCAACTTCGGCTGGCATGTCATCCGTCTGGAGGATGTGCGCCCGGTCAGCTACGAATCCCTGAAACCGCAGCTGCAGCAGGTCGTGCAGAGGGAAAACGTGCAGAAGGCCGTTGCCGACCTGCGCGCCAAAGCGAAAGTGGAGTAAAGAGCTTCGCAGGTAACAGCATCACCTGTCAGAAAGCCCGGCAAGGCCGGGCTTTTTTATTGCCCGGGCTGCACACCCTGCGTACCCTGCAACACCCGCCGGAACGAGACGATATGTGCAGCAACCTCCAGGAACCTGCCACCGGGAACCTCCATGTTTGTCCAGCCAGTCTTGTCGCTGCGGAAAGAGTCGCCAGACAACAAAAAAGCCCGACCTCATTGAGGTCGGGCTTTTTCTTCAAAGGGTGCCTGACAATGTCCTACTTTCACACGGGTAATCCGTACTATCATCGGCGCTGAGTCGTTTCACGGCCCTGTTCGGAATGGGAAGGGGTGGGACCAACTCGCTATTGTCGTCAGGCATAGCTGTTT
>LNFM01013493.1_pt1 | contig 10388 bp, 7 predicted proteins | sample 596031 | NCBI WGS metagenome assembly LNFM01 (sample SAMN04254537, study PRJNA301005) | activated carbon metagenome | isolation source: dual media filters at the Ann Arbor, Michigan drinking water treatment plant | place: USA: Ann Arbor | reverse complement strand
CATCAGCTCGCGCGACGACCACCTCGACGGGGCGATCACCACTCGACGACACCTCTCCGCCGACTCCGGCGATCCAGCCCGGCACCTCGGCGACCGTGCCGTTCGTGCCGGCGACCGGCCGAACGACCACCGACACCTGCGCCCCACGATTCATCCCCGTCGTCGGCGAGTCACCCGGCCCCACCAGAACACCAACGACCGCCTCGTCAGCCGCGACCAGCCGGTCGCCGACAGGAAGCAGTTGGCCATCGACGAGCAGCGCGCCAGCGACGATGTCGGTGGAGGCAACTCGACCGACCAGATCCTCGAGCCGTGATGCCGGAATCGACAAGACGTCCGTGTCCTCCGCGATCGTGACGACCCTGAGATCGCTCCGCTCGATCACATCGAACCGGGCGACGTCCGACGCGACAGCCAACACCTCGACTCGATCGTCCGCCGAGAGGTAGAGCGAGGCGAACAGCCAGCCACCCACCACCGCAGCGAGCACCCCTCCGCCAATGCGACCCCATCGCCGGCGCACCGGATCCTTCTTCTGGGCAGCCACGGTCGCCTGTCGCGCAGCACGGTTCGCCGAGTCCGGCGACGCCGATCCGTTGCGTCGAGTCATCGTCGTACTCATGGCGTCGCCCCACCTTCGATCACGGTCTGAACCTCGGCTACCGGTCGCGGCACGTCGGTCGAGCGCGTCACTGCGGCAAGCGATCCAGACGCGCCAGTCGTCGCCGTCCACGAGATCGACCACGACACCGACGCCTGCCCCGGCCACGCCGATGGACGACCATTGGCTCCGGTACGGGTCGTGTAGGTCCACGTGCACGCGCCGGGTGAACTCGCCTGTGCCTCGGGCGTACCTGCGCTCGGCGTGAAGCGCGTCCCGGAACCCGAGCACTGGACCGTTTGCGCGTCCGGCTCGCCCGGGCGGAACGTCAGTTGTGGCGTCGCGGTGACGGTTACGCAGAGCCCGCCTGCGCACTCGCTCTCGGTGACGACACCGGTCCAGTTGACGACGGCGACGAACACCGGCACCCCGATGATCGACGCCGTCCCGGCTGCTGGGGATGTCTCGACGACCGGCTGCGGCAGCTCACCGACCAGTCGGCCTCGTGCGATGCTCGCCAGGGTTCCGGGCGTGGCTGCGATCACCCACCGGAAGTTGAACGTCGTTCGCCCATCAGCGCACTCCCATGATTGCCAGACAACGTCGACCCCCTCCGGTGGACGCTCGAGTCCGAAGTCGGCGTAGATCGTCGGGTCATCCGCGCCGAGGTCGTCCGACAAGTTGACCCAGTAGCACTCGGGGGGCGGGCCTCCACCCGAGTCGCCAGGCGTGCCAGGGGTGCCGGGCGTCGGCACGTCCCATTCGATGCAGTAGCCACGAGGTGACCACTCCACGCACTGCGTTACGTCCTGAGCCATCGCGGTCGTCGCCGGCACGATAAACAGACCAACTGTCGCCCCGATGGCAGCGACGGACGCGCACGCTCGCATCACGAGGCCCCGGGTGGCGGGCATTCATCGGGCGGTGCCTCGGTCAGATCACGAAGCAGCCAGACGTCACCGACCCGCACGACGACGACCTCGCCACCGTTCACGCCACCCTGCGACTCCAGTACCGCTCCGGCTCCGTCGACGATCTGGATCGAGGTGACGGTGCACACCTTTGCCACCGCCTCGGCTTCGCCGCGGAGTTCGACCGACTGAACGGTCGATTCGTACATCACTCCTCGAGGTCCCGGCCGGTAGAAGCGGCCAGCGGCAGCCTCACTTGTCCAGAACCCGAGCGCGCCATTGGCGAAGGTGCTGTCCTGTGGGAACAGCGCCAGGTAGCGGCTCACCCGCTCGTTGCCAGGATCCGACGCGACGCTGGGATCGGACAGGATCTCAGCGACAACGGCGTCGTAGGAATCGACGAGCTGCTCGATGAAGGGCGTGAGGCTCTCGGTGGTGACACCGGTACTCGGCGGAGAGGTCGATGGGGACGCCGTCGTTGACGGACTGCTCGACGTTGTGGTCGTGGTGCTCGGAACAGCCCCCGTCGAGGGCGGGGTCGTGGTCTCCGCAGTCGAGGCCTCCTCGGTAGATGTCGGCCCAGCCGAGTCGGTCGTCGAACCGCCTCCGTCGTCGCCCGAACACGCACTCCCCAGTGCACCGAGCGCCAGCACGACTGCTACGAGTCGATCTCTCACCATGGGACCATCACCCCCACCACGAAGCCGAGCGCGAGGCCCGGCACGAACGGAATGGTCAGCTGCACGGGCGCGAGGTGCCGACGAGTCCCACGGGCGATCAAGGCGGCAACGCCACCGATCACGCACGCCACGATGATCATGACCGCACCAGCGCGCCACGAGATGGCGGCGGCTGCGGCGAAGGCAATGACCGTGACCTTCACGTCACCGAATGCGAACGCGCCCGGCAACGCAAGCCACAGCGAGACAAGGAGGACCGCCAGGAGCGCGGCCCCGACGAATGCTCGAAGCGGCGGACCCCACTCGTCGTGCCACCATGCTGCGCCGATCATGCTGACTGCAGTCAGGCCCGCCAGCAACCTCACTTCTGTCGCGGGCAGTCGGTGGGTAGCCGCATCAGTGACCGCGAGCGCGACAAGTCCGGCGCCGGCGATGAGAGAGGTCAGGGTGGGTGCGTGGGGTCCTGCGTTCAGAGCGAGGATCGCGGTGATCGAGGCCGCGGCGGCCGAGGCACAAGAGGCGCGGCGGTCGGGGCGCCGGCAGGCTGGAAGGGTCAGCGCTTGGCCAGGTCCCATCGCTGGCCCCAGCGGAATTGGACAGATCGGCGCGCCGGAATGGCGCGCTGGGCGAAGGTGTGTCGTCTGCACACCAGGGAACCCACCCCGTTCGGGTCCAAAGCGCGACAACTTGGTCGACGGAACCGGCTTCCGGACCGCGGCGGGCTGGGGAATGGTCCCGGCAGTCCGAGGACTGCACTCCGATCGAGTTGGCTGAGCATCGTCGCTCTTCCCCCATCCCGACCGCCGCGGGAGCGACAGCTGCTGTCAGGCTATAGCGCTCAAAACTGCACCCGCAAGAAAATGCTTGAGCGGCTAATTCCCACTCGTCCATTGATGAGCGTATGGTGGTGTTGATGACCTACGCCGCGGATGGGCAGCGGCGACGGGGTCGCCCGCCGCGTATCAGCCGCGACCACATCGTCGATGCTGCCTGCGAAGTCGGAATCGAGAACCTGACCATGGCCGCGGTGGCCGAGCGTCTCGGCGTCACTCACCAGTCCCTCTACGGGTGGGTGCAGGATCGCGATGAGTTGATCGACCTGGTGTCGGACCGCCTCATCAGACGGATCGAGATCCTCCCGCCAGCCGACCCGGCGGATTGGCGGCGCTCCGCGTCTGAGGGTTGGATGACGGTCGGGTAGGGATCCCGGGCGCGGCACAGGGGCTCTGCGATTCTCAGCGATGTCTGAAGTCGTCGAGTCTCGAGGAGCCCCTGCTTGGAAACCGATGCTACGCGCATGTGCGCGCTGCTGGTCGGCCTGCCCGATGTCGTCGTGGTCGGTGTCGGCGACTGGCCGTCGTGGCTGCGGATCGTCGTCACGATCGATGGCCAACGGCCGAGGTGTGAGTGCGGTGGCGCGGTGCATCGTCACGGTGTCCGCGAGGTCGTGCTCGTGGACTTGCCGGTCTTCGGCCGCCCGACCCGTCTGGTGTGGCGCAAGCAACGCTGGCGCTGCACCGGGTGCGGTCACTGCTGGTGCGACGACGATCCGGAGATCGCCACGACGCGCTGCGCGTTGACGACCCGGGCAGCACGGTGGGCGACGTTGCAGGTCGGCCGCCACGGACGCGCCGTCGCCGACGTGGCCCGCGATCTCGGCTGCGGCTGGCACACGGTGATGGATGCTGTCGTCGCGATCGGTGAGCAGCTGATCGATCATCCCGACCGGATCGGCAACGTGACGGCGCTCGGCTTGGACGAGACGCTGTTCGCCAGGGTTGGGAAGTTCCGCACCCAGTTGTGGTCGACGCAGATCGTCGACGTCCGCCGCGGCCAGCTCCTCGATGTGGTGCCGGGCCGCGACAGCAGCGAACCGTGCCGTTGGCTCGCCGCTCGTGACGAGGCGTGGCTGGCTGCGATCGAGTGGGCGACGCTCGATCTGTCCGCGTCGTATCGCACGGTGTTCGACACGATGCTGCCCGACGCCGTCCAGGTCGCTGACCCGTTCCACGTCGTGAAGCTCGCGAACACAGCGCTCGATGAGTGCCGGCGTCGTGTGCAGAACGAGACCCTCGGCCACCGTGGTCGCCGTGATGATCCGCTCTGGCGGGTACGGCGCCGGCTCACGATCGCACGCGAGCGACTCTCCGTCGATCAGCACGAGCGGCTGATGGGTCTGCTGCGAGCCGGTGACCCGCACCGCGAGGTGTGGTTCGCGTGGAACGCGAAAGAGGTCGTGCGTCAGATCTACGACCACACCGACGTCGAGCTCGCAGCGGAGTGGGTCGCCGAGATCGGACGCGACTTCACTGATCGCGAGATGCCGGTCGAGGTCCGACGGCTCGGTCGCACCATCGCTCGGTGGGCTGCGCAGATCGTTGCATGGCATCGCTCGCACGTCACGAACGGGCCGACCGAAGCGGTGAACAACTTGGCGAAGCGGATCAAGCGGGTCGCGTTCGGGCCGGTGAACTTCCGACATCACCGGGTCCGATGCCTGCTCTACGCCGGCAAGCCCGACTGGACGCTGCTACCCACGATCCAACCCTGAAACGCGGAGAGCCGGATTGGCGCGACTCCCTTCGCGCTTACGCCAACGGCCTACGTCGCCTCGCCGAAGGGACGCCTGGATTCGCCAGCGCCGGCCTGGGCCGCTTCCGGACGCTCGACGGGTTTGAGAAGCTCAACCACGACGTCCTTCGATTGCTCACCGACGTCGGCTTCGAACCGCCGATGGCTCAGCGCATCTACGACTCCCTGAACTCGCTGCTCCTTGGTTGGCTCGCCCGGGAGGAGTCACTGATCGCTGTCCGCCAACGGTTGTCGACAGGACCATCGGGAACTTCCGGGCGCCTGATCACCGACCTGGCGGTAGCCGAGCTTCGAGCTCCAGTGGACGAGCGATTCGAGTTCCTCATCCACTCGTTCCTCGCAGGCATGCCCGACCCCTTGCCCACGCGCCCTGTACCAGCCGTCGGGGTCGTCATCGACATCCGGGATGACCTCGTCGGACAGGCCATCGGGGTCGAGTAGGGCGCGCAGTCTCTACAGTTCGAGCGGCGGCAACGAGTCCACGATCTCGAGCGTGCGCATCGAGACGGTCACAACGCGTCCCACGAGGTCGACGATGTACGTCGGATCATCGTGTTCGATCGCCCAGTCGTTCGGGTCGTTGACGATCCCCGACGCTTTGTCGGTGCGAACACGCCACGCGTCCATGACCCACCCGATCGCCGATCGTGAGCCGAGCTCGTAGTCGTAGGCGCGCTCGGGAATGTCGCAGATCGTGATCCAGTCGTTGTAGACGATGCGGGTTCGGTCCTCGACCTTCTGTCCGGTGGCCGGGTCCGTCACCTTTGGGTGCTTCATCTTCAGCACGCGATAGGCGTCGGGGTGATCATCTCGGAATCCCGACGCATGGACCCTTGTCAACCCTGGCCATGGGTCGATGCTCTCGTAGTCGGTGTGGAGAGTCGCGAGCTCCCGGCCAGCTGTAGCGAACGCCCAGAAGTCCGCGGAGGTCGACACCTGAGGGATGCGCGGCAAAGACTTCTTGAGGTCCGCGGCAAACGCGTGCCGATAGTCGGGAGCATGGAGAACGCCGTACACGTAGAAGAAGATGTCATCCTTCTCGATGGCGGAATCGATCATCCGAAATCGAGTCGCAGCGAGATCGGTGACGTTGTGCCGCGGTCCCGCCGTGGGCGTACCAGTCGAGAACAGGTTCGGCTCCGTGTCGCCGTGGCCATCGCTGCCGTCGAAGAAGTGCAAAGGCACGCAGACTGTTCCATCTGGCCAGATGTGGAGGTCCGGAACGTCGCGGACTGCAAGGGCGGCGAACCCGGATCTAGCCCCTGTCGTAGTCACGGCAACAGTGAGGTTCGTTGAATCGGCCTCGGGAAGGATGCGGGGAACCAATGCCGCCCGGGCGTTGAGCTGTCGGCCGGCCTCTGACCACCGGCGGTGGAATGGTCGATACGTGGCGACCCTTACATCGCGATCGGCGCTCGTGTACCGAAGACCTCGAGCTACGTGGCCGAAGGCTTTGTCGTTCCAGCTGAACTTCGTCGGATCCTTATCGACATGTGCTGCGGCGAGCTTGGTGCGAGTCGCCGGCGAGGCAGCGGCACCCTGTTGTGTAGCAACGAACGAGTCTGTTGCAGCGTTGTACGCAGCGATCATGCGTTCCACGTTGGCGTCCAGCGCTCGTCGGCTGCTGTTGTAGTTCCATGCATCGCGTCCACTCGCCAGCCCGAGCGTCCGGATAGCGAAGATCGACTCTTCTGATTCGTCGTGCAGCGGTGCGTGCTGCGTGAAAGAGGCTGTGCGCTGGTTGATCCAGTCGCCCGATTCATTCGGACTGACGTGAGCCCACTTCACGTCACCGAGCATGGGCGGTCGTCCGTCTCGGGCGGGCATGGCCTCCGCGATGATCCGCAACTTCTCGTCGCGCGAGAGCGAATCTCCGATGTCGAGGTACTGAACCTGTCCGCCGTCAGTCGGGACAGCGGTCGGCTTCCGCACCAGGAGCAGGATCGCTGCGCCGGCCTGGCTGCCGGCATCGAAGATCTTGCCGCCTTCTCGTCTCCAGTCACCCTCACGCTGGTTGCCGCGCAGATTGAAGACGTAGACGTAGTGAAACTCCGACGCCAGCGCAAGCCGGACGCCGTCAAGGGACGCCGAGTCGATGTATCCGCTGTTCGTCACGAAGGCGATGACGCCCCCATGTGCCGACATCTTGACTCGGTCGGTCGCCCACCGGATGGCTCGCACGTATGAGTCATATAGCTTCCGTTTGAGGGTGGCCGTTGAGAGCGCGCCGTACGTTGCCGCGATCGACTCATCGAGTGTTGGGTAGCTCAGATTGGCGTTTCCGTCGTTCGCGCTCTCTTGGCCGCCCGAATACGGGGGGTTACCGAAGACGACGCGGATACTCAAGCCCTTCTGGCGCTCGGCGCGGGCATTGTTGATCGGAAAGACGTCCCAGGTGCCACTTCCGTCGCCTCCCTCGCCCAGTTGGAAGGTGTCGGTCAGGACGATGCCTGGGAAGGGCTGGTAGCCAGAGTCGAGACCTTCGAGCCGGGCACGTTCTTGGCGATAGGTGGTCTCGATGTTGATCGCTGCGATGTAGTACGCCAGGAGAAGCAGTTCGTTGGCGTGCAGTTCGTTGGTGAACTTGCGCTCCAGATCGTTCGGGCGGATGAACCCGGACTGCAGGAGGCGGGTGACAAACGTGCCGGTGCCGGTGAACGGATCGAGCACGTGCACCCCCTCGTCGGAGAGGCTGGCGCCGTCGAAGTGCTCGGCGAGCGCTGCTTCGGTCGCTCGGATGATGAAGTCGACAACCTCGATGGGGGTGTAGACGATTCCGAGTGAGTCGGCGACGCGTGGGAAGGCGATCTTGAAGAACCGGCCGTAGAGGTCCTTGATGATGCGTTGGCGTGCTTCGCCGTCGTCGGGGTGGATGCCCTCGACGCGCCGTCGGACCGAGGCATAGAAGTCTTCCAGCTTCTCGGTCTCGGTCTCGAGGCTGTGCTCATCGAGAACGGCCACAATGGCCGACATCGCTTGGGAGACGGGGTTGGCGGCGGCGAACGCGTCGTCACCGAACAGCGCTTCGAAGATCGGTCGGGTGATCAGGTGCTGGGACACCATTGACACGGCGTCATCGCGACTGATGCTGTCGTTCAGTGTTGCGTGGAGCTCTCCGAGGAACTCGTCGAACGCTGATGCCGCGGCGGGGCTGTTGTGGAGGATGGTGGTGATGCGCGTTTCGTGCCGGGCGGCGATGGCGGCGACGTCTCGCGCCCAGTCCTCCCAGTAGGCGCGGGTTCCGACCTTCTGGACGATCTTCGTGTAGATCGCGCCGGTCCACTCCTCGTACTCGAAGAGGCGGCCTTGGAGTTCGTCGGGCGTCTTGGGCGTGTCGATGTCGACGGGGATGACCTTGATCGGGTCGTCGGGTCCGGAGCCTGGCTTGGTCGATCCGAGGGCGATGCGGTTGATGTAGGCGTTGAAGCGTTCGTCGTGCGCCCGCAGGGCTTGGAGGACTTCCCAGACGGCGTCGTAGTCGCGGTTCTGATCGAGTGCCGTGGCGGGGTCGAGTCCGGCGGTGATGGCGACCGGGAGGATGACGTAGCCGAGCTGCTTGCCGGGCGGCTTGCGCATGACGCGACCGACTGCTTGGACGATGTCGATCTTGGAACGTCGGGGGGTGAGGAACATGACGGCGTCGAGGGCGGGGACGTCGACGCCTTCGGTGAGGCATTTGGCGTTGGTGAGTACCCGGCATTCGCCGTCGGGTGGTGTCTCTTTGAGCCAGCGGATGTCGGCGCGACGACTGCTGATCTTGCTGGTGCCGTCGACATGGCGGGTCGGGACGGCGAGCCGGATGGTGTCGTCGCCTTGCGGGCCGGCCTCGAGCTGGTCGAAGTAGGACTCGGCCACTTGCTCGAACTGCTCGGCGAAGCGCTCCGACTCAGCGATCTTCGACCAGAAGGCAACGGCCCGCTGCATTGGTGCGCCGCCGTCCTGGAAGGTCGAGCCAGCAGCGCCGGGGAGCTTGGCAAGCCCGGAGAGGCATCCGACGAAGCGGGCGACGTCGGGGAGGCTGAGTTCACCGTTGGTGGACAACAGCTCCTGGAACGATTCGCTGACGGCGCGCTCGTCGACGGTGAGGATGAGCACTCGGTAGTCGGCGAGCAGGCCTCGCTCGACGGCCTCTCCGAAGCCCAGTCGGTGGAACTCTTCACCGAAGAACTCGAGGTCGTCCATGGAGGCGAGGATCGCGTCGGCCTCACGGGCGGCGTCCGCAGCGACCGGCTTGAACAGTCGTGGCGTGGCGGTCATGTAGAGGCGCTTCGCCGCGGGGACGACGGCGTCGTCGTGAACGAGCGCGAAGGCACTGTCGTCACCGGCGACGCTCGCGACGCCGGCGGTGCGGTGAGCTTCGTCGCAGACGATGAGATCGAATCGAAGGCCGGTCGTCGCCTGCATTGCGGCGACCACTTCGATCGACTGGTACGTGGAGAACACGACCGTCATCTCGGCGTCGGGTAGCTGATTGATACCGGCGTCGATGAGCGCTTGTGGGTCGGTGGTCGGTGGCACGACGAGGTCGTGCGGGGTGGCGTTCTCGCCTTCGAGGGGCTTGCCGGCGGTGTTGTCGGAGCACACAGCGAATGGCCGGATGGGGACCTCGCACTCTGCTGTCCACTCTTTGAGGGATTGGGCAACCAGCGCAATCGACGGGGCGAGGAACAGCACTAACTTGCCGGCCCCGGCGTGCTCCTCGGCGATGCGCAATGCGGTGAACGTCTTGCCGGTTCCGCACGCCATGATGAGCTTGCCGCGGTCGCTCGTCTCGAAGCCACGGCGGACCGCGTCGAGTGCCTCGACCTGGTGAGGCCGAAGCGTGTGCCGCTCCTTCGGCCGGAGACCGGAAGGGTTGGCGAGGTCGTAGGAGGACCACTCGACGGTCATCGCCTCGAGGTCGTCGATGCCTATCCGCTCGATCGGGATCGCATGCCCCTCGAGTGACTTGAGTGCGTTCGTCGACCACAGGTCGGTGGTGGCCACGACGATCCGACGCCCCCACTGCTTCTGGCCGGACAGCGCGACGAAGGAGTCGATCTCCTCCTTGGTCAAGGTGGTGTTCGGGGAGTAGCACTTGCACTGGATCGCCACGAGACGACCCTCGGCATCGGTGGCTACCAGGTCCACGCCGATGTCTGCGCCGGAACGCCCGGGCCAGTCCATCCACTTCCAGACGTCGGTGAACTGCTGCTGGAACGTGCGGTCCGTGCGGAACGCGTGCAGCATGAGCTCCTCGAAACGGTCGCCCTTGTCGCGTTCGTCCTTGGCGATCGAGCGGAGCTCCTCCAGCAGCGTCTCAACTGGGGTCACAGGCTTGCTCCGTCGGTCGTTCGCACCGGTTGATTCTCGCATCGCCCGAGCATCGGGTCGCGGTGCCGCGTGAATTGGTCCTTTGGCGCTGACTGTTCAGGCAGCGGAACGGCAGGGGTGCGTCGGACGCTCATTGGGCTCGTAGCGCAGCGATCGAACGAGGGAGCCCGGACTGGGCGAGGTGATCGAGCAGCTCGTCGATGTCCATGGGTGGGTTCCGAAGCGCGGAGGCCTGCGCGTCCAGGACTCCGAAGACGGTCCTTGGCGAGAGGTCGACGAGGTGGAGGAGGA
>LNFM01039139.1_pt1 | contig 10389 bp, 14 predicted proteins | sample 596031 | NCBI WGS metagenome assembly LNFM01 (sample SAMN04254537, study PRJNA301005) | activated carbon metagenome | isolation source: dual media filters at the Ann Arbor, Michigan drinking water treatment plant | place: USA: Ann Arbor | reverse complement strand
AACAGATTGAAACTGCCAGAGAAAAAATTTCTCTTATTGTTACCTACCTGGAACGCAATGGCCACATGAGCCAAAATTATTTTGAACAGGTATTGGGTGGCGACGATGCAGAGGTGATCGACCATTTTCGGGAGAAAAACCCCAATGAAGTATTGGTGTTTGGTCCCAATGGAAAATCAGTACGGGCAAGAACAGCCAACCAGAAAAAATTGGTACAGGAATCCGATAAAAATGACATCGTATTTGCTATTGGCCCTGCAGGTACCGGTAAAACGTACACCGCAGTAGCATTGGCCGTACGGGCATTGAAGAATAAACAGGTTAAAAAAATCATTCTTACAAGACCTGCGGTGGAAGCTGGCGAAAGTCTCGGTTTTCTTCCGGGTGATCTGAAAGAAAAAATTGACCCGTATTTACGTCCGCTCTACGATGCTTTGGATGATATGATACCTGCTGATAAGCTGGGATATTATATGAGTACAAGAACCATTGAAATTGCACCACTGGCTTATATGCGTGGCCGAACCCTGGATAATGCATACATTATTTTGGATGAAGCACAAAATGCTACGGAACTGCAATTGAAAATGTTCCTGACCAGAATTGGCGCTAATGCAAAAGCCATCATTACGGGTGATATGACGCAGGTGGATCTGCCAAGAAACCAGCGAAGTGGTTTGTTGATGTCAACCCGTATTTTGAAAAACATTGATGGCATTGCACACATAGAGTTAGATGAAGAAGATGTGGTAAGGCACCGGTTAGTAAAAGCGATCATTAAAGCATATAACAAAGAACATGAAAGAGAGGAAGAAGAATATGCTAACCGTCAGACACCACAAATTATAAAGAAAGACAAACCAGCTACATAGCACTTACAAAGATTTATTACTTTGCAGGAATGAAGAGAACTTATAATTTCTTTTTGTTCCTGCTTTTTTTATGTGCTGGTTGTACGTCCGCTGATTCAACAAATAAAAAATCCATTTCACCGGCTGACCTGGCAACAGCTTTTAAAGCAATTGACAGCTTAAAACAATTTATTAATAGCGGGGATATAATTTTTAGAAACGGGCGGGATGAAATAAGCCAGGCTGCACGGAGTATGAACCGAAAGGACACTTCCTTTTCGCATTGTGGTCTTGTATTTATAGAAAACGATTCTGCATTTGTGTACCATGCCATTGGTGGCGTTTACAATCCCGGTCAGAAACTGCGCAGAGATTTGTTAGATAGCTTTTGTACACCAGTAGAAAATAATGCGTTTGGACTTTATCGCTATAACCTGGGAAAAGAGAAAATAGAAAAACTGAAGATGGTGGTGGGCAATTTTTACAAAACAGGTCTTAAATTCGATATGTATTTTAATTATTTTTCTGACGATGTAATGTATTGCTCTGAGTTTGTATTTAAATCACTCAACAAATCGTTGAACGGAGCCTACAGCAAATATGTACGACTGGATACCCTACCCTATGGGGTAACCACCGACGATCTATTTCTGAATGAAAATTGCCGGTTGGTAAAACGATTGCCAGGAATCTTACATTTGCATATCAAAACCATTAAAACCAACAAATGAAAAAAATCATCTCCAACTATTTTTTTATTGCGGGAGCAATAATGTTACTTATTTCCGGCTGTAAAGGTAAAGATGCACAAGTTGCAGACGACCCAAAAGCCGTTGTACTGGCCTTCTTCGAAAGAATGTCAAAGAAAGATATTGATGGTGCGGCTAAACTGGCAACAAAGGATAGCAAAGCCACCCTTGATATGATGAAAAAAGCCATTGATGCTGCTGAAAAAATGGGTATGGATAAAGACAAATCTGCTAAAGACGATCCATCAGAAGATTTTAAAAACATAGAAATTGGGGAAGCAAAAATTGATGGTGACAAAGCCACGGTTTCTATCACCAACAAAGTAAAAAATGATGGTACCAAAGACTTCCCATTGGTAAAAGAAGGCGGATCATGGAAAGTAGATTTCAGTATGAATACATTGATGAAAATGGGCATGGATAAGGAAACCAAAAACGATTGGGACAATGATTCAAATAATTTAGACACCGCCGGTATAAAAGACCTTATGAACATGGATTCACTCAAAAAAGGATTGGAGGGAATGGATAGCATGTTAAAATCTATAGACCCGGAAAAAATGAAAGAAGCACTGAAAGAGCTGGAAAAATTAAAACAATAAAAAATACTTCTTTTGAAAATAAAAAGCACTTCTGGCAAAGAGGTGCTTTTTATTTTATAGCCAGCAGCACTCCATACTAAATTTCAGTATTTTGCATTATGAGAATTTTAATTTTAGCAACCGCCTGCCTTTCTCTTTATTTAATTTCTTCCTGTAAAGGCAAAGACAAACAATCAACCACGCAGTCAGAAAATAATATTGACGCAGCCCGCAATTTTATCCGTGCCGCATTAGATGGAAAATTTGATGAGGCCCGAAACTTTATGCTGGGCGATTCGCTAAACATTAACTACATGGATCTGGCAGAAAGAAGTTTTGGCAGAGCAGAACAAGCTTTAAAAGATGGTTACAGGGCATCAACCATTCACATTCATGAAGTAAAGCCGGTAAATGATTCTACAACGGTTGTTATTTATTCCAACTCGTTTAAAAACGATCATGATACATTAAAAGTATTACGGATAAATAATCAATGGCTGGTTGATTTTAAATATTTATACCAACACGATAGCGATACAACTATTAACAAGCCAGTTAGTAAGGATAGCCTGCAATGATCAAAAACATTTTATTAGTAGGATTAGGTGGCGCCATTGGCAGCATTGCCCGTTACCTATGCCAGCGATGGTTTGCAGCAAATTATATTCATTCTTTTCCCTGGGGTACTTTTGCAGTAAACATAGTTGGCTGTTTTTTAATTGGTATTTTTTGGGGATTAAGTTTCAAAACATTTGATACCACCGAAAGCTGGAAATTATTCCTGATGACGGGACTTTGCGGTGGCTTTACCACCTTTTCTGCATTTACACTGGAAGGAGTTGGGTTAATAAAAGAAGAAAAAATGGGATTTTTTTTTTCCTATGTTGCTGCCAGTGTATTACTGGGTTTATTAGCCACCTATGCAGGAATGAAATTGACTAAACTTTAAAACTATGAACATGCTTACGGTAAAACATCCCTGGCATGGTGCTCACTACGGCGACAGGGCACCGGCAACAGTAAATGCTTTAATTGAAATACCACAAGGTTCCCGTTCAAAATATGAAGTAGATAAAACAACCGGGCTGCTTAAATTGGATAGAGTAATCTATTCATCCTTTCAGTACCCAATCAACTACGGCTTTATTCCGCAAACATTGGGGCTGGATAATGACCCACTGGATATTTTAGTGTTATGTTCTCAACCCATCCAATCACTTTGTTTGGTAGAAGCAAATATTATTGGCAATATGCAGATGATCGACAGCGGACAGGTTGACGATAAAATAATTGCCGTAGCTGCTAAAGATCCTTCGGTGAATCATATCAGCAGGATGGAGGAGTTACCACATCATTTTTTACTAGAATTAAAAAACTTTTTTGAGCAATACAAGGTGCTGGAAAATAAAAAAGTAGAAATCGATAATTTCCAGGATCAACTAATTGCTTACCGCATTATCAATGAAGCTATCGCTTTGTACAAAGAAACCTTTCTGAAATAATGGATACGCCTCAAAAACATATTATGACAACGCAACTGGTAATAACAGCCCTGCTTATAGGTTTATCGGCAGGAGTGCTTAGCGGATTGGTGGGGATAGGCGGAGGAATCATAATGGTTCCCGCATTGGTTTTCTTTATGAATTATACCCAGCACCAGGCACAAGGCACCTCCTTAGCAGTACTTACCCTGCCGGTAGTAATTCTTGCTTCCATCTATTACTATAATCAATGCCAAAAACTAGGCACCCCCATTGATTTAAAAATTGTAGTGCTATTAGCCGGAGGCTTTATTATAGGTGCATTTTTTGGAAGTAAAATGGCCCTGGCCATTAACCAGGAAATGCTGAAAAAGGTATTTGCGGTTATTCTTTTTTACACCGCTATAAAAATGCTGAACTGGGATGCTGCACTTGTGAAATGGGTGAAAGGAATTTTCTAAAAATTTATACCGGCATACAGCAATTTTAAAAATACTGCTGTCTTGAAAATGTAAGCAGATAGCCATTGAAAAAAAAGCTAACAATATTTGTTGCAGGGCTGGTTATAAGTCTTGGCTCTTTTAGCCAATCTGCCCGTTCGTTCGAAACACTCGACCGCTTTTTTGCAGGTGCACCATTAAAAGAAGGTTTTGAAAAATGGTACACATATTTCGCCACCACAAAACATCTCGGCATAGATTCAACCACTCGTTTTGGTAACCATTCCAGTTTTAAAGCAGGTATAGAAAGTTACTTCCCCTTTCCTGATTTAACAGCGGTTAAAATAATTTTCAAGAAAACATTAATGATGGATTTCAGCACCCGCAAATTTTTTGACTCTGCCAGTATTATTGAAGTAGAGGGAGTGTTTGGAAAAGACAAAGCAGCTAAAAAAGAAGCCCGGAAATTTTATAAAGGGTTAAGAAAAGAACTGATGCGTTTTTACCGCTATGAGTTCAAAGATTATGAAGGACAATCTTCCTGGTTCTATAGGGGCAAAACATCCAATTTTTTAAACTGCTCATTGCATTACGGCACTCACTATAGAACAGGGGAGCATTATGTATTGCTTGCTTATACTGACCAAAAAAATCTAAAAATAAAATCCTATCTGCCGCCGGATAATACACTCCGAAATTAGTTTACCACACTCGTCGCACTGCTCTTAACCGCAATGTTCTTTTTCCAGTATCAGCACTAATAATTCCTTTCTTATCAATCGCATCAATTCTTACTTTGCCCAATGCATGAATGATCTCGCCATTGTCCAATAAAATGCCGACATGAGTAATATCTTCTTTGCTCGCAAAAAAAGCAAGATCGCCGGTTCTTACTTCACTAAATTTTTTAACTGGTCTTCCCGCCTGCGCCTGTTGCCATGCATCACGGGGCATATCAATACCCATCAATTTAAAAACCACTTGTACAAATCCGCTGCAATCAACACCCAATGGCGTTCTGCCGCCCCACAAGTATGGTGCATTTAACCAAGGCTGCGTGTTCATCCCTTTTACAAACCTTTCCGGCAAATGCATACTCCGTCTTTCCTAACTTTCCTTTCCCTTCTGTAAAAAAAGGAAGCGATGAACCCAAAGGAATATTGATCTTTTTACTTTCTACCGTTAATGTATCTAATAAATTCATTGTTGCAAAGGAGCTGGTAGTAGTAGCCGTGAACTCATCTGCTTCTTCTATCAATGTATTTGTTATCCAGCCTTCGTAGCCATCATGCAATCCACGAATTTTCACCCACAGATCACCTTTTGTTTTCAATATTTGAACGGCTTCGCCAAATAATAATTGATTGATCATTTCCTTTCGGTGCAGGGGCTTTCTCCGCACCGGTGCCGCAGGAACATTTACAAAAGCATATTTCATTTAAGTAATTTTAATTAATTTTTCTTAACCAGCTTATTGCTACTAGCATCACTTGTTGTGTCGCTCTCTTGTACTTTCTGTTCGCTACTCAGCGTTTGCGAATAGTAAACCAGAACTCGAAAATTCATCTGGCACAATATAACACCTCAACCCATTAAAATTCATTAATATCGGAATCTCCTCCACCCTCTCCTGAAGGAGAGGGAGTTCGAGTCTCCGGCAATTTGAGATATAGTTGGGGTGAGGTCAAACAAACTCACACTCTGTGTGCCAAATAAAACACTTCATAATTCATTACACCAAACTCGTACAAATAAGTAAAATTTTGTTGAATATTCAAAAACCTGCATCTTACAGGTAACAATTACTTATTTTCCGCTTGTGAAGGCTGATAAACACCAAAATAGTACCGACCAGGAATTGCTGGAGCAATTTTACACCGACCATGATAACGAATGGCTGGGTATTTTGCTGCAACGATACACACTACTGCTGTTGGGTGTAAGTATGAAATATCTAAAGAATGAAGAAGAAGCCAAAGACAGTGTACAGCAGATCTTTTTAAAAGTGATTCAGGAATTGCAGAAATACAAAGTAGAATATTTCAAATCCTGGTTGTACATGGTGGCCAAAAACCACTGCCTCATGAAAATAAGAGAACGGCAGGGAAAGATCACCACCGAAATTAATGACCGCTTGCAAGGCACACCCGAAGAAGAAACAGATTGATGGAAGTGTCGCTAAAAGAACTCAATGCTGAGCAGCAGCAATGTGTAACTTTGTTTTACCTGCAAAAGAAAAGCTACCAGGAAGTAAGTGAGGAAACCGGCTACAGCATGCTACAGGTAAAAAGTTTTATACAGAATGGGAAGCGGAATTTGAAAATACTGATCGAAAAAAAATTACAGGAAGAAACGAACCCCAAATAATGTCGGAGAATTATAAAGACATATTATCTAATTTATCTACCGAGGTTGACCAGGAAACATTGCTGTTGTACCTGCAGGGAAAACTATCGCCGGAAAAAAAGCATGAGGTTGAAAAACAACTGATGCAAAATGAGTTTGATGATGAAGCAGTAGAAGGTTTGCAGGAATTCCAGGATAAAGAGCAATTGCAGTACATGGTAGAAATGCTGAACCGTGACCTGAAACAAAAAACCGCCAAGAAGAAAAAGCGGCGGGAAAAAATGAAGATTAAAGACCAGCCCTGGTTATATGTTTCTATATTGATTCTAATTCTGCTGATCGTAATTTGCTATGTGGTGATTAGGCAAATGTTGAAGGCGGATGGCTGATCTTACACCGACTATGGTTTTAGAAATTCCAAAATTTAAGCACTATGAAATATCTCTCTATTTTGTTGATTTGTTTTATCAGTTGCAAAACACTTTCTCAAAAAAAAAGTAACAAATACATTGTTGATATAAACTTAGAAAATGACTTCTTTACTAATCGCCCAATTTATTCAATAGAAAGTTCGGATAGTATTTTTTTTGATTCCGTATTTGTAGCGGCTAATAAAAAGTTATATCCTGACTCAGAGATTGCCAATTCTTTCATACGAGATTTGAATAACAACCATTATCCTTTTTATAATTGCAAAAGTATTTTTATCAAGGATACTTTATTTATGGAATTTTTTGATTCATCACCAATATTAAGTGATAGGCTGAAGATTAGAATTGTAGGAGGTTATTTTACTGCTGAATTTGCAATTGATGATACTCTAATAAAAGGAGAACCGAAACGCTTAATTTTTAAAGAATCTTTGAAAAATACTAAAGATTTAATAGCAGGAGAAATGGAGATAATAGTGAAAGATCCCAAAACTCAAAATGAATACCTATTTTCAGGACCCTTCTTGGTCCCGATCTCCAGACAGAAATAAGAATGTTGGTTTGCATTTCTTTGCGAACAAGAATGATATTTTTTGTATGTATTGAATAGTTTATTGCCGTATTGTCATCCCATGACAACTCAATACCTCTTCTTCCCTTCCCAACTCTTCCACTCTTCAAACACTTTTTTTGCATCGGCATGCGGATGATGTATGAAAGGAATTTTGCGATCTTCCAACTTTGTATTGATCTCGTTGTAAATAAAATCATCATCAAATTCAATAGCCGCTGCTTCCTGTTTGGTGTTGGCATATATAACACAAAGAGGTCTTGCCCAATAAATAGCACCGAGGCACATGGGGCAGGGTTCGCAACTGGTATAAATTTCGCACTCATTTAATTGATAAGTACCTAATTTTTCGCAGGCATTACGGATCGCTACCACTTCTGCATGTGCCGTAGGGTCGTTAGAAGAAGTAACCATATTATATCCTTCACCAACAATCTCATCCCCTTGCACAATCACACAACCAAAAGGTCCGCCGCTTCCACCCTGCATTCCTTTGCGGGATAGTTCAATAGCCCGTTCCAGGAATTTATTTTCTCTTTCCTTGTTCATACAATCGTTTTAATGGATAATTCCGCTACAAATTTGTGCATTACTGCCGAAATAGTCCAATATGAAGTTAATATTAATTTTACGTTAAGGGAGTGTTTCTTCTTAATAGTAGTTGTATTTTTTCGGTCTGCACCAAAACTTTTGCCACCATGAAATGGGAATTAACTTCAACCTCGCCGAACCAGGAAATTTATGCCTTGTGGCATAACGATAAAAAAGTACTGGCTGTCGATTTTCATCCATTCACTAATTCTGCCCGTATTGAATATGCGGATGAAAAAAGAGTATTCCTGATCCGTAAAGAAGGTTTTCTCCGCAACAAAACCGTGTTAAGAGATGAATATGGTATGCGTATCGGTCAGTTAGGCTATGAAAAATCAAATGCAACAACAGGAGTACTGGAGTTAAATGAGGAGAAATTTTTCTACAACATTCATAATAACCCGATCGCTGAACTGGTAATTTATAAAGACAAAAAAGACAAACCTTTTGTAACCTGTGGCTTGCAGACTGACAATGGAAACACATCTATTAAACTTGCTAAAGGAGATCAACTTAGTGCTTCACAACATTTTTTATTGATGGCGGTATGCTGGTATATGTTTTTACCCGCCTCCCCAAACCCCTCCGAAAGAGGGGCTTTAAACTCCGATACATTAAAGACTCTTAGTTCTTCGTAAGCATCGTGTTGGATTTTCGGAACAACTTTATTTTAATTTGAGTCTTGTCGTACCGAGCGGTGCAAAAGTAAAATTTTATTTATAGTGAACTAAGCGAGGTATCTCAAAAATTGTAAATGTCAGATATTTTGAGATGCCTCCTGCGTCGGCATGACAAGACTCCGAGAATTCGGAATTGCTAGGAACATAAGAGACTTTCCTAAAATGGCGATTAGAATTACTACAGTACAAGTGTGCGACGTCTCGCCTTAGGCGAGAACGATGATAGTAGCCAATGCCGCTGACTACAAATTCTTCCAGGTATCTTTTGCAAATTGCTCCAGCGATGGATCTCTGGCGGCCATTAATAATATCACACAATTATCAGTAAGATGAGAACGGACTTCCGTAAGAAAATTATTTCTGTCGGCAGTAAAAAAAGCTGATTTGCCCAATGCTTTTAGATCATTGATCAGATCTTCGGCGGAAATATCTTTGGTGGCAGTTCCGCCAGCATAAAATATTTCACTCATCCAAATTTCATCTTCGGGACGAAGTACTCTTGCAATTTCCTTTACAAAATCTTCCCGCAAAAACTTAGTGGGCTTGTAGCCATGCGGTTGAAACCAGGCAATCACTTTTGGAGCAACAGGCTGACAGGCTTCAATAGCCGCCGCACATTTTACCGGGTTGTGTGCATAGTCATCAATCAACCAAACTCCATTCTTTTCACCTAATACCTGGTGGCGGCGATAAATGCCTTCGTAATTTTTTAAAGCGGCTGCACAGGTTGGTAAATAAACTCCTATTTGATTAGCAATAGCCGTTGCTGCTAATGCATTTTCCATATTGTGCTTGCCTACTAATTGCAAACCAAAATCAACTTTGTTGATTTCAAAATTGATTATTAAACCATGTTGATTAAAATTTGAAGCAATATAACCGGCACCGGAATTTTCGTCTACCGAAAAATCGTTGGCGATATTTTCTGATAGTTGTTTCGAAAGAAAATGTGATTGATTAACCACAAATGTTTTGCTGTTGCTTTTAAAAGTGCCGAACAAGTTCATTAACTCCTCTATTTCCTGGTGATCTTTATCAACGTTCAATAACAACCCGATCTCGGGTTTGTATTGCACAATAGAACCATCGCTTTCATCGGCTTCAATTACCAACCACTCTCCTGCTCCAACTTTGGCGTTACCAATTTTACCTTTTTTAATAAGACTAACTAATCCTGCACCACTAATAATACTTGGCTGCAAACCTGCATACTCTAAAATATCAAACAGCATGGCACTCGTTGTGCTTTTACCACTGGTGCCTCCCACTGCAATAGTTTTTTTGCTGCTGGCGATGATAGATAACAATTCTGAACGCCGTACTATTGGAATATTAAGTTGTTTTGCTTTTTGTACTTCCGGTACGGTATCTTCTATAGCGGTTGATACCACTATTAAATCGGTGGTGGCTGTAATTCCTTCTCCATTTTGTACAAAACATGGAATGCCTTCTGCTACCAGTTTCTCTTTTGTTTCGTTGAATTCTCCGGGAGCAAAAAAACGGTCGCTGCCAGAAACATTTTTACCGATACCTTTTAAGTATTGAGCTATAGCACTCATTCCCACACCGGCTACGCCGATAAAGAAAGGGTTTTTAAAATCATGGATAGATGAAATCATACTGCAAATAAAGGGAATAATTTCCGCCAGCGGCTTTGAATAAGCTATT
>LNFM01013490.1_pt1 | contig 10390 bp, 14 predicted proteins | sample 596031 | NCBI WGS metagenome assembly LNFM01 (sample SAMN04254537, study PRJNA301005) | activated carbon metagenome | isolation source: dual media filters at the Ann Arbor, Michigan drinking water treatment plant | place: USA: Ann Arbor | reverse complement strand
GCTCGCCCCTTGCACCCGGCGGTGGCGCACCGATAAAAGCTTGTCCCCAGAACTCCCGGAATTGCCGCCATGTCCCAAGCCGCCGCGCAAGCGCAGCCTTCCAGCCCGCCCGGCCGCCCGCAGAACACCCTGCTGAGCGCCACCGGCACCACGATCTTCACCGTGATGAGCGCGCTGGCCAATCAGCACGGCGCCATCAACCTCGGCCAGGGTTTCCCGGATTATGACGGCCCCGAGGATGTGATCGAGGCCGCCGCCGCCGCCCTGAAGGATGGCCGCAACCAATACCCGCCGCTGACCGGCGTGCCCGAGCTGCGCGCCGCCGTCGCCGCGCACAACAAGCGGTTCTACGGCATCGAGGTCGACCCCAATGCCGAGATCGTCGTCACCTCCGGCGCCACCGAGGCGATCACCGCCTGCCTGATGGCGGTGGTGAACCCGGGCGATGAGGTGGTGCTGATCGAACCGCTCTACGACACCTATGTGCCCACGGTGAAGCTGCTGGGCGGCATTCCGAAGCTCGTCCGCCTCAGCCCGCCGAAATGGGAGCTGCCGCGCGCCGAACTCGCCGCCGCCTTCGGCCCGCGCACCAAGGCCATCCTCTTCAACACGCCGATGAACCCGACCGGCAAGGTTTTCACCACCGCCGAGCTGGCCTTCATCGCCGACCTGGTGCAGCGGCACGACACCTATGCGATCTGCGACGAGGTCTATGAGCATCTGACCTTCGACGGCTGGAAGCATATCCCGCTCATGACCATCCCGGGCATGCGCGAGCGCTGCATGCGCATCGGCAGTGCAGGCAAAACCTTCAACCTGACGGGTTGGAAGGTGGGCTATGTGACCTGCGACCGCTCCTTGCAGCCGAATGTGGCCAAGGCGCACCAGAACCTCACCTTCACCACCGCGCCCAATCTGCAGCGCGGCGTGGCGGTGGGGCTGATGAAGGATGACGGGTATTTCGAAAACCTCTCCGCCTCGCTGCAGGCCAAGCGCGACCTGCTGGGCGAGGGCCTGGCACGGCTCGGTTTCGGTGTGCTGGAGAGCCGCGGCAGCTATTTCATCACCACCGATGTCCGCCCGCTCGGCTGGACCGGCGATGACGTGGATTTCTGCCGGGTGCTGACGGAGGAGGCGAAGGTGACGGCCATCCCGAACACTGCATTTTACGCCGCGTCGGGCGCGCCGGACCATTACGTCCGCTTTGCCTTCTGCAAGAACGAAAAACTGCTGACCGAGGCCTTGGGGCGGATCGAGGCCTGGATCAAGGCGCGGGCCTCAGCCTGAGGCGTCAACGACCCTATCGGACTTCGCACGTGGCGCGGATGATCTCGACCGAGCCGGGCCCATCCTGCGGTCAATGCAGCGAATGGGCGCTTTCCCGGATCGCTTGAAGCTCTTCGGCGGGGATGGGTTCGCGTGCGGCGTCCTCGACGAAGACCATCAACTCGCCTTGCAGGGAGCGGTGTTTGCGGGCGGCGCGACGGCGCAGCCGCTCGACCCGATCATCAGGCGCGGCGCCAAGACACCGCCAATTCGGCACCATCAAATTCATCGCGCGCAGTTGCTGACACCATCATGCGGCCCCCCCGATACGTTTTCTTCTCCATGCCCTCTTGCGCCGTGCCGGCCCATGGTTTCCCCTTGCCAAACCGGCTGTATATGGATTAAGTATATACCATGTCTGCTACAACCCTCTTCCTCAGCAACACCACCCAGGCCGTCCGCCTGCCGCGCGATGTCGCCTTCCCGGAAGGCGTGAAGCGCGTCTCCATCATCCGCGACGGCCACCGCCGCATCATCACCCCCGCCGGCACGCTGTGGGATGATTTCTTCGACGCGCCCGGCATCGATCTCGCCCCCCGCGAACAGCCCCAGGCGCAAAAGCGCGAGGCCTTCTGACCGGTGCTCCGGCACATGCTGGACACCGATCTCTGCATTCGCCTGTTGCGGGATCGCCCGCAAGGCTTGCGCGCCCGCTTCAATGCCGAGGCCGAGACGCTATGCATCTCCGTCATCACGCTGAAGGAGTTGCTGCACGGCGCCGCCAAATCCGCCCGGCCCAGCGAAAACCGCCGCGCCGTGGAAGCCCTCGCCGCCCGCCTGACCACGCTGGCCTTCGACGCCGAGGCCGCCGCCCAGGCCGGTGAGATCAGTGCCGAGCTGGAGGCCCAGGGCCAGCCCATCGGCCCCTACGACACACTGATCGCCGGCCATGCCCGCAGCCGGGGCCTGATCGTCATCACGGGCAATCTGCGTGAATTTTCCCGGGTCGCCGGCCTGCGCGCCGAGGATTGGCTGGCACCTTGACCTTGCGCCGGCATGACCGAGGCCCCAGCCTCCACTGCATGTTCCGCCTCCTCGCATGCCTGGCACTTCTCTCCACCCCCGCCCTCGCCCAGCCCCGCTGCGGCATCGAATCCCCCTGCCAGCTCGCCTCCGGCACCTATCGCGCCGCCCCTCCGCCCGGTTGGGACGGCCATACCCCGCTCCCCACCGCCATCCACTTCCACGGCGCCCGCGGCTCGGCCGACGAGGGCATGGCCGACGACACCTTGCGCGAAAACTTCGCCGCCGCCGGCGTGCTGCTCATCCTGCCCGATGGCCTCGATGGCGGCTGGGCCTTCCGCGGTGGCTGGCGCGCCGGGCGCGACGACATCGCCTTCACCAGAGACATCCTCGCCGATATCCGCGCCCGCTGGCCGATCGACGAAAACCTGCTTTTCGCCAGCGGCTTCAGCATCGGCGGCTCCATGGTCTGGCATCTCGCCTGCGAGGCGGGGCTGTTCCATGCCCATGTCCCGGTCGGCGGCCATGCCTGGGAGCCCTTTGCCAGCCCATGCCCCGCCGGCCCTAGCCATCTCCTGCATATCCATGGCCTGGCCGACGCCACCTTTCCGCTCGAGGGTCGCTCACTGCGTGGCGGGACCCTGATCCAGGGCAATCTCTTCACCGCCTTCGCCGCGCGGCGCGACCAGGCGGGCTGCCAGCGCCAGCCCGTGCGCATGGAGCAGGCCCGCGGCGTCACGCTGCGCAGCTGGGACGCGGCCTGTCGCTCGGGCCATCACCTGGCCATGGCGCTGCATCCCGGCGGGCATGAACTGCCCCAGGGCTGGGTCGGGTTGGCGATGGATTGGCTTCGCGCCCTGCCACCCGCGCCACGGCCATGACACTTCCGCGCGCCATGCAGTTGACCGCCCCGCCCGCCTGCCCCTAAAGCAGGCGGCATGCGGCGGTCGTAGCTCAGCTGGTAGAGCGCCAGGTTGTGGTCTTGGATGTCGCGGGTTCGAGCCCCGTCGATCGCCCCATTCTCTCTCATGCCAGCGGCCTCAGGCTGAACTCCTTGTGTCGCGAGCCTCAGGCCACCAGCGCGCCGCGCAGTTCGCGCCAGATTTTTTGCCGTATCGCATCGGCAAAGGCGGCGTAGTCCCCGCAAGGCAGGGCGAAGCTGCCCAACCCGCCCACGACCTCGGCCAGGAAATACGCCAGCAGGTCGGGCTCCTCGTTCAGCACCGCCAACCCATTGATGGTCACCCCCGCCGCCACGCCAACATCGCGCACCGGCCCCGGCCCACGGCCGACATTGTTGCGACCATCGCCCGAGACATCGAGCACGAGGCGCGTGGCCTCGCCCGGAAAGCGCCCGAGCAACCCCAGCGCGGCCGCCATGCCCGTCCCCAGCGCCGTCGTGCTGCCAGCGATGAGCCGCGGCGTGGCATCGAGCGTATCGGCGAGAGCGCGTGACGCGGCCTCGCCATCCAGCCGCGTCCAGTCCAACGCCACCGCCTGCTCCCGCGGGCCGGACCAGAATAGCACCGCCACCGCCACCGCCCCGCGCGGCCCGGCGGCGGTGGCCAGGCCGATATCGGGTTCGCGAAAGGCCTGTGCCAGCCCGCCCATCATCAGGCCGAATTCGTCGTAATCCACGCTCGCCGAACAATCCACGGCGAGGCACAGGGCGATATCGACTGCTTCCATGCCAGGCAAATGGGGTGCCGGGCCGGCATTGCGCCAGAGGTAAAGACTTGCTGAACGAACATCGCTTCTCCATGATTTAGGTTCTGTTGACGGGAGATCTCCTCATGTTCCGGCGTTCGCTTCTCAAGGCCGCTTCCCTCACGCCGCTGGCTGCCCCCGCCCTGGCGCAGGCGCCCTGGCCCTCGCGCGGGCCGGTGCGGGTGATCGTGCCCTTCACTCCCGGCGGCTCGACCGACGGCATGGCCCGCGTCACCGCCGGCAAGCTGGCGGAGAAGCTCGGGCAGAATTTCATTGTGGAGAACCGCGCCGGCGCCAATGGCGCGGTGGGCGGCCAGGTGGTGGCCAATGCCGCACCCGATGGCTACACCCTGTGCTTCTCGGCCTCGATCCAGGCCATGGCGCGGCTGGTGATGCGCAACCCGGGCTATGATCCGCTGGTCGACCTCGTGCCGATCATGCGGGTCGGGCGCGGGCCGCTGATCCTGGTGATGAACCCGACGCGCGGGCCGGCCAATCTCACCGAACTCGTCGCCGCGGTGCGCGCCAATCCGCGGGCCTGGAACATTGCCACCTCCAGCCTGGGCGCGGCCGGCCATATCGCCACCATCGAGTTGATTCGCCTCATCGGCGCGGACATCCCCGTCATCCCCTATCGCGGCACAGCGCCGGCCCTGACCGATGTCATCGCCAACAACACCGCGATGATGATCGACCCCATCCTGGCCACGCTGCCGCCGGTGCGCGCCGGCACCCTGCGCGGCATGGCCATCACCGCCGCCCAGCGAAACCCCGCCGCCCCCGACATCGCCACCGCCGCCGAGCAGGGCTTTCCCAGCCTGGACATCCAGTCCTGGTGGGGCCTCTGGGGGCCTCGCGGCACGCCGGCCGAGGTCATCGCCCGCATCGGCGAGGTGCTGAGCACCGGGATGTTCGACGCCGATATCGCGCCCAGGGTGAACAATATGGGCGTGGAGCCGGCGGCTGAGCCCGCGGCCGAATTCGCCCGCTTCATCCAGGCAGATTTTGCCCGGTCGGAGGCGCTTTTGCGCCTGGCCAACTTCCAGCCGGAATGAATCTGCACGAGGCGTTAACGTTGTCTCAAAAATGAGTTGACGCAACTGGGGGTTGCAATTAATCCCCTGTTCATGGCCGACACAAGCTTCACCACCCTCCTCGCCCATTTCACCAGCTGGAACGACCTGTCGGGCAAGCCCGCCATCGTGACCTACAGCTTCGCCGCCGACGGGCCGGCCGGCTTCGCGCCGTTTTCGGCGGCGCAGCAGGCCTCGGCGCGCATCGCGCTGGCCGCATGGGACAGCCTCTCCGGCCTCGCCTTCGTCGAGGTGCCCGATATTGCGGGCGGCGCCGGCATCGACATCCGCTTTCGGCTGGAGCCGATGGGCTCGGTCAATACGCTCGGCCAGTCCGACCTGCCGCCGGATGGCGATGTGGCGCTGAACGTCGCGCTGTTCCGCAATGACAGCCTGGCGCCCAGCACGACGCGCATCGGCCACCAGGTGCTGGTGCATGAGATCGGCCATGCGCTCGGCCTCGCCCATCCCGACCCCGCCATCCCCGGGGCCCCGCAAAACACGCTGATGGTCGCCACGCTTGGCCAGACCGCGCCGCAGAACACCCCCCTGGCCTGGGACCGCGCGGCGATCCAGGCGCTCTACGGCACGCAGGAGGCGGAGACGCTGCGTTGGTCCTGGGATGCCGGGCTGCGCGCCGTGAGCGGCGAGGGCAGTGTGGGCGATGATGTGATGACCGGCACCGATACCCGCGACGCGCTGTTCGGCCGTGCCGGCACCGACCTCCTGCGCGGCGGCGCCGGCGATGACCTGCTCACGCCCGGCGCCGGCGATGACGTGGTCGAGGGCGGCGCGGGCTTCGACACCATGGCGCTGGGCGTCACCCGCGCCGCCATGCGGTTCAACCCGGCAGGTGCGGTGGAAAGCGCCGAGGGGCGCGACCGTTTCTCCGGCATCGAGGCGATCACCACGCTGGACGGCACCACCTTCCTGGCCGGCCAGGCCGGGCTGAGCCCGATCGTCGGGCTCTATGTCGCCGCGATGGGCCGGGCGCCCGATGCCGGCGGCCTGGCCTATTGGTGGAACGCCCGGCAGGGCGGCGCGGGCCTCGATGAGATCGCCTGCGCCTTCCTCGGCAGCGCCGAATTCCTGGCGGGGCCGGGCCTCGCCGCGCGCTTCGCGGCGCAGGGCGAGGGGGCGCCCTGGGGTGACTCCGCGGTGGCGCTGGCGGGCCTGGCCGGGCGGGTCGCAACCGGCGGGCTGTTCTCCGCCGGGCTTTGGGTGCCTGATGCCGATGCGCTGCTGGTGAACCGGCTCTATGCCGTGGCGCTGGGGCGTCGCCCGGAGGAGGCCGGCTTCCGGTCCTGGACCGCGGCGCTGGATGAGGGCCTGACCGAGGAGGCGCTGGCCGCGGGCTTCCTCTACAGCGCCGAGGCCGCGCTGCTCGGCGCCACCACCCGCTGGGCGAGCCCGGAGGCGCTGCTGACCGAAGGCCGGGCCGGGATGTGGGCGCAAAATGTCGAGGGCGTGGTTTTCGCCTGATCGCGCGAAACCGCGTTGACTTGGCCGGCCAACCAAGCGGTGTCGATGGCCACTGCCGTCCGCGGACGGCGAATGAGGCCATGACACCACCCCTGCCTGGCATGAAGCGGTCTCTCGCGGCGCTCGCCCTGCCTCTGGCCCTGGCCGGCTGCGCCGTGCCGGCCGTGCAGTTCAGCAATGCGCGGGGCGGCGAGGTCGCGATCCTCCAGCGCGGCATCCACACCGAACTCATGCTGCCGCGGGCGATGGTAGAGCAAGGCCTGCCCGCCATCGCCCAGCGCCACCCGCAGGGCCGGTTCTTCGCCTTCGGCTTCGGCAAGGATGGGGTGGTGGGGCAGAACCCGCCGAGCATCCTGGCCATCCTGGCATCGGGCCTGCCCGGCCCGGCCGTGGTCGAGGTGACCAGCCTGGCCATCCTGCCCGCCGAGGCGATCGGCCTGCCGCTGCCCGAAGCCGGGCGTGCACCACTGCTGGCCTTTCTGCACGACGCCATGGCGGTCTGCCGATCTTGGCGCTGCCGGGGCAGACCGGCTCGGTGCTGATGGCCCAGGCTAGGCGGGTGCCGGCGGCCTGCCGGCGGGTGGGCGTCGTGCTCAATTAGACTCAAATCGACCTGACACAGTCAGGGCGAATTGAGTCTAGCCAGCCGGGGCGCGCAGCACCGCCCGCACCACCTCCGCCAGGCCCTGGTGCTTCGGGCCTTCATCGAGCCGGACCGCGCCCTCCAGCAGCGCCAGCACCTCGAATCCCGCGAAGGCCTCCTCGACGATCGTCCGGGTGAACAGCAGTTCCGGCATGCGCGGCCCGCCTGAGCGGCGCCCCTCCTGCGCCGGCGAGAAACACTCCAGCACCAGCAGCCCGCCGGGTTTCAGGGCGCGCCGGACCCCCGCCGCCACCGCTGCGCGGTCGGCCGGCGGGAGATGGACGAAGATCCAGGCCACGAGGTCGAAACGGGCTCGCGGCCAGTCCCACAACGTCGCATCGGCCACCACCGTCTCAAGTGCTACGCCACGCGCCGCCGCCAGCCCCGCCGCACGCGCCATGCCGGTGGCCGACCAGTCCAGCGCGGTGACATCGAGACCCCGCCCGGCGAGCCAGACGCCATTGCGCCCCTCGCCATCGCCCAGCGCCAGCGCCGCCATGCCAGGGCGAAGCCGATGCCCCTGTTCGACAAGGAATTCATTGGGTGCGTCGCCGAACATGCCCGGCGTTTCGGCGTAGCGCGCATTCCAGGCGCCGCTGTCGCTCAAGCGCCCGGCTCCCATCCCGGCGGCGCCATCTCGAAGCCCGCGAATTCGAAGGCGGGCGAGACGGTGCAGCCGACCAGGCTGTAATCCTCCACCCCGCCGCCGATCGGCGCCGCGGCCTGCCACCAGCCCTTGGGCACCAGGCCGAAGGGCATTTGCCCCGTGGCGAAATCCACCCCGAGAATCACCTCGGACGCGGTGCTGCCATCCCCGCAAAGCCGCAGCCGCAAGGGCAGGCCGGCATGCCAGTGCCAGCACTCCACCGCATCCACCCGGTGCCAGTGCGAGGCCTGGCCGGCCCGCAGCAGGAAGAGGATGGCGGTGCCCACCCCCCGCCCGCCATCGGCCGGCCGGTCGCGCCAGGTCTCTCGGAAGAACCCACCCTCGGGATGCGGCTGCAACCCGAGGCGGGCGATCAGGCTGTCCGCCGTCTCAGCCAACCGGCATGGTCCCGGCCAGGCCCGGATTGGTCAGCGCCGTCGCGTACCAGGCGGCGAGCCTGGGATGCGCGGCCTGCCAGGGCTCATGCGGGAAGCGGAAATCGAGATAGCCCAGCGCGCAGGCGATGGTGATATGGCCGACATCCATCGGCCCCGAGAGGTCGGTATTCTCCAGCAACGCCAAGGCGCGTTCCACAACGCCGGCCTGGCGGCTGGTGAAGGCGACGCGCCCCTCATCCTGCGGCAGAGCCAGCTGCATGCGGCGCGCGATGGCGGCGTCCATGATGCCATCGCCCAGCGCCTGCATTTTCAGTGCTGCGATCCGCGCCGGCCCGGCGGGCGGCACCATGGGCGCCGCATCGCCCAGCATGTCGAGATATTCGACGATCACCGGGCTGTCATAAAGCGTGTCGCCACTGTCGGTCACCAGGGCGGGGATGCGGCTGAGCGGGTTGTCGGCCAGCAATTCCGCTGGGCTGAGATGGGGATTGGTGCGGATCTGTTCGATCTTCCCGTCGATGCCGCGGATGATGGCGCAGGCCATGACCTTGCGGACATAGGGGCTGGCGGGGCTGAAATGCAGTTTCATGGGGCTGTCCTGGCGTTGTCCGGCCGCACCATGCAGCGCCGGGCCCAGGGCATCAATCCAGGGGTATCAATCCAGCCGGCGCTGCATGAAGACCAGATCGAGCCACCGGTCGAATTTCCGGCCGACCTCGCGCAGCACCCCGCCCTCGGTAAAGCCCAGCTTCGCATGCATGCGGATGGAGCCCGCATTGGCGGCATCGACGGCGGCGATCATCATGTGCTTGTCCAGCGCCTTCGCGCGCGGAAAGAGCGCCGTGACCAGCTTCGGCCCCACACCCTGGCCGCGGGCATCGGCATGGACATGCACCGAATGCTCGACGGTGTGGCGATAGCCCGGGAAGGGCCGGAAATCGCCGAAGCTGGAAAAACCCAGCACCCGCCCGGCCTCCTCGGCCACCAGCACCGGATAGCCCAGCCTGCGGCGCGCGGCGAACCAGGCGGTGCGGTCCTCCAGCGTCAGCGGATCATCGACATACATCGCCGTCGAGGTCGCGATCACGTCATTGGTGATGGCCAGGATGGCGCCGAGATCAGGCTCGGTCGCGTCCCGCAGCAGCATCACCGAAAGACGTCCTTGGCGGCGCGAATACGGGCGAGCTCGGCCACCGTCTTCGCGCGCAGAAAAGGGTTCACCGCGCGCTCGAAGCCCATGGTGGTGGGCAGGGTGGGCTCGCCCGCCGCGCGCATGGCATGCGCCGTTGCGGCCCATTCGCGCAGCGCCGCATTGTTGGGCTCCACGGTCAGGGCAAAGCGGATGTTGCTCTCGGTGTATTCATGGCCGCAGCAGACCAGCGTCGCGTCGGGCAGGGCCGACAGCGCGGCCAGGGCCGCGAACATGTCGGCCGCGGTGCCCTCCAGCAAGCGGCCGCAGCCGGCCGAGAACAGCGTGTCGCCACAAAACACCGCCTCGGGGAAGGCGAAGGCGATGTGGCCGAGGGTATGCCCCGGGCTGTCCAGCACCAGCGCCGCGGATTGGCCAATGGTGAAGCTGTCGCCAGGGTGCAAGGCCTCGTCGAGCGGCGGCAGGCGATGCGCATCGGCCGCGGCACCGGCCACCTTGGCGCCGAATTCCGCCACCAGGGCGGCCACACCCGCGACATGGTCACCATGGTGATGGGTGAGCAGGATCCAGTCGAGCCCGGTGCCCTCGGCCCGGATCATCGCCGCCACCGGCCCGGCTTCACCCGGATCGACCACCGCGGTCTGGCCGGTCGCGGGGTCGCGCAACCACCAGGCGTAGTTGTCGCTGAGGCAGGGTATGGCCTTGATGGCGATGGTCATGGGCGACTCCGATGGATCACTCCCGCAGCGGCGGGTCAGTGCCTATATCCTCCGCATGAGCCACGAGGTCCACGGTCTTGCCGCATTCTATGCCTCCGCCCCAGGTGCGGCGGCGCGGCGCATGCTGGGGGGCGGCATGACGGCGCTCTGGCCCGAATTGCGCGGCATGGAGGTTCTGGGGCTGGGCTGGGCCGCGCCCTATCTGCCGCTCTGGCCGCAATCCGGGGCGCAGGCCACCGCGCGCAGCCTGGCGCTGGTCCCTGCCCCCATCGCCAGCCCAGCA
>LNFM01013489.1_pt1 | contig 10391 bp, 8 predicted proteins | sample 596031 | NCBI WGS metagenome assembly LNFM01 (sample SAMN04254537, study PRJNA301005) | activated carbon metagenome | isolation source: dual media filters at the Ann Arbor, Michigan drinking water treatment plant | place: USA: Ann Arbor | reverse complement strand
CGCGGCAAATGTAGACTCTCGGGTGCAAAGTTCAACCGGTTGAACCACCTGTTGCCGCGCTGGGTAGCGTGGAACGAATGGCTCAACTGTGCCGGCTTTCCCCATGTGCCCGGCAGTCCGCGAGGCCGTCAATCGCGTGGTGAAGCTGCGGCACCGCCAAATGCCTTTGCGATCTCGTCGGCCAATCGTTCCTCTGGAGCCGTTCCATAGGTGTCATGGGTCGTCTTTATGCTGGCGTGGCCCATCTGGCCCTGGATGACGTCAGAGGGTACGCCTCTGGCCATTGAGTGATTGCCGAAGGTGTGCCGGAGCCAATGTGTGGATGCCCCCGCCAGGAGCTGAGCCTGTCGGGCGTTGACACCCGGAGAATCGATTGATGCTTTGAACCAGCTTTTGACATGCGCGTAAAGGGTGGGGTAGGCAATCGGGCGCATTGAATCTCGATTGCTGGCAACCAGCGGTGTTTCCCCGTCGGCATCCTCTGCTCGTGGAAGCTTTCGGTATGCCAGATACTCCTGAAGGGCGTCCATCCCTTGCTTTGCGATAGATACGTCCCGAGCTTTCGACCCCTTACCAACGACAGCTAAGAACCATCTGTTTTCTCGATAAGAAAGGTCTTTAACCTTCGCCGCGATTAGTTCGGATGAGCGTAGCCCAACTGACTCCAGGAAAAGAAAAATAAAGCGAATCCTCGCGCGGTCTATGGACGGTGGCCTGCTCTCAATAAAATCCAGAAGCACTTTGAACAAGTCTTCTCCAACTGCTTTGGATGTGGCCCGTTTGGTTGCTCGCTTGGTAACGACGTTCTTGTTGATGATTGCCCAAGGATTGCGTGGGAGGTACGCGGCGGCCGCTAGCCAGGTGTACATGGCTGCGACGATAACGATCGATTGTTGGCGGCTTGACGCATCTAGCTGGCCGCGGAAGGGCCTCCATGCCGCTTCTCCTGGCTTCGCGCGAGAGGTAGATGCACTGATGTAATCCGAAGGAATGTCCCCGAGGAAATCAATGTAGGCGTTGCAGTCGATCACTTTGATATCAGCCAGGCAATCCAGCCCTCGTTCAAAGTACAACCACAGCAAAAACCGCCGCGCCTCGCGGAGGTAAGTTTTCGCGGTCTCGCTCGATCCCACGACCACTTTGACCCATTCGTAGATCGCGCCAACGTCATCGGTGGCATCAAGAAATGAATCCGGCGGCACCGAGTAGGCCCGATATGAAGGAGTTTCCAGGAAACAACGCGTAAGTGGGTCGGGAAAGGCGAGTGGTCGAGGCCGTGGGTGTCTGACGCCTCCAGCTGCCGTAAGCGCCACAGGGCGTTCCTCTACCGCAGTACTTGTTCCGCGGACTGCCGGCACAGCAACCGCAGGCGCACCCGGGAGGAGGGGAGGGCGCGCCAAAACCGCGCCCGGGACATGAGTGGCGATGGGGGCGGGTTCTCCGTACCGTTTTGGGAGCAATGGGATCAATGCGCCAAGGTGATGCTCAATCCGTTCGGCCTTGACCGATCCAATAGCCTTTGCAGCCGCGTGCCACTGCGGGTCGCTTGCAATCCTCGCGTTGAGGTCAGCGAGCGTGCCAAGGCCGATCGTAGCAAGGCGGTCGGCCGTGTCCTGGTCATACCAGCCTGCAAGCGCATCGGTGGCCTGAGGGGGCACCACAACGAGCTTCTCGATCCGTGACAGGGTGGCAAGAAGATTTTCACGGAGTCGCAGCCGGCGGGCTGGCTTTCGACCGGTGGGATAACGTTCCTGGTAGGCCTCCAGCAGTTCAGCCTCGCTGAAATCAGATGCCCACGGCGTCGTTTCGGCGAACTCGGCAAGAGTCGGCTGCGAGGTCTGTTCACTCACTGGGATGGCCAGGCCGACGAGGCGCCAGGAAGTTTCGCGGTGCCGGCGCGCCACTGCGCGAACCGCGTCGACGGTTTCTCGGTGCGCCGTCACAGCCTGGTTGCCATGGTAGATGGCCAGGTACCGTAGCGCGGACTCGATGACCGGCAAGCCCTCTGCAACGGCACGAAGGTGTGCGAAGTGGTGTTTGCCCAGGCGGTGGACAAAAACCGGCTCTGTCGCGGTTGCGGTCATAGAGTGGGGTAAGTTCAGAGTTAAGTGATACAGGACGCCAGCGATGGAAAAAGTCTTTTCAAATCAATAAGTTAGGGTCACCCACGTAGAGGCACGTGGAAACGACAGAGATTTCTGATATATAGATTATAGACTTAATCTATATTTCAGCTACCCCCGGCCCGGGGGAGGGGCGTGTCAGCACTTTTCCGCGTCCTCAGATGACGTAAACGAGGGTCGGCAGGGATTCATGTAAAACCCAGCAGAAACAGACTTAAGTCCCTGTCACGGCTGGCTTTTTTGCCACTTTCCCGCCTCCCGCCTTGGCGTCCTTCGCGGCAGCTAAATCGGGCTCGGCCGGCGTCGCAGTCAATCGCTCCAGCATGCTGGCCACGACCTGCTCTTGCGCCGTGACGGATGACCTAGCCGTCGCCAGCGCAAGTTCCAACTGCTGCTTTGCGGTGAGCATCTCATCGACCTTTGCGAGCAATTCCTTGTTCGAGGTGCTGAGCTGCTGGACGGCCGCGTCCTGCTCGACCAGGCGCCGACCCAATTCCTCGGCGCGCCTTTGCGCAAACCCCAGTTCATCCTTGAGCGGCCTCAGGCCCCGCACCTCTTCCTGGACCTGGTGCAGATCGCCCTGGGCGCGCGACAAATCACCCAGCAAACGCGCGTTGTCCTGAAGCGTGTGAACGGCTTCCTGCTGCTTGGTGGCCAAGGTCTCGTTCACGGTGCGCAACTCGGCCTGCAGGTACTGCACCTGCTGCTCGTGCTTGCGCTGGTCCTGGTCGCGCTGCTCCTTGGTGGATTCCCGGAAATGCTCCAGCGCCTGGCGCGCATGCTGGTGCTTTTCTTCCAGGGACTGGCGATGGCGTTCCTCGGCCGCGATGCGCTCCTGCAGATCCGCCACCTGCTGGGCGAGTTGCGTGTTTTCCAGGATCTTAGTGCTCATCGCTTCGCTGGTTTTGCCGTGAGCGGTCTTCTCGTCGGCCAGCGCCCGCTGGGTTTGCTCTAGCTGCTGGCGGGCGGACTGCGCCTCGGTTTTCAGGGCCGCCGCGGCTTGCTGATGCTGGGTGAGCTGCTCGGCGTGTTTGGCCTGCGCCGCGGCGACCCGCTCCTCGGCTTCCTCGTTGACGCGGGCGGCCAGCCGTCCTACCAGGTCCTGGATCGCCTCGCTGACGGCCACCCGGGTGCCGGTGGCCCCGCCTTCCTCTTCCTCGATCTCCTTCAGGTAACGATGGATCGTGGTTTTGGAGCCGCTGCCCAGCTCTTCGCGCACCGCATCGATGGACGGATTGCGCCCCGTGGCCAGCAATTTATCGCGTGCGCGCAGCACTTCAGACTTGTAGATTCCGGCTCTGGCCATGGTTCACCTCTTTATTTCGTACTTAGTATGTATCATGATATTACATACTATTTATGAGGTCAAGAAGTTGAGATTTTCGATAAATTTAACATTGGGTAATGGTGGATTATCCAATGTGAGGCCGATTTTTGATGGTTTCTGCCGTGGTGCTGGTACGGGGCCAGCCTAAAGTCGATTTGGCGCCATAAGCGCGCTTATGGCTCAAGCGGAAAAAAACTCACCTCCCAAAGAAGCCTGGCCCCGGCGAGTTGGCGAAAATATGTCCAAACAGGCATAATTGAGGCGATGTCGAAGCAAACCCGCAAACCCATCAAATGGGTCAGTTCCGCCAAGAGAGATCTGGATGCGATGCCAGAAGATGTCAAAGACGTTTTTGGCCATGCTATCGACCTGGCCCAGGCCGGAGGCAAGCACCAGGATGCCAAGGTGATGACGGGTTTTGGTTCCGCCGGCGTGCTGGAGGTGGTCGAGGACCACCAGGGCGACACCTATCGGGCGGTCTACACCGTCAAGTTCGCCGGCTGGGTCTATGTCCTGCACTGCTTCCAGAAGAAGTCCAAAAGCGGTATCGCGACGCCGAAGCCAGATCTGGATTTGATCAACACCCGCCTGAAGGCCGCAAAACAGGATTTCGAAGTTTGGCAAGCACAGCAAGGAGCAAAGAAATGAATGACCACGCAAGCATCACCATTGAAGAAGGCAGCACCAACGTCTACGCCGACCTGGGCTACACCGACGCGGCCGAGATGCAACGCAAGTCCCAGCTCGCCGGCGAGATCGCCCGTGCGATCAAGGCGCGCCGCCTGACGCAGGAAGATGCCGCTGCGCTGCTGGGGATCGACCAGTCCAAGGTGTCGCGCATCACCCGCGGCCAGTTCCGCGGCGTCAGCGAAGCCAAGCTGCTCGAGCTGGTGGCCAGGCTGGGCCACGATGTAAAGATCGTGGTCGGCCCGGTGCGGCGCCGCGCCGGCAAAATCGAGCTACAGTTTGCCTGAACACGTCTGTCCTCTCCAGCGCCATCCTGGTTTGCGCCCTCTTAGTCTTACTGTGTCACAAAAAATGATGATTTGGCAGCGCATAGGACTTCAGGCTGTCCCCCGTTACAAGACGGTTGCCGGCGCCGCACGAGCCCACTCCGCAAAGCTAAGCGGCTTCTCATGAAACATCTTACTGTCGCGCCCCACATCGAACGCGTACCGCTCTTGGTCGGCAGCACGCCGTCCGAGGCCTCACCAAACACGTTTGATGTGCTGATTGTTGGCAGCGGTTTGGCCGGACTCAGCACGGCGCTGAAGCTGCTGGAAGACCAGGAAGCCGGTTCATCCGGCCACGCGCGGTTTCGCATCGCCATCCTGACGAAGGGGTCTCTCGCCGACGGATCCAGCGGCTGGGCCCAGGGCGGCATTGCGGCCGTGCTGGAGCGTGGCGAGGAAGGCGACAGTTTTGCAGCCCACATTGCCGATACGCAGGTCGCGGGCGCCTGGCTGTCCGACAAAGCGGCCACCGCGCAGGTGGTGGAAGGCGCGCCGGCAGCGATTGCCTGGCTGCAGGCCCAGGGTGTGGCTTTCACACAGGAGCCGGGTGTCGCACCGGCGCTGCACCTCACCCGCGAAGGCGGGCACAGCCACAGGCGCATCGTGCACGCGACCGACGCCACAGGTGCCGTCGTGCAGGAAAGCCTGATTGCGGCCGTGCGGGCGCACCCTGCCATCGACGTGTTTGAACAGACCACGCTCGTCGACCTGATCGTCCAGAACGACACCGCCACGGGCAGGCCGCGCTGCGTGGGCCTTTATGCGCTGGACAGCCGCGACGAGGGAACCGGCAGCGGCGGCACGGTGCATACCTTTGCCGCACGTGATGTCCTGCTGGCCACCGGCGGCGCCGGCAAGGTCTACCTCTATACCAGCAACCCCGACACTGCCACCGGCGACGGCATTGCCGCCGCCTGGCGTGCCGGCTGCCGCATCGGTAACATGGAGTTCATCCAGTTCCACCCGACCTGCCTGTACCACCCCGAAGCCAAGTCCTTCCTGATCAGCGAAGCGGTGCGCGGCGAAGGCGGCTTATTGCGCCTGCCGGAATCGGCAGGCGGTGCCCGCTTCATGCCGGAACACGATGAACGCGCCGAGCTGGCCCCGCGCGATGTGGTGGCTCGCGCGATTGATTTCGAGATGAAAAAACACGGTGTGGACTGCGTCTACCTGGACATCTCGCACAAGGGCGAGGCCTTTGTGCGCGAACACTTCCCGACCATCCACGCACGCTGCTTGGCGCTCGGCATCGACATCGCGCGCCAGCCGATTCCCGTGGTGCCGGCCGCCCACTACACCTGCGGCGGCGTGCTGACCGACCTGGCCGGCCGCACCGACATCGCCAACCTTTACGCCGCGGGCGAAACCGCCTGCACCGGCCTGCACGGCGCCAACCGGCTGGCCAGCAACTCGCTGGTGGAGTGTGTGGTGTTCGCGCAGGAAGTCGCGAGTGCTATCAAATCGGAAGCTGCTCACGCCCGCTCCATAAGGGCCGGAGGCAAAAATGACTCCAAAGTTTCGTTGCCCGCCTGGGACGAGAGCCAGGTGACCGATGCCGACGAGCAGGTGGTGATTGCCCACAACTGGGACGAGCTGCGCCGGCTGATGTGGAATTACGTGGGCATAGTCCGCACCAACAAGCGGCTGGAGCGCGCCGCGCACCGCATCGCACTGCTGCAGTCGGAAATTGACGAGTTTTACGCCCACTTCCGCGTCACGCGCGACCTGCTGGAGCTGCGCAACCTGGTCCAGGTGGCCGAGCTGATCGTGCGTTCGGCGCAGTCACGCCACGAAAGCCGCGGCCTGCACTTCAGCCGTGACTACCCGCAGACCGATGCGGTGGCCGTGCCTACCGTGCTGGTGCCGCCCGGGGCCTGAGCCCTGACTGTCACCCGCGGCGCGGCTCCAGGTCTGCGTCCAGCCAACCGCGCAGGCTGTTCACAAACGCCACCGCCTGCACCCCCGGCAGGTCTTCCAGGCGCACAACGCCTTCGCTGAGCCGGCCAGCTCGCAGCGCGTTTGCGCGGCCGATACCGCCCAGCAGGCCGCAATCGAGCGACGGGGTCAGCCAGCGGCCATCGAGCAGCAGCGCGATGTTGCCGCGCGTGCATTCGGTGATTTCACCTTCAGCGTTCCACAGCAGGGTGTCGAAGATGCCTTCCTCCGCCGGCATGAAGGCGTCGTAATGGGCGCGCCGTGTGGTCTTGAAACGCACGAACTCGCTGTGCGCGTCGTCCAGGGCTCGACCGGCCAGCTGTAGCCGCACGCGCTGCGGCGATGGCGGCAAGACAAAGGCCTCGGCCCGCGCCTGCCCCCTGGAATCCAGCAGCAATCGCACGCGCCAGACGCCCTTCTCGTGAGTCTGCACCAGCTGCTGCAGGCACTGCTGCACCTGCTGCAGCGACCAGGGGTAAGCGAAGTGGGCTGCTGCTGCCGCCATGCGCGCCAGATGCGCCGGTGCATCGCGCAATTGACCGTCTTCCAGTGCCAGGGTTTCCAGTAATTCAAACGGCATGCTCGCGCGCTCCACAAAGGCGCGCTTGTGGCGCCACTCCTGCCATTCTGCCCCGGCCAAGGCACCGGAAGTGATGCCGCTGCCAATGCCGCAGGTTGCCGCGCTGCCGCGCAAGGTCACGGTGCGAATGGGCACATTGAAGGTGGCGCGTATTCCTTTTTCACCCGGATACACCACGCCGAAAGCGCCGCAATAAACACCGCGCGGCTCGGGCTCCAGCGCCTGGATCATCTGCATGGCGCTGACCTTGGGCGCCCCGGTGACCGAGCCACAGGGGAACAGCGCCGCAAACACGTCGGCCAGTGAACAACCGGCGCGCGTGCTTGCCACCACATCCGACGTCATCTGCCACACAGTGGGCAAAGCTTCGGTATGGAACAGGCGCGGGACCTGCACGCTGAACGGCTCGGCGACGCGCGACAGGTCGTTGCGCAGCAGGTCCACGATCATCACGTTTTCGGCGCGCTCCTTGGCCGACGTGCGCAGGGCCAGCGCCCGTGCCGCGTCTTCGGCGGGTGTGGCGCCACGCGGCGCGGTGCCTTTCATGGGCCGGGTCAGGATGCAGCCGTTGTGCCAGTCAAAAAAAAGCTCGGGTGACACCGAGAGCAGTTGCTCATCGCCGGTGTCGAGAAAGGCTGCGTAGCCTCCCGGCTGGGCGCGCTGCAGCGCGGCAAACAGGGCCGATGCCGCGCCGTCCTCCGGCTCGCCGCGTAAAACGCCGTGCAGGGGCGCGGTGAAATTCACCTGGTACAGCGCACCGGCCACGATGGCCCGGTGAATGCTGTCCAGCGCGGCGTCAAACACGGCACGCGAGCAGGCGGCCTGCCATTGCACCTGCGCGGAGTCAGTATCATTGTTGTCCACTGGCCAGGGCAATGCTTCGTCATAAACCGCAAACCAGGCCAATGGACCTTGCGCCGCATGCACGGCCAGCGCCGCGTCAAAGGCCGGTGCGGCTTCGTAGCGAAGATAGCCCACGCACCAGAAACCTTGTGCGGCTGCGGCTTGCACGGCATCAAGCACCGGCCGCACCTGCGCAGCTTCATGCGCTGCCAGTATTTGGCGAGGGCGACTAAACACGTGCCGCAGGCGCGGCCCGTCCGGCAGGTAGGGGTCGGAAAAATCGATGCGCGCCGACGAGGCAGGCATCAGGCCGCACCGATGCGCGGCACCAGCCCGCCCACCGGCCGCCCGGCGCGCTGCGCCGCGGTGAACGCCAGCATGCGGTCTATTGGCAGGCGGGCCCGCACGCCCAGGGCAGGGTCCACGTTCACTTCCGGACTCAAGGTCTGCAACACCTGCGCCAGGCCGGCCAGGCCGTTCATCGCCATCCAGGGGCAATGCGCGCAGCTTTTGCAGGTGGCGCTGTCACCGGCTGTCGGGGCTTCGATAAACACCTTGCCGGGGTTCAGCGTGCGCAGCTTGTGCATCATGCCGTTGTCGGTGGCGACTATGAATTCGCGGGCATCCATCTCGCTCGCCGCCTTGAGGATGCCCGAGGTCGAACCCACCGCGTCGGCGAGCGCGATCACGTCCGCCGGTGATTCCGGATGCACCAGTACCTTCGCTTTCGGGTGTTCCTTCTTCAGCGCCTCCAGTTCAAAGGACTTGAACTCGTCATGCACGATGCAGCTGCCGTTCCACATCAACATGTCGGCGCCGGTTTCACGCTGGATGTAGTCGCCCAGGTGCCGGTCGGGTGCCCACAGAATTTTCTGGCCCTGCTCCTTCAATGCCCTGACGATGTCCAGCGCGCAGCTGGAGGTCACCAGCCAGTCGGCACGTGCTTTTACCGCGGCGCTGGTGTTGGCATAAACCACCACGGTGCGGTCGGGGTGGGCATCGCAGAAGGCGCTGAACTCGTCCACCGGGCAACCGAGATCCAGCGAGCAGGTGGCGTCGACGTCGGGCATCAGCACGCGTTTTTCCGGTGAGAGAATTTTCGCGGTCTCACCCATGAAACGCACGCCTGATACCACCAATGTGGTTGCCGCATGGTCACGCCCGAAACGCGCCATTTCCAGCGAATCGCTGACCAGCCCGCCGGTTTCCTCGGCCAGGTCCTGCAGGTCGGGATGCACGTAGTAGTGCGACACCATGACAGCGTTGCGCTCCTTCAGCAGGCGGCGAATCCGGTCCTTGAGCACAGCGCGTTCATCCTGCGCCGGCTCCACCGGCACGCGCGCCCAGGCATGGCGCGTCGGGCAGGAGGGCTGCTCGTAGTCAATGCGCACCAGGGACTGGACAGTGGTTGCGGCGTCACTCATGGCGGGCCTCACAGCTGCGTAAACCGCATGGAAAAATCAATCGCCTTGATGTCTTTGGTCAGGGCTCCGATGGAAATGCGGTCCACCCCGGTGGCGGCAATGCCGGCCACCGTGTCCAACCCGACGCCGCCCGACACTTCCAGAATCGCCCGGCCCGCCGTGATACGCACCGCCTCGCGGAGCTGCGCCAGGTCCATGTTGTCGAGCAAAACCATTTGGGCACCGGCAGCGAGCGCTTCTTCCAGTTGGGTCAGGGTCTCGACCTCGATCTCGACAAAAGTTGCCCGGGCCGCCACGTCGGCAGCACGCTGCAAAACAGCCGTGACGCCACCGGCGGCCGCGATATGGTTTTCCTTGATCAGCACCGCGTCGTACAGGCCGATGCGGTGGTTGCTGCCGCCGCCGCAGCGCACCGCGTATTTTTGGGCCAGCCGCAAACCGGGCAGGGTTTTGCGGGTGTCCACAATGCGGGCCCGGTTGCCCGCTACCGCCTGCACGGCCCGCACATAGGCCGCCGTCTGCGTGGCCACGGCGCTGAGCAACTGCAGGAAATTAAGCAAGGTGCGCTCGCCGCTGAGCAGCGCGCGCGAATTTCCCTGGATTTCCAGAATGACCTGGTTGGCACTGCAGGACTGGCCATCACGCACATGCCAGACCAGGTCGGCCTGCGGGTCCAGTCGCTGCAAAGTCGCCTCCACCCAGGGCCGACCGCAAATCACTGCAGCTTCACGCGCCAGCACGCGGGCCTGGCTGCGTTGCACTGGGTCCACCAGGCCGGCAGTCAAGTCTCCTGTCCCGAGGTCTTCGTCTAGCGCCCGGCCTGCATCGGCGTGCGCAGGAAGTGCCATGATGGCATCGCAAAAGTGCAGACTATTCATTTTTTTCGTTGTCTCATACAAATGTTGGCGGCAAGCATAGCTGCTTCGCGAACTATCCTGTGGTTAGCACGCTATCGGAGGAATAGGAGAGAGGGTGAGCCCTCAGCCGGCTGTACTAGTGGACTGTAACGTTTAAAAGGGAAGTATCATTACAACCATTCCACCGGAGGTTGTGATGAAACTCACCAAGAGCGAGCGCATGGAACTTCAACAGCAAGTAGCGGCGAGAAATGGCCGAGCCGATGCGGCGCGGCACGCGCGGTTGATC
>LNFM01013488.1_pt1 | contig 10391 bp, 9 predicted proteins | sample 596031 | NCBI WGS metagenome assembly LNFM01 (sample SAMN04254537, study PRJNA301005) | activated carbon metagenome | isolation source: dual media filters at the Ann Arbor, Michigan drinking water treatment plant | place: USA: Ann Arbor | reverse complement strand
CGCCGGCATCGGGCGGCTCTGGGGCGCGACCGGCCTGCCGCCGGCACTCAACGATTACCTGGCGCTGGTGCGACGGTTCAACGACCGGAACGGCGCACCCTCCTTCGCCAAGGCTTCGGAGGGCACGGCGGGGGAGGAGCTAAAATTCTATCCCGGCTCGCCTTGGATTGCGAAGTTGCTGCTGCGGCCGCAGGATCGTCTGGCGCTGTGCGAGTTGCGGCCGGACGACGCCGAGGCCCTGGATTTTGAGTTCGCCAGAGAGTCACGCGTGACCGTGCAGGGCATTGACGGTTACATCGGATTGAAAGCCCTGCTGCCGCCGCCGGAGAAGCGCGCCTTGGTGCTCATCGACCCGCCCTTCGAAACGAAAAAGGAATTTGCCGACATCGCCCGCGGGTTGCGCGACGCCCTGAAACGTCTGCCCGGCGCGGTGTGCGCCGTGTGGTATCCCATCACGGAGCGGGCGCGGCCGGAGGATTTCCATCACGCTTTGCTGGAGCTGGCCACGCCGGTGCTGTTTGCCGAGCTGAACATCGCTGGCGAGAACTCCGAGCTGCGGATGAAAGGCTGCGGCCTGCTCATCCTGAATCCGCCCTGGCAGATCGACCGGGAAATCCGGGCCGTGTTGCCGGTCTTGCGTGACCGCCTGCGGATCGAGCCCGGTGCCTGCACTGCCTGCGACTGGCTGGTGCCGGACAAGTGAGCGGGGTGGGAGCGGCTTTACGCCGCGACAGAAAAATCACCCGCCGCCAAAGTCGGGGCATAAAGCCCCTCCCACAATGCCAGCGGGGAAAGCGGACCAGTCAGGCCTGCGGCGAGCGTCGGGTAACGCGCGCAGCCGTGAACGGCAAGGGATCGAACGCGGCACCGTTGCTTCGCTTCACGAAGCCCGGTGTTTGTCCCCAGTCCGGTTGGGCTGGGGCAAAGGGGTTGGTCAGCACGGGCGCCTTGAAGACGGGCTGGCCCCACAGGATGTCGCGATTGATGTTCTGCCGCCCGGCCGCAAACGCCTTGGCCTCCGAATGGGCGGAGCGCTGGAGGTGATGGTGCGGGAAGTGGGTCATGGTGTTTTTGGGCAAGGCTCGGTCAAAGCCTGACTCACCTAAGAACCCCGCAAGCGGCGGTTTGTTCCAGAAAAAATGGAAAACTGGCGCGCCCCGCCGCCTCCAGCCGGGCGCGAAAGTTGCTTCCCGGACCTATGCCACCTGGCGCTGCCGGGTGGGCAGCCTGGCCGAGGCCGGGCGGCTTTTCGGCAGCACGATGGTGAGCACGCCCCGGTTGAGTGATGCCACCAAAGCGGCGAAATCGAAGCCGAGCCCCAGCCGCAGCTTGAGCTGGTAGTCGCGCTGCACGTTTTCCAGGTGCAAAGCCTGCCAGTTGGCGCGGAGGTGGGACGTTTTGCGGGCGGTCACAATCAGGTCGGGGCCCCGGGAGGTGAGGTCCACGCCGCTCGCGTCCACGCCGGGAACGTAGAGGATGAGTTTGAGGGCCGACGGCAGATCCATGCAGTCATAGTGCGGCGCACGGTAGTCCGGCTTGGACTCCGCGCCGGGGAAACGGCTGTGATTGGGGCGATGGATGATGGCAGGCATAGTGGTTCCTTTCTCGTCGGTTGATACCGCCGGGACTCCTGGGAGCTGAAAGCAAAACCGGGTTACGGTTTGATCAACAGAGGCAGTCCTGGCCGGTGGGTCGCTTCAGCCAAATGGTGGCGCACTGGCACATCAGGGCGCCACCCATGGGCAGACCGGCCTTCGTAAGCGAAGTGTCGGCCGGCAGGCGGCGCTGATGTTGGGAGACGTGCGTCATGGACTGAAGAGGAGAGCCAGAAAGCAGGTTTTATTCCGGCCGCCAACCAAAAACTCAAACTATGACGCGACCGCCGGCGGGCTTGCGCGGGCGGCGCCGGGTCGGTAACCCAGAACCATGAAACCAATGACCGATGCGAGGACAACCGTGGCGGAGTTGCGCGGGCGGGTGCTGGCCTTTGTGCAGGAGCGCGACTGGGAGCAGTTCCACTCGCCGAAAAACCTCAGCATGGCGCTGGCCGCCGAATCGGGCGAATTGATGGAGCATTTTCTCTGGGCCGAATCCAAGGCCTCGCTGGCCGTCGTGCGCGATCCGCAGAAACGCCCGAAGATCGAGGACGAGATTGCCGACGTGGTGATTTACGCGCTGGAGTTCGCCAACATCTGCGGCATCGATCTGGCGGCGGCCATCGAGGCCAAGCTGGGCAAGAACGCCGTCAAATATCCCGTCGAGAAATCACGCGGCCGCTCGGACAAATACACGGAGCTGTGAGGCTGTAGGTCGCGGTCGCCGACCCCGCCCAGCAGAGCGACCGTGAGTCCCCGGGCAATTTGTAACGTATTAATTTACAAATTATCGGGCGGAGCACGCCCATGGGCGAAGCGGGCTCAGGGTTCCGCCTAGCAGTCAGACCGCCGGGATGCGTGGCCCACCGTGGCAGGCGCAGCCGGGGGCACAGGGTGCGGTGGAAACGGCCGCCGGAGACTTCGGGCCGGCCTTCGCGAGCACGCCGTAGCCGCCGGTGATGACGCGCCGCACCGGCTCGCCGGTGTCGGGGTGACGCTCAAGCGGCGTATCCTTCATGCTCTGCACGAACTCGAAGCGCCGGGGCGCCTCGCCCGGTTGCCGGGGGATGGTTTCATAGACGTAGGTGGCCATGCGGGGAAGTGAAAGTGAGAGGGAGAGTGGAAAGGGAGAGGAGGCAGTCAGGGCAGAAAATCAAGCGAGCCGTTCGGTCAGCTTCCACTCTGCCCGCAATTGTTCCGGGGTGCGGCCTTGCTCGCGCAGGGTGCGGAGAGCGAGCGCGTCGTGGCGCTTGGCTAGCCGCACGCCCTGGTCGTCCGTAACGAGAGGGCAGTGATAAAACGCCGGCGGGGTCAGCCCGAGGGCATGGTAGAGCAGCAACTGCCGGAAGGTGGAGAGAAGCAGATCGGCGCCGCGCACCACCTCGGTAATGTCCATCTCGGCGTCGTCCACCACGCAGGCCAACTGGTAGCTCGGGCCGCCGTCCTTCCGCCACACGAGGAAATCGCCGACCTCCCGGCCCGCAATGGCCCGCTGGGGGCCGAGGCGTCCGTCGCGAAACTCCACCGGCGCGCCGTCCGGCACACGGAAACGCCACGAAAAATTCTCCCGCGGCCAGGTGGCGCGCTGCGCGCACTCCGTTGCCGGCAAATTCTCCGGCCGGCAGGTGCCGGGGTAGAGCGGTTCGTCGGCCGCCTCATGCGGGGCACCGGCCGCGGCGAGCACGTCCTTGCGGGAACAGATGCAGGGATAGATCGCTCCTGCCTCGCGCAGCCGTTCGAAGGCCGCGCTGTAAAGCGCGCCGCGCCCGCTTTGCGCCACCATCGGCTCCTGCCAGTGCAGACCGAACCAGCGCATATCCGCCAGCATCGCCGTGACGAATTCCGGCCGGCAGCGGGCGGTGTCGAGGTCGTCATTGCGCAGGAGCAACACCCCGCCGGCTTGCCCTGAGCCTGTCGCACGGGCGGCGCGGGCGCGCTCCTGCGCGGTCCAGAAGGTCCGGGCGTGCCCGAGGTGGAGCAGGCCGGTGGGCGACGGCGCGAGCCGGCCGCGATAGTTTGGTTCAGGATTTTTCACCGCTAATCTTCGCTAATCTGCGCTAATTCAGCCCAAGGCCAAATAATTAGCGTGAATCAGCGCTAATTAGCGGTTCAAAGAAGTCATGCCCAAACTGCTCTGCGTCTACTGTTCCTCCAGCGACCGGCTCGATCCGAAATACACGGCGGCGGCGGAGGAACTGGGCCGGGAGCTGGTCGCGCGTGGCTGGGGACTGGTCTACGGTGGCGGCAAGACCGGGTTGATGGGGGCATTGGCGCGGGCCGTGAAATCGCGGGGCGGCCGGGTGGTCGGCGTGATTCCCCAGTTCATGAAGGCGCGCGAACTGGCCTACGACGAGGCCGACGAACTGGTGACAGTCGTGACCATGCGCGAGCGCAAGCTCCTCATGGAAACGCGGGCCGACGCATTCGTGGCGCTCCCCGGGGGCTTCGGCACGCTGGAGGAGATCATGGAAATCCTCACCCTCCGGCAGCTCGACGTGGTGAAGAAACCCTGCGTGTTCTTCAACCAGGACGGATTCTACAACGACCTGCTCCGGCTCTTCGAGCGGATGCTGGCGGAGAAATTCTGCAAGCCGTCGAACCTGGAGCTGTTCCGCGTGGCCACGACGGTGCCCGACATTTTTGCGCAAATCGAAGCCGCCCGCAACGTGCCGACGGAATCAAAGTGGTTTCAGACGCGGTAGGGCGAGTCGTCCCAACGAGCCGCAGCTCAAGGGTGGAGCGGCTTGACCTCAAGACGCTTTGAACGCGTTGAGGTCAACGCGTTCCACCTTCTACCGATACAGGCGGATCAGGTCCTCGGAGCGCACCCAGCCGCCCTGGCCGCCGGCGAAACTCAATTTCGTCCAGTTGAGAAAGTCCTTCTCGGCAATGGCGATGGAGCCGGCGGAGAGCGGGGTGGTCTTCAGCGTAGTGTCGGCTTCCGTCGGGATGCTGCGCAGCGTGGATGACTTCCACACCAGCACCGCCTCCGGGTGGGCGAGCGCTCCGTAGGTATGCAGGCTGAGCGTGGCCGCGGCGGCCAGCAGGATCGCGAGCAGCATGGTGACCAGCGCCGTTGGCCGGGCCCAGCCGCCGATGCGATCGTAACCTTTCAGGAGGAGCACGACGAGCGCGGTGGCGATCAGCAGGGCGGCGACCACCAGGGCCAGCTGCCATTCGCCGGGGGTGGCCCAGCGCGCCAGGGCGTATCGTCCCTCGCCCCGGGAGAATTCCACGAGTTCGGGCGGGGCCAGGCCCGAGCGCTGCAGGCCGAGCGCGAGATCCCAGCGGGTCGCGTCGGCGCGGGCGTTGAGCAGGAAGGCGCTCGTCCAGTAACCGGTGGCCTCGGCCCAGCGGTCCTGCTGGGCGAGCGCGAGCCCGAGGTTGTGGCGGACGGTCCAATCGGCAGGCGCGGTGGCGATCTCGGCGCGCCAATTATTTTCTGCGGTGGTGAAGTCGCCGCGCTTGTAAGCGTCGGTGGCCGGCCCCGCGCCAAAGGCTGAAGGCTGAAGGGCTGAAAAGCTGAAAAAAACGGCCAGCCAGGCAGCGACCCGGATGGTTTGGTTCAGCCTTTCAGCTTTCAGTTCTTCAGCTCTTCCCAAAAAAGGGAACAGGTTGCGGCCGGCGAAGAGCGAGAATGGATTCCAGCCGGGAACCTTCACGGCCGACAGCGCACCTTCGGCGCGGTTCATCCAGTCGGCGGGCAGCGCGTTTTCGCGGCTGTGGAGGGCGCGGTCGGCCTCGGACCAGAGCCGGGCCCAGACGGAGGCGGCATCCTGCGAATGCCGGCCGACGCAGGCGTGGACCAGCGGCGTGCCCGGCGCGGCGTGGGGGACTTCCCAGAGCATGGCAGCCTGCTGCTGCCATGCTCGAAGTAGCGAGTAGCGAGTAGCGAGTAGCGAGGAAGCGCCAAATTCCTTAAGCGTGGCGGCGAGCGCTTTGCGGGCTTCGCGGCGCAGGCGCTGCGGGTCGCGTTCGCGGGAGCGGAGGGCGGCGAGCACGAGCCAGACGGCGAGGACGAATAAGACGGAGGACAGGAGGCAGAGAAAAATCAGCGCACGGACGGGCAACGGCACGAAGCCGCGGGCGGATTCCGTGATCGGGTCGCGCGGCAGGCTTTCTGGTGGCACCGGCGCCACGGCGGTGGGCAGCACGGGAGCGGCGGGCACTGTCGCCGGATCACCGATGGAAAACTGCACGGGCGCACCGGAACCGGCGGGAGCCACCACGGGCGCCGAGGCGCCGGTGATGGTCACGGTGACGGGCTCGCTGGCGACGGTCTTGTAGGTGCCGGCCTTGGGGTCGAAATAGGTGAAGCGCACGGGGGCAAGCCGGTAGGTGCCGGGACGCGTCGGGACCAGCACGACGTCCTCGGTGAGCGAGCCCTCGAAAAGAGCATTGTCCTTCATCGTGCGCTTGGACTTCGGCTGCACGATCTGGAAATCGTTGGACACCTCGCGCTCGGGCAGGCCGGTGAGGTCGGGCCAGTTGCCGGTGCCGGCCAGCTCGATCGTCCACGTGACAGGCTCGCCGACCGCGGCGGTGACGGGCACGACCTTGGAGGTGAATGTGAACTCGCCGACCGCGCCACTGAAGGCCGGCGGAGCGGACGGCAGCGGCTTGATGGTCAGCTCCAGCGGGCTGGATTCGATCGCGCGTTGCTCGACCGTGGGCTGGGAGAAAAGCCCGAAGCCGGAGGTGCCGACCATCAGGTTCACCATCTGTGTGGCGGGCTTGACCGAGTAGGTGCCGGGCGACTTGACATAGGCGCGGGTGGCCTGCTGCAGGGCGACGTAGCGCTCGCCACGGAGGAGGGTCTCGTTGAGCTCGGGCTTGCTCCAATCCTCGGTCACGAGCGGCGCGGCGGGCCACTCGACGTTGGTGGCGATGGAGTGGTAATAGCGTCGGACGATGTTGAGGTTGTAGCCGACCGGGAAAACCTCGCCGGCCCAGAAAGAGGCGCGCGGGGTCGTAACCCTGGCTGAGGCGACGTCGTTCACGGCCAATCCGGAACTGCCGACGGTGGCGTCGCCCACGGTGAAGGTGGCGGCTTTCACCGTCATTGGCCCTTTGTCGGTTTTGACCTCAAAGGCCGGGATGGTGATCGCGCTGCGCTTGCCGGGACGCACGGGAAAGACGAGGGAGAAGCGGCGCGTGACGCTAAAGTTGACCATGTTCATCTCGCTGCTTTGCGACGGCCGGCCGAACTGCAGGCCATCGACCTTGGGCAGGGCGGGGTCGCCATCGGGTTCGCAATCGGTGAACACGAGGGCGACATCGCTCACCTGGTTGAAGCCCAGCTGGCCGCCGGGCGGCTCCCAGCGCACGGTTTGGGCGAAGGCGGGGAGGGGCAAGAGGGCGAGCAGACCAAAGGCAAAAACCTGCCGATACACGAACCTGTGGGAGCGAGCTTGCTCGCGACTGGTTCGTGTCGCGAGCAAGCTCGCTCCCACAAATCGGATTATCGCCTGCATGCAGGCTCCTACAAATGGAAGGATTGGCTGGGAGGGGGATCGCATGTTCATTACCAATTCTTGCCCGTGGTTTTCTGCTTGGGCTGCTGGCCCTGCAAGAGTTGCTGGAGCTTGGCGGGAGAATCCTGATTGCGGACCTGCTCGAGCTTCTGGAGCGGCATGGCGAGTTCGGGATCGGCCGGTTCGGCGGGCGGTTTTTCCTGCTGGCCGCCGACCTTCTGGGTGCCGGGTTGGGGTTGCGGCTTGGGCTCGGCCTTTTTCTGCTCCGGTTTTTCCTTCATGTCGCCGAAGGCATCCTTGTTTTGCTGCTGCTGCTGGTCCTGTTGCTCCTGTTGTTCCTGATCCTGCTTTTGCTGGTCGGATTTCTGCTGGTCGGACTGGTCCTGGTTCTGCTGCTGCTGCTTGTCCTGCTTCTGCTGCTCCTTCTGGTCCTGGTTCTTTTTGTCCTGCGGCGGGGGCTCCTCTTTCTTCAGCAGCTCTTCCAGATCGGAACGGAGTTTCGGCCAGTCGGCGGCCTTGGCGTCGAGTTTTTCGCCGGCATCCACGGCCGACAGGGCGTCGCGGATGACATTCTCCGGGGGGTGCTGTTGGGCGGACTTCAGGCGCTGGCCGTAGGTGATCGTGGTCGAGGCCATCTCGGAATATTCCTTGGCGTTCACGGCGTCCTTCGCCGCCAGCCGGGCCACGGTGGCGATCAGCGGCGCGGCGAGGGGATCATTTGCTTCGGCAGCGAATGACGAATGACGAATGACGAATGACGAAAGCCCAACAAGCAGTAGAAGGGCCGCCGCACGATTCATTTGGAATTCGGCCTTCGTCATTTTGCCGCGACCCAGCGGCAGCGCCCGCTCGCGGGGCCGGACGGGGAACTCGGCCCAGAAGCTGATGAGCAGGAGCAGCAGGCCGGGGGCGAGGAACCATTGAAAACGCTCAACCAGGCGCGTGGTGTTTTTCTCGGAAAACTCACCCTTGCGGCCGGCCTCGACGGTTTTCTTGAGCAGGGCGGGCAAATCCACCCAGGTGCTGGCGTCGGTGTAGGCGCCGCCGGTCACCTGGGCGAGCTCCTGCAAGGTTGAGCTGTTGAGCCGCGACATGACCACGGCGCCGCGCTCATCTTTCACCAGGCCGCCGCCGGCCTCGGGGATGAACGAGCCCTGCGCCGTGCCGACCCCGAGGCCGATGACGCGGATGCCCTTGGTCTTGAGCGAATCGGTGAGGCTTTTCCAATTGTCCTCCGTGCTTTCGCCGTCGCTGAGGATGATGAGGTAGCGGTCGGCGGTGGAGGTGCCGAAGGCCGACATGGATGCTTCGAGCATGGCTTGGTAGTTCGAACCGCCCTCGGGGAGGTAGTCGGGGCCCAACGCGGGGAGGAACTCCCGCAACACCTCGTAATCGGCGCTCAACGGGCTTTGGAGAAACGCGGTGCCGGCGAACAGCACGAGGCCGACGCGCTCGCCCTTCAGGCCGTCGAGCAGCGAGGTGATGAGCAATTTGCTGCGGTCAAGGCGCGAAGGTTTCACGTCCTGCGCCAGCATGGAGCGCGACAGATCCACGGCGATGAGCACCTCGCGCGACTGGTCGAACACCTGCTCCTCGATGACGCCCCACTGCGGGCGGGCCAGGGCGACGAGACACAGCGCCAGACCGAACCAGAGCCAGATCCGCGGGCGGGTCTCGGCCGTGGTGTGCCTGGTGCCGAGCGAGACATCAAAGGCCCCGGCCCAGGCGCGGGTGATCTTCGGCCAGGTTACAACGGCACGAGCCGTATGGCGGGCCAGCTCCCACGAGAAGAGCAGCACGAGCGGCGCGAGCAGCCAGAGGAGATGCGGGGAGTGGAAGCTCATGCGGTTTTGGTGGAACCCGGCGTCCCGACGGGTTTAGCCGGTCCGGAGGCCCGGCTCCACCTTGGCAGCGCGGGTGGCAACGCGACCAGGGCCCCGAGGAACAGCAACGCCGCACCGGGTATCGCGAACCAGTGGAACAGTTCGGTGGTGAGCAGGTAGGACTTGGCGGTGAACTCGATCTTTTGCGCCTGATCGATGGCGGCGAAGGCCCTCTCGGCTGTGTCGAGGTCGAAGGCGCGGAAAAACTTGCCGCCGGTGGCGTCGGAGATGGCGCGCAGCTGGCCTTCGTCGAGGTCCGAGATCACGCGGCGGGTGCCAAGCCGCCGGCCGGCATCGTCAAAGACCGGCATGGGCACAAGGCCGTCGCGCCCGGCGCCGATGGTGTAAACCGGCAGGCCGCGCGACTTGGCGATCCCGGTGGCCTGCTCGGGCGTGAGCACGCCGCGGTTGTTGGCGCCGTCGGTCATGAGCACGACGAAGGCGCCCTTGCGCTTGTTGTTCTCCTCGCGGCCGGCCTGCTCCAGGCGGGTGAGCGCCACGCCGAGTCCGTCACCGATGGCGGTGCCGTCTTCGATCATGCCGATCTTGAGGCGCTCGATCTGGCGGGCGAGCCAGTCGTGATCAAAGGTCAGCGGGGCGAGCGTGTAGGCGCGGCCGGAGAAGACCACGAGGCCGATGCGGTCGCTGGTGCGCTGGCTGATGAAGGCCTGGATGATGGGCTTGATGGCCTGGAGGCGGTTGATGCGGTCGCCGCCGCGCTCGTAATCCTCCGCGAGCATCGAGCCGGAGAGGTCGATGGCGAGCATCAGATCGTAGCCCTGTTGCTTCACCTCGCGCTTGTCCTCGACGATCTGCGGGCGGGCGAGCGCGACGATCAGAAGGATGAGTCCGGTCATGGCCAGGGCGGCGGGCCAGCGGGACGCGGGGATGAAGGTAGGCCGGTGCCAGGCCGCGGCAAAAGGCACCACGAGCACCGGCGCGCCGCGGCGGCCGCGCACCCAGACGAGCAACGGTATAAGCAGCAGCAGCAGCAGCCAGAGCGGGTCATGGAGGGCGTAGTCCTTCATGCAGGGAAAAAAGCTCCAAGCTCACGGGAGACCCGAAGCTCCAAGCTCCAACATCCAAGCTCCAGAGAAGCACCAATAGAAAAACGCCAAGGCCCGGTTTGTGCCGTGAGTCGAGGTCTTACGCTTAGGAATTTCATTGGAGCTTGGATGTTGGAATTTGGAGCTTTTGCCGGCGCTTAGCGCCGCGTTCTTGCAAACATGCGGGCGTGGAAAAAGCGGACGAGGGCGTCGAGACGGTTTTCGTCGGTGCGGACGGTGAGCCGGCTCAGGACATTGGGGAAGATGGCGCGGAAGGCGTCGTCGCGCTGCTGCACCCATTCCGCGTGGGCGGTGCGCTGGGCGGAAGAGGCGCCGTTCAGATTCACCAGCCAGCCGGCGACCGGGTCGTAGGTCGTGAGGACACGGTCGAAG
>LNFM01013487.1_pt1 | contig 10391 bp, 13 predicted proteins | sample 596031 | NCBI WGS metagenome assembly LNFM01 (sample SAMN04254537, study PRJNA301005) | activated carbon metagenome | isolation source: dual media filters at the Ann Arbor, Michigan drinking water treatment plant | place: USA: Ann Arbor | reverse complement strand
ACATTATTTCGATTGATACTGGCGTGCAGCTTGACGGGTACTACGGCGATTCTGCCATTACGGTCGGAGTGGGCGAAATCAGCCCGCAGCTAGCCAAGCTGTTGACGGTCACCCAAGAGTCGCTCGAGCGGGCCATCGAAAAGGTAAGGCCTGGAAATCGTCTCTTTGATATCTGTTCCACCGTGCAGAAGCATGTTGAGTCCAACGGCTTCACCATTGTGCGGGAGTTTGTGGGTCATGGAATCGGGACTGAGCTGCATGAAGAGCCCCAAGTGCCGAACTACGTCGATCGCAATAATGAGAATCCGCGGTTGAAAGAAGGCATGGTCCTGGCGATTGAGCCGATGGTGAATGCCGGGAAGCCGCAGTCAAAAGTTTTATCCGATCGTTGGACCGCCGTCAGTCAAGACGGTTCGGCGTCGGCACATTTCGAGCATTGTGTGGCAGTTACGAAAGACGGGCCCTGGGTGTTAACCCGGCCGTGAATCGTTGAGTCCACATGCAAGTCCACCGCGCGACCGTCGTAGAGCTCATGCCGAACGGCATCGTCAAAGTGGAGTTAGAAAACCGGCAACAAGTGCTCGCACACGCGGCCGGAATTCGAGAAGTTCAGTTTGTCCGGCTTCGGCCGGGAGACCAAGTTGAAGTGACGCTCTCGCCGCAGGACCACACGCGAGGCCGAATCACGGGGGCACCAAGGAAGTCATGAAAGTACGGGCATCGGTTAAGAAAATTTGTGATAAGTGCAAGATCATCCACCGCTACGGTACCGTGCGGGTTATCTGCACGAATCCGAAGCACAAACAGCGGCAAGGCTAAGCGCGGCGCGCTTCGGCTTTTCAACAGCGATTTTTAGAGAAACAGGAGAACCCAGCCTATGGCACGTATCGCCGGCGTCGATCTTCCCGCAAAAAAGCGAGCTGAGATCGGTCTCACGTATATTTATGGTATTGGCCGCACCCGTGCGAAGTCGATCCTCTACCGGGTCGGCGTCGACCCGAACCGCAAGATTTCGGACCTGACCGAAGACGAAGTCAACCAGATCCGTACGCTTCTCGAAAACGAAGGCGCAGTGGAAGGTGACCTCCGCAAGGAAGTGTCCCTAAACATCAAGCGTCTGATCGAGATGGGTTCGTATCGCGGATTGCGCCATCGCCGCGGCCTCCCGGCCCGTGGTCAGCGCACCCACACGAATGCCCGTACGCGGAAAGGCCCGCGCAAGGGTACTGTCACCAACAAGAAGAAGCCGGGCCAGAAGTAAGGGCCCGCACCAGTAAACGAACATGGCCAAAGCACCAGCAAAAAACGCGAAGAAGAAGGCCTTCAAAAAGAAGGAAAGAAAGAACGTACCCATTGGTCTCTGCCACGTGCAGGCCACGTTCAACAACACGATCATCACGTTCACGGATCCGATCGGCAACGTTATTGCCTGGTCGAGCTCGGGTTCGCTTGGTTTCCGTGGCTCCCGCAAGGGCACTCCGTTCGCTGCGCAGCAAGCGTCTCTGACCGCTGCGAACAAGGCGAAGGAATCGGGTCTCCGGACGGTCGAGGTTCGGGTGAGCGGCCCGGGCGCTGGACGGGAATCCGCCATTCGGGCGCTCTCCACCGCGGGTATCGAAGTGCGGTCCATTAAGGATCGGACCCCCATCCCGCACAACGGTTGCCGCCCGCCCAAAAAGCGCCGCGTCTGATCGCTCATTTCGTATCCTTTTTTACACACTCCGGCGGCCAGTGGTGCTGTTGCCCCGGAGTGTGTCATACTGTTACCTGACGTAAAGTGCCTTTTGGTACATCCGTCACCAAAGCAGGACGAAGGCTTCCGCCGTAAACTGCACCCTGAGCGAAAGCTCACAGGTTCGAGGAGATTGAATGGCTCGTTATATTGGCCCCGTGTGCCGCTTGTGTCGGCGCGAAGGCATGAAGCTCTACCTTAAGGGAGAGCGTTGTTACGGCCCCAAGTGCGCCGTAAGTGATGAGAAGAAGCGGAATTTCCCTCCTGGTCAGCATGGTCAGGCCCGCAAGCCGAAAATTGTCGGCTTCGGTTTGCAGCTGCGCGAAAAGCAGAAGACCAAGCGGTATTTTGGTTTGCTGGAAGGGCAGTTCCGGAACATCTTCGAGAAGGCTAGCCGCTCGAAGGGAATCACTGGCGAAGTGATGCTGCAGATGTTGGAGAAGCGGTTGGACAACGTTGCCTTCCGTATCGGCTTCGCCACCTCGCGTGCTGGCGCCCGGCAAGTTGTTCGCCATGGCCACCTGTTAGTGAACGGTAAGAAAGTGAATATTCCCTCTTATCAGGTCCGCGCCGGAGACGTCGTTTCCGTGCGGGACAAGAGCAAGAATCATCCTTCGATCCTCGCTTCGCGTGACGCAACGGCCCATCTGCCGTCGCCGACGTGGCTCGAGGTTGACCGGGAAAACCTGAAGGCGACCATCGCCTCCAATCCCAAGCGTGAAGAGCTGGTTCAGATCCAGGTCAACGAACAGTTGATCGTCGAACTGTACTCGAAGTAAGCGACCCAAGTCCCCCAACCCTACAAGGAGAGCTATGTTCAAGGGCTTTCAGAAACCCAAGCGACTGGTTGCCAATACCGAGACGCTCACGGAACGTTATGGCATGTTCACGGCACAGCCGTTCGAACGTGGTTTTGGCACGACGATTGGCAACAGCCTTCGCCGCGTACTCCTCAGCTCGATCGAAGGCGCGGCGATCACTGCCGTCCGGATTGAGGGCGTGGCCCATGAGTTCAGTCCGATCCCTGGCGTTACCGAAGACGCGACCGATATCATTTTGAACCTCAAGCAGGTTCCGTTCAAGATGAGCTCCGATGGTATCCACACGGCTCGGATCATTGTGGATCAGCCTGGGGAGGTCCTCTCGGGCCAGATTCAGACCGATGCCGATGTCGAAGTGTTGGATCCCCATCTCCATATCGCTACTGTCGGCGAGGGTGGCAAGCTCAATATCGAGGTTCGGCTGAAGCAGGGCCGCGGCTACGTGGCTGCTGACCGTAACTTCGACGAAGATCTGCCGATTGGCTTTATTCCGATCGACTCGGTTCACTCCCCCGTCCGTAAGGTCAATTATTCAGTCGAAGCGGCGCGCCTCGGCCAGATGACGGACTACGACAAGTTGACGCTTGAAGTCGTGACCAACGGCGCCATTTCGCCGCAGGACTCGATCGGCATGGCGGCGAAGTTGCTCAAAGACCACATGAGCATCTTCATTAACTTCGAAGAGATCTCCGAGACCGTCGAAGAGCCCGCCGAGCGTGGCGTCACCGGTCAGGTCAACGAAGTTCTCAACCGGTCCGTGGAAGAGTTGGAACTCTCGGTGCGGTCTTACAACTGCTTGAAGAATGCCAACATTCAGTCGATTGGCGACCTCGTTCAGCGTTCGGAAGCCGAGATGCTCCGGACCAAGAATTTTGGCCGCAAATCGCTCAACGAAATCAAAGAGATCCTTTCTGGTCTCGGACTCGGCTTCGGCATGAAGTTCGATTCGCAGGGACGATTGGTCTCCCCGGCTGGCGCGCCGGTCAGTGACAGCGCTGAAATTGGCGAGTAATTCAGAAGTTAGAGAAATAGCATGAGACACAATCGAGCAGGTTTTAAACTCAAGCGCAATATCAGCGCCCGTCGCGCGCTGCTGCGCGGCTTGGTGACCAGCGCAATCCTCGAAGAGCGAATCGTTACGACCGTGCCCAAGGCGAAAGCCGCTAAGCCCATCGTCGAGAAGATGATCACCTTGGCCAAGCGGGACACCCTTCACGCCCGCCGTCAGGCCGCTGCTTTCCTGTTGACCCCGGCTGCCGTCCAGAAGTTGTTCGACAAGATCGGCCCCCGGTTCACTCAACGCAATGGCGGTTACACCCGTGTTGTCCGCGTAGGCGTCCGGAAGGGCGACGGAGCGGAAACCGCTATGCTGGAACTGGTCGGTTCCGAGCTCGTGCGTCGCGCGGCAGATCGTGCCAAGCGCCGCGAGGATCGTCTGAAGCAGTTGCAGCAAGGTCAGGAAGCTGACATCGAACAAGAGTCAAAATAGTATTTTCGGCCCCCGCAACCCCGGCGCAAGGATCATCCTCTGATTCTTGCGCCGTTGTGTGTCGGGCCGTCCACCCGCCGTATGGAATCCACCCCCGTCACTCCCGCCGTCCGCGTCTCGGTCCTGTGCGTTAGCCGCAATCAGGATGAGAACTTACGGCGTTGTCTGTCGGCCTTGGCAAACTCCACGCTGGCGTCGGAGACACAAATCGTCGTAGTCGATCTTGCTTCGCGGGATCAAACCGGGGCGGTCGTCGCTGACTATCCCGACCTGACGGCCTTGCGTCTGCCGAAGAACTTCGGCTGGACAAAGGCGGCGAACATTGGCCTCCGTTCGACCCAAGGCGAAAGTATTCTCTTTCTGGATCCGCGGGTGGAATTGGCGCCCGATGCAGTCGGCGCGCTGCTCGAAAGTGTCGAAGAAAATGGTCCCGTCGCTGCCGCGGTGGCCACGCTGTCGCGGCCCGATGGCTTACCCGCAGCTTACCTGCGACCACTGCCCACCGCGCAATCGCTGCGGCCCACCCTCGAAGCCCCTCGCGATCCAGCCGAGGCCAGCGCTGTCGAATATCCCGGTACTTACGCGCTGCTGATTCGGAAGTCGTTCCTGAAAGGGATGAACTTCCTGGACGAGCGCTACGGAGAACTCTGGTCGGACGCAGAGATTGCGGCCCAGGTCAAGCGGGCGCAACGCAAGATTCTCCGGGTGCCCACCGCTCTCGGGGTACTCCACCCTGAACAACCCAAACACATCGATGCCGCCTTGCTAGAAGCGGATTGGCACACCGGTGCGGCGGTCTATTTGAAGAAGCATCAAGGCGCGGGATTGGCCCATTCGGTCGGTTCTGTGTTCGGCTCACTCTTTACCGGGAAGTTAGGCACCGTTCGCCACCTGCTTTCTGGCTCAAAAATCGATGGGACTCAGGAATGAGTCGCTTTACCCATCCCAGCTCTTTGTGTTAACCTAGGTCTTTGCACGCACACTCGTGGTGTGCTTTGCCGACCCCATTTTTTCGGAGTCTTATCATGGAATGTCCTGTAACTGGAATCAAAACGCGGTTTGGCAATCGCGTCTCGCACGCGAATAACAAAACCCGTCGTACCTGGCAGCCGAACATGCAGACCAAGCGCTTCTGGTATCCGGCGGAGAACCGCTTCATCCGGCTCACCGTTAGCGTCCAAGGCATCAAGCACATCGACAAGGTTGGCATTGACGTCGTGGTTCGTGATCTCCGCGCCAAAGGCGTGAAGTTCTAACGTCGCTGGCACCGGGGGCAGAAGTGAGTCCCTCGTTGTAATAGAACGATCTTCTCGATTGGGGAGCCGCACACCAAGCACGGCTCCCCTCCTCGCGCGTATACACGATGCGCGAGCTGGAAAGTGCCCTTCTCCCCGGCGGTGTTTACATAGTCGGAGATGGAAGACCCGCCTTTGGCGATGGCCTCTTCGAGCAGGCCTCGCATCGCTTCCCACGTGCGAGCCAGCGCCGTGCGGGACAGCTCATCCGTCCTTGTCCCCGGATGAATCCTTGCTCGAAAGAGCAGTTCATCCGTGTAGATGTTCCCCATCCCTCGCAAAACCTTTTGATTGAGCAGCCAGGCCTTAATTGGCGTCCGGCGCTGCTTCGCCCGTTCGATAAACTCCTCCCGCGATACCTCCAAGGGGTCCGGGCCAAGAGCAGCAATCGACTCTGGCAATCGCTCCCCCCACAGCACCCGGCCAAACTGCCGGATGTCTTCGAGGTTGAGCCGAAATCCGGCAAACTCCCAGATCGCCCGGGTATGTTTATGCGGCGCCACATCGAACAGCAGCTTTCCTGTCATCCCGAGATGGATGCCCAGAAAGCCTCGATCCAAATCCGCTACGACGAACTTCCCATAGCGACGCACCTGGAGCACCTGGGCCCCGGCTAGCTCCGGCGGAAACTCGCCGCGAAAGATCCGGGACGGCCGATACTCGGCTCCCACGATACGCTCGCCTTGTAAGCGCGGCGCTAGGGCCCGCACAATCGTCTCCACTTCTGGAAGTTCTGGCACCGCCTAATCCAGCTCCACCAGGATCGACCGATCCTCCGCCGTGCGCACCGCATAGCGGCGGAGCACAACGGCAGGGTTAAAGTCGCAAACCCCCGTCGTGCAATCAAACTCCCAGGCGTGCCAGGGGCAGACTAACTGCTTTCCGTGCAGCGCCCCCATCGCCAGGGGGCCGCCTCGATGGGGACACCGGTTATCGACCGCGAACAGTTCTCCATCCACGTTACAAATGGCCACATCCGCGCTGTCTTGCCGAAACTCCATCACCCCGCCTGGCCGCAAATCATCCAACGACCCAACCCGCACAAAGGACATATAGAATTAACCTACCATGTGCCTCCGTCTCCTTCTGTGTGTTCCCTTTCTCTTGTTGGCCACCTGCCAATCGTCTTCCCAGAAGGTCATCGGCGTCGTACCCAAAGGAGCCAGCCACATCTTTTGGCTCACGGTGAAGGCGGGCGCGCAAAAGGCGGCGGCCGAGTCCGGATACACCATCGAGTGGAACGCGCCCACCCTCGAGGTGGACGCTAGCCGCCAAAAAGATATCGTGGAGTCGATGATCACGCGCCGCCTGGCCGGCATCGCCCTCGCGCCGGTCGATCGCAAAGCCCTCGCCGGTACCGTCGACCTCGGCACCGCTGCTGGGATTCCGATGGCGGTGTTCGATTCCGACGTCGATACCCCAAACCGGCTCACCTATGTTGCCACTGACAATCGGGCCGGCGGCCGTCTCGCCGCAAGGCGGCTGGGAGAAGTCCTTGGCGGAAAGGGGAAGGTGGCCGTCATCGGATTCATGCCGGGCAGCGCGTCCACCATGGAACGTGAAGAGGGCTTTCGCGAAGAGATCGCCGAGAGATTCCCTGGGGTCCAAATCGTAGTGGAAACCTACGGCATGGCCGACCGCGCGAAGGCCATGGCGGTGACCGAAAACGCCCTCACCGCCCACCCCGATCTCGCCGGCATCTTTGCGGACAACGAATCGAGCTCCGCCGGCGCCTTGCAGGCGATCAAGAGCCGCCAGGCCAAGCAGGTGAAATTCGTGGCCTTTGATGCCAACGAGCAGTTTGTTGCCGACCTCCGCGCCGGCTGGATCGATGCGCTCATCCTGCAGGACCCGTACCAAATGGGCTACGAGTCCGTAAAGGCGATCACGGCCAAGCTCAACGGCGGGGCGCCAGAGCCCCGCCGCGACCTCGCCGCCACCTTGGTCACCCTCGCCAACATCGACGCCAAGGAGATCCCGCCGATGATCTTGCCGTCAGTGCAACGGCAGATCACCCAAGGCGGCCACTAACCCCGCCGGAATCCAGGGGGCTTCGGGAAACGCGGCCGGAATGGACGGTCTCCCGGCGGCCCGTCTCCCTTCGGACGGGGCCGGAACGGCCGATCTCCTCCGCCTTCCGGGCGCGGAGGACGATCGCCAAATGGTGGCCGGCTAGGGCGGAACGGCGGGCGGTCGTTCCCGCCGGGACGTGGCGGGCGATTCCCGAAACCTCCGCGGTCCCCGCCCTCATTGGGGCGAGACGGCCGATCGCCGTACGATGGCCGATTGCCATAGGGGCGATCTCCGCCCCGGTCCCCTCCCCGGTCTCCGCCACCATACGGTCGCTGCGGCCGATCGCCATACGAGGGCCGGTTCCCATACGGACGGTCGCCTCCGCCACGATCCCCGCCCCGCTCTCCACCCTGATCCTGGCGGAAGGGCCGATCCTGATATCCGCCCCGGTCCCCGCCCTGATCCGAACGCTGAGGCCTGTCACCGTAGGAAGGCCGCTTGATATAAGGGCGATCGCCGCCCCCGCGGTCACCGCCCGGCCGGCCGCCGAAAAGAGGCCGCTTCATGTAGGGACGGTCGTCGCCCCGATTGTCCCGCGGCGGACGCTCGTCGCCCCGATTTTCCCGCGGAGCACGCTCCGCGTACGGACGCTCTTCCGCGGGCGGCGGCCCGTCCATCGGAGCCGGCGGACGGCTCGGCCGATAGTCGCGCGGACCCGGCACGTCGGAAGCTTCGCCCACTCCGTACGGGCGGCGATCGGAGGCCTTGATGATCCGGCGCTTTTCCTTGTGCTCCTTCACTTCTTCCGGCCCGTTCCGCAACAACGCATCGGCCGCCTGCACAGTACAAACCAGCGCCGAAACCTTATGAACCCGAACCATATGCGCGCCTTCCAGGATCGCCCCGGTCACCGCCGCCGCCGTTGCAAAGTCCTGCTGCATGGCGTCGTTGACCTTCTGCCCCAGGAAGCTCTTCCGCGAAGCGCCGACAAGAATCGGCAAATCCAACTCCCGGAGCTTACCCAACCGCGACAGGATCTCGTAGTTTTGGTCACCCCGCTTGCCGAACCCCAAACCTGGATCGATGATGATCTTGTTCCGATCCACCAACGCCTTTTGCGCCCGGTTCACGCTGTTCTCGAGGTCACTCAGCACCGACTCAACTGGGTGCGTCATGTTCCCCAGCTTCGCCCACGTCTCCGGCGTCCCTCGCATATGGTTCAGGATCAGCCCCGCGTCCTGCGCCGCCACCACGTTCGCCAGCCGCGGATCAATCGTCAAATTGGATGGATCGTTGATGAACGCCACGCCGTATTCGAGCGCCTTCTCGGCCACGCCACTCTTATACGTATCCACTGAAATCGGGATACTCAACTGCCCTTCCAGCTTCTTCAGCACCGGAATCAGCCGCCGCAACTCCTCGGCTTCACTCACGGGCTTGGCGCCCGGTTTGGTCGATTCGGCGCCGATATCGATGATATCCGCGCCTTGCGCCTCCAACTCTAGCGCCCGCGCCACCGCGCGGTCCGGATCGCTAAACCGTCCCCCGTCCGAAAAGCTATCCGGGGTGACGTTCAAGACGCCCATAATCAGGGTGCGGTCGCCAAACTGCAGCTCGTGACCGCGGACCTTCAATAAATACCGTTTTGGGCGGATCATCCTTGTACCTTTTTCCACTTCTTACCCAGCCGCAGCACGTAGCTACCCGGGAATTCCAACACGACCAACTCAGAAACTCGCGCGCCATCCACTTCGAGCGCGCCCTCTTTAATCTTTCGCTGCGCTTCGCTTCCCGAGGCAGCCAATCCGCACCGCACCAGTAACTTATCGATCCGCAACCCCGGTTCCGCAACCAGGTACTCTTCTAACTCCGCCGGCACCGAGCCCTGCGAAACCACCCGGACCCACTCGCCGGCAGCCCGCTCGGCGTCCTCCCGCGAATGGAAATCCGTCACAATCAGCCGCGCCAGCTCCATCTTCGTTTCCTTCGGATGGGCCTGCCGTAACTGCTGAATCTCACTCACACTCTTATCCGTGAGTAACTCAAAATACCGGAACATCAAGTCATCCGGAATCGACATCAACTTCGAGAACATCACCGGAGCCGGCTCCGTAATGCCCACATAGTTATTCTTCGATTTCGACATCTTCTCGACGCCGTCCAGGCCTTCGAGCAACGGGACCGTCCCCACAATCTGGGGCGGCTGCCCATACGCCCGCTGTAACTCCCGGCCGACGAGGAGATTAAACTTCTGGTCGTTCCCGCCGAGTTCCACATCGCACTGCATCATCACCGAGTCGTATCCCTGCGCGAGCGGGTACAGAAACTCATGAATCGAAATCGGCGTGTTCGATTGGTACCGCTTTGAAAAATCGTCGCGCTCCAAAATCCGCGCCACCGTGTAGTGCGAGCAGAGCCGCACCATCTCTTCAAACGTCAGCGGCTCCAGCCACTTGCTGTTGAACTCGATCACGGTCTTGTCGGGATCGAGGATCTTGAAAACCTGCGCTTTATAGGTCTCCGCGTTGGCGTTGATCTCGTCGCGCGTCATCGGCGGCCGCATCGCGTTGCGTCCGGTCGGGTCGCCAATCAGACCCGTCATATCGCCGATCAGAAACGTGACAGTGTGGCCTAAGTCCTGGAAATGCTTCATCTTCCGAATCAGCACCGTATGGCCTAGATGCAGATCGGGCGCCGTCGGGTCAAACCCTGCCTTTACCTTTAAAGGACGGCCCAACTTCAGCCGCTCACGGAGATCCTCTTCCCGGATCAACTCCGCCATGCCTTTTCTCAGATAGGCGATCTGCTCTTCAATTGTCAAAGCCACTCCAGCTTCCCATTATCGCCTATCGCCGCTCCAGAAAAAGGCCCCCGATTTCCCGGGGGCCTCAGGGCTATACCAGCTTGGTCTTCCGGATCGGCAACTCCCGAATCCGCTTGCCTGTTGCCGCGAAGATCGCGCTTGTAATGGCGGGCGCAATCGGCGGAACGCCGGGCTCCCCAATACCCGCCGCCGGCGCTTTGCTCGGCACCAGGTGGAC
>LNFM01013486.1_pt1 | contig 10391 bp, 9 predicted proteins | sample 596031 | NCBI WGS metagenome assembly LNFM01 (sample SAMN04254537, study PRJNA301005) | activated carbon metagenome | isolation source: dual media filters at the Ann Arbor, Michigan drinking water treatment plant | place: USA: Ann Arbor | reverse complement strand
TCGCGGCAAGACATCACGACGCGCACGGACCCCGATCGCATGGAGATGCGGCTCCCGATGGGCCGCACGACGGCGAACTTCATCCGCGCGGTCGTCCCCCACAGCGCGATTCCCGAGATGCCCGCGGGCTACGACCGCAAGGACATGACCACGTTCTACAACGTCTCGCCCGATGCGCGCGTCGAGTTCGAGGTCGACTTCTACAACGACTTCCAGCCGGGCGGAGCAGCGGCGACGCTCTATCGCGCGACCATCGTCGTGCTCGGCCGCGCCATGAGCGAGGTCGATCGCCGAGACGTCTTCATCATCGTCCCGGCCAACACCAGCCAGCCGCCCATCGGCTGAGCGACATTGGCGCAAGGGGGACTTCAGCCAACGACGCGGTTTCGCCCGCTGTTCTTGGCGCGATAGAGCAGCTCATCGGCGCGCTTGATGAGCTCGCTCGGCTCGCGCTCGTGCGGCATCAGCTCTGCGACGCCGATCGACAGCGTCACAGGGATCACCGTGCGGTCGAACTCGAATCGATGTGCCTCGACCATGCGACGGAGCTTCTCGGCCACGACGAGCCCGCCCGCGAGGTCGACCTCGGGGAGCAAGACGCCGAACTCCTCGCCGCCGAGCCGTCCGGCGGTGTCGTTCTTGCGCACGTTGTTGCGCAGGATCCCGCCGAGCTGACGGAGCACCGCGTCGCCCGCGAGGTGTCCGAAGCGATCGTTGATCGACTTGAATTTGTCTGCGTCAATCACGCACACGGCCACCGGCCGCTCGAAGCGACGAGCGCGCGTGATCTCTTCGGCCAGGGCCTCGTCGAAGGCGCGGCGATTTCGGAGCTGCGTGAGCCCGTCCATCGACATCAGCTTGTAGATCTCTTCGTGATACGCGCGCTCGATGCTGTTGCCTGCGAGGTAGCGGAGGATCGAGCGACCGACCTGGATCTGGTCGCTGTGGCGAAGGGTCGCTGTGCGCACCGGCTGATCGTTGACGTACGTGCCGTTGGTGCTGTCGAGGTCCACGATCTGCCACGTCACGCCGTCGACGGACTTCGGATCGGGCTCGATTCTCGCGTGCTGGCGCGAGACGCTCTCTTCATCGAGCTGCAGGTCGTTGCGAGGCGATCGTCCGATGACGAGCGGAGCGCCGCTCAGCTCGATGCGTCGACCGATCTGTTGGCCGTACACCACGACGAGGCACGCGCCCTTGGGGCCATCGTTCGAGCTCTTCTCGACACGCATGACCATCGTGTGTTCGGGGCTGGTCGTATCCGCGTCGCGCGACACGGGCTGCAATATACCAGATTCGATTGGCGGAATGCACCGTTCCGCGCCGACCGTTGCTCCGGTCGATGGCCCCCTTCGACTCACTCCTGTCACGAAGTTGCCGCGCGGCCTCCGAGAGCGCTAAGGGCTCGAATCGAGCGAAGGCCCCACCCATGCAACGCCGAGGATTGTCACTGGTCGCACTGTCTTGCGCGCTCGCTGGCGCAATTCCAGGAGTGCTGTTGGCGCGGCGCGTGGCTGACGCGCAGCGACGGGTTCCGCACCTCGCGCTCGCGCAGACGACGGCGCGCGGCGGGGACGCGAGCGCGGCCCCGGTCATTCGTCCGACGACGATCGACGGGGTCGTCGCGGGCTTCGATCCGAGCCGAATTCGCCGCGAACGCGACCGCTACACCAGCGATTTGCCGGGCGGACGCAAGGCGACGCTCACCCTCGATCCGGCCTGGCAGCGAGCGGTAAGCGCGTTGGTCACTGGCCACCAGATCCCTCGCTCATCGGTGGTGGTGCTCGACACGGACACAGGTCGTGTGCGGGTGTATGTGACCATGGGCGAGTCTGGCGCGCCCGACCTCGCGAGAGACGCGGCTCCCCCCGCGGCGTCAGTGTTCAAGATCGTGACGGCCGGAGCGTTGGTCGGCGCTGGGATGACCGTGGACGCCGAGACGTGCTTCTCGGGCGGATGGCATCGGCTGTCCTTGCGTGATCTCGAGGCGAATCCCAGGCGCGATCGCGACTGCGTCTCGCTCGGACAAGCGTTTGGCCGCAGCGCCAATACGGTGTTCGCACGACGAGCGGTCGAGCGACTCAACAGCGCGGGGCTGCTCGCGGCAGCAAGGGCGTGGGGCTTCGGCGAGTCTGTTCCCTTCGAGGCGCCGGTGACGGCGGGCGCGATCGACATGCCCGAGGATCGACTCGAGTTCGCGCGGGCGTCTGCGGGCTTCTGGCACAGTCACCTCTCGCCGATGCACGGCGCCACGATCGCGCAGGCCATCGCGCGCGGCGGCGAGCTGCAGAGGCCGTGGATCATCGATCACGTCGAGGACGCGCAGGGGCGAACGGTCATGCAGCACGCCGCGCCGCGGGCGTGGCGCCGCGCGGTGAGCGCCGAAACGGCCAGCGCGCTCGCTCGCATGATGACGTTCTCGGTGTCCGAAGGGACAGCCTCTCGGGCGTTTCACGACCCCGCGGGCAGGCCGTTTCTTCCCGGCGTCGACGTCGGAGGAAAGACCGGGACGCTCACGGCAGCGACGCCCTACCGCGCGTACACGTGGTTCGTGGGCAACGCGCGCGACGCATCGACGCGCGTATCGTTCGCGGTGATGGTGGCCAACGATCCGGTGTGGCGCATCAAGGCCTCGACGCTCGCGCGTCAGGTGCTGCAGATCGTCTACCGCGGACGCGCTTCGGACTGAGCGCTCGTCGCGGCGTCGATCCATCGCGGGGGCTGGTCGATCGCGGGGCGTTCGAAGAGCAGCTCGTGCGGCTCGAAGCGGGACTTGTACGCCATCGAACGGCACTCGGCGACGCGATAGCCGAGGTACACGAAGGACAGCCCCGAGCTGCGCGCGAGCTCGAGCTGCGACAGGACATTGAACACGCCGAGCGAGCGATCTGCGAGCGAGGGATCGTAGTAGCAGTACACGGCGCTGAGCGCGCCGGGGACCTCGTCGACGATGCCGACGGCGACGAGCCTCTTGCGGCCCACCTCGTCCGCGAGCCAGTAGGAAAACTCCCGCGCCGCGGGGTGAGGAAAGGCGAACTCGATTTCGTACGACTCGGCGTCGAGCGAGGAGGGGTCCCAACCGCGCTCGCGCTCGCGAAACGAGTGCCATTTTGCGTAGAGGGCGAGCCGCTCGCGGGTGACCGTGGGCTCGCCCACGACGAGCTCGACGTCGCGGTTGTTTCGAAGGATCCGTCGCTGCGAGCGCGAGGGTGTCCAATCGGCGACGCGCACGCGAATGCCGACGCACTCTGCGCAGCTCGAGCACGCGGGCCGAAAGTACGTCGGTCCGAAGCGGCGCCAGCCGCGCGAGAGCATTTCGCCGAGCTGCGTGGGCGTCACTTCGAGAGCGATGCGCGCGTCGAGCGACGAGGGGCGGTCAGGCAGGTACGAACACTCTGGCGAGTGATGAACGATCGTTCGCAGGACCTTCACGGAGGACGAAGCCTACGATGATCAGTCGACGATCGTCAGGACGGCGATGCGCTCGACGAGGACCATCTGCACGGATTCTCCCGCGGCGATCTCGATCACGACGCGCGTCCGACCATCGGCAGACGGAACGAAATCGATCGGCACGCCTTCGAACGTCCTCATGGTGCTGTTCGGGTCTGGCCGCGCCTGAACGTGGAGTCGCACGCGGGCCTTGCGAGCCATCGCGTCGGCCAACTGCAGTTTGAGTTCTTTGATCCCGTCACCCGGTCCGAATCCGGACATGACTCCACGGTAGAACATTGTTCCTGATTTGCACAAGCAATCGCTAGGCTTTTGCTTGCACACATGCAAACAGCGCTTCGTCGAGCAGCAGCCCTCTCGGCGGCGGTTCGTTCGGGCGCTCGAAGTGCGAGGCAGGCAACGCGCGAGCGTCGAGGGCTTCGGCCAAGCTCTCATCGAGCGCGGCGCGCGAAGCCGCCAGCGAGCGCGGGAGCGACGGCGACGAAAGCACGACGGTCAACGCATGAACCGGCGGAAACGCCCCCGCGAGCACGACGGACTCGAGGATCCCGTGCCCGAGCACAAAGAGCAGCGCTCGCCCCTCGCGGCAGTGATTCTCCAAAGATGACCTATCGGTCGCCCTAACCGAGAGCTCGACCGATGCGCGAACCTCGTCGAGGCAGAGCACGAGCGCGCCGCCCTCATCGAGCATCGCGACCGCGTCGTGCTCCTTGGTTCGAGCGCTCGGCAGCGCGTCGAACGAAGGCCCGACCGCGGCGCAGAGGATCTCGTACTGCCGTCGATGAATCGCGCGCTTGGTGAGAGGAAAGGTCATCCAAGCGAGCGCGTTCATCACGTCGTGCCAGTGCCGCGGTCGTGTGGGCACCTCGCCTGCCTCGATGATCCTCGCGTCGTAGAGCGACGAGCGCTGCCTCGGGCCGCGCTCCTTCGCTCGGAGCTGCCTCTGCGAGAGCTGCTCGACGAACGTGGGCATCCAGACGCCACGTCGGGCCCCCTCCTTCGCCGCGAGCTGCGTGAGCTCTTCGACGGTCGGCCACTCGGCCACGCTCGCGACCGCTTCGCCGAGCGGGGAGAGCGCGTCGAACACGCGAGATCGACCGACAAACTCTGGAAGCCACGCCGAACGCGAATCGCGGAGCTGCCTCAATCGCACAACGACCTGGAGATATACCGCGATTCGTCGGGACCGGGGCGGGCGCTGAATGTCCCGGCTCACCGGCGCATCGCAAGCGCCATGGGTCACGACTTCGAGAGCGAGCAGAGCAAGCGGATCGATCGGCGCGGGCAAGATCGCGCGATCGGTAGACGAGGCGGCGCGCGGGCGCTGTGCGCGGCGGCGGCCCTGGTGTCCGTCGGTTCGATCGCGGCCCGCGCGCACGCGCAGTCCGCTGCGAGGCTCGAAGCCAATCCACTGCCGCCCTGCGCGAGGCCGACGAACGTTCAGGCCGCGGCGATCGTGAATCCACGGGCCGAGGGCGAGAGGTTGCTGCTGGCGATCGAGGCGCACCGGCTCCGCGCGATGTCGCTGCTCGCCGCGGCGCGACGCGCGCGGGACATCGTGCGCGTGCAGTGTGTGTTCGATCGAACGACGCAGCTCGAGTCGTTGCAAACGCTCGGTCGCGAGGGGTTTCTCTCGCTCGAAGACGCGGTCGTGCTGCGGGACCGCAGGCGCAGCGAACACTCGCTGCGAGTGCTGCAGATCTATCAGCAGCGCGCCGCGGTGCTCGCGAGCGAGTCGGCGCAGTGCGCGACGCCCGCGCGACGATTGCCTCCCGCCGAGACGGTCGTGACCGTGAGAGCCCCGCCTTCGATGACCGAGCTCGACGAGTAGCAGCGGGTCGAAACGACGCCCGCGAGTCTGTACGATGGGTGTCGAGTCGGGCGCCGATCGCGCGCCGATCGCGCGCAGGGAGCGCAGTCGACTGATGCCCATCACGCAGTTTCTCATGGCGTCCGCGATCGTACCGTCGCTGATGCTCGTCTGGTATTTTCGAGCCCGAGACGTCTATCCCGAGCCGGCGGGCGTGCTCTGGAAGACGTTCTTTCTGGGCGTGCTCACGGTGATTCCGGTGCTCATCGTCGCGCTTCCGTTGGCGTCGATGATCAAGGGGGTCGGAGACCCGATCGTCGCCGGGTTCTTGTCGGCGTTCTTGACCGCCGCGGGGCCCGAGGAGTTCTTCAAGTTCGTCGTCGTGGCGGGCTACTGCGCGCGGCACAAAGAGTTCGACGAGCCGATGGACGGGGTCGTGTACGGCGCCGTGGCGTCCCTCGGCTTCGCGACGCTCGAGAACATCCTGTACGTGAGTTCGGGCGGCCTCGCGGTGGCGATCATGCGCGCGATTCTGGCCGTTCCGTGCCACGCGTTCATGGGCGCGATCATGGGGTACTTCGTCGGTCAGGCGAAGTTTCGCCCCGCGGAGAAGGGCAAGCTGCTCGCGCTCGGGTACTTCGTGCCATTTCTGCTGCACGGGCTCTACGACTGGCCGCTGCTGGCCAGCAAGAGCGCCGCAGAAGCAGCGAGCGCGGGCAACGGAGATCCGTCGAACACGGTGCTCTTGCTGCTTCCCGTGACGTTCGCCGCTTTCTTCTTCGAGTGGGTGTGGACCGTCAGAATCATCCGGCGGCTTCGGCGCGAGCAGCTCGCGTCTGCGGGCTCGCAAGCAGCGCCGCCGCCTGTGGGCTATGCGCCAGCGCCACAAGCGCAGCAGCACCCGCAGCCGAGCTATGGCAATCCGTACAGCATCGCACCGCAGTGGGGCGCCTACCCGACGCCTCCGACGAGCGCCAGCCCGGCCCTCGGGATCTTCGCGATCATCGTCGGCGTCGTCATCGCAGCGATCGGCGGAATGATCACGCTCGGCGCGGTGATGCTCGCCATCGCCCCGTCCAGCGCGCAGCTCGACGGAGGCTCGCTCTTCGTGGCCGCCGTCCTCTTCGGTTTGCTGCCGCTGGGGCTCGGGATCGCGTCATTTGTGTACGGGATCAAGAAGCTCAACGGGCGGTAGCCTCCCGCGCCAGGGGGCCGGACGCGAGGCGCGATCACCCGGGGGGGTTGATCTGGATGACCCATAGTCATCCTTTGAATTCAGTGATGACTCTCGGTCACTAAACGATCGATCGCGGTTCGATTCATCGCGCTCGGCGCGACGGACAGCCGCCGTACACTCTCGGGCTCGCATGACCGCCATGCACGACGCGCGCGCGACGCGAGGTCTCAGTGAGTACGCCCTCGCGCGTCGATCGTTCGCGACGGAGCTCAGGGTTCGAGGCCCATCGATTCAGCCCGCGAGGGTCGAGGCGCTTCCCGAGGGAACGCAGCTCTTGATGGTGCGCTCGGGCGAGCTCTCGTTGCGGGCCCACCTCGACGCCGACGTGCCCCAGACGGGACCGCGCGTCGCCGACCCTCGCCCGGCGGTGCTGTTTCTTCACGGGATGTTCGCGTTTACCGCGGAGGCCGCCGCGCAGGCGCAGCGCTTTCGAGACGCCGGCCTCGTGACGATGACGCTCGTGCTGCGCGGCGAGAACGGGCAGCCCGGCGCGTTTTCACTCTACTACGACGAGGTCGACGACGTTCTGGCGGCGGCAGAGGCGCTCTCGACGATCCCTGTCGTCGATCCGTCCCGCGTGATGATCGCAGGGCACAGCGCGGGGGGCGTGCTCGCGTTGCTCGCCGCGGCAGCGTCGGATCGCTTCGCGAAGGTCGCGAGCTTCTCTGCGTGGCCCGACCAGCGCGCGGTGGTCGAGTACTACCCGCACTACGCGGTGTTCGACCGCGAGGACAACCGCGAGCTCTCGATGCGATCGCCTGTTGATTTCATGGGCTCGATTCGAGCGCCGCTGCGGATGTTCTACGGACGCCTCGAGCGCGAGCTCGCGCCGCTCGCCCGAGAGGCGGCCGACCGCGCGCGCCGCGAAGGTGTCGACGCGTCGCTCATCGAGGTCGACGGCGATCACTTCTCGTCAGTGAAACCCGCCATCGAAAAAGTGATTCCTTGGTTTATCGAGTGATTTCAAAGTGATAGTGGCCTCAACAACGTGACATCGACGATGTAAAGCAAGTGCTTACTTGACACTTGAGATGTTTTGTTCACAATGGGGACTGTCATGTATCGAGACGGTCCATCCGATGACGGTGTGGGGTTCAAGCTCGACGAGCTTGCAGAGAAGGCGGACGTGTCTGTGCGCACGATCCGCTACTACGTGCAGCGCGGGTTGCTGCCGCCCCCGGTCTTTCGCGGGCGCGACACGGTGTACGGCGAAGGGCACCTGAACCGACTGCGGCTGATCAAGCGGCTGCAAGACGAGCGGTACCTTCCGCTCGAAGCGATCGCGACGGAGCTCGAAGCGAAGAGCGACGCAGAGATTCGCGCGATGCTCGAGCGGCTCGACCGCGTGTCGCGAAGCGAGCGGCCAGAGCCCGCGCCGCTTCCCAGCGACGGGCCGTATCGGGCGCGGCTTCGGCCGGTGACCCGAGCGAGCGGCGAGGTCTGGGTGAAGTTCGTCCTCGCAGATGGCGTCGAGCTGTCGGTGCGCGAGGACGCGGGATGGGACGCAGAGGCGCTCGCCGAGCGCATCCGCGGCTCGCTCGGTCGCCGCCGATAGGCGAGGCGACGCGACGGGCGATGAAGAAACCGAGAGAGGCAATCGAGCGCCCACACAAAGGCGCAGAAGCGAGGAGTGCGATGAGTATCGAGGCAGCAAGGGAGCGGTCATTCAGCGGCGGTCTTCGGACGATCGAGGGGCGCCAGGTCGCGCTCGAGGGCGTCGCGATCGAGGGCGAAGTGCTCGGAGGCCACGCGCACGTGCGAGTGCGCCAGAGCTACGTGAACCAGGAGTCCGAGGCGATCGAGAGCGTCTACACGTTTCCGCTTCCGAGCGACGCCACGCTCACGGGCTTTCGGATGGAGTGCGCAGGTCGCGTCGTCGAAGGCGTCGTGAAGGAGCGCGAGCAGGCGTTTCGCGCGTACGACGACGCGGTCATCAAGGGTCACGGCGCGGCGCTGCTCGAGCAAGAGCGCAAGAACGTGTTCACGGCCAACGTGGGCAACCTGCTCCCTGGCGAGAAGACGGTCATCGAGATCGAGTACGTCCAGCGGGTGCAGCTCGACGAGGGCTCGATGCGCGTGATGATCCCCACGCTCGTCGCGCCGCGGTACATCCCCGGCGCCGCCGTCGGCGGCCGAACCGGCCACGGAACGCAAGAGCCCACCACGCAGGTGCCCGACGCCGACCGGATCACTCCGCCCATCGGCCCCGCGCCCTATCGCGTGACGCTGGATCTTCTGCTCGACCTCGGCCGCGACGTGCAAGTGTCCTCGGCCTCTCATCGCGTCGCGGTGCAGAGCGAGGGACGCGGTCGCTGTCGAGTGACGTTTGCGCGCGAAGAAGAGCCGCTCGATCGCGACATCGTCCTCGAGGTCCGCGGGACTGGCACAGAGCAGCTCGCCACGATCTGCGCGCACAAGGGCCAAAACGGCGACGGGTATCTCGCGCTCTCGGTGCTGCCCGACCTCTTCGAGCTTCGCTCGTCCAAGCGCGGCAACGACGTGACGTTCTTGATCGACACCTCCGGTTCGATGGACGGAGAGTCCATCGTCCAAGCGCGGGCGGCGCTGCGCTTGTGCTTGCGGCACCTTCGCGAAGGCGATCGCTTCAACGTGGTCGCCTTCGAGTCGTCGCACCGCAGCTTCGCGAGAGAGAGCGTTGTGTTCTCGCAGACGACGCTCGAGCGCGCAGACGCGTGGGTCGCGTCGCTCGTCGCCTCGGGAGGAACCGAGCTGCTCGCCCCGATGACCGAGGCCGCGCGACGCAACCCGGGCGGAATCCTGGTGCTACTGACCGACGGTCAGGTTGGAAATGAACAAGAAATCTTGAAGTCCGTTTTGGCGCAAGCCAAGGGCCTTCGCGTCTATTCGTTTGGCATCGGCACCAACGTCAGCGACCAGCTCTTGCGAGACCTCGCGCGAGAGACGGCGGGCGCCGTCGAGTTCATTCACCCTGGCGAGCGCATCGAAGACAAGGTCGTGGCGCAGTTCGCGCGGGCCATCGCGCCGCGCGTCAGCGACGTGACCGTGCGCTTCGAAGGCGTGGACGTCGGTGAGCTCGCGCCCGGCGCGCTGCCGCCGCTCGTCGACGCAGAGCCGTGGGTGGTCTATGGCCGCTACGAGCGCGGGGGCGTCGGTCGCGCGATCGTGCGCGGGCGGGTGGGTAGCGAGTCGTGGGCGGTCGAGGTTCCGATCGACCTGCCCGAGCGCAGCGAGAGGCCGACGGTCGCCAAGCTGTGGGCCAGCGAGCGGATCGCGGATTTCGAGCGACAGAAGCTCGATGGCCGACGCGCCGACGCGATGAAGGCTCGGATCATCGAGCTGTCGGTCGAGCATGGCGTGTCCTCGCAGTACACGAGCTTCGTGGTCGTCGAGAAGCGCTCCGGTGAGCGTCGCGCCGAAGGTGGCGCTGCTCCGACGAGGGTCGTTCCGGTCAACGCGCCCGCAGGGTGGGCGATGGTCGCCGACCTCGACGCCGACGAAGCAGAGCTGTCGCGCACCCAGACGCGCGATGGTGTCATCGGGAGCGTCCGCCGCGCGGTAAAGAAGCGCAGCGCTCCCCAGTCAGTCTCGAGCCATGTTACCGCGCCGCCGAGCGCGGCCCGAAGCAGAGCCAACGTTCCGTCGGGTCCGCCCATGGCGCAACCGGCGCCCGCAGCGCCTCCGATGGAGCTGTCGGCGATGGCTAGCAAGCTCGATTCGTTCGCAGATGAATGCGATGACCTGGAGTCATCCAAGCCGGCCGACGGTCTCTTTGCCGCGCGTCCTGCTCCCGCGCCCGAAGCCGAAGCCCGGTCGAAGGAGCAAGACTCGGGCGTCCTCCGCCGCGTGGCGACGATGCTCGGGTTGAGCGCCAAGGGCGCAGCGGTACGGGAGGAGAAGCCCGCCCCGAAC
>LNFM01013485.1_pt1 | contig 10392 bp, 7 predicted proteins | sample 596031 | NCBI WGS metagenome assembly LNFM01 (sample SAMN04254537, study PRJNA301005) | activated carbon metagenome | isolation source: dual media filters at the Ann Arbor, Michigan drinking water treatment plant | place: USA: Ann Arbor | reverse complement strand
TGGTTCGCGATAATAATGTTGATCAGGCCCTACGCGCGCTGAAGAAGAAGTTGCAGCGTGAAGGTGTGTATCGCGAAATGAAGCTTCGTCGTCACTTCGAAAAGCCATCTGAAAAACGCGCCCGTGAAAAGGCTGCCGCTGTCCGCCGCGCCCGCAAGATGGAGCGCAAGCAACAGGAACGTGACGGCGCGAAAGCGTAGCCAACCGCATCTGTGAACAAGGAAAGCGCCTTAGTGGCGCTTTTTTTGTGCCTGGAATAGAGTTTTTGTGTCTGGAACGGGCTGGGCTTTCTGCTAGTCAGCGCGCAACATTACCCTTCAGGAATTCCGATATGTCCATTACCGCCGTGCCCATTGCCCCCATCAAAAAAGGTTCACTTACCAAATATTGGATCGGCATCGCGCTGGTGCTCGCGGCGGGCGGTGGTCTGGCTTATTACGGCACATCCGGCGTTCGCACCGAATATGGAGATGTTGTCACGACCGCGTCGGGGCTGCGGTACAAAATCTTGAAGACCGGCGAAGGCAAGCCGCCAACCGACAATGATGTCGTGCTTGTAAAATATACCGGCAGCCTGAAAGACGGAACGGTTTTCGACCAGAACCCGCAAGCTGCCTTTCCAGTAACCGGCGTCGTGCCAGGTTTTTCCGAAGGCCTGAAAATCATGCAGCGCGGCGGTCAATATCGTCTGTGGATTCCTGCAAGCCTTGGCTATGGCCCCGACGACCAGAAGAACCCCCAAACCGGCGAAGTCGCGATTCCGGGCGGAAGTGAGCTGATATTCGACGTCGAAATGCTCGAATATAAATCGCGCGCCGAGGTTGAAGCGATGCAACGCCAGATGCAGGAAATGCAGAAGCAACAGCAAGGTGGCGCTGCCGGCGGCCCGGTTGGCGGAGCGCCTCAGGGCCTACCCCCTGAAATCCAGCAGCAGATTGACGCGCAGATGCGGCAGCAGGGCCAGGCACCGACGCAATAAGCCAACTTACAACGTCGCGAAAAAGACGATGGTCGCAACCGCCATCACCGCAGTTGCGAACCACCCCGTAATCGTCGCCCGCCGCCCCAAGGTGAGTTGCCCCATGGCGCGGGGATTTCGGACGATCAGCATCATCACAGCCATCAACGGTGCCGCAAGTACACCGTTGACGACGGCCGCCCAGTAAAGTGCGCGCGCTGGATCGATGCCGACATATTGCATCAATACGCCGAGCAAGGTCGTGACTGCGATTGTTCCGTAAAAGAGCCGAGCCTTGGTTGGTTTGTCGTCGAGGCTTCCGGCTGTGCCAAACATTTCAGTCACGGCATAGGCTGCTGACCCCGCGAGAACGGGAACGGCAAGCAGGCCAGTGCCGATAATGCCCAGCGCGAAAAGCGCAAAGGCGAAATCCCCCGCTATTGGCCGCAACGCTTCGGCGGCCTGAGCCGATGTTTCGATATCACGAATACCATTGGCGTGCAGCGTCGCCGCGGTCGCAAACACAATGGCCAGCGAGACAATCGAGCTGAAGGCCATCCCGGTCAACGTATCGATGCGAATACGTTTGAGTTCAGGCCCGGCTTCCTTTGGCGTTATGCACAAGGGCTTCACCTTATGCCGTTTCTGCTCCTCGATCTCCTGCCCGGCTTGCCAGAAAAACAGATAGGGGCTGATGGTGGTGCCCAATATCGCCACAACCGCCATAGCATAAGCGCCGGTCCATTCGATGCGCGGCACCACAAGCGAGGTAAGAGCCTCACCCCAAGGAACCTGCGCGACCACCACCACAGCAACATAGGCAAAGAGCGAGAGCGTCGCCCATTTGAGGACCGACGAATAGCGCTCGTACGAAAGCCACACTTCCATAACGACACAAAAAATGCCGAATAACAAGGTGTAGAGAGACAGCGGTCCACCAATCAACAGACCTACCGCCGCACCCATTGCTGCCAGATCAGCACCCAGATTGACGATGTTGGCAATGAGCAGAAGCCCAACCATTAAGACCAGCAAAGGCCGCGGATAGTGGCGGCGCAAATTGCGCGCAATACCCGCACCGGTAACCCGGCCGATTTCCGCCGCGACTTCTTGAATTGCCACCATGAGGGGGAAACTGAACAAAAAGGTCCAGCTCAAACCGTAACCGAATTGCGCACCGACCTGGCTGTGTGTCCCGATCCCCGACGGATCGTCATCCGCTGCGCCTGTAACCAGCCCGGGACCGAGGCGAGAGAGGAAATGGCGGGGACCGGAGGGCTTGTTGCTCATGTCGTGACCAAAAGGCGCTCCTCTGCGATTTTCTTCTGCCAATAAGCCGGTGCCAGTTGATGAACGTTATTGCCATCACTGTCGACCGCGACCGTTACGGGGAAGTCCTTCACTTCGAATTCGTAAATCGCTTCCATGCCGAGGTCGGCAAAGCCGACGACCTTGCTGCCCTTGATCGCGCGCGCGACCAAATAAGCTGCCCCGCCGACTGCCATCAGATATGCGCTCTTGTGCCGCGCGATGCTCGCTGTCGCCGCCACGCCGCGTTCGGCTTTGCCGACGCAGGCCATCAGACCCTGTTCGAGCATCATGTCCATGAACTTATCCATCCGTGTTGCGGTGGTCGGGCCAGCTGGACCGACAACTTCCTCGCCGACCGGATCGACGGGGCCGACGTAATAAATGACACGGCCTTTGAAGCTGACTGGTAACTCTTCGCCCGCCGCAAGCATATCGGCGATGCGTTTGTGTGCGGCGTCGCGGCCAGTGAGCATCTTGCCTGTGAGCAGCAGGCGATCGCCCTGTTTCCAACCCTGAACGTCCGTCGGCGTCAGTGTGTCGAGATCAACACGCTTGGCGGCATCATCAGGCTGCCAGTCAACCTTGGGCCATTCATCGAGGTTGGGCGTCGCCAGATAGGTCGGCCCTGATCCATCGAGCGTGAAATGCGCATGGCGCGTAGCTGCGCAATTGGGAATCATCGCCACCGGCTTTCCCGCCGCATGGCAAGGCGCGTCCATTATCTTGACATCGAGAATAGTCGATAAGCCGCCCAGTCCCTGCGCGCCAATACCTAGCGCGTTGACCCGGTCGAAAATTTCGATGCGCAGCGCCTCGATATCATTTTGCGGCCCCCGCGCTTTCAGCGGCCCCATGTCGATTGGCTCCATCAGCGCCTGCTTCGCAAGCAGAACGCAATGTTCCGCCGTGCCGCCGATGCCGATGCCGAGCATCCCCGGCGGGCACCAGCCAGCGCCCATCAATGGCAGCATCTCGACCACCCAGTCGGCGATATTGTCCGAGGGGTTCATCATCTTGAACTTCGACTTATTCTCGCTGCCACCGCCCTTGGCCGCGACATCAACGCTGACCTTGTTGCCTGCGACCATTTCGACATGCAGGACACAAGGCGTGTTGTCCTTGGTATTGCGCCGCGTAAAGGCAGGGTCGGCCAAAACAGAGGCGCGCAACTTGTTGTCCGGGTGCAAATAAGCGCGGCGCACACCTTCATCGACAAGCTCTTGCAGCGACTTGGACGTGTCATCCAAACGGCAATCCATCCCCCATTTGACGAAAACGTTGACGATGCCGGTGTCTTGGCAAATCGGCCGGTGACCCTCCGCACACATCCGGCTGTTTGTCAGTATCTGCGCAATCGCGTCCTTGGCTGCGGGGCTTTGCTCGGCCTCATAAGCCTCCCCCAATGCATGGATATAATCCATCGGGTGAAAATAGCTGATATATTGCAGCGCGTCGGCGACGCTCTCGATCAAATTGGCAGTTTTGATTGTGATGGTCATAACTTGTTCCCGTGGCGCTGCATCTTGCCATCGCCCATAGCGCCGCAGCACAGGGATTCAAGCATTTGCGCTGACATCGAATTGCGAGTGCACCGGTACAAGCAAAAGATCAGTTCGGCATTGTTAAAATGAAAAACAACCATCCATCCGAATTTTTTTTCCGAATAAAGATGAGCCGACGCTGTACCTATGTTGAGTTGCGCTAGACAACAGACGCCAGCTTTAATCACGAAACTTTATCTCTAACATCGGTGTTGAGCTACGCGATGTCATTTCAACAGCACGCTTTTGAGATTGCGGACTGTGGTGAGATCAGTGGAAGTTCCGTTTATTTGTATTCAGGAGATTGACTATGTTACGCATATTAACCGCTTCGAGCATATTGGCGCTGGCCACTGTTCCAGCCATGGCGCATCAAGCAGATCCGATGGCTGCTCCCGGCACCGAACCGATGACCGAAGCAGCCTCCCCGACTGCGCCATCCGCGCAACCTGCACCAGCAGCGGAACCACGTGAAGTCACCGTTGCCAAATTGGTCGACGCCGAGTTCCCGGCATACGATGCCGACAAAAGTGGCGAGCTTGAAGAGGCCGAATTTTCCAAATGGTTACTCGCGCTCCATGCCGCTGGCGGTGATCCAGCAAAGGCAACCGATGAGGGTGCAAAGATGAAATGGGCGAAAGACGGCTTTGCCGCCGCTGATGCCGACAAGAGCCAGAAAATCAGCAAGATCGAGATGAATAAATTCCTCGCTGGCTAATTTAAAACCCCCTCTCCCCGGGGTCGGGATCCGTCCGGTACACCTGCCGGGCCTGGATATCTCATCCAGGCCCGGCCTTTATGTCGGCGGATTTATCAGAAAGACGACATAACCGCGAAAGTCAGGATCCTTCGCCAGCGCCGCTGGCGCTTGCCACTCGCCATTTTGGACGAGGCCGATTTTATAGGGCATATCGATCCGCTTCAGACCGGCCAGATAGGTTTCATAACCTGAAATCGTACTGCGCGCCTGATAAGTCTGCAACACCAGTTCATCGACCACCGCCGCCAGTTGGTTCAAATCTGCAACATCGCCCTGACTGCTCCAGTCGAGAAGCCCAGTCACGCTCAAAGCGCTATCACGCGGTAAACGCTGGCGAAGCGTTCGCAAAAATGCCGCATAGCCGCCTAAACCTTTGGTCGCGGCGTCGAAGTCGATCTGGACGCCTATCACCCCATTTCCCGCACGACGCCAGCGCGCCAGATCGCGCACGACTTGCTCATATATCGGTTCATCCCAGTCGATTGTTTCAATACGGTAGACGATCCACAGGTCAGCATGTTGGACCTGCGGCGTGGCCGCACGAAGCGATATCAGTTGCGGCCTATCCGACCCGCGAACTTCGCCCTCAAGAATATAAATCGTCTTCGCCTGACCGAGCACCGGTTGCGGTTTGACGCCTGCCCATAACCAAAAGCTGTCATATTGGGTGGCATCGACCGCCCGTGGCGCCGGCTGGCACGATGTCAGCAGAAAATATGCAACCAACCAGCATAAGCGCGTCACAGACTTACCAGTAATAACGCAGCTTCTTTGCCCAGGCCGACGCCGGATACTGCCGTTTGAGCTGATCAAACCATCCCTTTCGCTGCGCCTTTGTGGCCTCGGTGGAATCGCAGCCATTATAGCCGGCGGGCGCGTAGCAATTGACCGCACGATACAGCGCGTAGGCACGACTGTCCGGAGCTGCCGCCACATCGGCCATTACCGCCTTATACGCGTCAAGCCGCGAGAAACGTTTGCCGGCAATCTGGCTGGGCGTGCCGCCAAGCTCATCGTCTTTGGGTTGATCGTCGAGATAACGCGTCACTCCGTAATAATCAGGATCGAGACCTTGTGTGCGAATGAACTCGCCAAGACACAGCATCGCTTCTGGGTCCTTGGGCCTGGCCGCGAGCGCAGACGCGACATTTTTGAGCGACGGACAGGCAAATTCGGTTGAGCCTGCCCAACGGAAAAGTGCGACGTCGGTATAGCGCGGAGCTTCATAGTCGTCTGGCGAGAGCGGCTTAGCTCCGGCAGGAACCAGCGCCAGGTCGCGTATAAAATCGCCATAGATGCCGCGCGTCAGCTGTTTGTAGAGCAAAGTGTAGATGGCAACCCGCTGTTCGCGCTCCGAAGCTGCTTTGGCCGCCAGTCTGCGCAAAAGCGTAGGGCCGGCGTGATAGCGCAACAATATTTCGCGCACGTCCAGATCGCGGATGACCGAACCGTCCGCAAAGACTTTCTCTACCGCCTTGGCGCGTTCGTCATGCATTGCCAGCGCCAGTTCCGCCGAGCCTTTCTGGTGCGGCTTTCTGGCAGCCGCGATAAGCGCGAGCAGCGCCGGTCTTGCCGCCGCATCGCCGACTGCATCAAGCGCAACCGCGCGAAGCAGATGACGGCTATAACCCAGATAGCTGGCGTCGGCAGCGCCCGCCGGAATCAGACGCAGCACCTCTGCAGGCTTGTTCGCCACATAAAACGAATGCACCGCCTGCAAATAGCCGAACAAAGCCTCGTTCCCGAAAAATTTAGGCCGCTGGGCATCGAGCGCGGCGCGGGTCATCGGCGGCGTGCCATAATCGGCATATTTGGGATCATTGGCATGCCGCATCGCGCGTAGGTCGAGCACCGCGAGTAGCATTGGATCAACGGCATCTTCGGGTTTGAGTTCGCCGAGCAGCTTGATGTCGATTTCCTGCACCAGATCGGGGAAAGACAGATTGCGTTTCGCCGGATCGCCGACCGCAAATTGTGCGGCATATTCGGACAGCAGTCGGTTGCGGTCCTTGCCGAGCCAATAGATGCGGCGCAGCAGCCCGCGCGCTGATGGCGCATATTGGCCGACAGGATAGCGTTTCAAATAGGCTTTGAAGCTTACCTCCGCCTCGGCCAGCAAAGCCTTGTTTCCGCCATCGCCTGACAGGCCGCCATATTCGTCGAAGGCGGCCAAGGTCGCTTCGTTCATCGCGTTGCGTCCCAGCATATAAGCGGCAGCCTCTTTCAGCCAGGACGAGTCGGTCTTGGCGGCATCGGCAAAGGACGTCTGAGCGCCGCCGAAATTTCCATCATAAAATGCGGCTGCGCCAATCAGATAATCGGCAAAGGCGCGTCCTGCTTTGGATGTCACCAAAGCGAGCCCCTGTTCGGCGAGTGGCATCGCGTCGGCGTCGCCCGAACACTCTGGCTTCAGGGCGGTGCGGACCGCCGTCAACGTCGCCTTTTCCGCATTGGTTACGCCCTTGGCTTTAGCGACGGCGGCGATAAAATCTTCGCCGCCCGCCATATTGCTCATACAGCGGGTGCCGAAGGGAAAGTCGCCCGTTTCGTCGTCTTCAGCTTCTACCGGCGACGGCCCCAGCTTATAGGCAAAGCTTGCCCAATCGAACGGCTCGGCCTCCCCGCGGCGTTCGGGAATCTCATAGGCATATTTGTTGGCCGGACCCACGGCGCCATGGCGGTCGTGGAGCAACATTAACAGGTTGATGCGCGTGTCGTTGCCAGGGCTTAGCAGGGCGGTGCCGCTACAGCCATTATAGTCGGTCTGTTTAATCTTCCAGTCGGGATAGCAGGTCGAATCGGCGCTGGCGTTCGCGCCGCCGCTCCAAAACGACATCATCGTCAAAAAAACCAGCGCCAATAGCTGCTTCATCCATGCTCCCTCAAGATGATTCCCAGCGACGGCATATAGCATGCAATGCACCCTATATTTTGGCAAGGCGAGTCATGATCCGGGCACCAGATATTGGGGCCTGATGTGCGCGCTGACACAAAATGGAAAAATATTTTCGAACCGCGTTTTTCCATCTTGCGCGAAAAAAACTGCTTAGCAACTCCACGCGTCGCTGCGTTGCAACAGCACATTGGGTGCGATGAATGGAATCACAATAGCGACGAATTGATGTGTAAATTTACCATTTACCCTCTTGCGTCTGGAAATGGTTGAGGCACTATAGGTAGCGGTTGGCCGTAGGGGGCATCACCACAGATTGTGCTCAAAGTTGCAGATTGCGATTCTGCCGGCGGGGAGATTTTTTCCGTCGATAAGCTGGGGACAAGTCGAATTTTGCCCCCCCTAAGGCCCAAATAATGTTAAGAGGGTCGCTTGCGTCCCGAGTCGAACAAGACGGGAACAACGATTTCCGTCGCATATATCGGGCGGTTGCGGCCACGGGGTGTTCCCGCGACTCGCCAAACAGAATGGAGCTGGGGCTAAAATGGATTTCAGAGATACAGGCCGGGGGGCCGGAACGGATAATATGTCAGACGTATTGGAAGCAGAATTGGTCGAAACGGTAACCAGCGAAGAGCCGTTGAAAGCGGTAAAAAGCAAAGCCGCGACCAACACCGATGCCGCTTATGAAAAGGCGGAGAGCGACAGCAAGTCGGTTGACGTGCGCCGGTTCAGCATCGTCACCGACGAAAGCCGCGATGCGCTTCTCACCGAGTTCGGCAAGGACACGTTGCAGGACCGCTATCTGCTGCCTGGCGAAAATTATCAGGACCTGTTTGCCCGCGTTGCATCGGCCTATGCCGATGATCAGGACCATGCGCAAAGGCTCTATGACTATATCTCTAAGCTCTGGTTCATGCCCGCCACTCCCGTTCTGTCGAACGGTGGCACCGGTCGCGGCCTGCCGATCTCGTGTTATCTCAACAGCGTCGACGACAGCCTTGAGGGCATCGTCAACACCTGGAACGAGAATGTCTGGCTCGCGAGTCGCGGCGGCGGCATTGGTACTTATTGGGGCAGCGTGCGTGGCATTGGCGAGCCTGTCGGTCTCAATGGCAAGACCAGCGGCATCATTCCGTTCGTCCGCGTTATGGACAGCCTCACGCTCGCGATTTCGCAAGGTTCGCTGCGTCGCGGCTCGGCCGCATGCTATCTTGACGTCTCGCACCCCGAGATCGAGGAATTCCTCGAAATCCGCAAACCGTCGGGCGATTTCAACCGCAAGGCGCTGAACCTGCACCACGGTGTGTTGCTCACCGACGAGTTCATGGAAGCCGTCCGCAGCGGCGACGAATTCGACCTGCGCAGCCCCAAGACCGGCGAAGTGCGCTCGACCATCGACGCACGCAGCCTATTCCAGAAACTCGTCGAAACGCGTCTGGCAACTGGCGAACCGTATATCATCTTCAGCGACACCGTGAACAACGCGATGCCAAAGCATCACCGCGATCTCGGGCTGAAGGTATCGACATCGAACCTTTGCAGTGAAATCACTTTGCCCACGGGTCGTGACCATCTGGGTAATGATCGCACGGCGGTCTGCTGTCTGTCGTCACTCAATCTCGAAACCTGGGATGAGTGGAGCGTAGACAGACAGTTCATCGAAGACGTGATGCGCATGCTCGACAATGTCCTTCAGGACTTTATCGACCGCGCGCCCGACGAGATGCGCCGTGCGAAGTACAGCGCCGCGCGCGAACGTTCGGTCGGGCTCGGCGTCATGGGCTATCACAGCTTCCTGCAATCACGCGGCGTCGGCTTTGAAAGCGCGCTCGCAAAATCATGGAACATGAAGTTTTTCAAGCACATACGGGCACAGGCCGATGAGGCATCGATGATGCTCGCCAACGAACGCGGAGCCTGCCCCGATGCCGAAGATATGGGCGTGATGGAGCGTTTCTCCTGCAAGATGGCGATCGCACCCACCGCGTCGATCTCGATCATCTGCGGCGGCACATCTGCCTGCATCGAGCCGATTCCGGCGAATATCTACACGCACAAGACGCTGTCGGGCAGCTTCATCGTCAAGAATCCGTATCTTGAGAAATTGCTTCAGGCGAAGGCCAAGGACAGCACGAACGTCTGGAACAGCATCCTCGAAAAGGGCGGCAGCGTTCAGCATCTCGATTTCCTCACGCCAGAGGAAAAGGACACGTTCAAGACCAGCTTCGAGATCGACCAGCGCTGGTTGATCGAACTCGCCGCCGACCGCACGCCGTATATCGACCAGGCGACCTCGCTAAACCTCTATATCCCTGCCGACGTGGAAAAATGGGATCTCCTGATGCTCCACTTCCGCGCTTGGGAATTGGGTGTGAAGTCCCTATATTATCTTCGTTCAAAGAGCATCCAGCGTGCTGGCTTTGCCGGCGGTGTCGAGGCGGACAACACGGTGGAAGCGCCTGTGATGGAGCTGGCCGCGCAGACGGATTACGAGGAGTGTCTGGCCTGCCAATAAGGCATCCAAAAAAACGCAACAGCCGTATTTGAAAAATTAAGACCCAAGGAAACGACCGATGTCCCTGTTAGAAGCCCGTAATAGCTACAAGCCCTTTGAATATCCCTGGGCCTATGACTTCTGGAAACGCCAGCAGCAGATCCACTGGTTGCCAGAGGAAGTGCCGCTGGGTGAGGATTGCCGCGACTGGGCGCAGAAGCTTTCGGATCATGAGCGCAACCTGCTGACGCAGATCTTCCGCTTCTTCACGCAGGCCGATATCGAGGTTCAGAATTGCTATCACGAAAATTACGGCCGCGTGTTCAAGCCGACCGAGGTCAAGATGATGCTGACCGCGTTTTCCAACATGGAAACCGTGCACATCGCGGCGTACAGCCACTTGCTCGACACCATCGGCATGCCCGAAAGCGA
>LNFM01047508.1_pt1 | contig 10393 bp, 7 predicted proteins | sample 596031 | NCBI WGS metagenome assembly LNFM01 (sample SAMN04254537, study PRJNA301005) | activated carbon metagenome | isolation source: dual media filters at the Ann Arbor, Michigan drinking water treatment plant | place: USA: Ann Arbor | reverse complement strand
AACCGGTGGTGACTGCGGTCGATGGAGTGGCGCTACCGAGCGCGCCGGCGGTGTGGGTCGAGTTGGCGCCGGACGTCAAGATGCTCCTGCTGCCCGGCGTGCACGGGCGCACCCAAGCGCAGCTGCTCAACTTGATGAGAATGGTGACTGCTGTGTGCGGGCCGATGCTTCGTTCGGACCGCGAGATCGGCCGGGCGGCCGAAGAGGAACCTGGCGCGCCTCAGGGCTGCACGACACGCCACCAGCCGGGCTTCGACCGATAGCCTCGAAGTGACCGAGGTTCGCGCTCCCTCCATCGAGATTCGACCACGAGCGCTCGAGAGTGCCAGGGATGTGATGGAAGCCGGGCGTCTATACGAGTCGCCGTTCCTCGACATCATCCGGCAGGGACTGGAGGGCCTGTTCCCGGCGGCCAAGGTCGATCGGATGGTGGAGGTGATCGACGAGATTAGGCCGCGGGCGGGCAAGCGCACGGTCTATCGTCTGGCTGCAAGGGGCAAGATTCCTGCGTTCAAGCTGGGGGGCACCTGGCGCTTTCGCCGCGCGGAGCTGGACCAGTGGATTGCCAGCCGCATCGGCCAGGCCGCCGATGTTGACGAGGAAGGAGGGGCTGCATGACGAGCGACACCCCCACCCTCAAGAGCAAGGCCAATCCGCAGCAGCTTGAGGCCATCCTGGCGACCGATGGTCCGGTCCTGATCATCGCGGGCCCTGGCTCAGGCAAGACCTTCACGATCGTCGAGCGGATCGTCTACCTCATCACGCACAAGGGCGTCGCGCCCGAGTCGCTGTTTGTCGTCACCTTCACCGACAAGGCAGCACGCGAGCTGACCACCCGAATCTCCAACCGGCTGAGCGAGCTGGGCATCAAGTTCAACCTGAACGAGATGTACCTCGGCACGTTCCATTCGATCTGCCTGCGCATCCTGGAGGACTACCGCGAGTTCACCCGCCTCAAGCGCAGCTTCACGCTATTCGACCAGTTCGACCAGCAGTACTTCCTGTACCAGCGCATCAACGAGTTCCGGCCGCTTCCCGACGTTCAGCTGGTCATGGGGGACGACCAATCTGGCCGGTGGGTACAGTCCGAGCAGCTGCTCAAGTGGTTGAACAAGGTCAGCGAGGAAGCGCTCGACCTCGCGGAGCTGGAGACCGCGCCCGACGTCGAGGTGCGCGCACTGGCCGCCTGCTTCCGGAAGTACCAAGAGTTGCTGCACGAGCACAACTGCCTGGACTTCTCTGGCATCCAGTACGAGGCCTTGCAGCTCCTAGAGAAGCGGCCTGAAGTCCTCGCAGCGCTACGCGAGAAGTTCTCGTACCTGATGGTTGATGAGTACCAGGACACCAACACCATTCAGGAGCGCATCCTTCTGTTGCTGGCTGGCGAGCGGCGCAATCTGTGCGTCGTCGGCGACGACGACCAGGGCTTGTACCGCTTCCGAGGCGCGACGATTCGCAACATTCTGGAGTTCCCCGCGCTCTTCGATGAGGGGCAGTGCAAGCAGGTGGCGCTCACCGTCAACTACCGCTCGCACCCAGACATCATCCGCTTTTACAACGAGTGGATGCAGGAGCAGACCTGGGACGACGGCACGCGCAGCTTCCGTTTCGCCAAGAAGATCGTCCCCCGCGACGACGTGTTCCCTGAGGTCGCCACCGCCGTTCGGCTCGCGGCCACGGATGCGCCCGATGCCACCACCAACTGGCACGCGGAGGTGCTGGGCTTCCTGCACGGGCTGAGGGACTCGGGGCGGTTGGCGGACTGGAACCAGGTGGCCTTCCTGTTCCGCTCCGTCAAGAACGACCGTGTCGTGGCATTAGCCCGATTCCTCGAAGGCCAGGGCGTCCCGGTCTTCTCGCCTCGCTCGAACATGTTCTTCGAGCGTGAAGAGATCCGCCTAATGATCGGCGCGCTGATCTTCCTGTTCCCGCAGTTCCCGAAGGTTCGCCAGTGGGCAGAAGGGGCGCAGCTCGATATCTGGACCTACTACGACCACCTCTGCTTCAAGCCGTTCACCGACGAGCTGCGCAAGCCGGAGAACAAGCGGCTGCTCGATTGGGCGCGCCCGCTGGCCAAGCGCCATGCCGTGCTGGCGCAGAACACCGACTACGCCTTCTCGGGGCTGTTCTACCAGCTGCTGCAGTTCCCGCTCTTCTCGCGCTTTCTCTCCGAAGACGCACTGCACGGCGTCGATAAGGGGCGCGCCGCACGCAATCTGGCCACCCTGTCCAAGCTGCTCACCAAGTTCGAGTACTTGCACTACGTCAGCGTGCTCAACCCTGAGTGGCTGGAGAAGAACCTGCGCGACCTGTGCAACCAGTACCTGCGCTTCCTCAGCGATGGCGGCATCGGCGAGTACGAGGACGAAGCGGAGTACGCGCCCAAGGGCTGCGTCTCGTTCCTCACGGTTCACCAGTCGAAGGGCCTGGAGTTCCCGGTCGTTGTCTGCGGCTCGCTGGAAGCCGTGCCGAGAAAGCAGCACACGGCACTCGACGAGCTGCTGGAGGACGGTGGGTACCTATCGAAGCCGCGCTTCGAGCCGCTGGAGCACATCAAGCACTTCGACTTCCGGCGCCTGTTCTACACAGCGTTCTCGCGTGCGCAGAACCTGCTCGTGCTAGCCGCGCAGGAGCGCAATGGCCGTGGGCTGGGCAAGTCGCCGTCCAGGTACTTCGAACAGCTATTCTACGAGCTGCCGAGCTGGCGCACGGTGCCTCTCGACGCGCTCAGTTTCGAGGCGGTGAAGGAGATCAACCTCAAGCGCGAGTACTCGTTCACCTCGCACATCACCGTGTTCGAGAACTGCGCCGAGCAGTACCGGTTCTTCAAGGATTTGGAGTTTGCTCCGATCCGCGAGAGCCCGATGCTCTTCGGTACCTTGGTACACCAGACCATCGAGGACATCCACAAGACGGTCCCATTCGATGCCATTCGCAGCTGGTTCTCGACTAACTACGCGATGCTGTCGAAAAAGGAGCGTGTCTACCTCGCGCCCAGCTCGCAACAGGCCGCGCTGCTGCACGTGATGCGGTACTTCGAGCGCGAGAACGGCAACTGGGATCGCATCAAGGAAGCCGAGGTCGAGATTTCGCTCGTCAAGGACCAGTACATCCTGAAGGGCAGTGTCGACTTGATCCGTGGTGAGCACGACACCGTCGAGATCATCGACTTCAAGTCGGAGAAGAAGCCCGACATGGAGAAGGATCGCGAGCGGCTGCGCCAGTACCAACACCAGCTCGAGGTCTACGCGCACCTTGTGGAAGAGCGCACCGGCCAGAAGGTCAGCCGCATGCACCTGTACTACACGGGCGAAGACGGCGGCAACCCATACGTGTCCTTCACCAAGGACGACCGCGCTATCGGCAAGACCATCGCGCAGTTCGATGACATCGTGGCACGCATTGAGCGGCAGGACTACCAGATCGCCGCACGCCCGGCCAAGCTGTGCCAGAACTGCGATATGCGCGCCTATTGCGACAACAAGAATTGGAAATTCAGGAAGGACGACAAATGACGAAAAATACTACCCCTGCGCAGGAGAGCCTGCAACTGGCCATGCCTGACGGCAGCGCCACGAACGTCGAAAAATACGAGTTCGAACCCATCAAGGGTTACCCGATGTTGAACTGGCGCGGCAAACGCCCGTACAGCTCAACGCAGTATTACCCTGCCCAATTGAAGGAAGTCCACGGCGAAGAAGTTGACGGCTGGCGGAATAAGATTTTCTGGGGCGACAACTTGCAGGTGATGGGACACCTGCTTAAGGAATTTAGAGGCAAGGTCGATCTGATTTACATCGACCCACCTTTCGATTCGAAGGCCGATTACAAGAAGCAGATATCTCTGAAGGGAAAGTCTGCATCCAACGACCGGACGTCGTTTGAGGAAAAACAATATACAGACATTTGGGCAAACGACGACTACTTGCAGTTCATGTATGAACGTATCGTTATCGCCCGAGAATTGCTTTCTGAAACTGGAACACTGTATTTGCATTGCGACTGGCACAAGTCGCATCACTTGCGTTGCATTTTGGATGAGATTTTCGGAAGCGAGAACTGCCACAACGTGATCACATGGAAGCGGTCGCACGCACAAGGGAATACTGGCCAAGGCGCAGTTCACTTTGGGCGAGTTTCGGACACGGTATTCATTTATTCAAAACTCGGGAAACCGATCTGGAACCCTCAGTATGTTCCCTATACGCAGGATGTTCTTGATCGTGACTATAAGTACGTTGATGAGAAAACTGGTGAGAAATACCGCTTAATGCCCGTCGACGGCCCTGGAGGAGCCTCCAAGGGGAATCCGTATTACGAGTTTTTGGGTGTCACTGGGTATTGGCGGTACTCGAAGGACACGATGCAAGAGCTTTATGAAAAAGGCGAGATTGTCCTTTCGTCGACTGGGCGCTCGTTAAGCAGGAAACGACTTCTTAAAGACGCGAAGGGAACGCCAGTTACTGATTTATGGGATGACTTGAACCGGGTAAGTCCGACATCAAACGAGCGACTCGACTATCCGACTCAAAAGCCAGAGGTCCTCTTGGAGCGAATCATCTCCAACTCATCAAATCCCGGCCAAGTAGTGTTGGACTTCTTTATGGGGTCGGGAACGACACAATCCGTAGCCATGAAGCTCGGTCGCCGATTCATCGGCGCTGACATTAATCTTGGTGCGATACAGACGACGTCCAAGCGGCTAATCGGTGTGGCTGAAGCATTACGACAAAGACCACTTGATCCGAACACCAAGCATTTCACCGGCGTGGAGGTCTACAACGTCAACCACTACGACGTCTTCCGTAACCCAATTCAGGCCAAGGACTTGTTGATTGAGGCGCTGGAAGTGCAGAAGCTGGAGTTCAGTACCGTGTTCGACGGTGAAAAGGACGGGCGCATGGTCAAGATCATGCCGGTCAACCGCATCGCCACGCGGGCCGACCTGAACGAGCTGATCGCAGGCTTCGACTACAAGGCTTGGGAGCGCAAACAGAACGAGAATCCGAACCGTCCGGTCGAGAAGATCTCCCTGGTCTCTATGGGCCATGAACCAGACTTGGCCGCACAGCTAGAACTCGCGGCGAAGCCTTTCAAGATCGACGTCGAAGTGGTGGACATCCTGCGCGACAAAGCCAATCTGGAATTCAAGCGCGACTCCGAGGCAAAGGTCGCCGTCAAGAAGGGAGAGTTGGTCATCGCGAAGTTTTACCCGATGAACCTGTTGCAGAAGCTGTCGATCCAAAAGGATTCGGTCGGGGACTGGAAGGAACTGGTCGAGAGCGTACTGATCGACTGGAACTACGACGGCGCAGTGTTGCAACCGGCGGTTCTGGACATTCCGGGCAAAGACGATCTGGTCAAAGGCACGTACAAGGTGCCAAACGATGCGGGCACCATTCGCGTGAAGATCACCGACCTGCTCTCGGAATCATGGGAAGGGAGCGTCGGCAATGGCGACTAAACGTGCAGCGACCAAGGCCAGCGCCAACGCAGCCAGCACCTCGGGCGCGTCGCTCGACTTCGCCTTCTTCCGCTTTCTGTGGCGCTTCTACCAGGACAACCGGGGCGCGATCCGGCAAAACCAAAAGGAACTGACCCGCAAGTTCGTCGACTTCAACAACCCTGAGAAGAACCCCAAAGCCTTCCTGCGCCAGCCGCAATTCGAGGCGCTGGAGACCTACGTCTTCCTCAAGGAGTTTCTCGGCAACGCCAAGGTCGAGGAGATCTTCAAGGCGTGGTACGAGCGCAGCGGCAAGTTCGAGGGCCGCAAGTTCGGCTCCTTCCTCGGCAACACGGGGCAGCTGGAACTGAACTCGTACAAGGTGCTATTCGACAAGATGCGCAAGAACTCGCGCGTCTACCCGAACTACATCTTCGCGCTGACGATGGGCACTGGCAAAACCATCCTGATGGCGACCTGCATCTTCTACGAGTTTCTGCTGGGCAACAAGTTCGAGAAGGACGCGCGTTACTGCCACAACGCGCTGGTGTTTGCGCCGGACAAAACGGTGCTGCATTCGCTGAAAGAGATCGAGTCATTCGACCTTACCCGCGTGGTTCCGCCTGAGTACGTCAACTTCCTGACCACGCATCTGCGTTTCCACTACCTCGAAGAGGCAGGCACGTCGCTGGACACGCTGGATCGCTCGCGCTTCAACATCATCGTCTCCAACACGCAGAAGATCATTCTCAAGCGCCAGCGCAAGGAGAAGACCTCCGTCGACAAATTGTTCGGCGCGACTGGCGAAACGATCTCGGCCACCGGTGTCTATGCCGACGCCGCCGACCTCTACAACTTCGACCAGCCAGAAGACGAAGGCGAGCTGACCACCAACCAGCGTTTCGAGAAGCTGCGCCGCCTGGAGCAGTTGGGCATTTACGTGGACGAGGCCCACCACGCATTCGGCAAGGCGCTGGCCAAAGACATGGGCGTTGGCGCAAAGGATACCGACACCAGTCTGCGTACCACTATCGACATCCTCGCGACCAGCCTCAATGCAGCGGGCACGCGCGTGGTGGCCTGCTACAACTACACCGGCACGCCCTACGTCGGGCGCGAGGTGCTGCCCGAGGTGGTCTACGCTTACGGCCTGAAAGAGGCCATCGAGAAGGCTTATCTCAAGAAGGCGGTGCTGCACGGCTACGGCAACACCCGCACCGACGAGTTCGTGGACATCGCCATCGAGGCTTTCCTGAAGGCGTCCGGTGCGCTGCGCCCGGAGGGCCTGCTGCCCAAGCTGGCTTTCTTTGCTGCCACGATTGACGAATTGACGGGCGAGCTGAAGCCAGCGGTCGAGCGCGCGTTGCTCAAGCACGGCATCCCGACTTCGCGCATCCTGGTCAACGTCGGCGACGAAAAGCTGACCACCAACGACGACATTCGCGAGTTCAACCGCCTCGACACCGAAGGCTCGGAGAAGCAGTTCATCCTGCTGGTCAACAAGGGACGCGAGGGCTGGAACTGCCGCTCGCTTTTCGGCGTGGGCCTGTTCCGCGAGCCGAAGTCAAAGGTGTTCGTTCTGCAGGCCACGATGCGCTGCCTTCGCGCCATCGGCGAGGCCCAGCACACCGGGCACGTCTTCCTCTCCGACGACAACTTGAACACCCTGAACGACGAGCTGCAGCAGAACTTCCGCATCAGCGTTGACGATTTGCAGAAGACGGGCAGCGACAAGGAGCGCGTGGAAGTGCGCGTGGTCGAGCCGCCGGTCAAGATCAAGCTCGTGCGTGTGCGCAAGCAGTACCAGATGCGCGAGAAGCAACCCGTACCGGGACAGCAGCTGGTACGCTCATCGAAAAGTACCGGCTGATCGAGACGCAACAGGAAGGGCTGACCGCCGCCGATGCAGCACGCGCTTCGGGCAGCCGCACCTTTGACCTTACGGCCCGCCGCGAAAAGCGGAGGTTTTCGCCGATGACGCTGGTGGCGGAAGTGTCCCGCTATCTCAATCTCAGCCCGCTTGGCGTCGAGGATCTGTTGGATGCCACAAAGGAAGGCACCGGCGAACTGGTCGCCATGACGAACGAGTTCAACGAGCTGCTCTACGACGAGATCATCCCGCGCTTGTTCCGTCAGCTCTACGACCTCGACGAGTCGCAGCAAACCGAGGAGCACGAGGTTGAACTCATCAAGCTCCCACCGAACGGCTACTACGAGGTCACGGCGGCCAAGGACAAGATCGTCCGAATGGACGATGGCAAGATCAAGGACGAGGAACGTGCCAAGAGCTTCCACCTTGACACCTACTGCTTTGACTCCGGTTCGGAAAGCTGGCTGTTCTGGGATCTGCTGCGCGAGCAGCGCGTGAAGAAGATCTACTTCACCGGGATGCTGACACATGGCCAGTCTGACTTCTTCATCCAGTACATCGATCCGGATTCACGCACCGTGCGCAGCTACTACCCGGACTTCATCTTCCAGCGCGAAGAGCCGGATGGCAGCCTGAAATACGTGATCGTCGAGGTCAAGGCCGACAACCAGATCGAAGACGCCGTCGTTCAGGCCAAGAAGGACTTCGCTCAGCAGATTGCCGTGGCCAGCGGCATGGAGTACCGAATCATCAAGTCGACAGACGCTGACAAGCGGCACTATCGAGTTCTCATGTGACGTTCGGCGTGCTCAATTTGGGGGCTTCCGTCGGACGGCCCCAACTTTGATCGACACGACATCGGCGGTAGACAACATAGACGACAGCCCAGGGAGGGCAGACGATGGACTCAAGAACCTTCACGATCCAGCAGATTTTTCAGGATCGTAGGCAGTACCGCGTGCCCTTCTACCAGCGTCCTTACGTATGGAATCGTGATGACCAGTGGGGTCGACTGTGGGAGGACATTCGCGACAAGGCCGACACGCGACTTCAGGGCGGCAAGGCCTTTCCTCACTTCATGGGTGCGGTGGTGTTGGAGCCGCAGAAGAAGGTTGGATTGCTGGGTGTAGAGCGGCACCACATCATCGACGGCCAGCAGCGCTTGACCACCCTGCAGTACGTCTTGACGGCGTTGATTCATGCACTGCGATCTGCCAAGAGCGAGAAGCTGTTGCCGCTGATCGAGGCGTGCCTGACCAACGCCAACCCCGAGACGATGGAGGATGTGGCCGTTGAACGCTTCAAGCTATGGCCCACGTTCCGTGATCGGAAGCAGTATGAACAGGCAATGACTGCTGGTTCGTTGGATGACCTTCGGTTGCGCTTTCCGGCCAGCTTCACCCAGACCGGCAGCTTGCGCAAGATCGGTGTAACGCATCCGCCCGCCCTAGAAGCAATCGTCTTCTTTCATGACCAGATGGTCGAGTGGGTGAACGACAGCACAGAGGGAGACTCCGCGACGAGATCCATGGCACTTGCTTCGGCCGTGCTCACAGATCTGTCTATCGTTTGCATCTCGTTGGGCGACGAAGATGATGCCCAGGTGATATTCGAAACGTTGAATGGTCATGGTGCCGAACTGCATGCAACAGACCTGATCCGGAACTTCATCTTCATGCGTGCTGGTACGGACGCTGACGATCTCTACAACAATCTCTGGAGCCAGTTCGAGGCCCCACTCTGGTCGGAGGCGCAGTCCCGAGGACGCCTCAATCGGCCTCGGCTGGAGTGGTTTGTTCAAACTGCAGTGCAGGCACAGACGGGCGACGAGATAGATGTTGGCCGCTTGTATGCCGGATATCGCCGGTTTGTTGATGGCACAACTGGTCTGCACGGGGCCAGCGCCCAGTTGGCGATGTTGAATCGATATGGCGAGCACTACAAGGCACTCGTGACTGGGACTGGTGCCGCACCGATTGCAGCCTTCGGCCGCAGTGTGGCTGTGTGGGATGCGTCACCCACTCATGCGCTCGCTTTGCGTGTGGCGGCGTCAGCCTTGCCGCAGGCCGAGCAGGAAGAGATCTTCCGCTGCATCGAGTCGTACCTGGTTCGGCGTGCTGTCTGCGGCCTCTCTCGAAAGAACTACAACAAAGTCTTTGCACAGCAGTTGCGGCGGTTGATTGAGGCCGACCTTAACGCGGCCTCCTTCCGGCTGGCCAGGTGATGAAGAGTTTCGGCGGCAATGGCTTGATGGTTCTGTCTACCCCGGGCGCCTTGATGCGCCGAAGCTGCGCACCGTGTTTCATCGCCTTGAAACTGAGATCCGGTCAGAGAAGACTGAGGAGCCGATACCGCTCGCCCTAGACTCGCTGGACATCGACCACATCCTGCCGCAGTCCTGGTACACCTACTGGCCGTTGGCTGACGGGACCAAGGTTTCGAGTGATGAGGCGCTAGTTGCCGCCCCCATGAGGTACATGACCGAGGGTGTAGACGCCAAATCCCAATCGGTTCTGAAGCGCCAAGATGTGGTTCCGCGAATTGGCAACCTCACACTCGTCCACTACGGCGTGAATCGCGCGCTACAGAATCATGCGTTCGATGCAAAGCGCAAGGCATTGTTCGAGCACTCGAATCTGCAATTGAATCGTGGACTGATGCAGCTTGCCGCATGGGACGAGGCCGCCATTGAGGTTCGAGGTGAGGCTCTGTTGAAGGCTGCATTGCGCATTTGGCCAGGGCCAGTTTGACCGGGCGCTCTCTTTGGGGCGCAGCCCCGAGGGCGCTGGCCAGAGCCCCAGCGGCCGGCGCCGTGGGCGCTGCGCGCCAGTGGTGGGAAGGGTCGCTCAACCAGGGACGACTCGCGCCTGGTCGCTATCTTGCAGCACTCGGGTTGCCCAGGCGCGAGACGCCCCTTCGGCGCTGGCTTTAACGGCACGGCAAGGCCGGCGCGTCACGCTCGGCTTGCCTCCGTGGCGATGTGCCCTCGCCCATGCGTTGCGCCACCACCACCAGAACTCGTGAGGTGGCGGGATCCACCTCCCGCCGCCCATTTGCCGTTAAGAACTTCGCGCTCTAGG
>LNFM01013483.1_pt1 | contig 10393 bp, 10 predicted proteins | sample 596031 | NCBI WGS metagenome assembly LNFM01 (sample SAMN04254537, study PRJNA301005) | activated carbon metagenome | isolation source: dual media filters at the Ann Arbor, Michigan drinking water treatment plant | place: USA: Ann Arbor | reverse complement strand
CGGGCCGCTTGCGCGACCCGCCCCGTGCTGTTTCGCATCACGACCGCCTTGCGGCGACGCGATCGCGCGGCAATCAGGCCGCGGCGTCCTTGAGCTTCTTGAGCGGACGGACCTTCACCTTCACCGAGGCCGGCTTGGCGGCGAACCACTGCTCTTCCTTGGTGAACGGGTTGATGCCCTTGCGCTTGGCCTTGGCCGGCACGTTGACGACGGTGATCTTCAGCAGGCCCGGCAGGGTGAACGAACCCGCGCCCTTCTTGCTGACCGAGCCGTGCACGGCGCCTTCGAGCGCGCCCATCACGGCGCGGACGTCCTTGGCGGCAACGCCGGTGGACTCGGCGATGTGCGAGACCAGGCCCGACTTGGTCAGGGCTTCCTTGATCGGCTTCGGGGCGGACGGCTTGGCGGCAGCCTTCGGGGCAGCCTTCTTCTTTGCAGCTTTCTTGGTAGCCATTTTTATTTGTTCCCGTGGTTCTTTGGGTGGTTGGGGTGCCTGGAAATCCCTCCGGCACCGCGAATGTAGGGCAAGTCCGGCACGCCGCCAAGTCCGGAATCGAAAAAAAAGCGGTTTTTCGTTCGCCTTCGCCCCCCGGAACGAAAAAAGGCGGCGGAACCTGCCCCCAGGGTCCGCCGCCGAAAGCCGAAGACTCCGGCGATACCGCGTCCGGCCCCGGCAGCACCCGGGAGCCGATTTGTGCCAGGCGCCATGCCGCCCTGGTCTTGCTGCAAGCCGGGTTCAGCGGGCGATCGAATCCGCCACCCGCTGCGCGTCGGCAAGATTGGCCTCGGCCACGGCCTTGGCCGCCTCGAAGTCCGCGGTGGCAGCGGCGTTGCAGGCGACTTCTTCCTGGCCCATCAGGGCATCGCAGCGCTGCTTGTGGATCTCGAGGTCGCCCTGGGCGCGCGCCATCGCGACTTCGTGGCGGGCCTCGGCGGTGTCCTCGGTGGCGGCGGCGGCGACGTCGCGCGCTTCATCGCGGGCTTCGCCAATCGCTTCGGCGGCGTCGGACTGGGCAATGGCGACGTCTTCCTGCGTTTCGGCGGGCGTTTCCTGGCAGGCACCGAGGACGAGCGTGGCGGCGAGGACAAGGGCGATAGGGCTGTAACGATTCATGCAGATCCTCCGAAAGGGTCGGGTTGGAAACCCCGAGTCGCGACGGCGTTGCCGTGACCCGGGCGAACATACCGATGCCCAACGCGGAGCATCGTGCGGAAGCGCACATAAGCTGAACGGACGCCAGAAGCCGCAGGCCGGGTCACAAAAAAGCGGCGAATCCTGTCCCCAGGATCCGCCGCCCAGGGCCGGTTGCCCGGCCTCGAAACGTCTGGTCCCGGCAGCACCCGGGTCCAGCTCAGGGCCGGCTGGCGTCAGGCCGCCTTGGCTTTCTTCAGTGCGCGCATCTGGTCGTGCATCTGCTGCACTTCCGGCATGTGGCGCGCCGCGAGCTCCCGGACCTTGACCGGCTGGTCCGGCTCGAGCGCATCGCGGAAGGCGTGCAGCACGCGGTCTTCCTGCTCTTCGAGCGACGAGATGTAGGCCGCGTCGGAATCCTTCTTCATGCTCGCCTTGAGGTCGGCGTAGCCCTTGCGGACGCCGTTGAGCCAGGTGCCGTCCTGGTCCGGCTCGCTGCCCTGCTGGGCCACTTCGGCCTTGAGGTCGGCGGCGATGCGGCCCTTCAGGGACGCCATCTTCAGGAACAGGTCGCGATAGGTCGGGTTCTCGGTCTCCTTCGCGGCGTGCTGGTGGAAATCGATGCCGTCATTGAGGGCTTCGAGCAGATGGTTGAGCTTGTTGGCAGTCTTGTTCATTGCGGGATTCTCCTTGGGGGGGGGGTGGCCTGCGCCGCAACGACGCAGGCCAGGATGGGCGGCCAGGGGGGGGGAGGAAGCAGGCGGCCGCCCGCTGCGGACTCGGATCAGTCTTTCATCCGGTCGGCGGTGTTCTCGGCGGCCTTGAGCTCGTTGTCCGCGACGGCCTTGGCCGCCTCGTACTCGGCCTTCGCGGCCGCATTGCAGGCGTCCTCGTCCTGGCCGGTCAGCGCGTCGCAGCGCTCCTGGGCGATATCGAGCGCGCCGTCGGCGCGAGCCATGGCGACACCGTGGCGGGCTTCGGCGGTGTCTTCGGTCGCGTCGGCACGGGCGTCGTTGAGGTCGCTGCGGTCGCCCTCGACCCAGGCGTCATTCACGTCGCGGTTCGCGTCAACGGCCACGTCGCGAGCATCACGGCGGGCTTCGCCAATGTCTTCGGCGGCTTCGGCCTTGGCGTCGGCGACGTCTTCCTGCGTTTCGGCGGGCGTTTCCTGGCAGGCGCTCAGGGCCAGGATGATGGCGAACGGCAGGGCGACTCGGGTGAACTTGTTCATGCGCTTGCTCCAAGTGAGGGGACGATCCGGCGCGGTGGCAGCCAAGGCCGCGACGCCGTCAGGGAGATACACGCAAGCACCGTGCCAACCCCGGAGGCCCGCAAATCCGGGCCATCGCACGGGCGAATCGCCTGTTGGCCGCTCAATCTGCACGATGCGAACTGCACGATCCTGCAAGCTGCAGGGGTCCCGCGCCGCGCGGACTCATTCGACCCGCGGCAGGTCCAGCGTGAAGCAGGCACCGCCGCCGAGGCGGTCGTCGTACCAGATGTCGCCGCCCATCGCGCGCGCCTTCTGCTTGGCCAGCGCCAGGCCCAGGCCCGTCGAGGATTCCCCCGCGGTCGGTCGGTTCGACAGCGTGGCGTAGCGCCGGAACAGCGAGGACTGCTCGTCCTCGGCGATGCCCGGGCCGTGGTCCATCACCTGGAAGCGCGCGCGATCGCCGTGCGCCTGCGCGCCGAGCGTCACCACGCTGCCGGGGGGCGCGTACTTCACCGCGTTCGACACGAGGTTCTGCAGCACGTGCAGCAGCGCGAGGCGCTGGCCGCGCACCAGCAGGAAACGGTCGACCTGCAGTTCGAAGCGCATCTGCTTGGCGCCGGCCTGCTCGGTGTGCGCATCGGCGGCCGCCTGCAGCAGCGCACCGGCGGGCAGCGGCTCGACCGCGATGCCGCGGGCTTCGTCCGAGGCCTGGTCGAGCACGGCCTGCAGGAACATCAGCCCGGACTGCGAGGCCCCGCGCAGGTTTTCCACCTGCCTCGCGCGCGCAGGCCCGTCGCCGTCGGTTGCCAGCAGGTCGGCCGCGAACAGGATGTTGGTGAAATGGTTGCGCAGGTCGTGGGCAATCAGCTCCAGGCTTTCCTGCCGTTCCACCGCGAGGCCCGCGAGCCGGTCGCGGGCGCGCTTGAGCGAGGTATGCGTGCGCACCCGCGACAGCAGCTCCTCGGGCACGAAGGGCTTGGTGATGTAGTCGACCGCGCCGGCGGCGAAGGCCCGCACCAGCGACTCCCGGTCGTGGTCGGCGGTCAGGAAGATCACCGGGATGTCGCGGGTGGCTTCGTCCCGGCGCAGTCGCTCCAGCACCTGGAAGCCATCCATGCCGGGCATGCGCATGTCCAGCAGCACCAGTTCGGGATGCAGCTCCGCCAGCCGCTCCAGCGCTTCGCCGCCGCTGAGGCAAGGAGCGACGTCGAAGCCGTCGCGCGCGAGCAGGCTGCCGACGGCGCGGACATTGGGCTCCTGGTCGTCGACGATCATCACGAGCGCGCCGCGGTCGGGCTCAGTCATGGCCGGACGCCTCCACGCTGGGACAGGTTTCGAGCAGTCGCTTCACCGCCGGCAGGTCGAACGTGGCCGCGGCGTCGGACAGTTCGGCGGCGTGGCGGCCGAGGCGTGGCCAGTCCAGCCGTTCGGCGAGCGCCGACATGCGGCCCGCGACGGATTCGACTTCGCGCATGCGCATCTGGCGCCGGACGTTCGGCAGGTCCTGCTGCAGCCGGGACAAGGCCTGCAGCGCGTCCGCATCGTGGCGCCGGGGACCTGTGTCCGCGGCTTCCGTGGGGATCGGCTCCCCCGGCGCGCCACCGACCGTGTCCTGGGGCGCGTCGGGATCTGGCGCGGCGGGGAAGTGCCGGGCCAGCGCATCGAACAGCTCGGCCTTGGTGTAGGGCTTGCGCACATAGCCGTCGAAGCGCGCGCGGACCCAGCTCTCGTCCTCGCTCATGCTCGATGCCGTCACCGCGATCACCGGCATCGCGTCGTTCTGGTGCGAGGCGCGGATGCGCTGCAGCGCCTGCTCGCCGGACAGGCGCGGCATCCGCAGGTCCATCAGCACCACGTCGGGCCGGGATTCGCGGACCTGCTCGACCGCAGCCAGGCCGTCCACCGCCTGCCTGACCCGATGGTGGCTGCCCTGCAGGTAAGCCGCGGCCAGCTCGCGGTTCCAGGCCACGTCGTCCACGACCAGCAGCTCCAGCGGCGGCAGCCGGTTGAAGTCGACCCGGCGGTGGGTGCTGGGCTGTTGGCTGACGGTCTCCTGGCTGATCGCGCGCTCGGGGATGTCGAATACGAACAGCGAGCCCTCGCCCACCGTGCTTTCCACCCACAGCGTGCCACCCATCAGGTCGACCAGCCGGCGGGCGATGCTCAGGCCCAGGCCGGTGCCCTCGCGGCTGCGGCCGTCCAGGCTCTCGCCCTGCTCGAAGGGCTCGAACACGTGCGCCAGCTGGTGCGCGGGGATGCCGGTGCCGGTATCGGCGACTTCGATGCGCAGGTCGCAATGCCCGTCCTTCGCACACGGACGACAGATCAGGCGCACGATCACGCCGCCGTGCTCGGTGTACTTCACCGCGTTCGACACCAGGTTGATCAGCACCTGGCGCACGCGCACCGGATCCACCACCAGCGGCAGCTCGGCCAGGCCGTCGTACTCGACCGACAGCCGGATGCCCTTGTCGGCCGCGGCCTGGCGGAACATCACGAGGGTCTGGTCGACGATCTCGCGCAGGTCGGTCGGCTCGTCGCGCAGCTCCATCTTGCCGGCTTCCATCTTCGACAGGTCCAGCACGTCGTTGATCAGCGACAGCAGCGCCTGGCCGCTCTTGCGGATCGATTCGACCCAGGCCACCTGGCGCGGATCGGAGATGTCCTCCGCCAGCAGGTTGGTGAAGCCGAAGATCGCGTTCATCGGCGTGCGGATCTCGTGGCTCATGCTGGCGAGGAAGATGGACTTCTCCTGGCTGGTGCGGCGGGCCTGCTCGGCCTGCATCTCGGCGCGGAAGGCCTCGACCGCCTTGCGCTGCATGCGCCGCGTCGCCGAATAGCCCACCAGGCCGGCGAGCAGCGCCAACGCGCTGGCGATCACGACGGTGGCCCAGTTCTGCTGCAGCATCTGGTTGCGCTGGTCGTTGCGCTCCTCCAGCAGCTGCGCCTCGACGCTGCTCATCTCCGCGATCAGCTGCCGCAGCTCCGCCAGATGGCGCGCGCCCTGCCCGGCCTGCAGCCGCTCCTCCACCGCCATCTGCGCGCCGGACATGCCCTCGGCTGCGTCCTGCTTGAGCCGCTGGGTGGTGGCGACGTGCTCGCTGCGCGCCGCGTGCATGGTCTGCATGCGCGCGAGCAGTTCGAGCTGGCGGGGGTTGTCCTGGACCAGGGCCGCGAGCCGGGTCAGGGAGATGTTGAGCTGGTCCAGCACAAGCCGGTACTCGAGCAGATAGTCCGGCCTGCCGGTGAGGACGAAGCGCAGGTTGTGGGATTCGCTGTCGCCCAGCAGGCCCCAGAACTGATGGATATGGTTGAGCACCGACTGCGAGTGGCTGGCGCGCTCCACCGAGGCCTGCATCGCATCGTTCGCCCGCAGCGACAGGAACGAGGTGCCCGCGAGCACGAGCACCGAGGCAAGCAGGAGGCCGTTGTAGATGCGGTATCTGAAGGTGGCCGGACGTGTCGGCATGAAGTCCCCTGGTGCCCGAACGCGCGGACAGTGGTCGTTTGTCGTGTGTCGGTTATCGATTCAAGAGCCAGATGGTGCCGTTGAGCACCAGCGCGAAGCTTACCCACGCCACCAGCGGCACCTGCAGCGTGCCCGCGAGCGGGCGCACCCGCCCGAACGCCAGCGTCATCCACAGCACCGAGGCCCACAGCAGGATGATCTCGGCGAAGGCCCAGCCCGGAGAACGCAAGCCGAAGAAGATCGGCGTCCACGCCAGGTTGAGCACCGCCTGCACGCCGAAGGCCCACCACGCGTGGCGCCGCTCGGGTGCGCCGCGTGGGCCGGGCTCGCGCCAGACCAGCCAGGCACCGGTACCCAGCAGGGCATAGAGCGTGGTCCAGGCCGGACCGAACACCCACGAGGGCGGGTTCCAGGTCGGCTTGTCCAGCGTCGCAAACCACTCGCCCGGCCCGAACAGCAGGCCGACGCCCGCGCCGGCCGAGATCACCGCCACCACCCAGGCCAGCCACGCGACATAGTCGCCCAGGTCCATCGGCGGACGCACCGACGCAAGCCGGGATGCCGGGACGGCGGTCTTGGACGCGGATGGTTGGCTTCGCACGAACGATCTCCAGGCTGGCTTGGGAACTCAGAGCCCGTAGGCTTTGCGCTTGCGGTACAGGGTGGAACCGTCGATGCCCAGGGTACGGGCGGCGGCGTCCAGCGTTTCGCTGGAGGCGATCACGGCTTCGATGTGCGAACGCTCCAGCGCCTCGAGCGTGACCGGCGCGCCCACGCTGGGCGTCGCGTGGGTGGCATCGGTGGCGCCATTGCCCAGCGACAGGTGGCGCAGGCCGATCTCGTCGCCGTCGCACAGGATCACGGCGCGCTCGATCACGTTCTGCAGCTCGCGGACGTTGCCCGGCCAGCCGTAGGTGCGCATCGCCGCCAGCGCATCGGGTGCGATCCGCGCGGCCGGCAGGTGGTAGGCGCTCGAATACCGGCGCAGGAAGCCGCCGGCCAGATCGGCGAGATCCTCCAGTCGATCGCGCAGCGGCGGCAGCACCAGGCTGATCACGTTCAGGCGGTAGAGCAGGTCGAGGCGGAAGCTGTTGTCGCGAACCATCGCGTCGAGGTCGCGGTTGGTCGCCGACACCAGCCGGACGTCGGCGCGGCGCGGCGTCGGATCGCCGATGCGCTCGTACTGCTTGTCCTGCACGAAGCGCAGCAGCTTGGGCTGCAGCGCCAGCGGGAAGTCACCGACTTCGTCCAGGAGCAGGGTGCCGCCATCGGCCAGGCTGACGCGGCCCTGGGTGCTCTGGGTGGCGCCGGTGAACGAACCCTTGGCATGGCCGAACAGTTCGCTTTCCAGCAGCTCGGCCGACAGCGACGGGCAGTTCACGGTGGACAGTGCGGCGCCGGCGCGATCACTCCAGTCGTGGATGGCGTTGGCCAGCACGCCCTTGCCGGTGCCGCTTTCGCCCAGCAGCAGCACGTTGGCATTGGTGCGCGCGACCTGGCGCGCCATCGCCAGCACCTGGGCCATCGCCGGGCTCTTGCTCGACAGCGCGGCGCCCACCGAAGGCGGGCCGTGCTCGAGTCGCTCGATGCGGTTGAGCAGGTCCAGGGTGTCGAGCTGGCGGGCAACGGCCACGCGCAGCTGGGCCGGGGAACAGGGCTTGACCAGGTAGTCGGAAGCCCCCTCGCTGATGGCGAGCATGGCGTCGTCGACCTGGGAGTGCGCGGTGACCATGATCACGCGCATCTGCGGCGCCAGCTCGCGCAGCCGCGGCAGCGCCTCCATGCCGGAGTCAGCGCCGAGGTTCCGGTCGAGCAGGCAGACGTGGAAGGGCTGGGTCGCCGCCAGCTTGAGGCCTTCCTGCAGGCGGGTGCTGGTGCTGACGCGATAGCCGGCGCCCTCGAGGCACAGGCGGAAATTTTCTAGCAGGGCCGGATCGTCGTCGATGGCCAGGATGCGGCCTTTGGGGGCGGCCGAGGTGTCGGGCACGGTTAACTCCGGAGGGGAATGGAATCAGGTCAGCAAGGCCTGTGCCAAGCGGTGCCTGCCCGCTCCAGCGGGCTTTCCGCCCGGACTGGAGGCCGGGAACCATGCAATATGCAATACACCCGGCGGAGCCATCATGCAAGTTGCAATGCCTGCCGAGGGCGCGCACGAGCCGCTATCATGGCGCCCCCACGCCTTCCGCCGCTTGATTCCAGGATCCCGCCATGAGCGACACCCCTCCCGACCGCCTCAGCGTCAACCCCCGCAGCCCCCACTTCGACGAAGCCGTGCTGACGCGCGGGATCGGCGTCCGATTCAAGGGCGTCGAGCACACGAATATCGAGGAGTACTGCATCAGCGAAGGCTGGGTGCGGCTCCCGGTGGGCAAGTCGCTCGATCGCCGCGGCAACGCGATGACGATCAAGACCAGCGGCCCGGTGGAAGTCTGGTTCCTCGACCAGGAACAGTGACGGCGCGCACCCTCCCGCGCATCCGCCGCTGAACACGGCGCCCGTTGCCGCGTGATTCCGGCACTGCGTCTCGGAAACCGCGGCGCCTTGGCCGCAAAGTGTTTCCACGGGGTACACCGGGGCCGATGCCCCCTCCGCCTGGCAACCGCCGGCGCGAAGACCATGCGATCGCCCCGACCGGAGGCCGCGCATGCGACTGGTACCCCAACTCATTGTCCGCCTCGGCGCCGACATCCGGCTGGCCATGATCCTGCTGTTCGGCTTCCTGACGGTGGTGTCCGTCGTTCCGTTCGCGATCTTCCGCGCGCTCAACGGCGAATGGCTCGCCGCGGGGCTCGACACCTTGCTGGTGCTGACGATGGTGGGCAACGCCGCCCTCGCATGGTCCACCGGCCGGACGTTGCTGGCCGGCTCGATCAATGCGGTGGTTGTGTCGCTATCCTGCGCGGTCCTGCTCGGCGCGCTGGGCACGGCCGGCCTTTACTGGGCCTACACCGTGATCCTGGCCAACTTCATGCTGGCGCCGCGCGGACTGGCCTTGGTCTGCGGCACCATCCTGATCGTGGGCGGGGTGGCCGCCGCCCCCTTCGCCAACGTGGTGTCCGCCACCGCCTTCGTTGTCAGCGCGGCCCTGGTGATGCTCTACGCTTTCATCTTCGCGTCGCTCACCGAATACCAGCGCCTTCGCCTGGTCGGCCTGGCCACGCGCGACCCGCTGACCGGCATCGCCAATCGCCGCAGCATGGAGGTTGAGCTGGCCGACGTGCTGCGTTCGCACCACGAGTCCGGCCAGGCGGCCGCGCTCGCGGTGATCGACCTCGACCACTTCAAGCGCGTCAACGACCTGCACGGCCACGACGCGGGTGATCGCGTGCTGCAGTCCTTCGCCCAGATGGTGGAGCACTGCATCCGCAAGCGCGACCGCCTGTTCCGCTTCGGCGGCGAGGAGTTCGTGCTGCTGCTTCCGGCCACCGACCGCGAAGGCGCGCGCGCCGCGCTGGACAAGGTGCAGCGCGAGTTGCGTTCACACCTGATGAGCCCGGATGGCACGGTCAGCGCCTCGATCGGCGTCGCGCTGCTCGCACCCGACGACGACTGGCCGGCCTGGCTTGCCCGCGCCGACCAGGCGCTGTTCCTGGCCAAGCGCAGCGGCCGCGACCAGGTGCGCTTCGACGACCCCGGCCCGCTTCCTGGCGAGCGCCGCCTCCACCTGGTGCCGACCGGCACCTGATCAGCAGGGCGTGCCGCGGGCGATGCGCCGTGTGTCCACCACCGGCAGCGCCTCGGGGCCGCTGGTCGGCGGCAGGTTCGGCGGCTTGTAGTTGGACGGGGCGTGGGCCAGGCGGTCGAGCACCGAGCGATGCAGGCACTCCCCATGCGCGCGGAACTGCCCCACCGGCCGTTGCACGGCGCCCATCGCCTTGTAGGCCAGCGTCATCGAGTCGTTGAGGTTGGCGTTGAAGCAGGGCCGGAACCACGCCAGGTAGTCGTCGTCGAAGCGCAGGCCGAGCCCCTCGGCCTTCTCGACCATCCAGTGCAGGGCCTCGTTGGCGAGGCCGTCGGGGTTGTAGCTGCCGCCGACGTTGCTGTGCACGCCCGCGAACCAGGCCTGCTCGAGCACGCCGTTCCAGCCCGCGGGGCGCTCCCACGGATTGACCTTGAAGGCCTTGCGCCGCTCGTCGATCGCCATCGCGTGGTAGGCGTGCTCGATCTGCGGTACCAGCGAGATGTCGTGGTACTGGTACTTCTTGCCGTTGAACACCTGCCCCAGGAAGCCCGGCGCCCCCAGCGCACCGACCGTGTCCCAGACCCCGAGCATCCGTATCGGCGGCGCCGGCAGCGCACCCTTGACCTTGCGGAAGGCGTGCGCCCATTCCTTGCTGTCCCGGCCGTGCTGGCTCTCGTAGCAGCCGTAGATCTCGGGCACGTAATAGTCGTCGTCCTTGCGCAGCAGGCCGACCTGGTTCATGAAGCCGGCGAGCGTGCGCACGGTGAACGCGCCGCGGCTGAAGCCGAACAGGTAGATCTCGTCGCCGGGCACGTAGTTGTAGAGGATGAAGCGGTAGATGTTGCGGATGTTGTCCTCGATGCCCTTGCCGAAGGCGCCGCCGGTGAACTTGTCCAT
>LNFM01015180.1_pt1 | contig 10394 bp, 12 predicted proteins | sample 596031 | NCBI WGS metagenome assembly LNFM01 (sample SAMN04254537, study PRJNA301005) | activated carbon metagenome | isolation source: dual media filters at the Ann Arbor, Michigan drinking water treatment plant | place: USA: Ann Arbor | reverse complement strand
AATTTGAAAATAGTTTTTGGGGCTATGCGATCGATGGTGAAGTCATCGAACACTTTGGCCGCAGGTGCCGAGGCCTCACCCGTGATCCCCACACGTTTGAAATCACAGCCTGTACGTTTCGTTTCAGGTCCAAGATCTGCCATGCGTGTGGAAGTGAAAACGACATCACGGCGCGCGCCTGTGAAAACTGTAAAGCCGTCTTGATCGACGCCGACGCGAAATTGAAACAGGCCAAGCTTTCAAATTTCGCGCACGTGATGACTCCGGACCGAATCACGCTGGAAGAACATGCCGATAAAAACGGGAATCCCTACTTGGAGATTCGCTACTACGACCTTGATTCGAAGTACCTGAGCGAGGCTTACTTTTTCAACAACCCCTCTTCGATCAAACGTTTCAATATCAACTTTCTGCGATCTCACTTACGACGACCCGAGCTTGCGATTGAACTGACATCGCCCACCGAAGCCGTGAAATACCAAGCGCTGTACCGAATGCCGGCCTTCCTCATTGCGAGGAAACAGGACAAGTTCTGGAAGATCACAGAAAAGGTTTTCGCCGAGGAGCTTTAGATTAGCACCTAAACTACTGAATAAATTAATAGACACTTGTGGTGAATTGACACCATCGACGAAGCCCTGTTGTCCCGGCTCGCTTCGGGGAATAAGTGTTCGCACATGCTTACATCAAGACTCATTGCGCTCGCCGTGGCTTCAACGACCCTCTTTCTCGCAAACCCGGCCTCGGCCAGCATTGTCGGTCAAATCGGCCGGATGCAGGTGGACCTAACGGCCTCCGAAACCTTTCGAGTTTTTGGCCAGGTCGATGAGTTTTGCTCAGGAACAATGATTGGACCACGTCTTGTCCTGACGGCCGGTCACTGCGTTTACGATCTCGAAACAAGATCAGCCATGAATCCCAGATACTTTAGCCCCGGTCGAAATCCGCTGCTTTCTCCCTACGGTCAGATCGCAATTACGGCGATCCACGTCGATCAAGCGTATATCGATGGCAACACAGACCGAGACGTCGCCGTTTTGGTTTTGAAGACTCCGGTCGGAATCCGGACTGGATGGCTTGAGATTGCTTGGGATCTCAGTGTCCTCTCGCCTCATCGCTCGGCGTTGGGTGGCTGGAGCGGACCCGGAACTATCACCGGCTACCCGGGTGATAAAGAGAAGAACACGATGTGGCTCGTCGCTTGCGATTTCTATGTTGCTCCGCAAATTCCCTACCGACCTCAATACACGTGCGACACTTTCGGCGGTATGAGCGGCAGCAGCTTGGTCGTCGGAGGCCCCGGCGGAAAATCAATGATCATTGGCGTTCACACCACAGGTCGAGGGACCTTCAACTCGGGATCTGTACTAACTCACGAGAACAAGACCTTTGTTCAACAAGTGATGCAGCTTTACCCGCTTTAGTCTTCAGGAAGATGAGCCCTCCTCCATTTAATTAGCTATTCAGAGTCGCATCGCTCTCGAACTGCAGGATGTCGTCGATCTCTGGAAAATCTCCCAGGGTTTCGCTGGTGAAATGATAAAGCACTTTAGCTTGCGGATTTATCACCATAACTCCACCAAGCTGCCAATGAGTGCCGGCTTCCTTGGTGTAAGCTGTTTGCTTGTGCCCATCGGCGACAAGTTTGATAGCGTTGACCACGGACCCTGGGTGCACCACATAAAAAAAACCTTTTTTGAATCCGGCGGCGCGAAAAATCTGCAGCGTGGGGTCAGTCACTATCAGTGAATCTTCAAGACCGAGATCTTTTTTGAAGGCCTCGATGAAACTGGGTTGACCATTTCCAATGAAAATAACTTTGCCGTTGGAGCCTTCGAAGCGACTTCGACTGTCCCATATTTGCTTCGCATGCGCGCGACACGCAATGCATGCGAAGTGACGTAGAAATATGAGGACCGCCGTGTTGTTCTTCCACACCTGACCAAGACGCATCTTTTCGCCGGTTTCAGTGCTGACCCAAGACGTCGCAAGATGTACCATATCGATCGAATCTAATTCACCCATAGTGACCTTCGATTGTGGGCCGGGTTCTAGAAAAATCCAATGATAACTTCGCATCGGGACGTTCAGCAACACTCGACGTAAGTGCGGGCTGGCGCCCTACTTCTCCATATAGCTACTCACATTGTTTCCGCCATAAACCATCTTGCGAATTTCTGGTGTCGCTAGAGTGTCTGCAAAGGCCAACTCTCTGGCGCTGACCTGATCAAGTAAGTTTCTATTTTCGGGAGTTAGAATCACATCGAAAGAAGTTAAATTGTCTCTGAGTTGAGGAACTGTATTCGCCCCGATAAGCGTTGATGAAACACCAGGCCGCCCCATCAACCATGCAAGCGCGGCTTGTGAAGCTGTACATTCTTGATCTTTCGAAACTTGCTTAAGTGCATTCAAGATGAGCCAGTTTCGATCCGAAAACTTACTGTTACCGAACGGATTTGCTCCACTCAGGCGTCCTGAATTTGAAGTGTCCTCTTGTCTATATTTTCCAGTCAAAAAGCCGCCCGCTAGCGGACTCCAAGGCACAATTCCCATTCCCGCCTCCATTGCCATCGGTACATGTTCACGCTCGATATCGCGAGCAACAAGCGAGTACTCAAACTGAATAGCAATCGGTTGAGATCGACGCCGCTCGTTCGAAATCGTCGCAGCTTTCATCGCAAGCCATGCCGGCATGTCGGAAAGTGCGTAGTATCGAATCTTTCCGCTTGTCACCAAATCTTGGAGGGTCCGGATAATCTCCTCTACGGGAGTGACACCATCCCAGATATGCATCCAATAGAGATCGATGTAATCAGTTTTTAAACGCTTGAGCGATGCCTCCAAAGCACGGTGAATATTCTTTGCGCCCGAACCACCCGCGTTTGGATTTCCGACTGAATGATTGGCGCTCAGCGGACTTGAAGATCCATTAAAGGCAAATTTTGTACTCAATACGACTTGATCGCGCAGGCTCATGTCACGAACAAACTCGCCCGTCATTTCTTCGCTCGCTCCCAGCGAATAAATGTCCGCGGTGTCGACAAAGTTTCCGCCGCTTTCAATGTAGGTTTTGAAAATATCGCGCGCTATGGATTTCTCAACACCCCACGGCTTGGTACCAAAAGTCATCGTGCCCAAGGCCATTGGACTGACGATAAGGCCCGACCGTCCCAAAGACCGGTAGTGAGTCAGAGACATTTCATTTACCTCGTTTTGTAGTGATCATTACAATAATATTGAACGGCTTGCGTTTGGCCGTCAACTGTTTTATAGTGATCGTTATGAAACAAGACGAAACCAAGTCTGCAAAGATTGGACGCCCTCGTGATTACGACGAAGATGAGGCCCTAAACAAGGCGATGCTCGTGTTCTGGAAGTATGGCTTTGAGACAACATCGATGTCGCTTCTTTCAAAAGTGATGAAAATGAATGCGCCCAGCATCTACTCTGCCTTCGGCGACAAAAAGTCTCTGTTTCTGAAAAGTCTGAATCTGTATGTTGGAGATCTTAAGGAAATCGAAACTTTGATCAATGAGGCCCCGTCTGCGTTCGAAGCTGTGGAGGAGATGCTCAAACAATCTGCCATTCGCTTTACGGGAAAAGATACGCCAAGAGGCTGTATGCTTGCGAGCGCCGTCGCCAGCTGCTCTCAGGAAAGTGCGGATGTGCAAGGCGCGGCCGCGACGATAAGATCAAAAATTGAAACAGCACTTAAACACAGAATCGAAAGCGATATCAACGATCAGATTTTGCCGAAGAAATTCTCGGCTGATGGCTTAGCCGCACACGCGATTACTACGATCCAGGGAATGTCGGTTCTTGCGCGCGATGGAGCCTCAAGAAAGAAACTGCTGTTAATCGCAGAGACTTCTATGTTGGCCTGGAACTAACTAATTTAGACTCTACTTTTAAATAAGAGCCGGTAAAGGAACAATAGGAACATTGCGCCGATGACGGCAGAGATGAATCCTGCGCCCTCGCCGACGGCATAAATTCCTAGGGCGCCTCCGGCCCAGTTAGCAAATGCCGCACCCGCAATTCCGAGAAGGCACGTGATAATGATCCCGCCTGGGTCTCGACCCGGCATGAAGAACTTTGCGACGATCCCTACGACAAGACCGATGATTATTGCCCAAATCATTTCGCCTACTTCTTATCTGAATCGACGTTGTTTTTTACTTCAGTCGCTTTATCAACCACAGTGTCTTTAGTTTCGACCGCGCGGTTCTTCATTTCTTTCGCGAGGCAGCTGACCTTGCTATCGCCCGTGAGCTTTCCACAAAGCCCCTCTTCGACGCGGTTTGCGCCCTTCTTTACGGCGCGCTTGACGTCTTTTCCAACGACAGCCGCTTTTTCGCCCACTGTTTCTTCAGCGTGAGCTGCGAGTCCAATACCGACAACACCTAGAAATGCGAAAATGGTGATCAATGATTTCATATAGCTTCACTCCCTCAAAATACGCTCACTACGAGCGCAAGATTATTGAAGTCGTTAGCTTTGTCACAGAGTGCAGCTGATCCCAAACAAATGTTTGGTTATGACAGGTCGGCCCAATGCGGAAGAAATCTCGGCCGCCTGGTCAATTCAAGCGACGCCTACTGCTTTTTGAAAATCAAGACGCGATTATTGGACGTATCGGCCACAAAAAGATTTGATCCGCTCAAGGTGACTCCTTCAGCGCTACTAAACTTTGTCGCACTCAAGCCCGTCGTCGCTGTCGTGAAGTCGCTTTGTCCGAAGACAAGATCCGCATTTTGCTTATTGGCCGTCGGCCACGCGTTCCAATAGAGAACGCGGTTGTTGCCGCTGTCAGCGATAACAAGTGCGGTACCATTAGATGTAACACCCACCGGATTCGCCAATGAACTGGCACTGATGCCACCGTTGTTTGAGCTATTTGTTGCCAGCGACGACTGCCCTAGGATGACATCAGGTGCGGTGTTGTTCACGGTCGGCCACGAATTCCAAAAGAGGCAGCGGTGACCGTTCTTTTCACAAACCGCGATCTTTGTGCCGTCCGTCCAAACTCCTGCGGGGGAAGTCATCGTAGAAGCACTGCTCGCGCTGCTGGTCATGTTCGCTTGGCCAAGCACCACGTCAGCCGCAGCGCCACTCGAAGACGGAATCGAATTGTACAAAAGCACGCGATTGAAACTTCCATCGGCAATTACGATTTTGCCGCTAGCCACAGAAACGCCTTGGGGAAATCGCAGAGTGGTGGAAGAAACGCCGCCACCTGGATCCGCGCCCAGAGCATTTGTCGTTTGACCAATGGCGACGGCCGCCGCCGCGTTTGTTGCGGTCGAGTTGTAGATGGTGACGCGATGGTTTCCCCAGTCGGCAATAAAGAGCTGGCTTCCATAGCTCGCCACATCGTTGGGATTCGAAAGAGCCGTCGTCGACGTTCCGGTCGAAGCATCGGTGAATGCCGCGTGGCCAAGCACAGAATCGGCGGTTGCTCCATTGGCGGTAGGAACCGCATTGAAGACAATCACGCGACTGTTGTTGCGCTCGCTGACGCTCAATGCGCCACCAGAAGATATCGCAACTCTTCCCGGCACGTTCATTGTCGTCTCACTAACATCGCTCGTGTTGGCCGTCATCGACGTTTGACCGATCACCAACGAGGCCGCTTGGCCCGTGGTGAAGACCAACGGAGTCGACGTTGCTGGCGTAGAATTCTCCTCATCGCCGCAGGACATTTGAAGTGAAGCCAAAACCAAAGAAGCGACCAACACACCTAATTTCACATTAAAACCCTCATGAATTGTTGAGCTCACATGGTGGAGAGTCGCCGATCGCAAAGACAGAAAATCATCGGGTTCCAATGAAAGCGCGACCATTGTCCCGCGCCTGCGAGTCGGCGTAGCTTAAGATTCCGCCAAGGTCTTACTTTTGGATTTCATCGGCCGTTTGAAAAAATATACATTGGACGTCTGAGTTTGCTATCGCCCCATCAATAAGCTATTCCGGCTCCTAGCTGGGGGCGGCGATTTTAAAATTGCTGATGTCTATATGGAATGGAAATTAAAATTACCATTGGCTTTCTTTGTGGGGGCGCTTTTTTCTAGCGCCAGTTCTCAAGCACAACCCGTTTATGAAGAATCGGTTTGGGATTCAACGTATGTTGTCGGCCTGCCGCTCAAGTATGCGACCGAAGGCCTCGTCATGTTGTCATGGAACGTCGTGTACGGGCGTGACTATTTCTCGGACGAAAAAATCACCAGCGAAAAAATCAAGCCGGGTCTGGAGCTCATTGACTCGGCGGTGCTTGCGATGCGCGATCCGACAGGAGGTCCGCGGCAACTGCGAGTTGAACGCCTGCTGAATGAATTGCGGCCGTTCTCGTACAGTCCCCTGATGTCGACTTGCTACAGCGTGTCCGTCACAGAATCGACGCAATTTAACGGTTTCAATACGGGCTGCCACATTTTTGTCACGAGGCAGATGGTGGATTTGCTCAGTGACGATGAATTGCGAGCGGTCCTCGCTCATGAAATGAGTCATGGCGAAGTGGGCGACTTGGTTCGTACTTACGGAAGCCTCGCTCGAGCGTTCTTCGCCCACGTTCGAATTCTCATGGGTGAAGAAATGATTTGGGCTTTGACGGGTGAGGTTCAGCCTTACAATCAGAAGATCCTCGATGCGGTTCAAAAGCCGGGCGACACGCATTTCGCAGCACAAATGCAAATGATCATGGAGGCGTTTTCGCAAACAGCCGAGCGAGTTGAAATCCGCGCCGACGTGAATGCAACAAGGATTCTCGTGAGGTCAGGTCACAGCGGCGAGGACTTGGTGCGCGCGCTTGAGCGATTGACCAAAGCTTCGATCGAGCAGAAACGAAATACAGGTGTAGTGGCGAATAAAGATCTTCGCGGCTATCCCAAGTTGCAAACCCGAATCAAAGCGATTCGGGAGACCGCTCCGATTCGCCAGCCACGTCATCAAAATTCGTACGAGAGCGAGCCGGAATAGTGCGTGACTTCGACATCCTCATTTTCAGGGATGATCGAGATGACGTTGATACGAAGCGGCCCAAGGCCTAAGATCAACCCAGCTCCAATCATCGTGCCGTCCAAATCCATTTTACCTTGCGTGCCGTCCGAGCATGCGTAGTTGGTGTTAGGCCCTTCAGCTTGCACGTCTCGACACAAGTTCGACATATCCTGAGACCCAAGTATGTAGGGATTTACTCTTAGGGGTCCAAAGCGGAAAACGAACTGAATCCCCTCGAAAAGACCAAACATCGTGGGATTAATCGTAAAGTAGGTCGGACTGCCGTCTCCAAAACCGCTGGCAGGAACAAACTCGGACGTCGTATTTATCTGCATATAGTAAGGGCCAATAAAAGGGGCTAGAGCGAAAGTGGAAGTCTCGGTTCCGATCCAGCGGTAGCTCAATCCGCCAGCGCCGGCAAAAGTGTCGGCTTCTATATTTGAAATGCGATAGGACTCAGCTCCGCCTTGGGTAACGATCGTCTCACCCTTTAATTTGTTCCCGATACCGAAAATAAAATATCCAAAATCACCGTTGGTCGGAATCGAAACGCCGATGCCACCCGTGTTGCCGGACAGTCCGCCACTACTTGCGATAGCAGATCCGTCCGACGCGACGACGGAAAGCTTCGATTTTGCTTCAACAAAGCCGTATTGCGCGGAAACAGTGACGCCGCCGCCGTCAAGATTTGGCAACGGCGGTGCCGCGAACATTTTTCTGGCAACGACGACACCGATGTTAGCGCCCATCGTCGGGGTCGTAGCCAAAGCACTTCGCGCTAAAATGACGGCGACGGCAAAAATGCAAATTCTAAGAGAGAGATTGAACATACAAAACCCTGTCAGGATCTACTGCCAGGGTCAAACTTATCGCAGGCATCAATTCAAAGGATAATCCGTGTATCCCTTAGCATCGTTTGTGTAATACGTGTTTTGGTCGGGCTCGATTAAAGCCACTCCATTTTTAATTTTTTCCACCAAATTTGGATTGCTGACGTAGTGATGTCCAAACGCAATAGCGTTAATTAAACCCTTCTCAACACTAGCGGCCGCTTCTTCAGGGCTGTACCCCATGTTACCGATGATAGTTCCCTTAAAAGACTCTCGGGCTTCAGTCATGACGTCACCATTCTGGATTCCGAAAAAATCAGATCTCATCATGTGCAGATATGCGACCTTCAGCTGATTCAACTCGGAAACAACATAAGAGGTCAGCTTCTGTGGGTTGGAATCTTTCATGCTGTTATAGCTATTTAGCGGAGACAGACGAACGCCGACCCTATCGGCTCCCCAAACATTAATGACCGCCTTGGTGACCTCGAGTAATAAGCGGCAACGATTTTCTAGACTTCCGCCGTACATATCAGTTCGTTTGTTCGACGACTCTCGCATGAACTGATCGAGAAGATATCCATTCGCGCCATGAACTTCGACGCCGTCAAAACCAGCGGCCTTCGCATTTTTTGCAGCTGTTACGAAGCCCTCGATAATGCCAGGGATTTCTTTGAGTTCCAGAGCTCTTGGAGTCACATAAGGCACTTTACCTTTTGGTGTATACGTTTCAGCTTCGATGGCAATCGCACTTGGTGCAACAGGTACATGATCATGATTCAAATCTGGATGGCAGGCCCGGCCGCCGTGCCAAAGTTGCAGCACGATTTTTCCACCTTTTTTATGAACGGCTTCGGTCACTTTTTTCCAGCTGTTGACTTGAGCTTGAGAGTAAATACCGGGCTCTCTGCCGCCAAAAGCCGAGTTATGCTCCATGACCATTGTGGCTTCGGCGATGATCAGTCCGGCGCTTGCCCGCTGAGAATAATATTCGGCCATGATGTCAGTTGGATTGTGATTTTCATCCGCACGACAACGAGTCAGCGGCGCCATAACAATTTTATTTTTAAGTTCGAGACTTCCTATTTTAATCGGAGCGAAGAGTGCGTTGAGTTTAGACATATAAATCCTTTAGTCGATTTTGACTCAAGCATGCTGAGGCAGACTATCGAAATCAATCGATAGTTCACTTCGTCGGAGGGATACCAGCACGCTGATTCCATTCAGATATCTTGATATCGGATATCTGATATCGAGATATCTGAATTTTTTCGCTTTGAGCGAAAAATGGTGGACGTACCCAATGGACAGACGAACACCGCATTCCCCATGATTTCATTGAACTTTCTACTCGCACGAAGTGAGCTTACCTGAAAATTTCCTGCCATTTGTAGCTTGAGTCTCCCTGTGTCAACCTTGACCAAAGGAGAGCGAAATGAAGAAACGGTTCACGGAAGAACAGATCATCAAAGTCCTCACACGACTCAAAAATGGAACAAAAATAAACGAGCTTGCGAGAGAAATCGGCGTCACGCCGACGACACTTTACGCGTGGAAGAAAAAATATAACGACATGACGGTGAACGAAGCAAAGCGTCTTCGTGAGCTCGAACATGAAAATGCGCGACTGAAACGACTGGTCGCCGATCAAGCTTTGAACATTGAAGTGCTGAAAGAAGTGAATTCAAAAAAGTGGTAGGCCCGAGATCGCGAAAAGCATCGGCGATTTTTGTGCTGGAAAAATTCAGCATGAGCCGGCGCAAAGTTTCGCGTTACTTGGGCCTGGCACGCACGACGCTTGGCTATAAGCCACGCGCGAATAAGTCGGAGGCAATCGAACAGCGAATGACACAAATCGCAGCCAGACGCAGACGCTGGGGTTTGCCGCGAATTCATCATCAGCTTTCTGCAGAAGGATTGGTTCGCCCAAAGAGTCGATCGAAGACCGAACGAATTTACGCAAAGCTTGGTCTTCAGTTGAAAAAGCGACGACGAAAGAAATTGCCGCAAGTGGTTCGCGTGCCATTCGAGAAAGCAAAACGCCCGAACGAAATTTGGTCGTTTGATTTTATGCACGACTACGTCGAGACAGACCGAAAATTGAAATGCCTTACCATCGTCGACGATTGTTCGAAGAAAAGTCCTGGGCTTCTCGTAAGCTATTCGATTACGGCGCTCGATCTGACAAAGTTTTTAGATTCGCTGCCGAAGCTTCCGTCAAAACTTCGATGCGACAACGGACCAGAAATGTCATCGAGAGAATTTATGAGCTGGGCAAAGAGACACAACATCGAGATAGAATTTATTGAGCCAGGAAAACCGATCCAAAATGCGTACGTCGAATCATTCAACTCTAGATTCCGAGACGAGTGTTTAAACGAAGAACTATTCACTGACTTAGAGGACGCAAAGAAAAAGATCGAGCGATGGAGGAAGCTCTATAACGAAAAAAGACCGCACAGTGCACTTGGAATGAAAACACCGAAGCAATTCGAAGAGGAATTCAACAACCAGGTTTAACGCTGGACGACTGAAGTAAAAAGTGGCCCGAATAATCAGGTAAGCTCA
>LNFM01025669.1_pt1 | contig 10395 bp, 22 predicted proteins | sample 596031 | NCBI WGS metagenome assembly LNFM01 (sample SAMN04254537, study PRJNA301005) | activated carbon metagenome | isolation source: dual media filters at the Ann Arbor, Michigan drinking water treatment plant | place: USA: Ann Arbor | reverse complement strand
CGGCCCTTATCATTGCGAAGTAACGGCGCAACTGTTCGGGGCTGCGTGCCTTGCCGCCTTCCGCTGGCGTTAATTCGCAGCCGCAAAACTGGCACGTAGTCATCGCCTGAAGTCTCCAAAGATGTCCTTTGCGGCTATTGCGTAAGCATCAGCAGCGTCAGCTTTGTCTAAGAACGATCCTAAGTACCGTTCTTTTCCGTTCACCTTGATTTTTGCAATCCACTTCTGAAGTCGGTTGCAAAAAGATACGCCTCGGTGACCGCTCGTATTCGCTGTAGAGATTTTTGCGTTAACAGCGTTCGTTGACTTAGATGCTGGTCTAAGGTTTGTAAATCTATTGTTTAGGCCATCGCCGTCAATGTGATCAACCAACACTGGCCAATCTTTCGTCATGTAGAACCACGCAAGACGATGCGCCCAATACCGTTCTTGGTCTATCTCAATCGACACGTAACGTCGATCCGACGAATTGCCGGCACGCATGCCAGCCCTTGCTTGTCCCTGTCGATTGACGCGCCAGTAAAAGTGGCCACTATTTGGTTCATAAGACAAAACATGTAGTAGCCTAGAATGCAAAGGCGGTGCCTTGGGCAAGGTCATGTGCTGTACCTCCTGGCGACTGCGGACCCAAGCCCGAGGACGTAGCGGCGGATCGCAGCGCGGTCGCGCTCAGTGACGAGACCGCGCGCCCTTAGTTGTATCTCTAAGCAGAGCGCGGATTGAACCACATCACATCTCCAACGCTGGCGGGACGCGGACGGGTTCAGCCTTGATGCCGGAATCTTTCAGGCGCTCACAGAACGCCTCCTGAGCGTGCATGAGGGTTTCGCGCAAGGTCATGTATTTAAGCCCCAGGCGCTCGAGATCTGCGGTGACGACGACAAGCTCGTTTTCAAGGTCGCGAACGCGGCGTTCCATCTGGTCAAGGGTTGACGACGGATGATCAACGACGGTTCCCGTGTGCGGCTCGGATTTGGGGACCCCGGACAGGATTGACCCCCAACGGGTGCGCTTGGCTTCTGTCATGCTATCCCCAACACTGCGTTGCAGCTACGTATTGCGGTCTGTAGCCGCCGCCGGCCTTCGTGGGTGAGCCCGTTAAGTTCGATGTAGCGGAGGCTTTGCAACACGATTCCAGCGTTCAAGCGATCGGCGACAGGATCGGCTGTCATGGCGGCATCATAGGCGGTGGCGAAGTCAGCCAGGGATTGCTCGAGCTGGGCGCGGGCAACGTCGATCGGCATGGGTCTGTGCATGTGTCACTCCGCTGCATCGGATTGCGAAAACTCAGCGAACTTGTCCTCAAATTCGGCATCAATGATCTGACGCCAACGCGTCGGCAAGGCTTGGATGAATGACCAGTTGTTGCGCTGGATCATCGAAAGATCAGCCGGGCCATCGGCGCCAGAAATAGCGCCCCTTAACTCGTTGAATGCGGCATCATCGCCATCCTTTTTAGACTGCGACGACGACTTCCGCTTGCGCGGTGCCATGAGGTCGTTTTGATCTTCCTCGGTGTCTCCCTGCGGCATGCTGTCAAGGTCCATGTCACCCGTTGGGAGTAGGAACACCGACCGAAAAAACGCTTTAGATGCATATGATAGTGCCGTCTGGTGGGTCTGCGGCCCTGTCCATTGCGCCATAACAAACCGCTTCGCGGCGTCGTTCGTCCACGTCCCCTCAGACGTAGCCAGGACGAACTGATAAGTTGCCTTAAGCCACAGCGCCGTTTTTGTGATCGGCACGCCGTCTTGGTTTTTCAGCGGCAGCCCGTCTTTGCCTAATGACGGGACTTCGCGACGTTCGATTTCCGCACTCACTTCAAGTGGCATGCACATAAGACCTACTTCGCCCATGCGCCGAGCTAGTGCGGCGTAGACATCATCAGTCGACGCGAACATATATCCACCATGCTGATTTCTCTGCGTTTTCTTGACCGATTCAAGGTGCGCTTTGATCTTGCATATAGCGGCAACCACGCTTGGCGGAATGTCGTCGATCTTACCGAACATGCGCCCAACCCTTCCCTGCTCGAATTGTTGATACATTCGACGCACTAATGTTGAATTTCCGACCAACGGCGGCGCATGTGCCTGTATCGCTTCGGATGGAAGCTATGTCGTTTGCCGATAGCTTGGCGTTGGGGTGCTGCTCACCCTTGAACGCAGGACCGCGTGCTCGACCTTTTTCTTTGCAATCGGCCATGTTGTCTGCATTGGTTCCAAGGAATAGGTGCTCAGGATTAACGCAGGACGGGTTGTCGCAACGGTGCAGGACGAACAATCCGAGTGGGATCTGACCGTTTTGCATCTCATAGGATAGGCGAGATGCGGTCACGTCCTCTGGTAGGCTCCGACCCATAGCCAGCACCCAGTATTTGGACAGGGGCTGACGAAGTTCCAAAAGCGCACGCTCTCATGTGTTGGCTTTGGTCCACGCCGTTTTACCGTAGCGCTGCGCTGAGCATTGCCCCCGCCGCCGTGCTCAGCACTGACGCTGCTAGGATTGACAGGATGATGATCGCTTTGTCCGTTGTCGTCTGCATTTTGCCCCTGCATGTTATCTCTCCATCCAAAGCGCGAGGATCACGCCCGCGCAAATCGACATACCAATCAAAGCAACTATGAAACTAAGATCCGACACAGCGCGTTACTCCACACCACGACAACTAGGACCGGCGGGGATAGATCCCCTCATGCCCCCGCCGGTCACTTCCGCCGCCCTGTCCCCGCACAGGCCCTCGGCGGCGGAAATTCTTTTAACGAAACGTCGTTTCTGAATGCCCGAGCACAACCGGCGCGTATGACCGCCAGTCTTCGCGCTCTGCGGTCTGCTCCATTTGCATTTGATGCTTGTTGGAGCTTAGGATGTCTTTGGCGATGAGCCGTGCCAGCGCCAGAGCTTCTTCGCCTTGCCCGTGGTCAATCGGGCGTCCCGAGAGCGTGATCGCAACTTCGGTGCCGTCCGGGAGGGCCACGGTGTCGAGCTGTCCGCAGTCGGCAACGAAGGTGCCCCAGGCGCTGAACTCGATGTGTTTGAACTCGTATTCGTAGGGGAATGTGCGGCGTCCCATGTGTCGTCTCCTTCGCGCTCGTATTCTCTGTTTAAGTCGTTGAGATCACCGCAGACTCGGCAGCGGTTGAGCCTGTTGGGGACACCGCCGCAGAACCCGCAAATCATGGCCGGGCGCCTAGCTTAATCAGCACATCGCGGATCGCGTCGAAGTGCAGCGCTCCGTCGTCGTCGGCTCGTGTCCGCAGTGCGGAGATGACTTCCTCAGCGGATACGGTCAGTCGGCGCCCTTCCTGGCACATGAGCACGCCGATGCGTCTCGCCTGTTCTGAGCACCTGCGCGCCAGCATTCCGCGCTGTGCTTCTACCGTTTCGATGTGCAGCGCCATCGTCTTGATAAGGTCAGCGTCGGTCATAGCCGGCCGCATGCCCGGCATCGTGTCGTGGATTTCCTGAACTGCGAGATTGGGAATCATCATTGCCCCCGTGCTTTGATCATGGCGTCGGCTTGGCGGTAGGCTGCCGCTGCCCGCGCGTCTGCATATCCGTCATCATGAATTGGCCCCGGCATGCTGAGTATTGCTTGCCCTGCGAACCAGTCGCGAAGCGTCATGCCTTTAAAGGCGCTGCCCGTTGGCAAGACGATCGGGAATGCCGGTCCCCCATCTTCCATCCATGGGTCTTGGAGTTGTTCCACGTCTTCCCCCTTGCGTTGCACCGGGACACTGGTTGATGTGGGGCATCGAGCCAGGTGAAGGGCGAGACCAGCGCCCCGGTGTGATTTGGAATCTAGTAGCGTTTGGGCGACCCGTCAACAACTATCGCAAATTCGCGACCTATCCACAGTGGCAAAATAGTCACGCTTGCGTAGTAGCCGTAACGCGACTATGATTCGTCCATGACCACACGCGAGAAGTTCCTGGCTAAGATCGAAGCCTATCTGGTGCGGCACAACCTGTCGGCGCCCGAGTTCGGCGAGTTGTGCATGCGCGATCGGTCATTCGTCCAACGCATCCGCAATGGCCGCAGTCCTCGTAGCGATACGATGGACCACGTTGTTCAATGGATGCGTGACCGCCCTTTGGGCCACAGCAAGACGGTTGAGGCGCGTTCCGCCGCCTAGCCGTCGCGTTCCGTAGCGTTCCAGTCCAGTTCCACCCGCGTTCCGTAGGCTTCCGCGCCTATCGGCATGGCCTTGCGCGTCCCGGACTCTCCGGTGGGGCAACGTGCGAGGGCGTGACCATGCCGATAGGCACGTCAGCTTCCTGTGGGGGTCTCCCTCGGGCGCTCGGGCTCGAGACTTAAGCGCCACGCGGTCCCCATGGGTTCCGCCTCCCGACTGTAGCCGCGTGGCGCGGCCGATGCCTTGGAGGGAACGATGAAGAACGGCGGTCTAAAACGATCAACGTGGCGGGTGATGCTGGCTAGGGCGTCTGCCGTCAAGGGATTTAGCGAAGTCCGCAAGGGTAAGCCGTTTGATCCTGACGCGTATAGGCGCGGGCGGGATCAATGGTCTTACGAGCGCGGCAGGTTGCTGGCGTGCGTCTACGACGGGAAGCTAAAGGAAGGCCGCCGTGTGACACAGGAAGCGCTTTGCGCGGTCTATAACGCGCTCTACTGCAGATGGCTGTCCTAACGTAATAACGCCGCTCACCGGGGCACCTGATGAGCGGCGTAAGGGGGCGGTGATCACGCTGAAACTGACGGTCGGCTCCACACGGGGACGCTAGACACAAACGCTAGAGGGCGACCATGACGCAAAATATAGCAAACCATCTTGGCGGGACAATGGCATGAGCAGCTCTTTCATGCCGCTCTATGTCGGCGACTACCTCTCGGATACGGCACACCTGACCGCAGAGGAACACGGCGCCTACCTGCTGCTGATCATGGCCTACTGGCAAAGCGCCCGACCACTCCCGAACGACCCAAAGCGGCTCGCTTTGATCGCCCGAGTCTCCAACGAACGTTGGACGGACGTTGAACGGACGTTGCAACAGTTCTTCAACGTAACGCCAACCGAGTGGCAACACGAGCGCATCGAGGTCGAGCTAGAGAAGTACCGAGACAAGGTCGAAAAGGCCAAAGCGGCAGGAAAAGCGTCGGCTCGGAAGCGCAAATCAACCCAAACTCAACGCCCGTCCAACGGACGTTCAACGGACGTTGAGCGTCCGTCCAACTATCTAGATCCAGACTCAGATCCAAATAGGGAAGAGAAGACTGACCGACAAAGTCAGAATCTAGACTCCGCGCCCGAGGCGAAGGTGTCGGACGGACGGTCGGCTGCCTTCGGCGATTTGAAAAGAATGTTCAACGGCTCAACCGAATCGATGATCGTGTTCGCCGAGAAGGCCATGGGCGGGCACTGCCGACCGAATGCCGAGCAATGGCTGGCAAGCACGGTCAGCGCCCACGGGGCGAGCTTCGTCGCTCAGGCGTTCGCGATCATGGTCGAGAAGCAGGCCAGCGGCGAGATAGGCGCCCGTCCGTTGCCGCAGTGGTCCAACATCGCTGCAGGTCTGAAAGCCCGGCAGGGTGCCCCTAATCCACATCAATCGACAGGCAAGCCAACGGTCAGCGAGTTGCTGCGCCGTCAGCGTGAACAGGAGGCAGCATGAACGCCGCAGACGACGCCATTGAACGGTTCCTCGCCATGTTCGGAGAGCCCAAGACGCCCAACCCTGGCCGGTTCATTGAAGAATACCGCAAGGCCCTTCGCGGTATCGACGGCGACGTGCTCGACCGGGCAGTCGATCGGATCATGCGCAAAACGACGTTCTGGCCAAAACCTGCCGAAGTTATCCAAGAGGCGCACCAAGTCGCTGCCGACAAATACGAACACAAGCCGGAAGATTGGGACGCGATCGAAGCCGATCGCAAGGCGGGATGGAAGTTCTCTGATCTTGCCAAGTCTGCAACGCCAGAATCGAAAGCCCGCGTGCAAGCTATGGTCGACGAGATGAAGCGCAACTTCGCGGCCAACAAGATCGACACGAAAGAGCCCGTCGAGATCGATTGGGCACGCGGCCAACGCGACGGCTTCGAGGAAATGCAGCGCACCAGCCCGAATAGGGGCTTGCACCGCCGATGACCGACACGTTTACCCGTTCCGGCATAACCTGGCGCCGCCAATGGATCGGCGACAATAGCGGCCGATACGAGTGGACGTCAGACGACACGAGGCTAACCGTCTGGCGCGAGGGCCGGGAGTATTCGGCAACGCTCGACGGATACGCCGCCAAACGGACGTGGCCAACGCTGACCGCAGCCATGGCCGAATCACAGAGATCGCGTGATGCGTGGGACCGAAAAAGGAATGCCGCATGACGTGGATACTCTACGCCCTCCTATCGACTGGTGAGGCTGGCCCCGTGCCGGTTCCTCAAAGCATCTGCGAGCAGACGGCAAGTGCCGTTAACGACGGTGCCCTGGTGATCGTCGACCTCGACAACGGCGCCCGTGTGCAGGTTGTAGGCGCGTCTTGCCTCGGGCCGGCAGAGGCTAACCCGTGCGAAATCGAGGGGGCGGTATGATCGCCGCGCTCTACGTCGAGACAGGGGGAACGTACTTCAACCTCGATGGCGTCGATCCGTGGGACGAGCCTCGAGACGCCAGGCGCTATGCGGGACCGTGGCCAGTCGTGGCGCATCCGCCGTGCGCGCGTTGGTGCAAGCTCGCTGGCTTTGTCGATCACGTCTACCCCGGTAGGTTCAAGAAAGGCGACGACGGCGGTTGCTTCAAATCCGCCCTTGCATCTGTCCGCAAATGGGGCGGCGTGCTCGAACACCCGGAAGGGTCGGCGGCATGGGCGGCTCATGATCTGATCGAGCCGCCACGGTGGGGCGGTTGGGTTGTAGCTGATTGGCAAGGCGGCTGGACGTGCTGCGTCGAGCAAGGGGCATATGGCCATCGCAGCCGCAAGGCAACTTGGCTCTACGCGCACGGTGTCGATCTGCCGTCGTTGAAGTGGGGGCCGGCTGCCGGCGAGTTTGAATGGACGTCATGGCTTGAGCACAACACGCCAGAAGGCAGGGCACGCGCCAGGCGCACCGGCATTGTGCAGCGCATGTCGAAGAAACAACGCGCCGCCACGCCCCCGGCCTTCCGTGACGTCCTTATTTCGATTGCTCGCAGTGCGCGTCCACAAGCGAAAGGACTGGCCGCATGAGCCACGTCAACGCCATCATGGGCTATGTCGGCCAAGCCGCTGGCATTGTCACTCAGATCGTAGGATGGGCGCTGCTGCTGCTGATAGCGGCGGCTGTGTTGCAGCGCTACGGGTTCCGGGTGCCCTACGTGCCGGCAACTGGCGCAACCGAGCTGGCGTGGCTTTGCGGGGCGTGGTTTCTCTGGCGTGGGGGGAAGCTGTGAGCGACAGACGAGTGTTCCGGGTCCGCATCGGCAAAGTAAGAATGAAAAAGAAGCCGTTTCATCCGTTAGGGAGCAGAAAAGCAAATGGAAAAATGACATCACGATTCAAAGGGGTTTCATATTCCAGCAATCGCAGATGGTGCCCATGGAAGGCGTGCATTATGATACAAGGAAACCGGATATTCCTTGGCAGGTTTGCGACCGAAGAGGCTGCGGCAAGAGCTTATGACTATGCCGCCGTCATGGCGGCAGGTGATCTTGCTATGACAAATATGCGCCTTGGGTTGTTTGATGGAGCCAGCGCATGACTAACGAGGACATACGCCGTCACATTGAGCTGATGCGCGCGATCGACAAGCCGACCGTGCATTTACCAATCGCAACCGTGGAGCGTCTGATGGCAACAGGGCACAAGGTTAAGGTCGGCCGCGTGGACCCCAAGGCGCTTGCCAAGGGCAAGATAAAGCCCAAGCGACCGCAAGGAAGCTGGATTGCGAGCCAACCGGAAAGGCAAGGCATGAACGCGAAACTGCACCCATACGACGAAGCGTCGGTGTCTGAGCTGGCCGACCACGCTCGACGCTTGGGCGTCCAATTCAAAATTAACGGCTACCCTTTCGGGGCTGAATACGATCAGGCTTTGTGGGAGGAGTTTTACAATGGGCAAGGCGGCCTTTCGAGTTTATCGCGGGGGGTCCCGCAAGACCATGAAAAAATTAGATCCGGCGACGTGGCGGGACAGGGTTAAGCAGTCTGAAATCGCCCGCAAAGCCAACGCGGCAAAGCGAAAGGGGGCGGCGTGAAAATTTGGTTCGATACCGAGTTTATCGAAGACGGGCGCACTATCGATCTGTTGTCCATCGGAATGGTTAGGGAAGATGGCGCTGTGTTCTACGCTGAGCCGCAGGAGGCGGATCGGTCCCGCGCTAGCGAATGGGTGCGCCTGAACGTGCTTCCGCACTTGAATGGCATGACGATGCCGCGCCACGAGATCGCAAAGGACATCGTTACGTTTGCGGGTGAGAAGCCTGAATTCTGGGCCTACTACGCTGACTATGACTGGGTGGCGCTTTGCCAGCTGTTCGGCACCATGATGGACTTACCGAAGGGATGGCCAATGTACTGCCGAGACTTCAAGCAGTGGCTTGATGCCCACGGCAATCCTCGGCTGACCAAACATCAAGGCGTCGAGCACAATGCCTTAGACGATGCGCTTTGGCTGAAGCGCGAGTTTTTGGAAAAGGGGGCGTCATGAACCAATGGAGCATCATTCGCACCGTAGGCGCCCGCGAGCGCCACGTGGCCGGCGAGCTTAAGCGCGGCCTCGGGCTCCGAGTGTACTATCCCCTCGAGGTCTTCAAGATCACACGCGCCGCCCGCACGATCGAAAAGACCCGCCCGCTTATGCCTAACTACGTGTTTGCTAGTTGTAGGTACGGAATGCCCTGGCGCGACGTGGCGACCATAAAAGGCGTGATTGATTGGCGAAAGATGGCCGGAAGTGACGTGCCGTATATGTTGCAGGATGACGTAATTGAGCGCATCCGCCAGCTCGCGCACGAATTCAACCGCGCCAAAACCGACACCCGCATCCGTAAGCTCAGCGTTGGTGATCGCGTTCGGATCAATAAAGGACCCTTTATGAGCATGGAAACCCTACTGACGACCGTAACCGGCCGCGAGGTGCAATTCATGACGCCATTGGGCATCGCCCGCGCTCCCGCTGCCTCTGTCTCGCTGGTGGCTTGACATGCCGTACCGTCGAATTCCCCCAAGTCGGCACTGAGTCCCGCGTGGTGCGAACATCAGCAATGGTGGAAAATTTCCACCATTGCATCCCGGGCGGCAATGGTGGCGCCCGGAGCTTAAAGCAGGGGGCGATTATGGGGAGCGACGCACAATGGGTTGAGGCTACATTCCTGCCAAACCAAAGAGTTCCTGACGGCTATGAGATCGGCGGCGAGTGGGGCGAGCTACCAGATTGGAAAGTCGGGTTCGGCTGCTGGTATTGGTGGCACCGGGAGTCAGGCGAATACGGCCCTGCGCGGCGCACAAAGTTTGAAGCGCGACGCGATGCCATCGAACATGCTAGGCGGGTTGTATTCCCGCCACGAATAACGTAAATACAGCGCTAGTTGCATATCAATGGAGCATCCCGCGTGAACATTGACAAGATGTCCCTCGCCGAACTTAAAGCCATGGCCGCCAAGGTTGAGGCCGCAATCCCGACGGCTCGCGCCCGTGAAGCACAAGCCGTCCGCGATGAGGTCAATTCGCTGCTCGCCAAAAAGGGCCTCAAGCTCAGCGACGTGATGGGTTCCGCCGGCAGTGCTCGGCGTTCCACGAAAGGCCGATCCGTCCCGGTCAAATTCCGCGACCCCAAAAGCGGCGCCGAATGGTCGGGACGTGGACGCAAGCCAAGGTGGTTCGACCCCAAGCATTCCGAGCGGTTCCAAGTCGGCGGAACAGCCTGAAACCTGTTGAAACCGCGTGAAACTCGATTGGAACGCGGTGAAACCGGGCTAAACTGCACGGGCCACGACGCGGGAGATCGCCTCTAGGTGCACCCGTTCACAAGAAAAAGCCCGCTCGGATCGCTCCGGGCGGGCTGTTTAGTTGGTAGGGTCTCAGGCCGCTTGTGCTCGCCGCCATGCCGTCGTGTGAGGGCAATCAGGAAACTTCGACTGCACCTCTTTGATCCGTGGCTTCCGGCCGTTGGCGGCCTTGAACGCTTTGCAGAACTCCAAGACATTGTCGCGTTCTTCGGGAAGCGGGGCAAGATCGCTGTCGTTGAACTCGGGCTCGACCGGCTTCGGCTTGGCGCGGTGGCCAAGACCTAGATGCAAGAAGGCGATGCACCCAAGCTCCGAGATCAACACGACCAGAAACGGCATGTTGAGCGTCAGCCATTCGTCTGTAACTGCAACTCCCCACGATGCCAGAACCTTAGCCGCGTGGGCATAGCCGTTGACCTTAGGTGCCGGCAGACTGGCCAGCGTGGCGTTGTGGCCC
>LNFM01013482.1_pt1 | contig 10395 bp, 12 predicted proteins | sample 596031 | NCBI WGS metagenome assembly LNFM01 (sample SAMN04254537, study PRJNA301005) | activated carbon metagenome | isolation source: dual media filters at the Ann Arbor, Michigan drinking water treatment plant | place: USA: Ann Arbor | reverse complement strand
GAGCCCGGCGGCGATGCGCCACAGCACGCTCAATGTCGGCTGCTTGCGCCCGGCCTCCAGCATGGTGATGTATGGCCTGTCGAGTTCGATGGTGCCCGCCAGGTCCTCTTGCGTCATGCCCAGCTGCAAACGGCGCGCCTTGAGGACGGCCGAGAAGGCCTGGATCAAGGGGAGGTTTCGGCTGGGGCGCATGCCCAGCAACTGTCTCGGTCATGTACTCAATAGACACGTGTCTATTGACAACATTCGAAGACTCGACTTTCATTCGCTACCCGCGCACAGCGCCCGGCCCTACAGAGGTGTCGCAGTGCTGCGGCAAGAAAGGTGACCCGCGACGTGCGGCGTGGCCGTTTCGCAGTGACGGGCCAGAGGTACACATGAACCTGCTCCAACGCTTCTGCAGCGCGGTCATCAACGCCAGCGACGCTTTTGGCGCGTCGATGCAGGGCGTGGACGTGAAGACGCACCGCGCGAACCTCTACGGCCATCGCGATGGCATCGTGGCTGCGCGCGTCGCTGGCGCGTCGGCCCCAGCTGTTGCTGCTGGCCAGGAGACAGATCGGGATGACGATGACCTGGTCTGGGGTTCGATGCCGCCCATGAACGTGGCGTTGAACAGCGCCGTTCCTTCGGTTCGCGCTCACGCGCATGACCTCGAAGATGAGATGGCGGAGTCGCGCTGGCGCGAAGGCGATGCGGCCGGCCGCTCGGTCGAGTTGTAAGCGGCACTGTCGATCCGATAGCGACTGAGCCACTCCTGGTATCCAAGAACAGAGGCGCACTTGAACCTGCTGCAAAAGATCTGCAACGCGGTCGTCAACGCCAGCGACGCATTCGGCGCGTCCATGCAGGGCTTAGACGTGAAGACGCACCGCGCGAACCTCTACGGCCATCCCGACGGCATCGTGGCGGCGCGTGTTGCTGCTCCGGCTGGGGATGCTCGCCAGGCAGCTGATCTGGATGACGCGAATCCCGGCGCCGCTTCGATGGCGCCGTTCTATGCAGCTCGGACAAGTGATATCCCGCTCTACCAGACCCTCGCAGAGGATCTGGAGAATGAGGCTCGGGAAACACGCTGGCGCGACCTCGATGACGTCAACCGCTCGGTGGACTTATAAGGTCCTGCAGTCGAGCTGGTTTCCCTGAGTACCGCGCCCCCAGGTGGCCTCGGCCGCCTACTGTCAACACGCGGTCAGTGGACGGCTTTCCCACTGTGGGTGGCCGGGAGTCGTTTGCCCGTGCGCCCTGGTTGCAGGCCCGCGGTTCCGTTTCCCGGCAACGGCCGGGGCCACGTCGCTCAGCGCGACTTGCGCAGGCCTTTTCCGTGACTGCGTGACGGCCCAGCTGGAGTCAGCTCGGCATCGACAGGAAGGCCCAGTTCCTTGCTTAGCTGGATATCCCAGGCCTGCAGTGCCTCGAGCGGGATCTCGTCGGCCACATAGGCTGTGACGCCGCCGGGAGTAAGCAGCTTAGTCACGGGCCGGCCGTTGCTGGCGATGAAGCGTTTGACGATGGGCATGCCCGAACTCTCAGTCTCGACTTGGGATGTGCCTATTTTTGACGGGCGACTTGAAATCCGTCCGCCTGCGTCTTCAGTGCCATCATGGCCTGCCCGAACAGCATGGCCTCGACCGGCTGCATGTCGCCGCCTTGGACCTTCTTGATCCGCTCGCGCAGATCGTCCACCAGGTCGGCCAGGTCCACTGTGCCCGCGAACTTGCTCCATGCCGCGATGGCGACCGCGCTCTGAATCATCGGCGACAGCACCAGCTCGTGCGCCTTCAGCGTGCGCTTGTCGGGCGCAGGTACTTTCTTCGAAAGTGCTTTGGTCATGGCAGTGCAGTCACCGTCTTGGCCGTCTTGATCACGCGCGGATGTTCATTGACGTAGTGCTCAGCTATCTCGTCCAAGATCTTGACCGTGGGTGTCAGGTCGTAGACGTTCGATGAGATGACAGTTTTGATGCGCTTCCGCTCCCTCTTGAAGTACCCCTTTCCCTCAAGACTTTTTAAGGCGCGCTGCACTTGACGCTCGGACACGCCGCTGCGATCTGAAAGGGTACGCATCGACGGGAAAGGCATCTCATCCTTCTTCCACCAGCTCGCGACCAAGTGGATGAGGATGAGTGACTCCGTCGCATTCAGCTTGTGGTCGTCCGCCACGAACCGGTTCAGCTCAAGCAAGTAGTTCGGGATTTGCGCGAAGCCGCGCTTGGCGACCCTGGCCCCCCACTTAGTCAACATGTCTGTCATGCAGCACCTCTCCTAGTCAATTTGGCTGTATGACATGGTACATGGCTACGGACATCCTGTCCGTGCGATGTGGCTATCTATTAATACACATCTAAAAATACACATGATGAAGACACATCTATCAACACGCATCACATGGATACGCAGTAAGGGCGTTCAGCCTTACGTGTTGCTTTGCATCAACCATAACCTATGGCCAAGAGAATTTGGGCTGTATAATCGCTTCTGTCGAAGGGATGTTGATGGGCGGTGAACTGCGCACCCTCTGGAAGCATCGTCTGGCGCAGTTGCGTCAGCGTCCTTCGGCCGAAGGGGGACGACCTGAAGGTTCCATTAGCCGACAAACAGTCCTCAGCCGCACGGGGTTCATTTACCCCGTGCGGCTGGCCCGGGTCTTAGCAGCGTCAGGCCACTGCCGAGTGTTTACCGCGCCCAGCTCTCGACCCACTGTTCGATCAGCTCGCCGACCGTGGTGCGCTCCTGCGCCGCCCGGATCTTCAGCTTCAGGTGCAGGTCGCCTCGGATGTTCGCCGTCAGCCGAACGTCGCCTTCAGGCACCAAGCCCGATTTCTGGCCACTGGCGCTGCTTCAGCGCGTGCTGCACCCTTACCCCTTGCTGCGCCGGTTGGAGCGCCCGTAGCGCCTTCCGCGAAGGCTTGAACTGCTGCGGTGGTCAGGGTGGGTTTCTTGAGGGTGGCGATCTTGGCCATGTATGCATCTCGATCCGGGCGTTCTGATCCGGCAGCTCGGCCACCTGTCAGGCCCGCGCCCAGCGCCTAAAGGGTGCCGTCTGGAGGGTTCCATAGGGCGTAGTGCTTGGTGCCGACGGCGAGACTCGAACTGGCACGCCTTGCGGCGGCGGATTTTGAATCCGCTACGCCTAGCACCCACTGCGGGTACAGCCTGATGAGTGTCCCCTGCCGGTTGTACGCGGAACATCACGCCTTCTGCCCCAGCTCAGGGGCGTCGATCCCGTCCAGCCTGATCTTGTGCTGGCGGTTGTCCACGTCCAGCAGCGTGATGTGTCATCGGCCAAGATAGTTGACGCCGGCCAGCTGTCGATGCTCTGCGGTGTCTGGCTTAGGCCCCTCGACCGTAGCGCTGGGGCGCAGACTTGGGTTTGGCCGCTACCGGCGCGTACCATTGCTGGCGATCTAATAAATCCCTGGACGCCCTATGCCCGACTATCTTGAGATTGCTACCCAGTTCCATCCGTGTACTTCGGCTGCTGATCGCGCGAGGCAGGGTTCGAACTTGGGGCCTCGTTACGACATTTTCGGCGTTCCGCCAGAGACGGCTTCACACAACCCCGAGAGGGCGTCCTACAAGCCCAGCGCCCTTAGCCCCCAAGAGGCGGCGATCGTCGTGTTGGTGCCGCTTGTCGTGTCGGGCATTCTTTGGCTTTCCGTGCCAGGTAATCCGAGCAAGCTTAAAGCATGGGCGCGCGAATCATGGGCATCGAGATAGGCGGGCTTCCCGCTTTGGGGCGCAGCCGACCCAGTGCCCGCCCCTTGTAGGCGTTCCTCGACGCGGTGGCCTTGCCGTCAGGGGTGCGCGGCCCGGAGGCCTGTTGCCCCTTGTTCCAGGTGCAGAGCAACTCGGTCTGCCACGCTCGATGGAAGGCACCGCGCGCTGGAAGCCAGGACAGACAACAGGTCTTGGCCCTCAGATGAGGATGCGCTCGACCTCGTCGAGGTTGACCTGGTCGGTGCGCCGGTCGTACAGGCCCGTGGTGCGCGCCGATTCGTGGTTCGCCATCTGCTGTGCGATCTCCAGCCGGCCGCCGTTGCGCAGGTACTCGGTGATGCCGGTCGCGCGGAAGCTGTGGCAGCCGATGCGGGTGCGGATGCTGGCCGCTTCGGCCCTGCGGCCGATCATGCGGAAAACATCGCCCTGCGCCATCGGGTTGCCTGACAGCTTTCCCGACCGGCCAGCCACGGTCCGGAAAAGCCACCCCTTCTCCAACTCCAGCTGCGCGCCCTCGATGTAGGCCTGCAGCCAGGCCTCGAGGTTGTGGTGACACGGCATCTCGTGCTCCTTGCCGCCCTTCTCGTGCAGCCGCACCCAGGCCCGGCGCGCCTGGACGTAGACATCCTCCACGCGCATCTGGATCGCCGCGCCGACACGCGCGAAGGTGTAGACCATCAGACCGATCAAGGCGCGGTCCCGTAGCCCGATGACGGTGCTGGTGTCGATGGCGTCGATGAGCGCCCTGGCCTCCTCGGCCGACAGCACCGGCGTCTTGCCCTTCTTCACCGAGTGCCGGGGCCCGCGCACCGAGCTGGCCGGGTTCGTCGGCATGACCTGGCCGACGACGAGCCAGTCGAAGAGCATCCGCAGCGCGGCCAGGCGCTGCTTCACGGAGGGTGCGGCCAGCTGCAGGCCCTCGATGTAGGCCGCCACGTGCAGGGGCTGCACCAGGCGCACGTCCCTGAGGCCGTGCCGCTCGCACCAGCTGGAGAAGTCGGCCACCCCGCGCGCGTAGGCCTTGCGCGTATTCGGGTTGCGGATGTTGACCGCGAAGAACTCCAGGGTCCGTCGCGCGACGGCGGGCTCGGGCGCGTAGAGCGCCGGCACCTGGTCGGTGCTGACGATCGCCAGGTCAAGGCTCACCGACACCTCACTGGCCGGTGCTGCGCTCGTCGATCCGCCAGGCGCGAAGGACTGCTGCCACACGCGCTTCGCCATCGGGCAGCAGCTTGTACAGGTCGGCCTTGCCCCAACGCAGCGCGTCAATGCAGGCCAGGGCGTCGTCGGCCAGCGCGACATCGAGCGCACGCAGCTCGAACAGATCCAGCGGATACAGCGTCCCGTTGAAGGTGCTGGCCAGGAAGCGCGCCACGCGCGCGGCCTGGCCGGTGTCGTGCCTTTCCGCCAGCTCGATCAACCGTAGGTAGGCCTGTGCCGCCTTGGCTTGAGCCTGCAGGGCCCGGGCCTCCCATCCGCGGAGTTGTTCGAACTCGTCCATGCGCTGCCTCCTTGTGCCTGACCTATTGTCGCTGATAACGTCCTTTATCAAGCGTATTACAGGACCAAATGAGCCGAAGTCTGTCTTGACAGTATCGGTACTATGTACATAGTATGAACGTACTATTAGAACAGTACGGAGTTGAACATGATCGTGACACACAAGATCCCATACAAGGACGGTGAGCTCCGAATCGGCTGGGCCTCTTGGGACGATGGTTCGCTCACAGACAGATCCATCAAGTACGCCTACAAGGACGCGAGCGGCAAGATTTCGCGCGGCGCGCCCGAACTGCCTTTCGACATCCTCATTGACATGATGGAGCTAGCGGCCAGCCAGGGAGAGCTGGGCCTTGGTCGTATGGCTCGCAAGCAGACGCCGGTGAAGACAACCTCGAAGGAGGAACTTGCCGAAGAACGGCAGGCGCTGAAGGCAGCGCTGCTGCTGCTGCAGAAACTGATAGCCGATCTTCCCTGGGCAGACTTCAAAGCCGTGTACGACCAAATCTGTTCACGCTTCGAAGCCGTCAAGGCTGAGTTGGCTCGTCGCTCCGATGGGAACGGGTCATCGTGAGCGGGCACGGCATTGGTACACGGGGCGCAAGCGGGGACTGTGGGCCGCTCAAAAGTTTCGCTCGATAGCACCGTCCCCGTTTGCTCGGAGGAAGTCGTGACGCCACGATGGGCGCGCCGCAGTCGCGTCGGTAAGGCTGCAGATCTAGAGCGGGACGCGGTGGCAGCCTTGGAAACTGAATTTCGCCGAGCCGTCTGTATAGATAGGCGTCAAGACCAGAGAGGTGCCCATGCAACGCCGAGCGTCCCGCCCCGATCCATACAACGGGTTCAAAGATGACCAGGAGCGCCGTCGTGCGCTCAACACGCGAGCCAGAAGCTATGCCGTGGCCGCGGTGGCCGCGGCGCTTGCCGGGAGCCCGATTGAGTGGACGGAGAAATTCCGATGGCTGATCAACCTACTGCACTGACGACGACGACCGCTCGGCTCCTGACGGCCGAGGCCTACCAGCGCCTGGCGGACGTGCCGCCGGAGCTGGGATGGTTGGCCGACGACGAGCCAGTCGAAGAGCATGTGCAGCCCAGACGCTCTCGACGAGGTCGAGCGAATAGTGATCTAGCCACCACCCACCAAAGGAAAGGGCGGCAAGAGCCGCCCGTTGGCCTGGTGCGCCGGACACCTTCGGTCAGAAGAAATCGCCCGGATTGGAATACCCGTACGCGGTAGCGCCGAGTTTCGGATCCACGTAGCCCCAGCATGTACTGGCCATGGCGTTCTTGGGATCCTGCTGGCAGGTCTTGTTTTTCTTGCCAACACCCCGCGGGTTTCCGGATACACCGAGCGTCTTCACTTCGAAGTGCAAATGACGCCCCCAGTAGTCGGCCTTGCCGTAGCCCGAGCCCCCGCTTTTACCGATGCGCGCCCCGCGCTTGATGGTGGCGTTCTTCTTCACAGCACCATCGATGCTGGCAAGGTGGTTGTACGTGGAGTACACGACCGCACAGTTGTGCACGTGCATCACGATCACGTTCGACCCCATGCCATGGTCTCTGGAATTCATCGGCTCCACGCCCACGACGGAACCGTCGGCGACAGCAACCACGTCGCCACTGCCGCCATAGTCAATCCCAGTGTGGGCGCGATCCGACCTGGCACAGCCGGTCCCGTTGTAGCCGCAGCCAGAAACCTTGGGCAGTGCGGTCGGCTTTTGCCAGGTCAGCTTCGTGCATTTCGGCTTCGAGCTGGCTAAGGCGTGCATGTCGCCGGCCGCCGCCGCGTCCGAGAAGCCCGAAGACATCGAGAACTCCACCGGATCAGCGACAACGCCGTCACTGGTCTCCAACTCGACCACCGCGCCGTTAAAGGCGCCGAGCTGCGCAGGCGCCTTCGCGATCAAGAAGACGACGCTGTCTTCGGCCGCGATGATCGTGGCTGCGCCGCTGTCGGCAGACGCCAAGATGGTTGGCAACACGTCTACGCCCGCGATCCGCAAGCCCTTCACCTTCTCCAGGGGCAGGCCGCCGACAGCGATCTGGACGCCACCCCAGTCGGTGTCCGTAGCGACTAGATGAGTGGGGGTAGCCAGACTGGTGGCTTCGAAGTCGTCCCCGTGAGCTTCGTGATCGGGGGCGTCATCCCCGCCGCCGCATGCGACAAGGGTCAAGCCGAGCATGGCCACAAGGGCTGCGCCGGCGACGGCGGTCGCACGGGCGGTAGGGTAAGAACCGGTTCCAAACATCTTGATCTCCAGGAAGTTGCGAGAAGCTGTCTCGTGAACAGCGAGTGCATCGTATGCTTTCTAGTATGTTTTTGGTGTACTTATCAGAGTTATCTAGTAGTCTTTTATGTGTCGTAAAACACACGATCTGAAGGTCTATTGGCATTGATATCCGCTAGATAAACCGATATCGTTCGCTAGTTCATCGAAGGAGATCGCCTTGTCACTTGACGCTCACCAGAGTGCAGACGAGTTGTTGAGCAAGGATTCGGTTGACGCGGGGCCCCGCCTTGTTCATCGAGGGCGTGGCCGCCCCAAACGACAGGTCACGCTAACGGTGACCGCCCGCATGACAGGGGCGAGTTACACCGCCTGGCAGACACTGCTGGCCTACGCCGACAAACACGAAAAATCGAAAAGTGCAGTAGCCAAGATGGCCGTTTTGAGCCTGCTGGCCCTGCATCTACCAGCAACGCCGAACGGACCGTTGGCCGAAGTGATCGTGCTTCGGTCTGCGCTTGTGGACTTAGGACGAGAAGAAGGCGTACCGCTGTGGAAGTGCCTCGGCATCACCCCTCCCTTCGGCGCAGCTCCTGACCACTTACCGCCGCCGATGAGCCTTCTGCAGATCGAGCGAAGTGGAGAGGAGTTGGCCGGCGGTCACGAGACAGTCTCGGTGCGCTTCTCGGACGATTGGGCCCTACGCTGGAGGACCCTTGAACGAGGCTTGCCACGTTTGCTACCTGGGCAAATCCTGGCAGAAGCCATTCGGGTTGCAGCAGTTGTACTTGGCGGCGAAGAGGACGGCAGACGCGTGCTCATCCGACTGCCAGATGGCCACCAAGAAGAGCTTCGGCGTTTCTTGGGGTTTGAGGGTTCCAGCACCGGCCCCACTGCGCAGCCTGCCAAATCGCCCCCCGGTGAGGTGCCGAAACGGCCGTCGCACCGCAGATCGGCTTGACGTTCTTGGGGGTTTTTTAATACACTAAAACTTGTTCAATGGAGGACTGTCTAACCCCTGACTTCTGACTCTTGCCGCAAATCGTCGTAACGCCGTGTGATGTGCTGATGATGGTCGTCCGCTGTCTTTGGTGGCCCACATTGGAGGTCGACGATGGAGTCCGAAACCAGGCAGCCGGTAAGCCTTATAGATATCCGGCATGTGGAAGTGAGCGGTGACGAGAAGGCCGTTGTTTTGACGGCCCAGGGCGAGCAAGCTATCGAAATGGAGCAGCAACTCGACAACGTGGGGACGTGATGCGCGAAGTAGGCGGCTAAGGCCTCCCAGAGCGGGATCAAAGCATCAAGCACGTGACAGGTGACCACCCCTCTATACCAGGGGCACCAGGAGGATTTAAACGAAATCCTCATCACGCGGGGCAGGCCCAGCCAATGGCATAGGTTCATCAGAGATCGGTCTCAAGTAGCTACTTAAATCCGGCGTGACGACGTCGGTCGCAAAGCCCAGCGTGACGACGCTGGGCTTTTTCGTTTGTGCGTCCGGCATGGGCACACAACAGAAACGGCTCAGCCCTCTATTCATTGACCGCGCTGGGGTCCGGCTGCCTTTGATGCTTTGATGCCCACGCCGTACAGATGATGCTGAAACCCCATGAACACCCGGCGCACCTGGTCGGGCTTGCCCAGCTCGACGAAGGCATCGCTCAGCGCCTGGTACCGCAAGCGCAGCAGCGGTGAAAGCTTTTCCGCGTCGAGCTCGTCGACGCCTCGCTTCACGTACTGGGCCAACACGAAGTCGACGAAAGCCTGTTGCTTATCGGTGAGCTCGGCGGCGGTCGCAGCACTGGCCGCGGCAGCCCGGTCGGCACGCGTCACCGGATCGGCCGCAAAGGCCACGTAGGCCAACACGTCGAAGAGGTCGCTGTTCTCGGCCTCGATGACCTTCTGCATCTCGCCCAACGGCTCGCGGCCGAAGCCTTTGTCTGTCAGGCCGGCCAACAGCGCCTTGCGGGTGTCGGGCGCGCTCCAGATGCGCCGCAGCTCGTCCTCGTCCTTGAAGAACTCAGGTAGCGCGCCATACAGCACTTCCAGAAACTGAGCGGCAGACATCGGACGCCCGTCGGCGCTCCAAAACGTCGTGGCCATCATGTGCTGGATCTTGCGGTCCTTGCCGTCGGCGAGCTTGACCTTGATCCTGGCCGGCGGTGGATCGACGACCGGCGGCGGCGTCGGCTCGCCGGCCGGCACGTCGGTCGCGCCGTTCCCGGTGCGCGGTTGGCGTGGTTCGGGCTCTGCTGGCGCAAGCGGCTCGCCATCCCACTCCGGATCGCTGAAGTGGTGGTGCGCCTTCACGAAGTCGTAGATGGTGAAGTGGTCCTTGCCGTCGTAGAGGCGCGTGCCGCGGCCGATGATCTGCTTGAACTCGATCATCGAGGCCACCGGCCGCATCAGCACGATGTTGCGCACATTGCGCGCGTCCACGCCGGTCGAGAGCTTCTGCGACGTGGTCAGTACGGTCGGGATAGTCTTCTCGTTGTCCTGGAAGTCGCGCAGGTACTGGTCGCCCAGCGCGCCATCGTTGGCCGTCACCCGCACGCAGTAGAGCGGGTCGGTGCTTGTCTTGGCCTGGTTGATCAGGTCGCGCACCGCCAGCGCGTGGGCCTGGGTGGCGCAGAAAACGATGGTCTTCTCGCGCTGGTCGATCATCCCCATCAGGAGCTTGACCCGGTAGGCCTCGCGCTCTTTGATCTCGATGATCTTGTTGAAGTCCTTCTCTTCGTACCGCTTGCCGGCCTCGATGTCGCCCTGCACCACCAGGTCGTCGGGCGTGTAGACGTATTCGTCCAGCGTGGTGGCGATCTGCTTGACCTTGAACGGTGTCAGGAAGCCGTCGTTGATGCCTTCCTTGAGCGAGTACACGAACACCGGCTCGCCGAAGTAGGCGTAGGTGTCGGCGTTGATGGTGCGCTTGGGCGTGGCGGTCA
>LNFM01013480.1_pt1 | contig 10396 bp, 12 predicted proteins | sample 596031 | NCBI WGS metagenome assembly LNFM01 (sample SAMN04254537, study PRJNA301005) | activated carbon metagenome | isolation source: dual media filters at the Ann Arbor, Michigan drinking water treatment plant | place: USA: Ann Arbor | reverse complement strand
CGGCGTTCGCGGTGTCGCTGGGGCTGTACGAAGTGGCCGCGCGGTTCGGCGGCATTCCCACGCAAATGACGCCCGAAATCGCGCTCGGCGTACTCGCGCTGACGTGCGGCATGTGCTTGGCGTCCGGGCTGCTCGCGGTGCGCAAAGTCCACGCCGCGGACCCGGCCGACTTGTTTTGAACGTGCCGCGTCAGTCCTCTTCCAGCCACCCGAGAAGACACTCGTGCAGCCACGCAGTGTGGTTCGGCGCGAGTTCGTTGAATGGCGTGTTGCGGAACGGCATGTGGTATACGACCGGGTGTTCGCCGTCCGATGTTGTGCGACTGAAATCGAGGCACACGTAACCGTCTTCGTCGGGTTGAACTACAAGGTAGTGCAGCGGAAGTTGACAATGCTCCCGAGCCATTTTGGTGACGGTCCAAGAGCACTCGCGACCGACGTCGATGTTTCCGTCGCTGATGCCGGAATAGGTGTCGTTCGGAAGACTCAGCGCGCCGAACCGTGCCAAGAACGCGCGGTAGCTCGGCGGAACCGGTCGCCCGAATGCGCTCTCGAGTTCTGCGATTTGTTGGTCCGTTGCTGGCGCAGAGAGCCAAAGTTGTGGATCGCTTTCGCGCAGGCGCTCGATCAATTCCGCGATGTCGTCCATTTCTGCACACCACGGACTTATGTGCTCGTGACGCGCGCGACGGCCGCGAGCGCGGCGGTTTCCACTCGCAGCACGCGCGGGCCGAGGCTCGCGGCGCGCCAGCCGTGCGCCAGAGCCAGTTCCACTTCCTCCGGCGCGAAGCCACCCTCCGGGCCGATGGCGAGCGCGCACCCGCCGCCCGCGGCGAGAGCCGGAAGCGCCGGGCCGGTGTGTAGCACGAACCGCGCCGCGGGCAGGTCGGTGCGCGCCGCCACCGCGTCCCACTTCTGTGGCGGGTCCACGGCCATGAGCACGTTGCGCCCGCACTGCTTGCTCGCTTCGATCACGGCGCGCGTGAATTTCTCCACGGCACTCGCCTTCGGTTGCACCACGGCGCGCGCCGTGAGCAGCGGCACGAACCGCGTCGCGCCGAGTTCGGTCAGCTTCTCGATGAGGAAGTCGCCGCGGTCGCCCTTCGGCAGCGCCGCGCACACGACGAGCGGGAACGGCAGTTCGCGGTTCGCCGCGACCGGTGCCGACACGAGGAGCGAAACGGACTTCTTGCCCGCGCTCAGAACTTCGGCAGGGTAGTCGTTGCCGTCGCCGTTGAAGAGTGTAACGCGCTCACCGGGCGCGAAGCGGCGCACGGCGGCGAGGTGGTGCGCGTCCGGGCCGGTGAGCGCGTACTCGCCCGGCCCGAGCGCGTCGGGCGTGTAGAAGCGGTCGGACACGGGGCGCTCAGGCGCGGCCGGCGGGCGCGCCGTCGGCCACGTCCGCGAACTGGGTGTAGGCGTCGGAGCTCGGTCCCGGGTTCGCGGGCGGCGCGCCCGGCGCGGGCCGCGGCTCCCAGAACGTCGCGTACGATTCGGGTGCGGTGCGGTCGCGGGCGTCGGGTTGCATGTGCGTTCTCACTTCGGCCCGGTGCGAGCTCGAGCCGCGGGGGAGAGATGAACGGACGGGCTTTAGAATACAGCGCGCCGCGGCTCGCGGTCAAGGGGATTCGGCTCACAGGTCGTGAACGGCCCCCCGGCCGCCGACGCGGTGCCAGCCGTCGCCGCGCCACTCGAACACCACTTCGTCGCGCCCGCGCCACGCTACACAATACGCGCCGCTGATGCTCGCCACCGACCAACCGATACGGCGCAGCAGTTCCCAGTTCGGGGTTACGCCGTCGGCGTGCGGGACGAGCGGTGAGAGCGGGTGCATGGCACTCTCCGAAAGCGGGCGCGGCCGGCGAGACTGTGTGCCGGTATCGGCCGCCGCGGGCCGCGAGTTGAGCGCCGCCGCGCGCGTTCGGGCGGGCCGCGCTGTTGAACTGAGCGAACAGTTGGGTCGCGCGGCTTATACCGCCGGTTTCGCCGGGTGCAAGCGCGAATACGGTGCCCGCGACCGGACCCGAATTTCAAGCGAAATGCGCAATTCGGGGCGCGAAACCGAGTTCGGCCCGTTCAAACACCGATACCGCGATTCGGCCCGAAGCCGTCGCGGTCAGAGTGTGAAGTCGGTTCTCGGTTTGCAACGGGGCCGTTCACACGCGTGCGCGCCGCGCCGTTCGACTTCGCGGGCGCGCACGAAAACCCCTCCAGTGAACGCGCGTTCGCGCCACTAATTAGATAGTATACTTTCGTTCAAAAATTGTCAACGGTCGAGCGGCGCGAATCGCGGAGCGCCGCCCGCGGTTCAGCGCCCGAACCGCTGCCACAGTTCGTGGTTGACGATGTTGCCGTCGACCGGGCAAAAGAGCGCCTTCAGAGTGGGTTCGTCGGCGTCCTCGCGCGCGACGGTTACGGAGCCGTCCCACAGCAGCACGAAGAACCCGCCCTTGAATTGGCCGGCGAACTTGGCGCGCAGCGCGCCGGGCGCGAACTCCTTCGGCACTTCCACGTCCGCGGGCTTCGTCCACGGCACCGCTTCGGCGGCTTCCACCACCGCGGCGGTGTTCGAGGTGCCGTCCGTCATTTGAACGAACTTCCACCGCTGCCGGTGCCGCATCCCGCCGGGGCCGACCAGTTGCTGCCAGTAGGTGTGGCCCTCCGGCGCCTCCTTCGCCACGGACTTGAACTGTGTGGGCATCAGCGGGATGAGTTTCTTGTTGTGCTCGCTGTCCCACGGTTCGTCGTGCTTGAACTGCTTGTACAGAGCGGCGTGCTCGATGTGCGGCAAGATGGCGACGCGCCAACTCAACAGCGACTGCGTCGGCTCGGCGGGCGCGAGAGTGCCGTAGGTCGGCAAGTGCCCGTAGTTGTCGTGGTAGTTGTGCAGCGCCAGCCCGATTTGTTTCAGGTTGTTCGCGGTGATTCGGGCTTCGTCCGAGCGAAACGGGTCGAACAACCCGCCGGCACCGCCGCAACCGCCGACGGCGACCGCGAGCGCGACGGGCACGAGCAAAGCGATGTGGCGCACGGCGGGCGTCCTCTGGTGAAGTGGGTAGGGGGATTGTCGCCGCGCGCGGGCCGCGGTTCAAGCGCGGGAGTTGGGACGTGTGCGGCCGGACGTGAAGGGCGCGCGGGCCGCGCTCGGGTCGGTCGAGCGGGTCGAAGCGCGACCGGGTTTCGTTCTCGGCCCGGCCCGCCGCCCCGTTACTCTTCCTCGTCGGCGAACTCTTCGAGCCGCTCGGCGCGGTTCGGCTGGCGCAGTTTCAGCAGCCCGCGGGCCTCGATCTGGCGGATGCGCTCGCGGGTGATGCCGTACTGCCGGGCCACTTCGTCGAGCGTGCGGGGCGTGCCGTCTTTCAGTCCGTACCGCAGTTCGATCACCTCGCGCTCGCGCGGCGCGAGGCTCCGCAGCACCTCGGTGAGGCGCTCGCGCAGCAGGCTGAAGTCCGCGTCGTCGCCGGGGCTGACCGCGTGCGCGTCGCTCAGGAACTCCTCGAGGGCGCGCTCGCCGTCGCCGCCGACGGCGTCGTTCAGGCTCACCGGGGCGCGGCCCACCACGCGCAGGCTGCGCACGTCTTCCACCTTCACGTCGAGCGCGTCCGCGAGTTCCTCGTTGGTCGGCTCGCGGCCGGTGGCGGCGGTCAGTTCGCCGCGCAGCTTTTCGGCCTTCGCCATCAGGCTGATCTGGTGGCACGGCACGCGCACGGTGCGGGCGTTGTCGTGCAGCGCGCGCGTGATGCCCTGCCGCACCCACCACGTCGCGTAGGTGCCGAACTTGAACTCCAGCCGCCACTCGTACTTGTCGACCGCCCGCATGAGGCCGCGGTTGCCCTCTTGAATGAGGTCGCCGAACGGCAGCCCGCGGTTGCGGTAGTTCTTGGCGATGCTCACCACGAGGCGCAGGTTGGCTTCGGCCAGTTCCTTGCGCACGGCTTGGTACGCGGCGCGGCGCTTGCGCAGCACGCGCACCAGTGCCGCGAGTTCGTCGGCGGTCATGCGGGCCTTGCACTCGGCGGCGCGGAGCGCCTTTTCGTGCTTGGCCTTGTCCGCGGGGCCGGTCGCGGCGGCGAACGCGATGCTCAGGTGCCTCAGTTCGTCGGCGAGGTCGTTCAGTTCGTCGGTCCAGCGCTCCAGCAGTTCGGTGCGGGGCGACAGTTCCGCGGCGAGCTTGCGGCACTTCGCGAGCCGGGTGAAGCGGTCCCGCTGCCACGTGCGGTGCCCGCCGCGGAACTCGTCGCGCGCGCCCTGCGCGAACACGTCGGCGTCTTGGTCGAGCAGCGAGCGGAGCGTGGGCAGGTCCGGGCCGAGCCGCGCCAGAATTTGTGCGCGCGACAGCCGCAGGGCGGCCGACGAGTACGCGTCGATGTGCGGATCGACCGGCGCGCCGCCGGCGGCGATCTGCTCGAACTTCTCCAAAACGCGCGCGAGCACGCGGGGGCACAGCAGCGCGGCTTGCCGGAACCGGTCGCGGCGGTGTTCGAGTTTCCGCGCCAGCGCGATTTCCTTGTCCCGCGACAGCAGCGGGATGGCCCCCATCTGCCGCAGGTACAGGCCCAGCGCGTCGTCCGCGCCGCCGGAGTGCTCGGCGTGCTCGGCCGGTTCGAGGAGCGTGTCGTCCTCGTCGTCCTCGTCCTCGTCCAGATCGGCCGATTCGGTGTCGAGGTCTTCGCGCTCGTCGCGCTCGTCTTCCGGGCGGCGATTCGTGTTGTCGGGCATTCGGTTCATATCCGTGCGCTCCCGGCCGGCACCAGCCCGACCGTAAGGCGTTGTGTGGCTTCGTGTTCTGCGGCCCGTTCGCGGGCGCACGGGTCGTGTGTGCGTAGGGATTGCAGGGCCGCGCGGTTCCGGGCGCGCGGTGCGTGCGACGACAGTTCGGGGCGCGTATTGCGGCCCGGCACTTTAATTGGATGCGTCCCGCGGCCCTCGGGTTCACGGGGCGCGGGTTCGCTCACCCAATTATACCCGCGCAATTCGCGTGCCGGGTGTCGCGGCGCGGTAAAGTTTGCCGCGCCAATCGCGCCGCGGCTAGCACAGTTAGAGGAACTACGCTCGCCGGAGCGCCAAATTTGCGCCCGCGCGCTGTGCGAAGTGAAGATTTAGCGCGACGGGAGAGGCTTCAGCTCGTGCCCGTCTTTGCGCAGGGCCGCGGCGCGGGCCATTACCGACCAGCGCGGCACCGCGCCGCCGGCCAACTCCCGCAACCGGGCCGCGACCGCGTCCAGCGAATCCGAGGTGTTCCACACGTCCACGAACCGTTCCGCGGGCACGTCCCACACCCGCTCGCCGATCGTTCGAACCATACCGCCCCCGGCCGCGACTGGTGCCGAACTTTAATGTGTTCGGTGCGGCCCCGCGGGGCAAGCGCGCGGGCCGCGTGTGCGCGCGGTTCCTGCGCATCAGGGTTGCCCGACCGCGCGAACCGCTACCGTGGGCGGAATCGCTACAGTGTGACACCATGCCGCCGTTTCAAGTGCTCATCGTGCCCGCTGCGCTGCTCGCCGAACTGATCGCGCACGCGCGAACGTGCGCGCCTGTGGAGTGCTGCGGGCTGCTCGCGGGGCGCGTCGCCGGCGGCACCGCGCGCGCCGAAACGCGGTACGAGGTGGGCAACGACGCGGCGAGCGCGACCGCCTACGCCACGAACCCGCGCGACATGCTGCGCGCCTTCCGCGACATGCGCGAGCGCGGGTTGGAACTGCTAGCGATCTACCACTCGCACCCCGCGTCGCCGCCGAAGCCGAGCGCGCGCGACCGCGCCGAAAACACTTACGGCGAAACGGTGGCGCACGTCATCGTGAGCCTCGCGGGGCCGGAACCGGAAGTGCGGGCGTGGTGGCTCGCGCCCGACGGCGCGCGCGAAGCGGACCTCGTTAGCCGCGAATAGTCCCCAGATGCCGCACAGTCTCGAACCGGGCGCGCAGCAATTCGATGGCCGCTTCTGGGAGCGCACCGGAGCAGTACACTTCGCGCAATTCGGGCAGGTGCGGCGACTGCGCCAGCGCTTTCGCTTCGGAAAGCGTCAGGTGCGGGTTGTCGAGCCGGCCGGCGCGGCTGCGCAAGCCGAGTGTGCGCAATCGCCGCAGGTTGGGGCACTCCGCGAGCAACGTCAGTTGCCCCAAGGGAACTTGGCAGAACGGCAGGTACAGTTCCGTGAGTCGGTTCAGTTCCGTGAGCACGAGCGCCTTCACCAGTTCGCGCTCGGTCGCGTTGTCGAGCGTGAGTACCTGAACCGGTGTGGCCGCGAACAGCGCCTTGCGGTGCTTGGGCAGTAGCTTCGCGCTCAGTCGCGCGCCCGGCACGAACCCGCGACGGAACTCGTCCATCCACTGCACGCCGCGCAGCACGGGCAACTCCGCGAACCACGCCTTCCCGTGCGCTTTCAGGAGCGCTTCGGCGCGGAAGTGGTCCACGTTGTACTGCCGCGGGTACGGCGCGAGCGCCACCTGAAGGCGCACGAACTCCGCGCGCTCGTGGTCGCCGTGCTCGTCGAGCCAATCGGCGTACACGAGGCGCGCGGTGTCCTCTTCCGGGCGCTCGCAGATCGCGCTCAAAAACGGCTCGTAGCCCGGTGGCGGCATCGCGGTTCACCTCCCGCTGCTCGAGTGATCGTGCGGTTCGTGTTATCGTGGTGCGACGCTCCGCGTCGCATTCGTGCGCGCCCGGAGCGATTCGTGTCGGGCGAGTTTCCACGACGCGGAGCGTCGTGCCACGATAAGACGAATCGCGCCGCGCCTCAGACGAACCGGAGCTGCCCAGCTTAACAAAGAGAGCGCTTTCGCGCTTCCCTTTTTCGCGGGCCGCCGGTATGCAGCGCGACATGAAATCGCGCTCCGGGTTCCGCCGCGCGCTGTGGGTCAGTGCCGTGTCGCACGCGGTCGCGGCCGGCGCGCTCGTCGCGCTGTTCCACTCCGATCGCGCACCGGCCCCCGCCGCGCCCGGCATCCGCACCACCGCCGAACCAGAAGTGCGGATGGCGCTCGCCGATACCGATACCGGTATCGAAGTCCAAGCGCCCGCGCCGTCCCAAACACAAGCCGCGCCGAGCCCCGAACCCGCGGCGCACCTGCCGCGCGGCCCGGTCGCACCGAACGTGCCGCACGCGTTGCCGCCGGAACTGCTCGCGCTGATGCGCAGGCCCGCGAGCGCCGAACCGGTCGGCGGGGCCGTCACCGAAGTGCCCGCAACGCCCGGCTCCGCGAACCCGCCCGCCGACGCGAACGTGAAGCCGGCCGCGGCCGCTACCGGCACCGCCGGCGCGAAGGGCGCGCCGCCGATTCACGGCGCGCTGAACGCGAATCAGACCGTGGTGTATGTGCTGGATTCGTCCGGGAGTATGGGCGCGAACGGGATGTTCGACGCGGCCCGCGCGCAGCTCGTTGCCACGCTGAACGCGCAACCCGCCGGCGCGCGGTTTCAGGTGATCGCGTACGCGGCGCAACCGACACCGCTGCTCGCCTCCGCCGGCACCGCGCTGCCGATGAGCGAAGCGAACGTGCGGAGCGCCGCGCAGAAACTCGCCGCGCTCGAACCGCGCGGCAAGAGCGACCACCGCGCCGCGGTCCGCGCCGCCGCGGCGTACCGGCCGGACGTGATTCTGGTGCTGACCGATTCGCACGACCTGACCGCGGTCGCCCTCAAGCCGCTGCTCGCGGGCGCGCCGAGCGCCGCGGTGTTCGTGGGCGTGGTGACACCGGACGGCGTGCAACCGCCCCGCGCCGTGAAGTGATTGGTAGGTCGCGGTCGAGCGGCGCTTCACCGCGAGGCCCGACGGCGAGAAGCGATTCGTGAAATCGCTTACGTCTTTGGAGCGTACAAAGCGCGCAAGCGTTTCTCGCATTGCTGGCTCGCTGTCGGGCTTCGCGGCGAAGCGCCGCTCAACCGCGACCTACAAGAATTAGGCGTTCTGGTCTTCGTACTCCTCGTCTTCTTCGCGCGCGCCGTCGTTCTCCGGGGCGCTGTTGGCGAACTCGACGCTCGACGGGTTGTGCGCGTCGATGGAGCGCAGCAACTTCGCCGCCTCTTCCAGTTCGTTCCCCATGCAGCACACGCTGATGACCAGCTCCGCGAGCGCCGCGAACGGCAGGTCGCTACTCAGTTCGACCCACTTCGCCAGTTCCGGCCCGGTCAGTTCCGGCACCTTGCGGGCGATGTAGGCTTCGCGCATGCGCGCGTCCGGGGCGTCGATGCGCAGGATGCGGTCGAACCGCCGCGGGCGCGAGATGATGCGCCGGTCCAGCTTTTCGGGGTAGTTCGTGGTGGCGATGTTCACCGCTTTGTCCACTTGGTGGTTGCCGTCGAGCCACTGCAGCAGATCGGAGTCGCCGTAGTGCTGAATGATGGCGTCGATGTCCTCGAACACGCACACCATCGGGCGCTGCGGTTCCACGTCGCGGAACTTGCGCATGCACTCGATGAACGCCCGCGGGTACTGGCAGTAGAACGCGACGTGCCCGTCGGCGACCACGTCCGCGATGATCTGGTTCACCAGCGACGACTTGCCGCACCCCTGCTTGCCGTACAGCAGGTACCCGCGGCGGTGCAGGAACCCGTACCGGGCGAACCGGTCGCCGACGTTCCAGAACTGCTTGATCTCGTTTTGGACCGTAGCCGGCAGGCTGTCGGTGAAGTGGATCAGTTCGTCGGCCTGAATGTCGCGCAGTTGGAACACGGGCCGGCCGCAGCTATCGAGGCTGACGGAGTACGCGCCGGCGGGCAGCCCATCGGTGGTCCGGCCGCACGCTTGGAACGTGTTCGGCCCGGTAATCATCCACTGGTAGCCGAACTCGTTGCGAACCGGGAGACGGGTCACCATGCTGTCCTCGCGGGTGTGGGGAACTCAAGAGACGGGCGAACCGCGCCGCGGGTTCGCGCCGAAGAGTTCTACCAGCGAGTGGACGCGCTTGCAGTGTTGGTAGCGGCGCGCGAAGCGGGTGCCCGCGCCGCGAGGCGGTTTACTCCGGTTTGATCGCAAACGTACGCGCCACTGGTTGCGCCAGCTTGTACACCTCGGCCTGCGCCGCGTCGATCTTCTCCATCCGCTTCTTCAACTCCGCCGGTTTGCGCTCGGCGGCCACGTCCGACAGCCACTCCGGGGCGTTGAACATCACCACGCCGAAGAACCGTTGGCTCACCAGCGCGTTCTTCGCGTTGATCGCTTGCAGCACCTTGTTGCCCTGCTCCCACACCGGGCCGGTCGTCACGGTGCCGAGGTTCACGCCCGCGGCCAACTCCTTCGCAGAGAACTTGCCCACGTCCTTGCCGTCGATGCTCACCGTGTAGTTGCCGTCCTTCAGGCCCTTCATCGTGAGGCCGTACCAGTTCAGGTCTTTCAGCTCGTTCGTGTACGGCAACATCGAGAGCCAGTCTTTCTGAATCGGCATCGGTAGCGCGTCGTCGGTGCGTGTGAAGACAACTGTCTGGTTCGCTTCGACCAAAACCTTGTCCACCTTGCAACCTTTGGTGTCGGCCTTCGCGTTCGACACATCAACGGTCACGTCGCTCACGAGCGCCGGGGCGTGCAACCCGGTGAGGATCGCGTGCGCCATCAGCATGCCGCCGGGCGGCGAGGTGTGGAACCCGTCGTAGTACGGCACCGCCTTCTTCGCCATCGGGTCGTCTTGCTCCATGCGGTCGGTCGCGGCGCGCGTGATCGCGTACTGATCCACGAAGCTCACTTTGTGCTTCGCGGCGAGTTCCTTGAGCGGTGCGTAGAACTGCTTTTGCGTTTCGACGTACTCTTTGCCGTTGCTCTTGTTGCGGCGGTCCACCGCGTTCGGCGAGAGCAGCGCGACGCGCACCCCGGCCTTGTTCGCCATTTCCAGCATCGCGTTCGTCTTCTCGACGAACACCTTGTTCCCGGCCGGGTTGAACTTGCCGTACCCGCCGTCGTTCATGCCGAAATTGATCGTGATCGCGGTGGGCTTCTCCGCGAGGACGTGGTTCTGGAACCGGTTCGCGCCGCCGTTCGCGGTGTCGCCGCCGATGCCCGCGTTCAGGAACGTGAAGTTGCCCTTCGGCATCCGCGTCGTCAAGTACAGCTCGATGTAGCTCGAATACTGGTACTGCGCGGTGATGCTGTCGCCGAGGAACAGCACGCGGTCGTTGGGCTTGAAGAAGAACTCCGGGGCTGGATCGGCGGCGCGCGTGCCTGCGGCCGGCGCGAGCGCCAGCACCAGCGCGAGTGCGGCGCACGCGAACGAGCGAATCATGTGATGGAACCTCGTGGAGAGAGTGACACGAGGCGGATTGTAGCCGCGGCGCGCGCGAAACGCACGCGGTCACTTCTCCGGGAACGCGTCATCCTTACCAATCGCCTTGCCCTCCCACACCGGGACGCCGTTGTTGAAGGTGAGCAGCCGGCTCTGGCTCCCCGGGAGCGGCGCGGCGCTCTTCGC
>LNFM01013479.1_pt1 | contig 10396 bp, 9 predicted proteins | sample 596031 | NCBI WGS metagenome assembly LNFM01 (sample SAMN04254537, study PRJNA301005) | activated carbon metagenome | isolation source: dual media filters at the Ann Arbor, Michigan drinking water treatment plant | place: USA: Ann Arbor | reverse complement strand
AATGCAGCATCGACAGCAAAGAGAACTTCACAAGCGAAGAAGAATTGGTCAAGTTGCAAGGGTTGCTCTCGGCCAAAGGCATCGAGTCTCATATCGATAAGGATGAAGAGCACTCGACGTTTTTCCTGCACTTCCTCGATTCGACCAAGGCACAACGCAATATCGGAATCGAATTGGCAGCATCGGCAGAGTTCCGCCGTATGAGAGCCATCGTCAAGCAAATTGCCGCGCAAAACGTGGCTCCATTCTTCCTGGTGAGGGAAAGCGGAAGTCGCGAACAAGTGGACGACTGGCGCACCTTGCTTACCCGGGCTAAAGAAGAAGGCATGCGTGATGTGAACGTAAGCCGCTACAAAGGTCTGGGCGAGATGAACGCAGAACAGTTGTGGGAAACCACCATGAACATGGAAGGCCGCACGCTGCTACGCGTTGATCTCAAGGATCTGGTGGAAACCGACGAAATCTTCTCGACGCTCATGGGCGACGACGTAGAGAATCGCCGCAAGTTCATCGAAGACAACGCACTCGACGTTCGTAATCTGGACGTATAAACAGAAAGCAAACTAGAAACCCCCTCGCAATCCTGAATTGGATGCGAGGGGGTTTTTTTGGCAATTCCTGCAAATTCATGACAACGTTGCAGGAATTAGGTGGTGGCTCAACGTTCGTACTAAGCTCTGCCCCGGCGCCTTGCAGCAAAGCCCATAGCAACCAGGCCAGCTCCAAGAAGAGCAGAGGTTGCAGGTTCAGGTACTGCCTCGGTGGATTCGTTGAATGTGGCAGTGACGGTTAGGAAGTTTCCGTGGTCGGAGGCAGCTTCGCCATCAGCGCCAGGGTATTTGGAGAGTGTTAGTGGGTCTAGGGTTGAACTCATGCCAAAGCGAATGGCGGCCTGGCCCACTTCCGCGTTCTGAAACACGATAGTGCCGGCCGGTGAAGGTTCCCACGACAAAACCAGAGAAAAGTTGCGAGTACCAGAGAAAGTTCCAAGATTGGCAGCTCTTGAGGTGTTGACCAGTTGGTTGACGCTCGTCGTCGTGCTGTTTGCAGCAATGGAATCACCAAAGGTTGCCAACGGCCCGATTGAAACTGGGCCGGAACCGGAATCAAAAGAAACTCCAAAGTTGGTACCGGCAGCAGTAATCGCAAGTGAGAAATCCGATCCTGACTCGTGGATGGCCGAGAGATAACCCCGAGTCAGCGAGGATGCATCCAGACTGTATCCGAGGTTGAATGGGTCATCAACGGTAAAACTCAGCGAGAGACTGGGATAAATGAAAAGAAGGTGTGCAAAGCCTGCTGCCGCAACTCTATAACCGCCGACCCACTGTGTTGTGGAGGTAACAGAAACGGTATTTCCGTTGGTGATCACTGGGCCGACAGAACCCGAAGATCTGAACTGGCTGTGGACACCTGAAACTCCATCCTCCAACGTATCTGGCCGGCTCGTGTTCTGGTATACGACATTGGAGATTGTAGAGGCAAAACCGGCAGGAGAAAAGAGAATGGCAGCAGTGGCAAGAGCCGGAAGCGCAAAAGATTTTATTGATAGATAGTGCATATGTTGATCCTTTTGGGAGGTGTTCTGATCTTGATACGGAGTCTGAAGGGGAAAGCCCAAGCCAGCAGCTCAACTAAACGATCCTGTTTGGTACTATTTGTTGAACCGTGGAGAATGAAGTCACAGGGGAAATTACAGGCCTACTGATTCGATGGAATGAGGGGGACAGGGAAGCATATGACAAGCTTGTGCCTCTGGTCTACCAGGAATTGAAGCAGATCGCACGCAGGGTGGAGTCCCAGCACGGAGTTTCAACCCTACAGCCGACCGCAGTGGTGCATGAGCTCTATCTGAAGCTGGTAGAATCTGCCAGCCGGAACTATGAGAGCCGGTTGCACTTTTTCTCTCTTGCGGCGCGTGCGATGCGACAAATTCTCATCGACCGGGAAAGAATGCAAGGGGCGGCAAAGCGTGGCGGGATGATTGCCTTTGAGCCCATTGAAGAGCAGCGGCTGGGTGTTGCAGCGCAAACGGAAAGTGTGATTGACCTGCACCACGCGCTAGAAGAGTTGGATCGCTTTGATGCACGGAAGGCACGAATGGTAGAACTACGCTACTTTGGCGGCCTGAAGATGGAAGAAATTGGGGAGATCGAACAGACTTCGGCAGAAACAGTCCGCAAGGAGTTAAGGCTGGCAGAGGCCTGGCTGCTCAGCTACTTGCGACGGGATAGCAATTCGGCCCAATAGCGGCGAATCTGGATTGTGCGCCAGCCAGGATCGGCGTTTTTTTCTTCCTGCTTGATGAGCGGCAGAAGAATCGAATGGGCCTCATCGAGACGGCCCAGCCCAAGAAGTGATCCGGCGCGAATCAAGTTGACGTGATCAAAAAGGCGGTGTTTGGGTGGAAGCACACCTTTAAGCCCCTCAAGTGCCTCGCGCGAAAGCTGCTCAGCGGCGGCAGCCTGACCCGCCTCGGTTAAGCAATAAGCAAGCATAGACTTGGCATAGTTGGTTTGCATGGGTGGAGGCGAATCCAGTTTGCCAAGTGCAGTGAGCGCATCTTCAAGAATGGGACGGGCCTTTAGGGGCAAACCCAGGTCTTCGGAGATGATGGAGGCGTGTTTGATCTGGCTGTTGATGTGAGGCAGGCGGCCAGCGCCAACCGTAGCCGCCTGCATGTTGACCACAGATTCCATGATATCGGCTGCTGCCTGAGGCTCTTTCAGAAATGATTTCGCCATTGCGAGATTCGAAAGAGAACTGGCAAGCTCTGAGCTTTTGGGGCCGAGGGCCTGACGGTAATAGCGATGAGCCTCCTCAAAGATGGGGACGGCCTCTACATCCCTCTTCTGGCTGGAGACGATATTCGCCAGATTGTTCAGTGAGCGTGCGAGGTCAAGATGGCCTTTGGGATAGAGCTTGCGCTTGAAAGAAATAGCTTCACGAAGCGTCTTTTCAGCCTGGGGGAATTTGTCCTGGCGATAGTAAAGCGAGGAGAGGCCCGAGAGAACCTGGGCAGAGGTGGAATTGAGACTTACGCCTGAGCTACGCGCAAAAGGTATGGCTCGCTCCAATGCAAGTTCGGCATCGGCAAGTCGATTGTGATCTTGTAAGGCGCGGCCATAGGCAACGAGAATTTCAGCACGCTCATTGGGAGCAAGAGTAGAGCGGGCAGCGATGGTGTCTGCCGCGGCGCAAGCCTGAATGGCAAGATGAAAACGAGAGGCCTGATGCAAGTGAACGCATTGATGCTGGAGGGTGCGTGCAAGTGTATCGGGGGAAGAAGGCGAAAGGCTACGAGCGATGTCGACGCCACGTTGGGCAAGCACGGTGGCGCGGTCGTGGTGGTCGCGAGCACTTTCAGATTCGGCAAGGTAGCCGAGTGTCAGCGCAGCACGGGCACTATTCATTTGACCGGAATCTTCGTAAGCCTTGAGAAGTTCGTAATGGACGCCAGAAGCTTTTTCGTAAAGTCCAAGGCTGAAGTATGCAACAGCGATGGTGTCCATAAGCGTGTGACGCGAAACCGGGTCGTTGATGGCGCGCGCCCTGTTGAGACCATCATCCAGAAGGTCATTGATCGTTAGCACCGCCCCCTGGGAGTGCTCAGGATCGGCTGCGGCAAACAGGCCCGCAAGGAAACGCGAACTCAGTTCTGCCCGGTCGCGTTCTGCGGCTACGCGCCGGGATTGGTAGAGCGCTCCAATCAAAGAAATTGCGAGAAGCAAAACAAAGCTCAACCCTGCTGCCACTGACCAGCGGTTGCGAGAAAGAAATTTCTTCGCCAGATATGTGAAGTTGCCCTGTCGGGCTAGAACCGGGCGGCCGGTGAGGAAGTTTTCTATGTCGGCTGATATCTGATCTACTGTGGCGTATCGGTTTTGCGGCTCTTCACGCATGGCCCGCTGGACAATGGCTGAAAGATCGGGTCCCGCAGGAACGGGAAGAATTTTTTCCAAAACCGCACCAAGGGAGTAAATGTCGGTCGAAATCGAAGAGACTGACCCCAATCTCTGCTCGGGGCTGGAGTAGTCTGGCGTAAATATTCGAACCCCGGTTTGCGTCTTGCCTGAATCAGCGCCCGCTTCGAGAATTTTAGCAATCCCGAAATCGAGGAGCTTTGCATTGCCTTGAGTATCGACGAGGATATTAGCCGGCTTGAGATCGCGATGAACGATGAGATGGGAATGAGCGTATTGGACTGCTCCGCAGATCGATTGGAAGAGACGCAGAACTTGAGGTAGGGCCTGATCCTTGACCCACTCAAGGAGAGGTTGACCTTCAATAAAGTCCATGACGAGATAGGGGCGGCCGGAGGGCGTTACCCCACCGTCGATGAGACGAGCAATGTTGGGATGCTGAAGCAACGATAGGATGCGGCCTTCCTGATGGAAGAGGCGGAGGATTTCCCGGGAATCCATGCCCCGCTTGATGAACTTGATGGCAACCGATTGATCAAAGCCTCCATCTACGCGGCGCGCCAGCCAAACCGAACCGATACCACCGCGGCCAATTTCCCGCACCAGCTCAAAGGGACCAATTTTCTCCGGTAGATCATCATCTTCGCCGATGTCCTGATAGGCATCAGCCATGATTGCATCGAGATGAGCAGATGCCACAGGGGCATTAGTGAGCAAAGAAAAAATCTCCTCGCGAAGGGCGGGGTCATCAGGACAAAGCGAAAGTAGGCGAGGTTGCCACGATTGAGCTGGTTCGGCCGAGAGAACATCGAAAATTTCAGAAATTCGCTGCCAGCGGTCTAGATTCATGAAGGGTTTATCTTCTCGCTATTCCTGTGGCAATGCAAGATCGTTACAGATCCTGGAACTCGACAACAATCTTGCCAAAGTGACCTGCGCCTTCCATGTGCCGCAGGGCTTCTTGAATCTTCACTGCCGGGTAAACAGAATCAATCACTGGTTTCACCCGATTCTGAGTCAGAGCCCGGTTGAGATTTTGGAACATCGCGCGCGATCCGACATAAATCCCCTGTACATGTAGATGCTTATGCAGAATGGGAGCAATGTTCAAGCTGCCCGCTACCCCAGTCAAGACGCCAATTACACTCACCTGCCCGCCCGCGCGAACCGCAACAATCGATTGCTCTAGCGACCCAATCCCCCCCACTTCAACCACATGATCCACGCCACCGGCCTTTGCGATCACCTTGCCCCACTCGGGCTCATCCTTGTAGTTGAGAACCCAGTCCGCGCCCATTGCCTTGAGCCGCTCCATCTTCGCTGGGTGGCTTGAGGTAGCGATCACCCGCGCCCCGGCAGCTTTGGCCAACTGGAGCGCAAACACACTCACACCACCCGATCCCTGCACCAATACCGTATCTCCTGGCTTCACATTTCCACTCTGAAAGAGTGCATTCCAGGCTGTAACCGCCGCACAAGGCAATGTCGCTGCCTCGGCAAAACTCAAATAATCCGGGATCGCTACCACGCTCTGAGAATCGAGCACAACCAGCTCAGCAAGCATGCCATCAATCGCACCACCCAACGCCGACTTGCCGTAAAGATCACGGTAGGACCCATCAAGCCAGCTCTGCATAAAAATTCCAGCGACACGATCTCCAACCGACCAATTACTGACCCCGGCACCAAGTGCCACAATCTCACCAGCCCCATCGCTCAAAGGCACACGAGGCAGCGACATCTTCGGGTTGTAATCGCCTTTAACTACCAGATAGTCGCGGTAGTTGAGTGAGGTCGCTCGCACTCGAACCAGCACTTGCCCTGGCCCCGGCAGCGGATCCTGCACCTCGCGCCACACCACTCGCTCAATGCCGAATCCGCCTTCAATCACTGCTTGTCGCATACTGGTAAGATTCTCACGCCATGCAAAAGTTGACTCTATTTTTCTTCTTTCTGAGTTCCTGCTTTGCGCAGTACTGCTCAACCGCAACGCCCGAATGCACTGAAAAACTCATGCTTGGGGAAGCGAAAAAATTTTCCCTGCTCTATCGAAATTACCCGCTAGATAAACGAAACGAAAAAATTGTGCGTGCCATGATCATCATTCATGGTGCGGGCCGTAACGCTCATGATTACTACTCTACCGGCATGGCCGCAGCCTTCCTTGCCGGTGCGCTGGAGAACACGATCGTCATCTCGCCTCGATATGCCGGCAACAATGGAGCAGGTTGCAAGGACACACTGGCCAAAGACGAAATTGCCTGGGATTGTGGCGACTGGAAGAACGGTTTTGAAGCTCTCAACCAAAAGGGAATCTATTCCTACGACCTGCTCGACAAGTTGCTTAAGCAGCTATCGGACGAAAAAATTTTCCCAAACCTGAAAGGGATCGTCGTTAGCGGCCACTCTGCCGGTGGCCAGATTACACAGCGCTACGCTGCGGCAAACAAGGTTCACGAAACATTGCGCGTTCCGGTGCGATACGTCGTTTCAAATCCCTCAAGTTATGTGTATATGGACGCCATGCGCCTGCCCCGCGACTTTCATTGCGACACCAAAGGTAAATGTGAAGAGGAATTTCGCGCCTATGGTGACCGCCGTAACTGCACCACTTATAACTCATGGATGCACGGCCTCGACAATCTAAAAGGCTACGCAGCCTCACTTAATGCAGAGCAAATTCGTCAGCAGCTACTCTCTAGGCCTGTAACGTACTTGATGGGCGAACTCGACACACTGCCGATTGCCGGTTTTGATTCGAGTTGCATATCCATGGCCCAAGGCCCAACCCGCTACGACCGCGCCAAGGGCTTTTTTGCCCACGTCACCAAGCTGAAAGCCAAAGACCATAACTTTGTCACGGTTCCGCTTTGTGGACACAATAACCGCTGTATCTGGACGGCAGATCAGGCGCTACCTGTCGTCTTCCCAAAGTTCTAATTAGAAACCACAATAAAAAATGCACCGGCTGATCTCAGCCGGTGCATTTTCAATTAAAACTTAGTGGCGTCCCCACGGGGATTCGAACCCCGGTTATCGCCGTGAAAGGGCGGTGTCCTAGGCCTCTAGACGATGGGGACGCAAGAGAGAGAGGCAACCAATCGCTTGGTCACATTTACCTAGTATAGCAGATCAAAAGATGAATTAGAGAGTCTTGAGGTAAGCGATCAGGTCGTCGCGCTCTTCTTTGCTGAGCAGCTCTTCGTAAGCGGGCATTCCGTTGCCGCCATTGTTGATGAGCGCACGCACATTGGCCTCGCTCGGTTCTTTGCCGTTTTGCATCTTGGCCCTCTTGAAGAGACCCTTCAAGCCCGGACCCATTTTCTTCTCTTCACTGTCGGGTGTATGGCAAACGGAGCATTGTTCAAATACTTCCTTGCCCTTCTCTACATTCCCGTTCTGAGCTGCCGAAGAAGGCAGAGAAATCAGGCCCAACGCCATAAGCGACGTCGCGCCAATCGAAAGAACAACACTCTTCTTCATTGAATCTAATTTTACAATGGCCATATGCCCCCCGTCATCTTGCTTTTCGCCAAAGCTCCTCTACCGGGCAGGGTAAAGACCAGACTTCAGCCAGTTTTAAGCCCAGAACAGTGTTCTGAACTTCACTCTTCGTTTGTAGGAGACGTTCTTGAGAGCCTCAAGGGTTTCACCTCTCTTGCAGATGTCGAGCTTCATCTCGATCAAGAAACCGAAGCCTGGCCTGAATTCTCATTTCCGAGAAAGCTACAAGCGGGTACCGACCTTGGAGAAAAAATGTGGAATGCGGCACACAACGCATTTGCTCAAGGCCACACGCAGGTGCTGATTTTGGGTAGCGACGCACCCACCTTACCTCCCGGACATCTGAACACAATTCTCAAATCAGAGGCGGATATCAGCTTTGGCCCCAGCATCGACGGAGGCTACTATGCGATTCAGTTTCGAAAGCTGCCCGTCAGCCTCTTTGACGGGGTGGAATGGTCTACTGATCAAACTCTTAACCAAAGCGTGGCGGCTGCAGAAAGGCTCGGCCTCAGTGTGGATCTGGGTCTCCCCTGGTACGACATCGATTCCCCCGCCGACCTTGTGCGGCTGGTTACGGAAGAGCCGCCGCGCCGCACCAAAGCCTGGCTCAAAGCCAACCACTTTTTAGTCGATCCGCCCTTGGATAACATCTAAGGAAGCATGGCACTCAAAGAAGGATCCAAAGCCCCAGATTTCACTCTGGCCACCGATAGCGACGAAAAACTGAAGCTCTCCAGTCTGAAGGGTAAGAATGTCGTGTTGTACTTTTACCCGAAATCAGACACGCCCGGCTGCACCACTGAGGCCTGCGAGTTTCGCGATCAGAACGCCGCTTACGCCAAGGCCGATACTGTGGTGCTGGGAGTTTCTCCAGACCCGGTCAAAGCTCAGGCAAAGTTCCGCACCAAGTTTGATCTTCCCTTCACCTTGCTGGCTGACGAAGAACACGCAGTCGCAGAGAAGTACGGCGTCTGGGTGGAAAAGAGCATGTACGGCAAGAAGTACATGGGCGTCGAGCGCAGCACCTTCATCATCAACAAAGAAGGCAAAATCGCAAAAATTTTCCCGAAGGTAAAGCCCGCTGGGCACGCTGCAGAAGTGCTGGCTGCTCTGGCTTCGATTTAGCTGTTAATCTCTCTGCATGCAGAGACTGCTGGCTCTAATCTTCACGATGCAAGTTGTCTGGGGCGCACCCAGAGCGCAGGTCATTCGTGTTGATAGCAATGTGGAGCTCGAGGTGCTCGATTGGGGTGGCCAGGGCCGGCCCATCATCTTGCTTGCCGGATACCTCACAGCACACGCCTATGATCCGCTTGCTGAGAAGCTTTCGGCCCTGGGTCACGTATACGGAATCACCCGGCGAGGCCCTGGGGCGGCTCGGGATGTGATTGAAGTACTCGATGCGCTACATTTGACGCAACGGCCTGTGCTTGCAGGACATTCCTTTGGCGGGCAGGATATTGGCGTTATCGCTGCCGCTTACCCTGATCGTATCGCCGGTATCGTCTATTTAAATTCCGTTGAAGACCCTACTTTGAAGGCTTCTGACTACGGAGTGGATTCCCCTGATGGAAGGCTACTGCCAGCGTCCTTGCGATCACCTAGTCCTCCAGACCTGAGTTCCATTCAGGGATATCAGAAATGGCAACTCCAAACCCACGGAATCGCTTTTCCCGAGTCTGAAGTCCGGCAACTTTATGAGATCCGTCCGGATGGAAGCCTTGGTAAATACCAGGTTTCAAGAGCGACAAACCAGGGTCTCTTCCAAGGATTGATTCAGCCGGAATACGGGAAGATCAAGGTTCCCGTACTTGCACTTTTTGCTGGCCTTCCCACACTGGCGGAGCAGACAAGAAAATACAATCCTCAAACACCGCAGGAGCGTTTCGCGCTTGAGCAGAAGAATGCTTTCGATCGGGCAATCCAAAACCGTCACCGGCAAGATCTCGTGCAAGGTGTTCCTTCGGCTCGAATCGTTGTGATCCCGGGGGCCAACTTCTACATCTTTCTCTCAAGCGTGCCCGAAATCGTGCGCGAAATGAAGCTGTTTGTCGAAAGTCTTTAGCCGTTGGCCTTGCGCACTGGGCGTGTCTTCACTTCGATACCAGGGAAGGTCTCTGAGATCAGGACACTGACATCGGCGCCACGCACGGTAACCTTGCCACCATTGGAGAGGCCCGTAATCTCGTAGTGCTTGAGCTTGTTGCCTTCCCAATCGGTCTCGACGGGAGTAAGCGCCAGGGCCTCACCACGAGGCTTCAGTTTGCCCTGTTTGAGCCAGGCGGCAAATTCTTCAGCCGTCAAAAGAAGGTCTACCTTGACGTTCTGCGCCTCTTCGTCCTTGACGTCGTAGATCACCTTGTTCACTTCGCTCAGCAACGGCTTCATCATCGGGAAGTAAATCACGTCGTAGATGTCTTCCTGGCCCGTGAAGATCATCGCCATGCGCTCAAGCCCTGGCCCGATACCCGTGGTGGGCGGCATTGCGTGCTCAAGCATCTCAACGAAATCATAGTCGAGCGGATGGAATTCACCCTCATCGCGGTCTTCCGGCTTGAAGGCTTTCTTCCAGGTGGCCAGTAGCTGCACAGGGTCGTTCTGCTCGCTCCAGTTGTCGCCGCATTCCATACCGGCGATGAAGATCTCGAAGCGCTCGACATAACGGGGGTCGCTCTGCATGGGCTTGGCTAGTGGCGAGATCTCGATCGGATGCCCGTAGATAAACGTGGGCTGAATCAGGGTCTTTTCGACCTTTTCTTCAAAGGCGCGGACAAGGGCATTGCCAACACTTGGCTGTACGTCCCTGATGCCGATCGAGGCCAGCTTTTCGTTGGCCTCATCGACACTTGTGATTGCCTTGAAATCAATGCCGGTGGCTTCCAGCACCGCGTCCGTCATCAGCACTCGCGGCCATACCTTGGCGAAATCCACCTCGTGGCCCTTTACCTGAAATACCGTGCGATCAA
>LNFM01013478.1_pt1 | contig 10396 bp, 10 predicted proteins | sample 596031 | NCBI WGS metagenome assembly LNFM01 (sample SAMN04254537, study PRJNA301005) | activated carbon metagenome | isolation source: dual media filters at the Ann Arbor, Michigan drinking water treatment plant | place: USA: Ann Arbor | reverse complement strand
GCGACGGTTCCCGTTCCCATGCCGATGGCATAGGCGCGGATCATCCAAGCCCGGTGTCGAAGCATGTCGTGCGCCCGTGCCGCCGCCACCCCCAGCACGAGCGCTGCGATCAGCGCCAGGCCAAAGACCCCGCGTGCGGCATCCAGAAGCCCGGTTGCGATGCTCTGGACCTGCAGCAGCAGCGCCAGCCCCGACAGCGCCAACCCCGCTCCCGCAAGCGCAAAGACTCGCCCGGTCAGGCGGTGCAGCGTTCCGAATCGGAGGCGAAGGGCGCGGACAAACTGCAGCGGCCCGAGTACACCGAACAGCACGCCCGCGAGCGAATGGAGGAAAAATGCGACAGGAACGGAAGCCAGCCGCAGGCTGTCCTCGGGCAATGCGCCAAGCGGGATCTGCACCACGCTGACAGCGGCCATGATCACGGGAATGACGGTGCAGAAGGCCAGGGCGAGAAAAAGCGGAAGCGGTCGGGCGAACGCACGGGTCATGGCAGCGTCGCTTCAGCGACGACGGATCAGCACCGCCCTGCCGTCCGCGACAGCGCATTGCAATTGCCGCCGGCGCTTCGACCACCTTGGCCCGTGGCCGCGGGCCCGGCATTGCCGCTCCCTCCCTGTCCACTCGCCATGGCGGTGCAGACGGCATCGGAGTGCGGAATCTGCCCGAAGCTGACGGCATTCTGGAAGCCGGTGGCCCCGTACAGGGTGCAGCGGTAGGCCGCCCCGTCGCGCGTATTGACGGTGTAATTGATCCGGCCGCCAGTCTCTTCGCTGCGGTCGGTGATAGCGAATTGGCCGACAGTCCGCCCGATGGCCTGACCCGTCCGTTGCTCCAGGCCGTCCTGACTGATGGTGGGCGCACATCCGGCCAGGAGGGAAAGCGCGGCAGCGAGGGGTACGGTGGGTCGAATGGCCATGATTGTCTCAACTCCAGCGTCGTGAGGCTACTCACCTACCCATGCACCGTTACGTGCGGAACTGGCGAAACCCGGTCATGACCCATACAAGGATGCATGGATTGGAACGCCACGCAGCTCGATTGGAACCGCATCCGCGCCTTCCTCGCCACCGCCGAGGCCGGCTCGCTCTCCGCCGCGGCGCGGGCACTCGGCCTCACACAACCGACTCTCGGCCGCCAGATCGCCGCGCTGGAGCGTGAGCTTGGCGTTGCCCTGTTCGAGCGGGCCGGTCGCGGCCTCGTGCTGACGCCCACCGCCGCGGCGTTGCTCGACCACGTGCGGATGATGGGCGAGGCCGCCGGGCGCCTGGCCCTGGCCGCCACCGGCCAGTCGCAGCGGATTGAAGGCCCGATCCGGATCACCGCCACCGAAGCCTATGCGGCGCACGTCCTGCCCCCCATCGTTGCCAGGCTGCGCGCGGCCCATCCGGGCATCACGGTGGAAATCCGCGCGACCGATCGCACGGTCGATCTGCTGCGGCGCGAGGCCGACATCGCCATCCGCAACCACGACCCGCGCGAGCCGGAGCTCATCGCCCGCAAGGTGGGGGAGGACCGCGGCCGCCCCTATGCGACCCCGGGCTATGTCAGCACCCTGGGCCGTCCTCGGGGCTGGGATGATCTGACGCAGGCCGCGTTCGTGGCCTTCGGCAAAACCGCCGACTTCATCGAGGGCGGCCGCGCCCTGGGCCTGAATTTGACGGCGCAGCAATTGCCGGTGCAGGTCGACAGCTACCTGGTGCATTGGGAACTGGTGAAGCAGGGCGCGGGCATCGGCTTTTCCACGGAAGCGGTGGGCGATGCGGAGCCACGGGTATGCCGTGTGCTGCCCGAGGCAGCGCCCATCGTCTTCCCCATCTGGCTCGTCACGCATCGGGACCTGCACACCAGCCGACGCGTGCGGGTGGTCTTCGACCTGCTGGGCGATGCGCTGTCGTCGCAGCGCTGATCCAGCTGCCCGAGGTGGTTTGCAAATGGTTGTACCAAGCCGCCAGTGACGCCCGCTTTCCTGGGCCAAGCTGCTTCTCGCCTTGGCTCGCGCGGCCAGCTTCAGACGTCGTCGAAGGCCTGCGAAAATCTGCGAGAGACCGCCTGTACCGGGTCGCCCCCCATGCGCCAGAGCCCCGCCTTCTACCTCACTCTTCAAGCATCTTTGCCTCGGTCCGGCGAGGACGCCGGGGCCCGGGCCGCTTGTCATCGGATGTGCCCTGCCGTGCTTTCAGTCGCCGCGCAGGCTTTGCAGTTCAGGCATGGAACAGCGCGGGCAACAGCGACCTGCAGTGCCTGCCGCGCAGTCGAGCGTCCGGCCGGGCTGGGCCCGCCGGCAGTGGCGCGATCCCGCCGCCTCCCGAAGTCTGGAAGTGACAAGGCCGCCGGCCTGCGGCTAGCTTGGCTGCAAGATTCAGCGGCAGACGCGCTGGTGAAGGGTGGGAGACCGTCGGCATGGCCAAACTCAACGTCAACGGGGCGGTGGTGGAACTCGATGTCGCCCCGGATACGCCCCTGCTCTGGGCGCTGAGGGACCACGCGGGTCTCACCGGCACCAAATATGGCTGCGGCATCGCGGCCTGCGGCGCCTGCACCGTCCATATCGACGGCCAGGCCATCCGCTCCTGCATCACGCCGCTCTCGGCGCTCGATGAATCCCAGAAGATCGTGACGATCGAGGGGCTGTCGCCGGACGGCAACCACCCGGTCCAGGTGGCCTGGCGCGAGCTGGACGTGCCGCAATGCGGCTTCTGCCAATCCGGCATGATCATGGCCGCCGCCGCGTTGCTGGCGCAGACGCCGCGCCCGAGCGATGACGACATCAACCTGGCCATGAGCAACATCTGCCGCTGCGGCACCTACAACCGCGTCCGCGCCGGCATCCACAAGGCCGCCGCTGGCGGCATCACCGGCTGAAGGAGGCGCGCATCATGGCTCCGCTCGACAACGTCGCGCCGTCCCGCCGCCTTCTGCTGAAGGGGGCGGCCGCAGGCGCCGTCCTGTTCGGTTTCCACCTGCCGGCCAGGCAGGCGCTGGGGCAGGCTGCGCCCGCGGCACAGGTGCCGGAAATCAACGCCTGGGTGGTGATCCACCCGGATGACCGCGTGGTGCTGCGCATGGCGCGGTCCGAGATGGGGCAGGGCACGCGCACCGGCCTGGCCCAGATGATCGCCGAGGAACTGCATTGCGACTGGTCGAAGATCAGCACCGAATATGTCACGCCCGGCCAGAGCCTGGCGCGCAACCGCGCCTGGGGCGCCTTCCTCACCGCCGGCAGCCAGGGCATCCGCAACAGCCAGGACTACGTCCGCAAGGGCGGCGCCGCGGCGCGGATCATGCTGGTGGAGGCCGCGGCCGCCCGCTGGGGTGTTCAGGCCACGGAATGCAGCGCCAAGGACAGCGTGATCACGCACGGCCCCACGGGCCGTACGCTGCGCTACGGCGAGGTGGCGGCCGATGCCGCGAAGCGGACGCCGCCGGCCGAGGTTCCGCTGAAGGACCCGAGCGACTGGACCGTCATCAATACCTCCAAGCCGCGCCTTGATACGGCGGCGAAGACGACCGGCAGCCTGGTCTACGGCTCCGATCTGAAGATGCCGGGGATGCTGGTGGCCGTGCCGCGGCGCTGCCCGGTGTTCGGCGGCACGGTGCGCGCCATCGACCGCGCGAGTGCCTCCTCCCTGCCCGGCGTCCGGCACGTGCTGCAGGTGGGCGATGGCGCGGTGGCCGTGGTGGCCGACACCTTCTGGCAGGCCAAGACGGCGCTCGATGCGCTGAAGGTGGAGTGGGAGGTCGGCGAGAACGGCCAGGTCTCCTCCGCCACCATCGATGCGCGGCTGACGGAGGGGCTTGACGCGGCGGAAGCCTTCATCGGCAACCAGAACGGCGATGCGCGCGCCGCCATCGCGGCCGCGCCGCGCAAGCTGGAGGCGGTGTATTCCTACCCGTTCCAGAACCACGCGCCGATGGAGCCGATGAACGCCACGGTGGTGTGGACGGCGGAGCGCTGCGACGTCTGGTGCCCGACCCAGAACGGCGAGGCGGCGCTGGCCGCCACCGCCCAGGCCGCCGGCCTGCCGCAGCAGCAATGCGACATCCATCGCGTGGACCTCGGCGGCGGCTTCGGCCGGCGCACCACGCATGACTGGCTGATCGACGCGGTGCTGATCGCGAAGCAGATCCCGGGCGTGCCCATCAAGACCATGTGGACGCGCGAGGAGGACATGGTGCAGGGGCGCTACCACCCCGTCACCAAGGCCAAGCTCACCGCGGGCCTGGATGCGAATGGCGAGATCACCGGGCTGCACATGCGCATCTCCGGCCAGTCCATCCTGTCCTTCGTGTTCCCGAACGCCCTGCAGGCCGGGCGGGACCCGGTGGTGTTCCAAGGGCTCAACGCGGGCGGAGCCGAGGGGCAGATCGGCTACAACTTCCCGAACCTGCTGGTCGACCATGCGATGCGGAACACGCATGTGCCGCCGCATTTCTGGCGCGGCGTGAACCACAACCAGAACGCCATCTACCTGGAATGCTTCCTGGATGAGGTGGCGCATGCCACGGGGCAGGACCCGCTGGCGCTGCGCCGCAAGCTGATGGCGAACCACCCGAAGCACCTCGGCGTGCTGAATGCGGTGGCGGAGCGCATTGGCTGGGGCGGACCGCTGCCGGAAGGCGTGCAGGGCCGCGGCATCGCGCAGCAGATGGGCTTCGGCAGCTATGTCGCCGCCGCCGCCGATGTCTCGGTGAGCGACCAGGGCGTGCTGCGGATCCACCGCATCGTGGCCGCCACGGATTGCGGCTATGCCGTCAACCCGCAGCAGATCCAGATGCAGGTGGAAGGGTCCTTCGTCTATGGCCTCTCGGCGCTGCTCTACGGCGAATGCACGGTGAAGGACGGGGCGATCGAGCAGACCAACTTCGACACCTACAACGTGCTGCGCATGGATGAGATGCCGCAGGTGGAAACCATCGTCATGCCATCCGGCGGGTTCTGGGGCGGTGTGGGCGAGCCGACCATCATGGTGGCGGCGCCAGCGGTGCTGAACGCCATCTTCGCCGCCACCGGCAAGCGCATCCGCGACGTGCCGCTGAAGGACCAGGATCTGCGCCGCGCGTGACGGCGCGCGCCGATCCCTCCCCCGCAGGCGGGGGAGGGGCTGGCTGGGCGTGCCGGCTGGGGCTTGGGCTCATGCTGTTGCTGCCCGGTGCCCCCGGCCTGGCGCAGGTGGCGGCCTACGACGTCACCGGCGACGCGATCACGGCGCCGCTGGATGGCCGTGCGGGCGATGCCGCGCGCGGTGCCAGGGTGGTGCGGAACCGGGAGACGGCGAATTGCCTGATCTGCCATGCCATCCCCGATACGCGGGAGCAGTTCATGGGCGATATCGGCCCGCCGCTCGCGGGGGTTGGATCCCGGCTGACCCAGGGCCAGATCCGGCTGCGGCTGGTGGACCCGACGCGGCTGAACCCGGAGGCGGTGATGCCGCCCTATCACCGCATCGCCGGCCTGACGCGGGTGGATGAACGCTATCGTGGCCAGCCCGTGCTGACCGCCCAGGAGATCGAGGATGTGGTCGCCTTCCTCGCCACGCTGAAGGACCGAGAGGAATGACCCTGCACCGCCGCACCCTGCTTGCCCTGCCCCTCGCCGCCGCCACGGCGGGCGGGGCGGCGGCGCAATCCGTGACCGAGGAGAGCTTCGCGGCCGCGGAGCGCGCCATACTCGCGGGCCGGACCCCGGTTGCGGAAGGCGTCACCATCGCCATGCCGCCGCTGTCGGAAAACGGCAACGCCGTGGATCTCTCGGTGAAGGTCGAGAGCCCGATGACGGCAGAGGACCATGTCTCGGCCATCCATATCCTGTCGGAGCTGAACCCTTTCCCGCGCGTCGCGCGCTTCGCCCTTTCGCCCCGCGCGGGAAGGGCGGAGGTCACGACACGGATCAGGCTCGCCACGACCCAAAGCATCGTGGTGCTGGCGGAAACCAGCACTGGCCGGGTGCATCGCGGCACGCGGGAGGTCATCGTCATCCTCGGCGCCTGTGTGGACGGGGGCTGAGCCGATGGCGGAGAACATCCTGGCCCGCATCACCCTGCCGGAGCAGGCCCGGAAGGGCGAGGTCGTGACCGTGCGCGTCATCGTCCGCCATCCGATGGAACGCGCGGTGGACGCGCCCGGCCTGCGGCCGGTGCCGCGGAAAATCCTGCACACGCTGCGCGTCACCTATGCCGGCGCCGAGGTGTTCCACATGGAGATGTCACCCGGAATCGCCGCCAACCCCTATGTCGAATTCACCACCGTCGCTGTCGAAAGCGGCGCCATGGTCTTCGAATGGCAGGAGGATGGCGGCACGGTCTATCGGCGCGAGGCGCGGCTGGAGGTGGAGTGATACCAGATCCCATTGACCGAGACCTGCGCCCGCCGAAGGCGGGCGAGCGGCGGAATGGCCGCCGCGCCAAGTGGCGCGTAGCCAAGCCGGCGGATGCCGGCGCCGTCACGCCTCTGGCGTGCCTGCGGCACGATTGAGGCGGTGATCGGTCACGATCACCTGGATTTGGTATGAAGCGCGCGGCGCCGCTTGCGGCGCTTTGCCTTGCTGCCTTCGCCGTGGCGGCGGAGGTGCGGCCCCCGCAGGACTACCTCTCGCCCGCCTTGCGGGCGCAGCAGGACGACCCCTCCCGCCATCCCGGCTGGCTCTGGGTGGATGAGGGCGAGGCGCTGTGGCGGCGGGGCGATCCAAGCTGCCAGTCCTGCCACGGCGATATCGCGAGCATGGCGGGGGTGGCCGCGCGCTACCCGGCGGTGGCGCAGGATGGCGCGCTGCTGAACCTGGAAGGCCGGATCGAGCGTTGTCGCACGCGCCACCAGGGCCAGCCCGAATTCGGTTATGAGAGCGAGCCGCTGCTGTCGCTCACCACCGCCGTCGCGCTGCGCTCGCGCGGCCTGCCCATGTCGGTGGCGGTGGACGGGCCGGCGGCGGCGTTCCTCGAGCAGGGCCGGACGCTGTATGAGACCCGGCAGGGCCAGCTCAACCTGTCCTGCGGGCAGTGCCATGACGACAATGCCGGGCGCAGGCTGCGCGGCGACGTGATCTCGAACGGGCTCGGCACCGGCTTTCCCGCCTATCGGCTGGAATGGAGCGAGGTCGGCTCCCTGCACCGCCGGCTGCGCGCCTGCCAGCTTGGCGTCCGCGCCACGCAGTTCGAACTGGGCGCGCCGGAATACACGGCGCTGGAACTGTTCCTCGCCCACCGCGCCCGCGGCCTGCCGGTGGAGGCGCCGGGCCTGCGGCGCTGAGGTTCACGGGCCTGCGGCGCTGGGATTCAGGAGAACATGTCCGCCGTGATGCTCTCATACCAGCCATCGGCGTAGAGCGCCTCCAGCCGGCGCTGTTCCGGCAGGTCGCCGCGGGGGGAGGTGCCGCCGGAATCGGGAACTTCCTCCACCGCGCTGCCATCCGCATTGGGGCGGAAGATATTGACCACGGAAATCCCGTAGCCCTCGCCCGCATGGGAGTAGCAGGTGTTGAAGTACACAGGCCCAGTCTCCGGCGGCGCGCCGCGCAGCGCGGCCAAGGCGCTCGCCACCGCCTGCTTCGCCGTGGTGTTGGCGAGGAAGCCGGATTTCGGCATAGCCCCCGCCTGGCTGGCATCGCCGATCACATGGATGCCTAGCGCCGCCTTTGCCTCGAAGCTGCGGTAGTCCACCGGCACCCAGCCGGTGGCATCGGCGAGACCCGCCTCGATGGCGATGGCGGCGGCCGATTGCGGCGGAATCACATTGGCCACGTCGGCACGGTGCCGCGTGCCCAGCTCCGTCTCCAGCACGCCGGCGCGGGGCTCCACGCGCACCACACGGCCATCCACATTGGCCGGCACCCATTCGATCATGCCGCCGTACAGCGCGCGCCAGGCGTCCTGGAACAGCGGCTGCTTGCTGAACCGTTCCTTCGCATCCAGCGCCAGGATCTTCGCGCGCGGCTTATGGCGCTTGAGGTAGTGCGCGATCATGCTAATGCGCTCATAGGGCCCGGGCGGGCAGCGATAGGGGTTGGGCGGGATGGCCAGCACCACCACGCCGCCATCCGGCATCGCCCGGAGCTGCCGCCGCAGCAGGCGCAGCTGCGCGCCATCCCCGGCGATCCACGCATGCGGCATCGCCTCCGCCGCCGCCGCGTCGTAGCCCTCGATCGCATCCCAGCGCAGCGCGATGCCGGGCGAGAGGATCAACCGGTCATAGGCCAGCGTTTCTCCCCCGCCGAGGCGGACGCGGCGCGCCACCGGGTCGATGCCCACCGCGCGATCCTGCACCACGCGCACACCGCGCGCAGCCAGCCTTTCATAGCCATGGGTGATGGCCGGCATCTCCCGCAGCCCGCCAAGCACCAGATTGCCATAGGGGCAGGTGATGAAGCGCGGCTGCGGCTCCACCAGCGTGACGGCGACCTCCGGGGCGAGTGTGCGGGCGAAGCGCGCGGCGGAGGCGCCGCCGAAGCCGCCCCCCACCACCAGGAGGCGGGCCTGGCCCTGCGCCCGTCCCAAGGCCGGGGCGGCGAGCAACAGGGCGGGCAGGCGGAGCGCCGTCCGGCGCGGCATCGGGCGCATGGCTTAGCGTACCCCGGCGAAGTGCTCGGCCATGGTGGCGATTTCCGCCTCGCCGTAGCCGCGCATGATGCGATCCATGATGGTGGCGGGGCGGCCTCCGCTACGGAAGGCGTGGAGCAGCGCGCGCAGTTCGCCCGCATCGCGTGCGGCGATGGCCGGCACCGCGCCGGCGCCGCCGCCGGCCGGACCATGACAGCCGAGGCAGCCCTGCGCGACGGCTGGTGCGGCGATGTCCGCGGCGAGGGCGGCCGGGGCCGGTGCCAGCGCCAGCAGCAGGATGGTGCGTGACAGATGCCGTTGCATGACCGTTCTCCCTCCCATTGCGGGGAGCCTAGGCCGACCGTGATGTGCGGGCCAGGGTTGTGTCAGGTGCGGCGCATCGCCAGGCTGCCGACTACCATGCCATGTGGTTGCATCGGCCAGAGCAGGCCGAAAAGAGGTTGGAGATCGGGATCATGGCGCGGCAGTCGTCACGAGCGGTGACCCGTTCAACGATCCGGCCTCGGCAGCGCACGACGCCCGAGCGGCAAGGTTGCTCGCGCCGTCCCGCCTGAACGCACCGCCCTGTCCAAGGGCAGGATCGCCACCGCGGCAATCGCCAGCGGCACGATAGCACACGCCGTGGCGATGATGTTCTGGCGCCATAACCCGCCAGCACCCCGATCAACCGCCCGGCGCCTGGCAAGCCGCTGCGTCGCGGCACGCAGTCAATAGCGCACGAACCCAGACATTTAGACTATCCAGATCGAAGTAGCCGATGAAACATTGTTATTTTCGTTGATCTCTGAGACGTCATTCTCGGAATCAGCTACGACGTAGAGGTAGTATCGGCCCTTTCCGTAGTCTCCGAGAGCCTGCAGGCCTTCCGACTCAGCGTCGCTGCCCTTGCCCGGCACGTTGCCGACGGTGTCCTCGTCGATCCGCTTGGCCGTGCTGTCGAAGTTCGACTTTGTCGAAATGTAGATCGCCTGCGTCGCGGTGTTCTTGCTGTCGCCCTCGCCGTCATTCCGCACCGAATAGCGGATCGTCGTGTCGTCGCCCTGCTTGATCGTCGTCTTGTCCAGCTTCACGTCGCTGATCCGCAGGTCGGGCTTCGCTGTGCTGCCCTGGATGGTCAGCTTCACGCCGGCGGAGACGTTGTTCGTCTCGTTGCTCTCGCTGATGTTTCCGAAGTCGTCGGCCTTGACGAAAAGGTAGTAGGTCCCGGCCGCATAGTCCTTCAGCGCCTGCAACCCTTCGGACTCAGCGTCGCTGCCCTTGCCGGGCACGTTGCCGACGGTGTCCTCGTCGATCCGCTTGGCCGTGCTGTCGAAATTCGACTTTGTTGAGATGTAGACGGCCTGCATCGAAGTGTTCTTGCTCTCGGCCTCGCCATCATTCCGCACGGTATAGCGGATTACCGTGTCGTCGCCCTGCTTGATCGTCGTCTTGTCCAGCTTCACGTCGCTGATGCGCAGGTCGGGCTGCGCCGCGCTGCTCTGGATGGTCAGCTTTACGCCGGCGGAGACGTTGTTGGTCTCGTTGCTTTCGCTGATGTTTCCGAAGTCGTCGGCCTTGACGAAAAGGTAGTAGGTCCCGGCCGCATAGTCCTTCAGCGCCTGCAACCCTTCGGACTCGGCGTCGCTGCCCTTGCGCGGAATCTTGCCGACGGTGTCCTCGTCGATCCGCTTGGCCGTGCCGTCGAAGTTTGACTTTGTCGAGATGTAGACCGCCTGCATCGAAGTGTTCTTGCTCTCGGCCTCGCCATCATTCCGCACGGTGTAGCGGATTACCGTGTCGTCGCCCTGCTTGATCGTCGTCTTGTCCAGCTTCACGTCGCTGATGCGCAGGTCGGGCTGCGCCGCGCT
>LNFM01013477.1_pt1 | contig 10396 bp, 6 predicted proteins | sample 596031 | NCBI WGS metagenome assembly LNFM01 (sample SAMN04254537, study PRJNA301005) | activated carbon metagenome | isolation source: dual media filters at the Ann Arbor, Michigan drinking water treatment plant | place: USA: Ann Arbor | reverse complement strand
CCGACCACATCGCCGTGCTGCGCCCGCACGCCTGGCTCATGCTCGGCCACTGCGCCGGCCTGCGCACCAGCCAGCAGCTGGGCGACTACGTGCTCGCCCACGCCTACGTGCGCGAAGACCATGTGCTCGACGAAGAGCTGCCGCTGTGGGTGCCGATTCCCGCGCTGGCCGAAATTCAGCTGGCGCTGGAAGTGGCCGTGGCCGACGTGACCGGCGTGGCGCCGGCCGAAGTCAAACGCATCATGCGCACCGGCACCGTGGCCAGCACCGACAACCGCAACTGGGAACTGCTGCCCGACAACAAGCCACAGCGCCGGTTTTCACAGTCGCGCGCCGTGGCGCTCGACATGGAAAGCGCCACCATTGCCGCCAACGGTTTCCGCTTCCGCGTGCCCTACGGCACCCTGCTCTGCGTGAGCGACAAACCGCTGCACGGCGAGATCAAGCTGCCCGGCATGGCCAACCACTTCTACCGCGAGCGGGTTGATCAACACCTGCGCATCGGCATCCGCGCGATCGACATCCTGCGCGAAGGCGGGCCGGACCAGTTGCACAGCCGCAAGTTGCGGAGTTTTGCGGAGGTGGCGTTCCAGTAAGCTCGCCACGCTTGGAGGCTGTCGCGACCCATCCCCGTTCGGGCTGAGCCTGTCGAAGCCCCAGCCAGCCCCACTTTCCCAAACAGCACCCAGGCCCCCATGCTCACCGGCGAACTCAAAAGCAGAATTGACCAGATCTGGAACGCCTTCTGGTCCGGCGGCATCGCCAACCCCATTGAAGTCATTGAGCAGATCACTTACCTGCTGTTCCTGAGGCGGCTCGACGACCTGCACACCTTGGAGGAAAACAAGGCCAACCGCCTGGGCCGGCCCATGGAGCGGCGCATTTTCCCGCTGGGGCGCGACGCCAAAGGCCAGCATTTCGACACCTTGCGCTGGAGCCACTTCAAAAACGAAGCCCCGGCCGAGATGTTCGAGACCCTGAGCGAACACGTGTTCCCGTTCCTGCGCACGCTGGGCACCGACGATTCGACCTACGCGCACCACATGAAGGACGCGCGCTTCACCATTCCCACGCCCGCGCTGCTGGCCAAGGTGGTGGACCTGCTCGACGCCGTGCCCATGGACAACCGCGACACCAAGGGCGACCTCTACGAATACATGCTGGGCAAGATCGCCAGCGCGGGGCAAAACGGTCAGTTCAGAACGCCGAGGCACATCATTCAACTGATGGTGGAGATGACCGCGCCCACACCGCAAGACACGATTTGCGATCCGGCGAGTGGTACCTGTGGTTTTCTCGTAGCAGCCGGCGAATACCTGCGCGAGCACCACGCCAGCCTGTTCCACGACACCAGGTTGAACAAGCACTTCAACCACGGCATGTTCCACGGCTACGACTTCGACAACACCATGCTGCGCATCGGCAGCATGAACATGCTGCTGCACGGCGTGGAAAACCCCGCCATCACCTACCGCGACTCGCTGGGTCAGGAACACGGGCTGGAGGAAGGCCGCTACAGCCTGGTGCTGGCAAATCCTCCTTTTGCCGGCAGCCTGGACTACGAGAACGTGGCCAAGGACCTGCTGCAGACCGTCAAGACCAAAAAGACCGAGCTGCTGTTTCTGGCCCTCTTCCTGCGACTGCTCAAGCCCGGTGGCCGCGCCGCCGTCATCGTGCCCGACGGTGTGCTGTTTGGCAGCAGCACCGCCCACAAGGCGCTGCGCAAGATGCTGGTGGAAGACCAGAAGCTCGACGCCATCGTGAGCCTGCCCGGTGGTGTGTTCAAACCCTATGCCGGCGTCAGCACCGCCATCGTCTTCTTCACCAAGACCAACAGCGGCGGCACGGACCACGTGTGGTTCTACGACATGCAGGCCGACGGCTGGAGCCTGGACGACAAGCGCCAGCCCCTGCTGAGCGAAGACAAACTCGGCGCCCGTCCAGCCAATGAATTGACCGAAGCCGAACACGCCAAGAACAACCTCCCCGACATCCTGACCCGCTGGCGCACTCTGCACCCGGCTTCACTCCCTCTCCCCCTGGGAGAGGGCAGGGGTGAGGGCTCCCCCGCTCCCGAACCCCCAGAATCCCACCGCCCCCGCACCGCCCAAAGCTTCCTCATCCCCAAAGCCGACATCGCCGCCAACGGCTACGACCTGAGCCTGAACCGCTACCGGGAAGTGGTGCACGAGCAGGTGAACCACCGTGCGCCGGCCGAGATACTGGCTGAGCTGGTGCGGCTGGAAGATGAGATTTCGCATGGGACGAAAGCGTTGGTGGAGATGTTGAATTGAGCGGGTCACACGCGGCACTGGGTGACATTGCAAACCTACAAGCGGGGTTCGGATTTCCACCTGACCTTCAAGGACGAACCACTGGTGACTACCCTTTTGCAAAGGTGGGGGATATCTCTCGCTGCGGTAGATCGGATAGCTCAGTGCTGTCCACCGCTGGCCACTACGTGGATCAAGCCGATGTGGAAGCCCTTCGCGCGAAGGTCGTACCTGCTGGCAGCATCCTGTTCGCAAAAATTGGCGAGGCCATTCGACAAAACCATCGCGTGATAGCTGGTTGCCCAATGCTCATTGACAACAACGCCATGGCCGCGATCCCTGGCGCAAAGGTCGAAGGGCGCTTTCTATATCACTACCTAAAGACGGTCGACTTCTACGCGATTGCCCCAGCAACCACCGTTCCCGCTCTGCGGAAAAGTGATCTTGAGCGGCTCCAAATCCCGCTTCCACCCCTCCCCGAACAACGCCGCATCGCCGCCATCCTGGACCAAGCCGAAACCCTGCGAACCCAGCGCCGCGCCGCCCTCGCCCAACTCGACAGCCTCACCCAGTCCATCTTCCTTGACATGTTTGGTGACCCGGTGACGAATCCGAGAGCATGGCCTGTTGTATCGCTCACCGACATTTGCCATTGCTACAGCGGTGGTACGCCATCGAAAGCGAACAGCGCATTTTGGAAAGGAGCTGTGCCTTGGTTCAGCGCCAAAGACATGAAGGCAGAGGACCTTTTTGACTCTGAGGACCACATTGCTGAAACAGTCCCTCAAACGACTACGTTGAAGCTTCTACCCAAAGACACGGTGGCCATAGTCGTGCGCGGGATGATCCTTGCCCATACATTTCCTGTGTGTGTCTTGCGTGTTCCTGCAACGATCAATCAGGACCTGAAGGCATTGATTCCGGCGATACCCATCAACGCTCAGTTTTTGGCGGCATGTTTGCGCAGCCAAGCAGGGTTCGTCTTGGAACAAGTCTCCGAAGCCGGCCACGGGACGAAACGCCTGGATGCGCGTGGCCTTCAAAAGATTCGCGTCTTGCGTCCGGAGCCAACACTCGAAAACACCTTCGCCACCCGCGTCCAAGCCATCGAAGCCCTGAAAGCAAAGCACAGATCCGCCCTCACCGAACTCGACGGCCTGTTCGCCTCACTGCAGCACCGCGCATTCAACGGCGAACTGAGCGCACAGGCACCGACGCAACCCAAGCCCCGCCGTTTCGCCGAGCTGGGCCAGCTCAACGCAAGCAAAGGTCTGGAAGCACTGGTCTATGCCGCCCGCCGCTTGCCCAACAAAGGCCACTACTGGCCGCTCAAGACCCAGTACGTGGCCGACCGCCGACACCTGGAGCGCCATGGCCGCACGATCTACGGCGAAACCCACATGGCCATGCCCTACGGCCCGGTGCCGCAAGCCGCCTTCAACGCCAGCCGCGCACTGGCGAACGGCGAGCTGATCTGCGAGTTTCCGATGGATGCTGTGCGCACCGCCCTGCGGCGCAACGGTGAAACCCTGGTGGCACTGCGCGATGCCGATCCCACTGTGCTCGGTGCCGAGGAGCGCGAGAGCCTGGACTGGGCCATTCGCCTTGTCGCCGACTTGAGCTTCGAGGAACTGAAGACCCAGACGCACGACGCAGCCTGGGAAAAAACACCTCGCAATGCGGCCATGGCCTGGCAAGACATCATTGCGACCCTGGACCCCGCGGCGCAGCAAGGCCTGCTGGCGACGTTCGAACAAAAGCCTCCCCGGGGTTGAGAGGCCTTCAGCCAGTTTCTATTTGTCCGAAAAGTGTGCTATTTTTCGGACAAATAGAAATTCTTGAACCCGCCTCATGCCCCGCGCACCCTCACTCCACAGCCTGGACACGCAGCTTTCACGCCGCGTGCAGCGCAGCGCGAGCGGGACGGTTTTCACACCCGATTCGTTCGCCACCATGGGCAGCCGCTCGGCGATCGACAAGGCCTTGCAGCGCATGGTGGCGCGCGGTGAGTTGCGGCGCCTGTCCCGAGGCCTGTACGACAAGCCGCGCCACGACGAACTGCTGGGCACCCTGTGGCCGTCGGTGGACGCCATCGTGAAGGCGGTGGCGGGCAAGGACCGCATCCGCACTCAGCCCACGGGCGTGTACGCGGCCAATTTGCTCGGCATGTCCGAGCAGGTGCCCGCCCAGGTGGTGCTGCTCACCGACGGCATCAGTCGCACGGTGCAGGCCGGCCCCATGAAGATCAGCTTCAAGCGCACCACCCCGCGACAGATGGCGGCGGCCGGCCGCCTGAGTGGCCTGCTGATCCAGGCCTTCAAGAGCCTGGGGGCGCCTCACATCACACCCACGCGCCTTCAGCGCCTGCGCCAGACCCTGCCCGTCGAAGAGCGCGCCAAAGTGCTGCAAGACCTTGCGCTGGCGCCCGCGTGGATGAGGCCCCTGCTGCGCGAGGTGGCACGCGCCGACGAGGTGCCAGAAGCCAACCTTCGGCAAGGAACTGGCACATGAGCCTGGCCGAGCGCTTTCTCGCACTGCCTTCTGAGCGCCGGTCGCTGGCGTTCGAGCAGGCCGCCGCGGGCCGCGCCGGTCAGGCCGTGATCCTGGAAAAGGATTTTTGGGTCTCGTGGTTGTTGGGCCTGCTGTTCACCGAGCCCGAACTGGCCCCGCACCTGGTGTTCAAGGGCGGAACCTCGCTGTCCAAGGTGTTCGGCGTGATCGACCGGTTTTCGGAGGACATCGACCTCTGCCTGGTGCCCGAGTTCGTGGGTGCGGACGCGGCGGGCTTCGATGCACTGGGCAGCCGCATGAAGCGAGACGCGGCGGTGCTGGACATGCAGCGCCTGTGCGCCGAGAAGGCGCAGGCGGTGGTGCTTCCATTGTTGGAGCAGGCCATCGCGCAGCGGCTGGGCAAGGCCTCGGCAGGCCACTGGCTGCGCTATGAGCTGGACGCGGACGCGAAGTCGCCCATCATCTATTTCGGTTACCCCACCACGCAGCAAGGCGGATTCGCCTATGTGGCACGCGAGGTGAAGCTGGAGCTGGGCACGCTGACCGATCAGCAACCCACCGAACACCACATGGTTCGCCCGCTACTGGCCGATGCGTACCCCGCGCTGTTCGAGGGCTGGGCATGCGACGTGACAGCGCTTGCACTGCAGCGCACCTTCTGGGAGAAGGCGACCATCCTGCACGCGGAATTTCACCGCCCACCCGAGTCGCCTACGCCCGACCGGTACGCGCGCCACTACTTCGATACGGTGAAGCTGCTGGGCCATCCCCAAGCTGCCACCTTTCTGGCCGACAAGGCGCAATGCGATCGCGTGGTGGACTGGAAGAGCCGCGTGTTCGCCCGTGGCTGGGCGCGCTACGACCTGGCGCGCCACGGCAGCTTCCGATTGGTGCCAGCCGAAGCGCGCCAGCCCGCGCTGGCGCAAGACTATGCAACCATGCGGCCGATGTTCATGTCCGAGCCTCCCCCTTTCGCCGAGCTAATGCAGCGCCTGGCGCAGGCCGAGCACACCCTCAACGCACCCTGAGACCGCGCATGGCCCACACCAACTTCGGCTTTCTGCAGCACGGCTGGCCCGAGCTGTTTGCCGAAGCGTCTCGCGCCGAGAAGGCCCTGGCCACCGACCCGCGCGCGGCCTGCTTCTATGCGCGCCGCACGCTGGAGCTGGCGGTGGCCTGGCTGTACCGCGCCGAAACGGGCCAGGGTGGCAGCCTGCGCATGCCCTACAAGGCCGACCTGTCGGCCTTTTTGTTTGAGCCCAGTTTCAAATTGCTGGTGGGGCCTGCACTGCACGCCAAGATGGACGTGATCCGCAAGCAGGGCAACAGCGCGGTGCACACGGCCCGCCCGGTGCAAGCGGCCGACGCATTGGCTGTGCTGCGCGAGCTGTTTCACGTGGGCTTCTGGTTGGCACGCCACTACGGCCGGGACGCCGCCGCGCGGCCCGATCCTGCGCTGCAATTCCGCGCCGATCTGCTGCCCGCGCCAGACGCAGGAGCTAGCGCGCCATCACATGCAGCACTGCAAAAGCTGGCCCAAGACCTGGCTGAGCGCGATGCCACGCTGGCCGCCACCCAAGCCAAGGCCGCCGAGCTGGATGGGGAACTGGCCCGACTCCGGGTGCAGGTGGCCGCCGCCAAAGCCGTCAACGAAGCCCTGCCCGACACGCACGACTACAACGAAGAACAGACCCGCGATCTCTACATCGACCTGCTGCTGAAGGAAGCGGGCTGGGCGCTGGACCAGCCGCGCGACCGCGAGTTCGAAGTGAGCGGCATGCCCAACCAGCAGGGCAAGGGTTTTGTGGACTATGTGCTCTGGGGCGAAGACGGCAAGCCGCTGGCGGTGGTGGAAGCCAAGCGCACCCGGCGCGACGCGCGCGTAGGTCAACAACAAGCCAAGCTGTATGCCGACTGCCTGGAGAAGCAGGTTGACCAGCGCCCGCTGATCTACACCACCAACGGCTACGAGCACTGGCTATGGGACGACACACAGTACCCACCGCGCGCGGTGCAAGGCTTTCACAAGCGGGACGAGCTGCAGTTGATGGTGCAGCGCCGGCAAACGCGCAAGCCACTGGCCACCCTGCCGATCAGCACCACCATCGTGGAGCGGCACTACCAGCAGCGCGCCATCCGCCGCATCGGCGAAACCTTCGAGCAGGACAAGCAGCGCAAGGCCCTGGTGGTGATGGCCACCGGTGCGGGCAAGACCCGCACGGTGATTGCCCTGGCCGATTTGCTGATGCGTGCCAACTGGGCGAAGCGCGTGCTGTTTCTGGCTGACCGTGTGGCCCTGGTCAACCAGGCGGTGAACGCCTTCAAAGCCCATCTGCCGGAAGCTTCACCGGTGAACCTGGTGACCGACAAGTTCGCCGAGGGACGCGTGTACGTGTCCACCTACCCCACGATGATGGGCCTGATCAACGAGGCGCGCGACGGCAAAAACGGTGGGCTGCGCCGTTTCGGTGTGGGCCATTTCGACCTGATCGTGGTGGACGAAGCGCACCGCTCGATCTACCAGAAGTACCGTGCCATCTTTGCCTACTTCGACGCGCTGCTGGTGGGCCTGACGGCCACGCCCAAGGACGAGATCGACCGCAACACCTACAGCCTGTTCGACCTGGAAAGCGGTGTACCCACCGACGCCTACGGACTGGACGACGCGATTGCAGAGGGCTACCTGGTGCCGCCACGCGCGGTGTCGGTGCCGCTGAAGTTCCAGCGCGAAGGCATCCAGTACGCCCAGCTCAGTGAAGACGAGCGAGAACAGTGGGAAGCGCTGGACTGGGATGACGAGGGTGGCGTGCCCGACGAGGTGAACGCCGAGGCGGTGAACAAGTGGCTGTTCAACACCGACACGGTGGACAAGGTGCTGGAAACCCTCATGACACGCGGCCACAAGGTGGCGGGCGGTGACCGGTTGGGCAAGACCATCGTGTTCGCCAAGAACAATGCGCACGCCGAATTCATTGCCGAGCGGTTCAACGCGAACTACCCGCACTACGCGGGGCTGTTCGCGCGCGTGATCACCTTCAAGACCGAATACGCACAAACGCTGATCGACGACTTCTCGGTAAAGAACAAGGCCCCGCACATCGCCATCTCGGTGGACATGCTCGACACCGGCATCGACGTGCCCGAGGTGGTGAACCTGGTGTTCTTCAAGATTGTGCGGTCCAAGGCCAAGTTCTGGCAGATGGTGGGGCGCGGCACGCGGCTGTGCAAAGACCTGTTCGGGCCGGGCGATGACAAGAAGGATTTCCTGATCTTCGACTTCTGCCAGAACCTGGAGTACTTCAGCCAGAACCTGCCGAGCGTTGATGGGGCATTGGGACAATCGTTGGGACAGCGTTTGTTCAACGCGCGGCTGGAGCTGCTGGGCGCCTTGGACCAAAGGCTGGCCCTGAACGGCTCAACCGCGCGCGAGGTTTCCCCCGGTGGCGAACTCCGCTTGACCGAAGCGGGCGTGCGGCGCGACACCGCATCCACACTTCAAACCATCGTGGCCGGCATGAACCTCGACAACTTCGTGGTGAGGCCACAGCGAAGGTGGGTCGAAACCTGGTCGGCAGCCGCCACATGGGAACGGCTCACGGGTGAGCAGTTGGTGGAGATCAGCGCGCACCTGTCGGGTCTGCCCACCAGCGTGCGGGACGACGACGAAGACGCCAAGCGTTTCGATCTGCTGATGCTGCGCCTGCAGTTGTCCATGCTGAACGCCGAACCAGGTTACGACCGGCTGAGAAAGCAGGTGTGCGACATCGCCGACAAGCTGTCCGAACTGGGCAGCATTCCTGCGGTGCGCGAGCGCATGGTGTTGATCGAGGCCATGCTGGGCGAAGAATGGTGGACCGACGTGACCCTGCCCATGCTGGAGCAGGCTCGGCGCCACTTGCGCGCTCTGGTCAAGCTGCTGGACAAAACCGCGCGCAAGGTGGTCTACACCAACTTTGAAGACGAGCTGGGAGACATCACCGAGGTGGCCTTGCCTCTTGGGGGCAGCCCGGGCGACTTCGAACGTTTCAGGGCCAAGGTGCGTGCCTTCCTGCGCTCGAATGAAAACCACATCGTGCTGCACAAGCTCAGGCGCAACCAGGCGCTGACCCGTTCGGATCTGCTGGAGCTTGAGAAGATGCTGACCGCCAGTGGCACAGGAACACCCGAGGAGTTCGCGCGCGCATCGCGTGAAACACAAGGTCTGGGCTTGTTCATCCGATCACTCGTGGGGCTGGACCGGCAAGCCGCCACCGAAGCACTGAACCACTTCCTCGGGGACAAGACGCTCAGTGGCAACCAGATCGAGTTCGTGAATCTGATCGTCAACCACCTGACGGAACGTGGCGTGATGGACGCTGCCCTGCTCTATGAGCCGCCATTCACGGGGTTCGCGCCTCAAGGACCCGATGGTTTGTTTGCGCCGGCCAAGGTGGACGAATTGTTCCGGGTGCTGGATCAGGTACGCGCCTCGGCCATGGCTGCCTGAGGCGTCGCAGGTCTTGAAACCTCACAGCTGAACCGACCGCCCGATGAACTGGATCGGTCCGGTGGGCCTTCCCGTGGGCGAGCCGTTGTAAGGCTCCACGGTGATTTCGAACAGCTGGTTGGGCTCCAGCGGAGGCAGTTTGTCGAGCGGAATCTCGATCGGTTTGCCCGGCTCCACCAGACCCAGCGAGACCGGCGCGCTCCAGCTGTCGGCCTTGGTCCAGAACTGCAGCGAGCGCTGCGCGGGCACCGGCTCGGGCGCCACGGGAATCAGCTTCAGGCGCTGCGGGCTGCTGGTCTGCACCACCCAGCCGGGCGCTGTGCCTTGTGGTGCCACCAGCACCACCATGAATTGCGGGCGCGCGGGCGCGAACAGGCCCACCGTGGGTGCGATGGCCATCACGCTGGCGGCGGCAAAGCCGGTGGCGGCGGCGAAGCGCCAGAAGGCCACGCTGTTCCACCAATGGCTCAGGCCGCTCTGCTGGGCGGCAGGCGCTGCACGCTGCGTCACAGGCAGGCTGTCTTCAATGCGCTGCCACAGCGCGGGCGAGGGCTGCACCGGCTCCACCAGTTGTGTGAGGGGCTGCAGTTTCGCTTCCCACTGCTGCACGGCGGTGCGCAGCATGGCGTCTCTGGGCAGGCGTTCTTCGACCTCGACGCGCTGGCCGGCAGACAGCGTCCCGAGCACGTAGTCGGCCGCGAGCTGCTGAAGTGAATCAAGGCTCATGCCAGGCACTCCTTGAGCGAAGCCATGCCCCTGCGTATCCACGCCTTCACCGAACCCAGCGGTGCGCTCAGGCGTTCGGCGATTTCGGCGTGGGTGCAGCCGTCCAGGTAGGCGAGCAGCACGCAGTTGCGTTTGGCCACGTCGAGCTTTTCGAGGCAGTGGTCGAGCTGCCCCAAGGTGGAGCGCATGGAAAAGGCGTCGAGCATGTCGGGTGCGGCCTGGGGTTCGGCATCCTGCAAATCGTCGAGAAGTTCTTCGTCCACCGACACGGTGCGGGCACTGGCGCGCACCGCGCTCAAGGCGCCATTGCGCACGATGGTGCACATCCAGCCTCGGCCTTCGCCACGTTGGGGATCGAAGGTGGAGGCGCGGTTCCAGATCGCCATGAAGGCGTCGTGCA
>LNFM01018653.1_pt1 | contig 10398 bp, 11 predicted proteins | sample 596031 | NCBI WGS metagenome assembly LNFM01 (sample SAMN04254537, study PRJNA301005) | activated carbon metagenome | isolation source: dual media filters at the Ann Arbor, Michigan drinking water treatment plant | place: USA: Ann Arbor | reverse complement strand
GCCAGCAACGCCGCGAGCGTGGTCTTCAGCGACGGCACCAGCACCCGCACGGAGAACGCCGCGCCCTTCGCCTACAAGGGCAACAGCGGACCGGTCTACGCCAAGTGGACGCCCGCCATCGGCACCTACGTCATCAGCGCCAGGCCGTTCTCGGGCCGCAGCGGCAGCGGCACGGCCGGGGCCACGGCCACGCTGACCTTGACGGTGACGGGCACCACGGCGCCGCCGCCCGTGGCCCACGACCGGCCCGCCACACGCAACGAGGCCGCGCGCTTCCTGGCGCAGGCCACCTTCGGCCCGGTGGATGCCGACATCGACCGCCTGATGAACATCGGCTACACGGCCTGGATCGACGAACAGTTCGCGGCGCCTCGCAGCGGCACGCACCAGGCCTTCTTCGAGACGCTGAACGACGGCAACGACAAGGAGGTGGTGGCGGCGTTCTGGAAGAACGCCCTGACCGGCCGCGATCAGCTGCGCCTGCGCATGGCCTACGCGCTGTCGCAGATCTTCGTGATCTCTCTCGAAGACGGCGACGTGGACAACCACGACCGCGCGGTGGCCGCCTGGCTCGACATGCTGAACACGCACAGCTTCGGCAACTACCGCGAGCTGCTGCAGGCCGTGTCGGTCAGCCCCCTGATGGGCATGTACCTGACCCACATCGCCAACCAGAAGGCCGATGCCGCCACCGGCCGCGTGCCCGACGAGAACTACGCGCGCGAGGTGATGCAGCTGTTCAGCATCGGCCTGGTGGAGCTCCACCCGGACGGTCGTCCGCGCACGGACGGCGGCGGCGCGGCGCTCGAGACCTACACCCCGGCCGACGTGTCGGAGCTGGCCAAGGTGTTCACCGGCTGGAGCTGGGCCTGCCCCGCCTTTCCCGACAGGAGCTGCTTCCTGCGCGGCAAGTCCGACAACCGTGAATTCGCCGACCGTGCCCTCAGACCGATGGTCGCCTACCCCGACTTCCACAGCATCGAGGCCAAGTCCTTCCTCGGCAGGACGATCCCGGCCGGCACCAGCGCGGCCGACAGCCTGCGCATCGCGCTCGACCACCTGGCCGCGCATCCGAACGTCGGGCCCTTCATCGGCCGCCAGCTGATCCAGCGCTTCACCACCAGCAACCCCAGCCCGGCCTACGTCGGCGCCGTGGCGCGCGCGTTCGACAACAACGGTGCCGGCGTCCGGGGCGACTTCAAGGCCGTGCTCAAGGCGGTGCTGACGCACCCCGAGGCCCGCGTGGTGAGCGACACGTCAGGCAAGGTGCGCGAGCCGGTGCTGCGCCTGTCGGCCTTCATGCGCGCCTTCCCGCACCGCAGCGTGTCGGGCCGCTTCGACATGGAACTCACCAACAGCCCCGCGACGGCGCTGGGCCAGGCACCGCTGCATTCGCCGTCGGTGTTCAACTTCTACCGGCCGGGCTACATGGCCCCGGGCACGCAGAGCGCAGCGCGCAGGCTGGTGGCGCCCGAGCTGCAGATCGTCAACGAGACCAGCGTCGCCGGCTACGTGAACTTCATGCGCGACAGCATCAGTGCCGGCGTCGGCTTTCCTGCCGGCTCGGGCCTGACGCGGCGCGATCTGCAAGGCGACTACAGCGCCGAGCTGGCGCTGGCCGCCGACGTGCCGGCCCTGGTGGACCGCGTCACGACCCGCCTGACCTATGGCGCCGTCGGCGCAGCCCGCCGCGCCGAGATCATCGCTGCGGTCACCAGCATCGCCCTGCCCGGCAGCGGCAGCTCACAGACCCAGATCAACGCCGCCCGGCGCCATCGCGTCAACGCCGCCGTCCTGCTGACGGTGGCCGCACCCGAGTTCGTGGTGATCAAGTAAACAGGAGTCGACGTCCATGACAAACGCCAAGATCTTCCCGGGCGCCCCCGCGGTCCACCACCAGGCCTCACGCCGCCTGTTCATGCGCCAGGCCAGCGCGCTGTCGCTGGCGGCCGGGGCGGGTGCGCCACTGGCCCTGAACCTGCTGGCAGCCGGCTCGGCCGCGGCACAGGGCGCTGGCGACTACCGCGCCATCGTGTGCCTCTTCATGTTCGGCGGCAACGATGCCTTCAACATGGTGCTGCCCACCGACAGCACGAGCTGGGCCGCCTACGCCGCCATGCGGTCGTCGATCGCGCTGCTGCCACCGGGCACGCCGCCCAACGCCGGCGCGCCTGCAAGCTCGTCGGCGCGCTGGGGCGGTGTGCTGCCGATCGCACCCGCCCGCGCGCAAGGCCGAACGCATGCGCTGCACCCGCTCATGGGCAGCCTGCAGTCGATGTTCGACAACGACCGGCGCCTGGCCATCGTCTCCAACGTGGGTCCGCTGGTCGCGCCCACCACCAAGGCGCAGTACGCCCAGCCTTCTCACCCGCGGCCACCGCGCCTGTTCTCGCACAACGACCAGCAGAGCATGTGGCAGACCATGATGCCCGAGGGGGCCACGCTCGGATGGGGTGGGCGCCTGGCCGACGCGGTGGTGGGCGGCAATCAGCGGGCCGTGTTCACGGCCATCTCGGCCTCGGGCAGCGCGGTGTGGCTGTCAGGGCAGAGCGTGCGCCAGTACCAGGTCAGCGGGGCCGGTGCGCTGCGACTGGGGGCCGACAACAGCAACCTCGTCTACGGGTCCCCCACGGTGGCGCAGGCGCTGGCCCGCATCGCCCGCAGTGCCCCCGGCGGTCAGGGGGCTCACGTGCTCGAAGCCGACGTGGCAGCCATCGTCGACCGCTCGATCGCCTCCGAAGCCGTCCTGCGCGGCGCGCTGAGCCCGGCCAGCGCCCCGGCCTTCGGCACGCCGCCGGCCGCCAGCGGCAGCTACAACCCGGGCAGCGACCCCAAGCTGCAGTACCCGAGCCCGCTCAGCGGCCAGCCCGAGTTCAGCCCCCTGGCGCAGCAACTGCAGGTGGTGGCGCGGCTCGTCCAGGCGGGCGTGTCGGGCGCCACGGGCGTGCGCCGCCAGGTGTTCTTCGTCAGTCTGGGCGGCTTCGACACGCACAGCAACCAGGCCCCGCAGCACGCCGACCTGATGGCGCGGGTAGCCCACGCGATGCAGTACTTCGACACGGCCCTGGGCGCGATCAACGCGCGCGAGCACGTCACCACCTTCACGGCCAGCGACTTCGGCCGCACCTTCACCAGCAACGGCGACGGCACCGACCATGGCTGGGGTGCGCACCAGTTCGTGATGGGGGGCGCGGTGCGCGGCGGCGACCTGTACGGCAGCGTGCCCACGCTGGTGGCCAGGAACCCGCGCACGGGCGAATTCGACAGCCCCGATCAGGTGCGCAACGGCGCCCTGCTGCCCACCACCTCGGTGGACCAGCTCGGCGCCACGCTCGGGCGCTGGTTCGGCCTGTCGGACAGCCAGGCGCTGGAGGTGTTTCCGAACCTCGCCAACTTCAGCGTCGCCGCGCGCAACCTGGGCTTCATGGCCTGAAGCCTGGCCCGGGGGCACCCGCCCGGGTGCTCAGGCCGGCCGCTCGACCTGGGGCACGTGGGGTTCGACCCGCTGGCCGTTGACGAAGACCTGATCGCCCACCACCTCGATCAGCATCGAACCCCAGCGCCCTTCCCAGACCTGGCGCAGCACGCCGGGGGCGGCCAGCGGCAGGGGTGCCTGCAGGGCTGCTTGCAGGGTTGCCTGCGAGGTCGGGCCGGCCTGCCGCAGCAGCTCGGGACGCAGGGGCGCGTTCATGGCCGGGGAGGTCTCGTGGCGGCAGGGGACGGCCGTTGCGAAGCGATCAGAACCAGCCCCACACCTTCAGCAGCCAGCGCGGCAGGCGCTCGGGCTTGGGCTGGTAGACGAAGCGGTAGTCGGCCGGGGCGTTGCGCATGGTTCACTCCTGTGGGGGAGTGAACTGTATGCAACTTCAGTACTGTATGCAAGCACAGTCTTCGATCTGCCGGCCCCGCCGCGTCATCGGGCCTGCGCGAGGGCCGGGTCCTGCTGGATCAGGGTCTCCAGGCACTGCTCGCGGATGCCGTAGAAGTGCTTGACCTGATCGAGCTGTGCCAGCAGCTCCGGCCGGCGCTGCCGGGCCGCGGCGAGCGCCGCACCGGTCTTCTTCACGGCCAGGATCATCTTGTTCTTGCTGGTGTGCTCCAGCGCCACGAATTCGAAGACCTGTGTCTCGTAGCCCTGTGCTTCCAGCAGCAGTGCACGCAGCGAGTCGGTCACCATCTCGGCTTCCTGGCCGAGGTGGATGCCGTGCTGCAGCAGCGGCCGCAGCAGCGGCGGCGTCTGCATCTGCGGGCGGATCTGCTTGTGGCAGCAGGGCGAGCACATGATGATGGACGCCCCCGCGCGCAGCCCGAGGTGGATGGCGTGGTCGGTGGCGGTGTCGCAGGCGTGCAGCGCGATCATCACGTCCAGCCGCGCGGTCGTGTACTGGCGCACGTCGCCCTGCTCGAAACGCAGGCCCGCCAGGCCGTGGCGCGCCGCCGCTTCGCCGCAAAGGCGCACCATGTCCTGGCGCAGTTCGACACCGGTGACCTGCGCGCCCCTGCCCAGGCGCGTGAGCCAGTCGTGCATCGCGAAGGTGAGGTAGCCCTTGCCCGAACCGAAGTCGGTGACGTGCACCTCGGCGCTGTCGGCCAGCGGGCTGCCCTTCAGCGCCGCGCCCAGCACCTCGATGAACCTGTTGATCTGCTTCCACTTGCGTGCCATCGCCGGCACCAGCTGCAGCTCCCCCTTCACCGCATGCGTCAGGCCGAGGTCGGTCCAGAACGGCGACTGCAGCGACAGGTCGCGGTGCTTGGCCTTGTCGTGCGCCGGTGGTCCGGCCTCGGCCGCACCGCCTGGCGGCAGCTTGCCCACCCGCAGGCTCGGCTTGCCCTTGCGGCTGAAGGACAGCTGGATCTCGTGCGTGCGCGTCTGCAGGTGGGCGTGCTGGAACTCGGCGCCCAGCAGGGCCGCGATGCGGGCCAGCGCCTCGTCGGGCGGAAGGTTCTTGGTGACGTCCCGGGTGGCGTGGCGCCACAGGAAGCTCAGGTGCCGCTCGCCACGCAGGAGCAGCTCGCGCACCGTCACGCGCTCCAGGCCCGGCTCGCCGCCAACAGGCCTGGACAACAGCAGCCTGACGAAGCTGCCGTCGACCCAGGCCGTGTGCAGCAGGCGCCTGAAGCGTTCCAGGGCGTCGGCACCGGCGGCCGGTGGGGGGCTGATGAGGTCGGTGAACATCGGGGGGCGGGACTCGAGGGCCGATTCTGAGTCATGCGCGGTTCGGCTTGCCGCGACCCGGGGCCGGCACGCCCCGGCGGCCCCGGCCACGGGCACGCGAAGGATTTGTGACAGTTCCATGTATCGATCGTGCGGGCAGCTCGTCTGTGCGCCCATGCCGGCGGCCCCGGCCATGACACCGTCATGACTGGCCGCTTCCGACCGTCACCACAGGACTCCCGATGAGCTTTCCCTCTCTGCAGGACTTCCCCGACGCCGCCCCCCTGCTGGCCAGGCTGGCCATCGACCTCGCGGCCATGCTGCTGCTCGTCTTCGGCCTGTACTACCGGCGCTACCGGGACAAGGAGCTCGTCACCGCGGCCGCGCTGTTCAACGTCTTCATCTTCGCAGTGCTGACGGTGCTGTCCAAGGTGGACTTCGGTCTCGCCGCGGGCTTCGGCCTGTTCGCCATCCTGGCGATGTTCACGCTGCGCTCCGAGCCGATCGGCAAGACCGAGATCACCTACTTCTTCGGCAGCGTGGGCATCGCCGTCATCTGCGCCGTGCAGGGCACCACGCTGCCCTTCGTGGCGGCGATGACGTCCCTGGTCGTGGGGGGCGCCTGGATCATCGACCACCCGCGCGTGCTGCAGTCGGTGGACGGCATCCGCATCACGCTGGACAAGATCGACGGGCACGCCCTGTCGGACCCCGCGGTGATGCGCGCCGAGCTGTCGCGGCGGCTCGGCGTGGACGTCATGTCCTACCAGATCACCGCGCTCGACTACATCAACGACATGGCGCGACTGCATGTCTTCTACCGCAAGTCCTGAACACCCGAACCCCGCACAAGGACACCTCATGAGCCGACCTCCGCGTCCCGACGACTGGCTGACCTCGGCCTTCGCGCCCATCAGCCTGAAGGCCCTGAACCAGAAGGCCGCCATGCTCGAACGGCTGGACAACAAGTACGTGGTGCGCGCCCCCGTGCTGGCGGCCGCCGCCGAAGAGCTGGCCGACCTGTTCGACGTGCTGGAGATCGACGGCCAGCGCAGCTTCACCTACGAGACCTGCTACTTCGACGACGCCGAGCGCCGCAGCTACCACGACCACCACCAGGGCCGGCGGCAGCGCATGAAGGTGCGCATCCGCCGCTATGTCGAAGCGGCGCTGTGCTTCGTCGAGGTCAAGCTGAAGGACAGGCGCGGCGTCACCGTGAAGAAGCGCCTGCCCTACGACCCGGCCCTGTTCGGCACGCTCGACCAGCGTGCCCTGGACCACGTCGAAGCCGCCTGGCAGGCGCTCTACGGCCGGCCGTTCGAGCGCCCGCTGGAGCCCGTGCTGGTGATGAGCTACCGCCGCATCACGCTGGTGGCGCGCGAAGGCGGCGAACGCATGACGATAGACACCGGCATCCACTTCGAGGGGCTCTCTGCCACGCCCGATGGCCGCCCGGCGCAACAGCGCACCGACGACGAGGTCTTCATCGTCGAGACCAAGTCGGCGCAGGGCCGCGGCATCGCCGACCGCATCCTGCGCCGTCACCACCAGCACCCCACCAACGGCTGCTCCAAGTACTGCGTGGGCATGAGCCTGACCGGTGCCGTCGAGCGCTTCAACCGCTTCCGCCCGGCGCTGCGCAAGCTGGGTGCGCTGCCACCAGCACCGAGCACCCGGGAGGTCTCGCATGTCGCATGACCCGGAGCGCGCCGGCACGCCCATCGACCTGGGCGCCATCGCCGACAAGGTGCTGCGCAGCCTGTCCATCGACGTGCCGCGCGCACGCGTGGACCGCCTGCTGACCGAACTGCTGGAACAGGAGTTCAGCACCGCACGTGTCACCACCTTCCTGCCGGTGTTCCTGCATCGCGTGGCCTGCGAAACCCTGCGTCGCGAAACCCGGCATGACGTGGCCGCGCGCTGACCGCCGGCCACACGCACCTACGCGGTGGCGGGCGGTGCTGGCCGCGGCCTGGCTGTGCACGCTGCCGACCGCCGTTCTCCCGCAGTCGGAGCCCGCCGGTTGGCAGGCGGTGATCGAACAGGTGGTCGTGCTGGACGCACCGGCGCCGGGGGACCCCGCCCCGCGTGGCAAGGACCGCACGCTGGAGCTCTCGGCGCTGGCCTGGGACGCGCCGGCCCAGGTGCTGGTGGCCGCGTCGGACCGCGGACGCCTGTACCGATACCGGCTGGGCAGCACCGGCGGCCCGCTGCAGCCGCAGCCGGTCTCCACACAGCGCCTGGAACGAGGTGCCGGCGGCGTGCGGCCCAACGTCGAAGGCCTGGCCTGGCGACCCACCGCGGAAGGCGGCGAGCTGCTGCTGGCCGAGGAGATGGGCAGCGCGGTGCAACGACGAGCCGCCGACGGCGCCCTGCTCGGCACCCTGCCCTGGCCCGCGGCCGTGGCCGACGCGCTGGCCGCCAGGTCGGCCGGTCAGGCCGCCCACGGGGTCGAGGCCATCGGCCAGCCTGCTGGCGGCGCTGCAGCGGCCCCTGCGGCTGACCGTGGCGCAGCGGCAGCGTGCACCGGTCGATGCCGACGGCGCACCCGCCCGCGCGGCGCACTGGGTGCACGCTGCCGACGGCGCCCGCTGGGGCTTCCTCACGGCCGGCCCGCGCAGCCAGCTCAAGGCCCTGGAGGTGATGGCCGACGGCTCGCTGCTGCTGCTCGAACGCGTGCAGCAGGCGCGTGATGCGCCCCTGCGCGCCGTGCTGCGGCGCCTGGACCCGCAGCAGTGCGACAGCTCACGGCTGTGCGAAGCGCCGGCCCTGCAACAGCGGCCCGCAGCGCTGGTCGGTCTGGACAACTTCGAGGGCCTGGCCTGCGCGCCGGCGCCCGAAGGGCCTTGCTGGATGGTCAGCGACGACGGCGGTGGTGACCGGCCGACGCAGCTGGTGCAGTTCAGACTGGCGCGACCCTGAGCGGGGCCGGCGCGCCCTCGCCACCCCCTTCAATCGATCAGCTTGCCGCCGTCGTGAAACGGGTAGGGGCCGTCGAACCGGCCCACGGCCGCCACGTGCGTCACCATGCGGCCGGGTCCGCTCCAGGCGTGCAGATGGAAACCGGGCGGCTCCAGGATCCAGGCCGACGCCGCATCGGGCGCGAGATCCAGGCAGATCTGGTGCGCAGGGCTGGGCGCGGTCGACCGGCTGTAGATCGTGCGATGCAGGTGCCCGCAGATCACTCGTTCGACCGCCGGATGCGCGGCCAGGATCTCGGCCAGCGCGTCGGCGCCTTCGAGCAGGCCGATGCGGTCCATGTGGCCGATCAGCGTCTCGAAGGGCGGGTGGTGCATGGCGATCACCACCGGCTCGCCGCGATGGCGGTCCAGCGCATCGGCCAGCCATTGCAGGCGCTGCGTGCACAGCCGGCCATGGGGAGCGCGGGGCTCGACCGTGTCCAGTGCCAGCAGCCGCAGGCCGTGCTCGCCCAGGCTCACGTCGTACTGCACGAACTCGCCGTCGCCCAGGTAGGCGTGGTCGGGGAAGCTGCGCCGCAGCTGGCCGCGCTCGTCGTGGTTGCCGGGCAGCAGGTACAGCGGCATCGACAGCGGTGCCAGCATCCCGGCCAGGTGCTCGTATTCGGCGGCGCGGCCGAAGTCGGTGAGGTCGCCGGTCAGCACCACCGCATGCGGGCGTTGCGGCAAGGCCTCGAGGGCCTGCACGGCGGCACGCAGGTAAGGCGCGGTGTCCAGGCGACCGTAGGCCAGCCGCCCGGGTTCCCGGATGTGCAGGTCGGTCAGCTGCGCGAGCAGGGTCTTCATGCGCTGTCCTTCAGGGCCGCCGCCATCAGGCGCGCGGGGTCGATGCCGATGTGAACGGTGTCGCCGGCCGCGGCAGGGCAGTCGCGCGGCTGGTCGGAGACCATGGCCTCGGCCTGCCCGTCCACCTGCAGCCGCAGGTGCACCCGGTCGCCGAGAAAAGTGCGTTGCAAGACGCGGGCCTGGCCCCACGCGGCACCGGGCAGGGCCGGCGCCGCGCCGGTGCGCACCTGCACGTCCTCCGGCCGCACCAGCACGGTGTGATGGCCCGCCAGGCCGGCAGGGCACGGCAGCACGATACCGCCCAGCGGCAGGCTGCCCCCTGCGTCCACATGCAGGCGGTTCACGCGGCCCAGGAACTCGGCGACGAAAGGATGGCCGGGCTGGCGGTAGAGGTCTTCGCCGCGGCCGACCTGCACGATGCGCCCGGCCTGCATGACGGCCAGCTGGCCAGGGCCTCGTTCTGGTCGTGCGTGACGTGCACGGCGGTGATGTGCAGCTCGCGCAGCAGCTGCGCCAGCTCGTCGCGCAGCGCCTCCTTGAGCTTGGCGTCCAGCGCCGTGAGCGGCTCGTCCAGCAGCAGCACGCGCGGCTGCACCGCCACCGCGCGCGCCAGCGCCACGCGCTGCCGCTGGCCGCCGGAGAGCTGCGACGGGCGGCGCTGCTCCAGCCCGCCCAGGCGCACCAGCTCGATGACTTCGCCGACGCGCTGGCGGATCTTCTGCGGCGCGATGCCGCGCACGCGCAAGCCGTAGCCGATGTTGGCCTCGACCGTCATCTGCGGGAACAGCGCGTAGTGCTGGAACACCATGCCCACGGCGCGCTGCTCGATCGGCCGCGCGGTGACGTCTTCGCCGTTGAAGACGATGCGCCCGCCGCGGTCGGGATCGACCAGGCCGGCGATGACGCGCAGCAGCGTGGTCTTGCCGCAGCCCGACGGGCCCAGCAGCGCCAGCACCTCGCCGGGCTCCACCGTCAGCGTGGTCGGGCGCAGCACCTGGGCCCCGCCGGGGTAGGTCTTGGCGCAGTCGATGATCTCGACGCGCGTGCGTTCAGCGGCGGGGACCGGGGGATGTTCCATGGATGTTCTCTATCCAGCGCGCCAGCACCTGCATGCCCCAGAGGATGGGCAGGATGACGATGAAGAAGACCAGCGTGTAGGCCGAGCCGATCTCGATGCGCATGGAAGCGTAGCTGTCGGCCAGACCCACCGGCAGCGTGCGCGTCAGCGGCGTGTGCAGCATCCAGGTGAGGTTGAACTCGCCCACCGAGAGCGTGAAGACCATCAGGCTACCGGCCACGATGGACGGCGCCACGGCCGGCACCAGCACGCCCAGGAAGCGCTGCAGGAAGCTGGCGCCCAGCGAGCGCGCGGCTTCGTCGAGCGCCTGCAGGTCGTCGCGCGCGAAGGCCGCCGACACCGTGCGCACCATGAAGGGCAGCGTGAACACCACGTGGCCGACGAGGATGAAGGCGAAGCTC
>LNFM01015059.1_pt1 | contig 10398 bp, 13 predicted proteins | sample 596031 | NCBI WGS metagenome assembly LNFM01 (sample SAMN04254537, study PRJNA301005) | activated carbon metagenome | isolation source: dual media filters at the Ann Arbor, Michigan drinking water treatment plant | place: USA: Ann Arbor | reverse complement strand
ACGCCCGAAGAAGACTGGGCCAATATCCTCATGCACATGCGCACGCCCGGCGGGGGTACGGAAATCGGTGCTGCTATTATGGCGGCGCAGGCAGAACGCAGACTGCAGGACGTGCTACTCATCACCGACGGGAAGAGTCATGCGTTGCCGATCCAGTTTCTTGCCCGATCCGGTACCCGCTTCAGCGTCGTCCTGATTGGCGACGACAGCCTCGAGGCGAATGTCGGTCATTTGGCCGCTTTGACGGCAGGGCAGGTTCTGGTGCCCGTTGAACAGTCGCAGATAGCTTTTGCGCTTAAGGACGCTCTCGGTCATCTACGGCATCCACCCGAACGCTCGTCCGGGCCGGGCGTAGAGACCCAGCGCGGTGGCATGAAGGTTACAGCTCGTTGGAAGTCATCGAGCAGCGAAACCATGGAGCAAGGCAATCGGGCGGTCGCCGCTTATGCGGCAAGCCTGATGCTATCGTCTCTATCTGACGACGAGGCAGCTCGGCTTGCCGTCACCGAGGGACTTGTGACCCACCTGACGAGCCTTGTGCTTGTTGACCGGGATGGCGTTCAGCGCAAAGCGCCTCCCCAGATGGTGAAGCTTCCGTTGTACTCGCCGGTACAGTCTTCACGCTGCGCCATGATGAGCTATCGCGCGCGTGCAAGCACGCCCTTTAGTGCCGGGCCGTCGACACCGAAGGTCAGTCGATACCATGATCTTGCAGCAGTCCTGGACTGGCATGAACTTGAGGAACGGGAGCCGTTTGCGGTATCCGAGGACGACGTAGCCGATCACCGCGATGCGCGCCTGCCCGCCGCCGCAGAAAAGCTGAAGATAGAGCCGCATATTTTGCTGCTCTGGATACTCGCAGAAATATCGAAGCCGCATGAGACTGCGGCTGAGGAAGTGCAGCATCGCTTGCTCGAAGGCCTGAAGCCGGCAATGCAGGCTGAGATCGCCATAGTAGGACTTGATATCCTCGAAGCCGCAAAGCTACGGACAGTCAGACAAAGAGAGAAAGACAACTATTCGGCAGTCATATTGGCCCGACGCATCCCTTGGGAGGATCAATTCCAAGATCTCATCGAAGGGGACATTTCCGGCTTAACTGACGAAGTTGCCGAAGCCGTGCAGCGTCTTGCTGACCATCAGGATATGCTTGCCACCGCCAAAGGCGTTGGCAGGTCGCCCTTGCCGACGGTGCTTGGTCTCCTTGCCCGCCTGATAAAATGCGAGGATCTGTACGCCGGAAAAGCCGAAGCGGAACTCTGGAAGAAAATGCCGATGGAGTCGTGGCTGTACCTCACGAACGAGGGCACGAGGCTTCTTTGCAAACTGGCCCCCTGAATCGAAGAGCTGAACCGCGGACGAACTCGTCCCGCTCGGCATACCGACGGCTGCCACAGCTGGATTCGTGACACCGGACCAAATAGCTCCCCTTCAAGTCTTCAAATCATCGGGGCATTGATACTGAAGCGCCATTGCAGGGACCTGAGCGCTCGGTCAGTATCGATGCAAGGGGAACAGAAATGGCTAAACACAAAACTTTGCGAAATGCGTACTTGAACGCGCGCTTCGCCGCATCCGTAAAAGAGTTTGGACTTGCTTTGATCAAGACGAGCAATGTCGGGCACACAGGGAGCAAGGGACGGGCGCGTGAGGTAGCACTGCTAAAATTCTTTCAAGATCGCTTGCCTGAGCGTTTCAGCGTTGTGGAAGGAGAAGCAGTAGATCCCTCTGGTAACACAAGCCCGCAAATGGATCTGATGTTCTACGATCGTAGTGTAAATTTTGCTCTTAGCGCTGATGCCAGTTTTGTTCTGCCTGCAGAGGCGCTGCTCGCAACCATCGAGGTGAAGTCACAGTTGAACGTGACCGAAATTCAAAAATCGGTCACGGCGGCACGGAAACTGCGCAAGCTTAGACCCTTCGATAAAGCGCTAGCAGGTCCGGATGTTGGACAACCTGGCCCTGAGAGGTGCCGCTATTTTCATTGCGTGTTCGCCTACAGTTCCAATCTCACGACCGATTGGATGCATGCCGAGTACGCTCGGTTAGCCGGTGCGTGTCAAGACGAGCACCTGATCGATTTTGTGTACGTACTAGAAAAAGGATTGGTGCACCTGACGAGCCATATGGTCCGCCCAGAAGACAAGGATGGCGGCGCGATAACTGAGCTGTACTTTTCGATCTTGAATTTCATTCAACGAGAGGCTGGTCGCCGTAAAAGTGTTCCGTTGGACCGATACACGAAGCCTGCGACCAAATGGGTAAAGATGACGGGCACGTCGGTAGCCTCACAGTCATCAAATAAGAACCTGGACGAATAATCATTGGCGCGATGACTACAATGCGAGGGGTTTCCATATTTACAGAGTGATAATGTAACTTATGTGAAATGTTTGTATATTTGATGTGTATACGGAATACTGTTACATTGAATATATGAGCACTATTGAAAAGGCGGCCGCAGAAACGGTGAAAAGACGCCCGGCAACATTCACGGTGAGAACCGATCTCATGAGCGAGGCAAGAGCCTTACGCCTCAACGCGTCACGTGCGGCCGAGGCCGGAATTGAGGCTGCCGTGCGCAAGGCCAAAGAACAAGCGTGGCTCGTAGAGAACGCCGACGCGATCAAAGCGCACAATGAACGGATTGAAAAACATGGCGTCATGATTACGCCGCTCTGGCTAAGGACCGATGGCCAGGTTTGATGTCTACAAGTTCGGCCACGGCGCCGCTTATGTCATCGACGTGCAAGCCGACATCTTTACGGACATCGGTAGCCGGGTTGTCATCCCTTTGGTCCCTCATACTTCGATCGGCGACGAGGCGATGCCCAGACTAAAGCCGCCGATAAAACTGGAAGGCGCGCGATTCGCACTGATCACGACGGATATTGCTGCCGTCCCGACTTCGCTGCTCGGGGAGCGCGTTGCCAACCTTTCGGAGCAACGCGACGAGATCGTCGATGCAATCGATTTCCTGATGCAAGGATTTTAGACGCCCCCAGGCAATCCACCTGCCCGATCGTCCCGTGTGGCGATCTTCTCGTTTCGGACTTGCCGAGAAAGTTCTTGGCAGCCGGTGCGACCGGGGTGCAATTTGGGTGCACAACTTTACGACGCCAGCAGGTGTAGATAGTGGGCGACGTCATTGGGCACGGTGTGGACATCATAGAACTGCAGGAGTTCGAGCGACAGCTGGCTGTTCCGGGCGATCATCTTCTGTTGCGTTGCTTTACGGATGACGAGATCGCCTATGCCGGCAATGGCCCTCATCGCGTACAACGGCTCGCCGCCCGGTTTGCCGCGAAAGAGGCCGTTCTCAAGTCACTTGGCACCGGCTGGGTCAGCGGGATTAGCTGGAAGGATATCGAAGTGAAGCGGGAGCTTGCCGGGGCTCCGGTTATTTGCGTGACCGGAAAGGTTGCCGCGTTGGCGCAAGACCGCGGGATCGGGCAATTCCTGATTAGCTTGAGCCATTCGCGATCCTTTGCAATCGCGAGTGTTATGGCGATCAGACAAACCATCAGCTCATCAACGTGACCGTCCGCGCATCGAGATCGACTTTGAATTTTCCGCCGCGGGCGTGGGCGATGGGCCGCCATACGGCGTAGCCTTGGGTGATCGCGTTTTGCCAGTCGGCGAGCGAGCAGACTCTGACTTCGAGATGTTGCGCCGCTGTTCGAAGGCTCTTTAACAACTCGTAGTCGACCATAGAGACGCCGTCAAAAAACTGGTGGTGACGTGCGTAGGCAAACACGACGGCTGCCAGCCCCTCCTCGATTGCACCTGCCCGGCCGCCGTCTTCGACTTCATCCTTCTTCGGATCGCTTTTGCGCTTGCATCCGAGCAGTTTTCTAAGGACCGGCGACCATCCAAGGACCGCGATATTGGCGAAATGGATGACGTCGTGGAAGCCGTATCCGTCCGGCGTGTAGGCGTTGTCAGTTAGGTCGTCACCGCATTGGACGCCGTCGACCAGCAACTGGATGACTTCCTTATCAGCCTTCATTGCGAGTTTGAGTTCGACTTCCATTTGTCTTGGAAAGCGTTCGGCTGCGGGAAAGCCCGCGTCGAAACTATAGCCCCGGCCAAACAGTACCGGCGAATCTCCTGTAGGAACATCCCACCGGTCTTTGATCTTGCGCAGGTTCTCGGCGGCGACCGAATTTAGATCGAGATCAAACTTGGTGGCCACGTTGGCGAGGTACCACAGGATGTCGCCGAGTTCTTCCCGGACGCGCTCTTTGAACATCTGGTGCGCCGGGCCGTCGCGAAGAAACTTCTTATACTCGCTAAGCAATCCTCCGGCCTCACCGGCCAGACCCAGCAACGGAACGATGAAACTGTGGCTGTCCGTGTTCGCGCTTGTGGCCGGAACGCGATCGGTGGCGCGCGCTTCTTCCTGATAAATATTCAAATCCATATCGTCTCTCCTTGCAATGGCGTCACGCAGCGGTTTTCGGGATGCGTGTCTGAAATGCTGAAATCGCGTCGTTGATGCCCCATTTCGGTGGATACCAGAATTCAATCGGCTTCGAGATCGGCGCAAACTTCTGTTTGATCCGGGAGCGGCCAGTGAGGCCGGAGAATTCCGGATGCGCGACGCGCGCATATTTGTCGACCTCGCAAAACAGATTCTGGCAATCGATCAGCTGCAGCGACCGGCCGAACAAGGAGCGAAACTGTAAGCCCAGGCGCGCGAACTCGTCGGACTGGATGTCGGCCATGAGGCGGATAATCTCGGGCTCGTTCAGCCCGCCCAGACTGGAGAAGCATTTGCGGATGCCATCCAGTGCGCCCGGGCCTGGCATTACGAATTCCATCTCCGAGAAGTTCGTGACTTCGCTGTAATTGATATCTGTGATGAATTGGTAGGCGAGGAAGGGCCCGATCGTGGGGTACGAGAGTAGCAGCTCGAATCCCTGTTGCATCTTGTTCATGCCGGCCAGCTTCGACGGCAGCTCGTCGGCCATCATTTTCTCCAGCAGGCAGAGATGGTTCTGGTGCTTGGCGGTGCGTCCGAAGGCGGTTCCGCCCGGCGGCATGATGTAGGCGGCCGAATAGATGCGGTCCCCCCGCTCAAGGGCTTTGCCGAGGATCTGGTCGTAACGGCGATAGCTGTAGCTCTCGAAGGTCAGCGCGCCGATCGATTTTTCCAGAAGCTCCCAGGTCTCGATCTTGTTGAACAGTTTGAAGAGCAGGATGCGGAAGCAGACTTCGCCCGGGTCATCAGGCAAGTCGCTGCGATAGATGACGTTCCGGATTAGGTACTGGCTGACTCTGTCCGATGCGCGATATGCGTTAGTAAATTTGTGAGCTTCTATGACGGGATCTGCGGTCCAGGGCCGTCGCTGCCCCTGTAGCCTGCGGTAGAAGATATCCTGCCGCTCGGCGGCGAAACGCCAGTAGCTATCGAGCACGATAGTGGGTTTTGCAGGCGCGATGCGATTGTGAATGAACGGCCCGGTACCCTGAGACGGCGCCGTCACCTCTGGTACAGGCGCGAATTCGATCGCGAACTGATCGCTCGTGTTCTTTGTTGCGCGCCGGGCTTTCAGGCCCAAGCGGGATTGCGCAATCGTGGTGGCGTCGGCCACGGCCTGCTGTGTGGTCTTCAGGTTTGGGAGATCGACGACATTAGAGCGCTTCTGCGCCTTGCGTGCGAAGGCCCGGTACCGGGAGCGCAGGTCTTGCCAATATGTGGGGTCTTCGTTGCGATTGATGGGTTCGTCGCGATCAACGAGAAAGACGAGAATGTTCTGATCTTCCCAGAGTGCCAGCTCCGGCGCGACGAGTGTGTCGAGAACCTTGTCCGCGATACCGGCCGATTGCCCGTAGACGATCGTCGACCACCAGAAGCGATCAAGAACAATATTAGCGCCCGCAGCGAGAGCCGGCAGAATAACTCGCTCGATGACATCGAGATGCGCCGCTACGTGCAAAGCTTGCCGCGCAGCGGGTGTGAGCGCAGAGATTCCGAAGGCCTCGGGGGCATGATGAAGGTCATAGACCAGCTTGCCCAGGCTCCCCTCGTCCCTGCCCGGGAACGAGAGCAGCTTGCATGCGATACCGCGACTTTGAAGGGCTTGTGCCACACCGGCAGCTATGGTCGATTTGCCGACGCCATCGGGTCCTTCGAATACAATCAGGCTGCCCTTTGTCGTTGACCCCTTGGTCTTTTGTTTCTTCTTGGCCTTCGCCATGTTGCCCCGTCGTGAAGTGTTTCAAGAATTTGGTGTTCAGGCTGCGTTTTTGCGGTTGAGAGTGTCCTCTATCAGCGCAACAAGCCGCGCATCGGTCTTTGGGATGCCTTCCAGTTTGGCCACGCCGACGAAGACGTTCAGGCGCGCGGGCTTTTCGCCGATCTGTTGCGCCACGAAGGAGCCGAGCTGGGCAAGGCCGAGATAATTGCCGTAGGCTTTCTCAAAGAGCTGTTGGGTCGCATAGAAGGCGTTCGTTACCAAGCCGTCGCGGGTCGGCACGAAGCTGACATGTTGAAGGCAGGGAAATCCCAGTTGCGCGCTGCTGGTATGGTCGCGCTTGGGATCGAAGATCGACGCCTGGAGCATGGAGTCCCGGACGCCGGTCCGCCCGTTATACTGGTCGATGATGTATTCGAGCTGGTTGCCTTCCATGGGCCCTTCACCGAACATCATCAGGCGTTCAAAGTAGAGCCCGCGGCCGTTCAGCTTGCGGTTCATCGCCTGGTACTGCGGAAACGCCTGGCGGTAGTGTTCGAAGAACACTTTGCGATCACCACCTGCGGTTTTCCATACCTGCTTTGGAAATATCGTGAAGGCCACGCGGGAGATCGCTTGCTCCTCGTGCTCGGCCAGGATTGCATCGAGGCCGGCGCGCGTTTGCGGATCTTCGATCGGCTCGCCCGCATCGTCGAAGCCGTCGACACTCAGGATCAGGGGCGCGATGTTCTTGCCGGGCGTGGACTGGATGCGGGCAATGGTCCGCGCCCATGCATGGGACAAATTCTTGTCTTCGATCAAAAGCGGGGTGGCTGCGGCGGCGGCGCGTTTAGACATCATCATCCTCCATGCGGCGATACCGGGCCAGCCCGACATATTTTTCGGATGCGACACGGACGAAATGAAAATTGCCGGGCGTCAGCTCGACGCGGCCGATACCGGGGCGAACGGCTTTGTAAAGGTCACCGGTGGGTAGCGCGTTTTGCGCTTTAAGAACCTTGCCATCGATCTTTGCCCCTGTCGGCAGGAGCAGCAACGTGTTGACTTCGACATCGATGGCGCGCGCGGTCCAAAACTGGTCGACCAGCACCAGTGGATCGGCCGGCGCGTCGCCCAGCAGTTGTTTCTTGATCGACTTCGGCGTGGATTTAAGCAGCTGACGGGCACGTTCGCGCGTGATCTGCTCGATGCCGTAGGCGAGATGAGATACGAGCGTCGTGTAACCAACCCCGAAATTCGATGCTACGGCGAACATCGTGATGTCGTCGGTGGTCGCCATCGCTTGCTGGCGTTTCGCGAATGCGCCGCGCAGGCCGACAGTCGGCATGAGCGTAAATGCGGAGAATGCATTTACCAGGAATTCATCGGGGCTCTCGGTCTGAAGCGCCGCAGCCTCTTCCTGCATTTCGTCAATGGTCGAGCCGTGTCCGAACTCATGGTGGCCGAGTTCGTGGCCGCAGGTGAAGACCCGTCGCACGAGCGGCCGAAGGGAAGAGAGATGGATGCGCGGATTGGATGACCGGTCGTACATGCCTTCCATGTTGATGTCGGTGAAGCGTACGGTGAGGCCCAGCTTGTCGCAGAGATCGAAAATGCAGATCGGGTTGATTAGGTCGACGCCGGCCCTGGAGCGCGTTTTGATAGAGGCGAGCATCGCCTGTTTGACGAGAGCGCGCTTGTCCATGAAAGGGCGATGAATCGGGGCGGCGTTCATTTCTTCCCTCCCCGGCGCGGCGTGTCATCGGTGTCGCGCATGCTGGCGAGCAGCCGCAGCAGACGATCCAGGTCTTCAGGTTTGAGCTTGTTCAGTTCGCGCGCGGCGAGCTGTATTCTTGGGTCGTTCGTCTCGACTGTCTCGGGAGCGTCGCCTACGAGCCAGGAGACGGTGACGTCGAGGAGTCCGGCGAGTGTGGTCAGTTCATCGGCGCTGACGCGGCGGTTGCCCGCTTCGATTTCCGAGACCGACGGACGATGCAGGCCCATCAGCTTGGCGATCTGTCCCTGAGATAGCCCCGCAGATTTGCGTGCTTCGCGAATTCTTTCGGCGATGAGCGCGCGTTTTTCGTCGGGTTCGCTCATGCCGCCACCTCTTTCAGCTGATGTGCGGCGGCGAGTTCGCATATGAGCGCTGCCGATTCGTCGATGGTCAGGGGCGTGTGGCCGGCGCCGGTCGTGAAAATGTTCACGTCGTCGGCGATGGTGATCTGGAGTTCGGATGCGAGCATGCCGATGGCAACGGGCCAGATTACGCTGTCGAATCCTTCGAGATCTTCCATAGGGCGTATGGTGCCCGTAAGAACCGGGCACGCGAATCCGCTGTTGGTCTGGATCGTGTTCAGAACCTTCACAAGTCTTTCTCGTGCGTGATGGAGGAGCATGGGTGCCTCATTACCAATGGTAAGATATTCTTACGCTTTAGCGACGAGTTTGTCAAGCGCAACGGAATAAGGGGGCGTTGCCGCCCCCTCCCCGTCTGTTCGCCTGGCTGCGTCGTCAGGCCGGCTTCGCAATCGGCTTCTTATTGTTGCTGTTGGCCGGCATGGCCTCCATCGCCTTGGCACGCCGGTCCATTATCTGGACGGGCGTTGCGGAGGACAGCACCGTGCCTGCGCGCGTATCGACCTTGGAGCGGAACGTCTGCTTGAGCGTGTACTCCTCGCCCTTGAGACGCTCGGCGTCTTCCTTGGTGAAGGCTTCTGCGCCCGTAATGTTTGCGGCGGGCACATAGCGGTCGGACCCAAGATTGACCAGGGCAATCCCCTGCTCACGCAGCGCATCGAGTGATTCCTGAGCCAGCTTGGATGACTTGTCACCGAACTCGATGCGGACATTGACGCGGGCGGCATCGATGTCGATGCCCCTCTTCTCTTTCAGCGAATCCTTGGCGCGCGCCTTGTCTTCGTCTGTCATGGGGCGAATAAGACGAATAGTGTCGAGCGGTACGAGTTTGGTGATGCCTTCGTGTGTCGTGTACTTGAGTGCGTTGGTAGACATGAACATCCTTCTTCTTGTAGGGGTTAAACCGAAGAGGATGATGGCAATCTGGTCGCGCGTGTCACGGTGCAGCGCAGCAATAAACGCTATGGAAATCGCGGACGCATTTGTCTCCTGCCCAGCTGTTAACGCGGCTTAACCGACAAACCCGCGCAGATCGCTCAAGGTCGAAAGACCCGGCGATTCGGAGCCCCCATGCGCTGCCACTACATGAGCGACCTGCATCTGGAAGGACAAGGCTTCCGGCATCAGCTGCCAGGCGGCGACGTGCTTATCCTTGCGGGTGACTTCTGCCACGCAAGCGCGCTCGATCCCGCACGAACCGACCCCTACAGCGTCAAGCAGCGGGATCGGATTCTGCGTCTAGTCGACGAAGCCTTAAAGGCATTCGTGCATGTAATCTTGGTAGCGGGAAACCATGAGCATTACGGCGGTGTGTTCGAAGACACCGTTCCCCTTCTCCGCAAGCATCTCGCAGGCGTGAGCGTTCTCGATGACGAAAGCATCGAGATTGAAGGCGTGCGGTTTTTCGGGACCACGCTCTGGACCGACCTCGCCGGCCGCGATGAAATCGCCTCTGAACGAATACGCCGTGGGATGGGGGAGTATTTCTTCGCGAAGACGCGACGAGCGAATGGTGACGGCCAAAACGCATCGACCAAACTGCTGCCCGCAAGCACGCTTGCTGCACACGACAGGGCCGTTGCGGAGCTGCGAGGCCTGGCAGCCCTGCCTGACAGACCGACCGTCATCGTCAGTCACCATGCGCCGAGCTTGCAGAGCCTGAACCCGTTTCACAGGGGCAACGGTCTCGACGGAGCGTTTGCAAGCGATCTGGATGATGTCATCGCAGGTTTGCCGAACACGCCGTACTGGGTTCACGGCCACACGCATGTTCGCAAAAAGTACCGCGTCGGAAGCACGACGGTATTGGCCAACTGCCGGGGTTTCGACGGGAAGGATTTGTCGGCGCGCGGCTTCAGCCCAGACTGCTATTTCGACATATGAATGCGATCTGCGCGGTCTACGACAGGCAGATGCCGATCAGATACGAAAACATCCAGCCGGTAGAGCGCGCCGATTTCGGCGTCGCGCATGTCGTCGCCTCCGAGAGCGGGCATGAAGCCACGGTACGATTCGAAGACGAGCACAAAGCGCGTCGTTGATTCCGGATCTGCGAAAAAGCACGCGAGGTTATCGTCGA
>LNFM01013476.1_pt1 | contig 10399 bp, 7 predicted proteins | sample 596031 | NCBI WGS metagenome assembly LNFM01 (sample SAMN04254537, study PRJNA301005) | activated carbon metagenome | isolation source: dual media filters at the Ann Arbor, Michigan drinking water treatment plant | place: USA: Ann Arbor | reverse complement strand
TGCGGGATATGCGAACTGCAACCGCAACAATCGGCTCCCCGCCGCCGTCTTCGCCTCCAACTGGGTCAGCTGCCCCAGCCCGTTATACAGACGCTCTTCGGTCACCTTGTCATCGTTCAGTTTCCAGCTCAGCGGCATCCCCATCGGCCCATACTTTGCCGTGGCCATGTACGAAGCCGGTTGCAGTAGGTAGACGCCGCTCACCCCAGATACGCGACCCACATTCGTTAGGGAATACGTCAGTTTCCTCCCGCTCGGGTAGGTCATCTCCTTCAACGCGCCGCCGGATCCGTAAGCATACTGCATTGTCTTCGTCCCAACCAGACCGTTAATGGTCTGCTCTTGTTTCGTGACTCGCCCCAAACCGTCTATCCGTGTGTAGTTCGTCCAACCAACGCTGCTTCCATAGCCGGTTAAGTGGCCTTTCGGGTAATCTGCCCCATCCGAGCCACGTCCCTCCGGCACCGTGCAGGTTTCTCCCGCATACCCTTCTCCGTCATAACAATAGCGAACTGTAGGCGTCACGCCGTCCGAATAGCTCTTGGTCTGCACACGTTGCGCGCCGTCGTAGGTCACCGTCAATGTGACGCCACGTGCATCGGTCCGGGTCGCCAACTGTCCACCTTTCCGGTAAGTATAGCTGGTTGTACCACTTTCTGGATTCGCCGCGCTCTTCAAGCGGCCAAGTGAGGTATATGTGAAGATTCGCGTTTGTGTTTTTGGCGGAACGTAGTTCGTTGTATCCACTTGCGTCACTGTCATCTGGTGAACAGGATAGGCATAAGTCGCGGACCCCATCGAACCCGCTACAGCGATCAGCCGACCAAGACCGTCCTTGGTTAGAATACGCGTCCTACCTGCCGGGTCGGTGGTTGTGACTTGCGAGCCGAGATAAGTAAGAGAGGTCGCCGACACCGGACAGGTAGCCGAAGGAACCGGCGCCGGCGCGCACGAAATCGCACTCCAGGGCGGGGCGGTCGCCGTCTCAAAAACAGCGGTCTTGGTCAATCTCCCATCCAGGTCATACTCGCGTCTCGTCCAGGACCTCGGGGGCTGCGATACTCCTGGTTCCGGGACTGGCCTGAAGGGGCTCGATTCAATCTCGTAGTGTCCAACGCCCGGAATATACCGTCGTGCGCGCTCAGTCACCACGCCCCCCGCAGAAGATACAGTCACAGCGCCACCAGTATCGTCGGTGCCGCGCGTCTGAAATCCCTCGCCGAGACCATCGTAGCGATACACCGCTGCGTTCGCTAGGACGGATGGCGAGTCCACACTCGTTTTCGTCAGCACCCAGCGCTGGGTGTCGCTATACTCCATTTGCGTTTGATGAAGCGGCGTCCCATTCTCTCCGCTCGTAAGGTCCATTCCGGTCAAACGGCCATACAGATCGTAGGCACCGGTACTGGCGATCGCTTTATTGCTGTTGGAGGAATTCTCCGTTCTCTTGTTCAGCACGCCAGTGGCGCAATCAAATGCAAACTCCGTTTTCTCTTCCAATGCGCCTAGTCCCGCATGTGAAACGATCTGACTCGGATACAGATTGGTATAAGCGGTGCACCCGGGAGGCGCGGAATACGTAATCGCCGTAATGTCATTGTCCGGGCCGGTTGTGGCGAGCAGATTCCCTTGACTCCAGGTGAACGTGGTAACTTCCGCGTTGCCAGTGTTCAGGCCTCCCAAAGTGACCGGGAGGCTAGCCCCGGCGCTGTTGTCCCACTTCGCCTCCGACAGAACATTTGCAGTGCTTCCAAAAGAATCATAAGTGTATTCTGTCGCGGACTCGGCGACGTTTCCCGCGCCATAGACGGTTGCCCTCCTCCTGGCGCCCTTATAGACAGTTGCGAACTCCCGCCAATACGCATTCGCATCTGTCAAGTTATAGGTTGCCGGCAGTACTCCCTCCGCCGCCTGAGTTTCGGTGTAGTAGTCGTACTGGATCTTCCGCAGGATTGTCCCGCCAGTTGGAGTTGCGGTAGGAAATCCGTTGGTTCTGGGAATCACTGCACCGTAGTCATACTCGGATTGAGATTTCAGGTTACCGTTTTTGTCGTAGGAATAGACCGTAGCGCTCGGACTGGCGGCTCCGCTAGGTGTCCGAATCTCGGCGCGTACATACGCATTCTTCGGGTCTTGGGGAGCTGCGGTGCCAATCCACGGCTCATTATGCGCCCACAGTCTCTCTACCGTGCTTCCGAGAGGTGAAACCGTTTTACACAACAAGCGGGGACCAATTCCCGGGTTGATGAAATAGTTGGTTTTTACCCCTCCGTCGGGGCCAGTGATTGACCCCTGCGTGCCGCTCGCCTGCGGAAAGGTGTAGCTCCAGGTCTCGTCCACAGACGTAGCAGGACTCCCAGTTTCATCCTGGCGGAACACCGTCTTCGCGACGACACTGTTCTCGCTGTTCTTCGTCGCATCACGTATCTCTCCATCAACTCGAAATCGCCACGAATATTCCACACGCGGTCGGTGATTCGAAGGATCCGCCGAAGCGTTCGGCAGACGCATCTCTCTCAGTTCACCCCATCCCCTCTTTTCGGCAGGTGCGGCATCGTCTGCATAGAGGAACGAGTATTTGAGAGTTCCTCCGCCAGTGGGAAGTACGACATCCTGCACCGCTCGGACAAATGTAGTGTGCGGGCAGCTATATGGCTGGCCATTCGGCGCCGGATCGAAGGGGCTATCGCAGTGGAACAGCAGGGGTTGAGGGCCTGTGCCAACATTTACATTGGTCCAATTCACCCTCCAGAAATAGGAGGGATACGCCGCCGGATCTGTAGTGCCCCCGTATCCCGATTGATAGACTTCGTCATAAGAGCTGGAACAGTGCGGCGGCTGCCCACAAGTTGCCGTATTGTACTTGATTCGCACCCGACGCCCCAGGTCGTCCACGATTTCCGTCAGCGGCTTGTCACCGTCTCCTACGTCCAGGATATTCGTGATGTTGACGCAATTGTCGTTCTTGTCGCATATTCGCTCTGCACGGTTGGCAGGAGCAAACACCTTCTTCCCATCTGGAAATGTCGCGCTCCAGCCACCATTTTGAACCTTTTGCACCTGAATGAAGGATCCGTCCGTCGTGTAGAACTGAAGGGGACCAGTCAGATTGGTGCCTCCCGTGCAAATCGCGGTTCCGTCAGGGTGATGCTGGTAGTGGCCATCACCTAAATAATCTTGCGATCCTACCAGCCGCAGGATATGGGTACTTCCATCGGGAAGCGTCAAGCTATACTTCACTCGATGAAAAGTATGCTGAATTACTGCCGGTTGCGTCACACACATCCCTGATACTGAACGGTACTCCACGTTGAACGCGTAATCAAACGAGTACTGCCAACCTCCTTTGTCCGCATCCATACCGAGCACATTGATTGTGCTCGGACAACCGGCGCCACTTCCGTTGCCGCATATCGTCGGCTTATTGTTCGCGCTGCCTTCGGTCTTTAGACTGTAGATTTGCGAGTTGTAGGTCAGGTCGATACCGGCACTGAAGCCGCCGCGGCCGGGAGGCAGCTTTGCCAGCGGGATCCGGAGGTTCAATCCTCCGTTCGCCTCATCGATACTCTCCGTATCGGACAGCGAATAGCTGCCATACGCCATGAAGCCTCGGTCCGGCTGGAAAGTACCGTATCTTGGAGCCTGCCCGAATACCATGACCGGTATTGCCAACATTCGAGCAATAAGAATGAGCCGATTTCGCATTCCGCTTCTCTCCCTACTCCTGAAATAGTCCGTCCGCCACACCCGCCGACCAGGCGCTTGACTGCAGTTCAAGCGAAAAATACTGTGTCTTTCCGTGCATTCTAACCACACGGCCCGCCGCCACAAAGCCATTTGCCGATTTGTAGTCAAAATACCGTGTCGTTACAGGTGAAAACGCACCCTCCACCAATCGGCTATAGGCGACGCGGGAAAGAAGCCCTGTGGCGCTATCGAACATGTAATGCTTGACGCTCGATCCTCCGCCATTTCGCGTCCGAATGGGAATCGCATGCTCAAAAATATCAACACGAGAACCAAATCCGGTTGCGCCAGGCACTTGAAAGCGCTCCCCTAACATCCGCGGAACATTACCTCCCTGAACGTTGTCGAGAAACGCGTCTGTAGTGTCGGAACTCAGCGCTTCCAGCAAGGCATCATCGACACCATCAACAGCTTTGCTGAATGAGCGCGCCGGATCAAAAATGATGAATGGCACACCTGGCCCTCGCATAATCCGAAGCTTGCCAGGGAACTCCCAAGTCCAAGAGATTTGCTCCTTCCTGCCATTTACTAGAGTTAGCATGCCGCCGAACGCTCCTCGCTCGCTTCCTTTTCGGCCTAACCGGTCAAGGAGAGGTGCGGCGTACTTGGCGAGCCCAGGCGGTAACGCGTGCGTTCTGATGGGTGCTTGCTTTTCATCGGCGTTGGGTGTGGCAGGGGCTGGAGACTGTCCGAATAATGGGCAAATGACCGAAGCCCCAAACCCGAACAGCATGCGCCGCCGTATTTCGCGGCTCATTGGTGAGTATGCGAGGTCGTGACAGTCAGTTTGTAAAATTCTCATGATGAGGGCCTACTCCTTCTTCCAGTGACACCAGAACGCCACCTTCACGTCGGCAAAAGTGGTTCTCCATTTCGAGTTCCGCCGCCGTTGAACTGCGGCTTGGCGCCGGTCCCGTATTGTGATTCGAGACGCGAGGGACGCCCCACTCAGCACGTTCGATTCCATCTGGGCACCTCGACAAAGGTCTGGATTTCTGGCTGAGGATCGGTCGCAGAGACGGTTGCCTTGTTAGATACGGATTCTTTCAATGTTTCGTCTCCTTCTGAGAATTTCACACTCAGGGCGGAATCGTGAAGGGTGTAATTGTGCCCAGTGGACACCGGTAGAATCTTGCTGCACGCACCGCGATCCGCGCTCACAATGCGCACCACACGAAGAGGCCCGGTGGAGTCCAAGACCTCCAACGAGCGCGGAAGGAGGAAAGCCGACCGGCCCTCGCGGGTGAAGAGGCGCCCAGCCTCGGTCTTCAACCATCATTTTGTTCGTCAATGTTACCCATTCTTATTCCTCTTCCTGCTGAACGCTCTCGATTGCGATAAGCCGACCATTCACTCGAATGTATTCACGGCTGGTGCTTGCAGGAGACTGAAACACGAACGTAGCGCTTGAAACTGGACTGTCGGTCGTGTTTGGCCGGTAAGCGATCGCTCTGATGGTCTTGCTTCCGGGGCCCGAGACGGTCACGGGCCCGGTGTATAGAGTCCCAGTGGTTGAGGTCGGACTTGATCCATTAACTGTGTCACCAACCGTGTAACGAATCGCGGCCCCAAAAGTGGTAGTGGTAATCGTCACGTTCTGAGCCGAAGCATAGGAACCACCGAAAGGGCTGAAGACCGGCGCGGCGGCGACCATCGGGGTGATATTGTAGAGCGACGATATGATAGGACTGTCGGTCATTCCCGGCCTGTAGGCGTATGCTTTAATCGTTGTAGTTGCGTTAACCGGAATGGGCCCCGTATACAGGTCGCCTACAGTGGCCGTTGGTGTGGCACCATTTGTGGTGTAGCGAATAGAATCCTCACTGGCTCCTTTCGACAGCACGACCGATTGTGAATCGGTGTACGTACCTGCGGGCGGATTGAAACCGGGCGCAGCAACTCCGTTTGAGATGGTGTAGGTCCCCGAAGTAACGGCGCTTGGGGTCATTCCCGTCATGAAGGAGATTGCACGAACTATTGTTGATGTGTTGACTTGGAAGGGGCCGGTGTAGAAGATTCCCGTCGTGGGACTTGGTGTTCCGCCGTCGACGGTGTAGCGGGTGGAGGCACCGATGGTGTTGGGTGTGATCGTTATGGTCTGCGGTCCTGAGAACTGGCCAGGCGCTGGGCTGAGCGACGGCGCCGCGACTGTCAGTTGGGGAAGCGGCGTAAATGTGGCGACGACATGACGGTGGCCGGTCATCGTTACAGATCCAGTGTTTCCGCTGCTGGAATTTACACCACTAAAGGACGTGAAGCTATAGCCGCTGTACGGGACAGCGGTCACGAGAACAGAGGAGCCGTTGGGATACTCCCCAACTTGCGGGCTGACGTATCCGCCTCCTGCAGGTGATACAGCGGTGGTCAGCATCCAACGCGGTGCTGGCGCCGCCTTATGGATGGCGAGGACCACTTCCTTAGAAATGCCTCCGCCAGTGGCGGTCACGATGGTTGAGTATCCGCCTGGAGCCAGGTTTCCGCATTGCAATGTAAATGTGGTTGTCGATGGCGCATAGTTCTGAGGAGACGGAGCAAAGTTGCTAGAGGCACACCCCAGTAGATACGGGCTGAAGCTGAAGGTAACTAAGCTATTGAATCCGTTTAGCGGCGCGAGATTGAGCGTAAATGTGGGGGATGATGAATACCCTGGCGGCGGCACTTGATAGACATGCTGTGTGGCAGAAAGCACGAAGTCGGCCGGCGGTGGTGGGATGTTCCAAGTGCCCATCGACTGCCAGGTGCTATTCATCCCCGAGATCTCCTGGGCATAGGCGAATTGGCCCTTAGTTCCGGCATAGGTATTCGGATTGAAGGTCACCGGTATGCGTAATGCTAGTTGCGTCCCGGCTGCATTCACTGAGGAGCCTAAGCCGGTGAATGAACACTGCGAGTTGCCGACGCTTTGATTGCTTCCTAACGCAATGCCCCCCAGCCACCCATCCGCACCGTCCTTGAGCAGATACAACATATTTGTGGAGCGAATATAGCGAATTTGGCACGTACCGACAGCGGTGCTGAAGCCGGTCGCGAAGAACGCATAGATTTCGGACACTCTATCGCTCCCTGATGGATTTGAGACCGTCCATGTAAAGGTTTGGCTAAATCCGCTGCCATTCGACGGCACAGAGGACTCAACTATTGGCGCTGCCTCAACCCAAGTTTGAAAAGTGGTCGAAACGCTTGCGCCCACGGCGTTTGCCCGAAAGCCCGGCGCCAAATGTATACAGTTTCCCGCTGAAAAGGTGGCCGACGCACTCTGACTGACCGAGAAGTTGGATGCCTTGAGCGCATTGTTATCGGATCGGCTGTGATCGCCCCCAACGTGCGTGCCGTCTGGTACTAGCGTTGGATTTGTACACTGCGCAAGCAAAGCGGTTGGCGCGAGGCTGCTGGCGCAGAGCCAGATCGCGACACGAATGAGAACGCTGAGCACCCGAGGCTGGTTCGACGCTTCCATCGGATGCTCGCCTATTTGCCTGCCACTACGACAGAGTGTTTCATTGCTCCCTCCAGGCGCGCGAGCCGTTCTCGGAGTTCCCGGTTTTCCTTGGTTAAACTATCTCGCAGATCCCGGCCTGCTTTTTCCTGTTGAATCAGGTGCAGGGTGAGTTCCTCAATCTTGACCAGAAGCTTGGCCTGCATTTCGCCTACCCTGACTCCCGTTTCCATCACCTCCGCTTCGGCGGGAACATCTGGCAGGTGTCCGTTTTCGGCGATGAACCGACTGACTTCGCTCAGTGATCGCAAGCGGTAACCACGACGAAACACATAGTCCGGCCATCCCGCGCTAGTCACGATAATGTCTTTGGCGCCGATGGTCCCGTTGACGGCAAGCTTGTATTGCGGGTTCGTTGTTCCTATTCCGAAATTCCCACTGGCCGTCAAGACGCCTTGGAAGGTATTTCCGGTCAAGAAAAACAACGGGTGGCTGGACACTGTACCAACCGTCATTGCGGCGTTATTGGTATTAAAGACGAGCCCATTTACAGTGCCGTTGTTGAGCCGGAGCCCATCATTCGCACCCGCTCCGAGAGTCAGTAGGGCAGTTGGAGACGAGGTTCCGATTCCGACGCCGCCGTTATTGTAGTAAATCGACCCCGTAGATGCTCCTTGCGGTTGCCAGACGGCCGATTGCGCCAAGGCTAATCTTGGCGTGAGGAAGGACAACGTCACTGCTAAACCGATCAATGCAACTCCAGCGCGAGCAGGGAGCTCGAAACCCGAGTGAGTGTTCGCGGAATTTCCTAAATTCATAATGACTTTATCCCCCAACCTCGTAATCTGCACCCTTGCGCCGGAACGGACCCGTTGCGGAGGGGCGATGAGTAGAATGCTTGGCTGCAGGAAAGTCCGCAACCGTGCAATGCGCGCGGCGTCAGCCATCACGGCACCTTACCCAGAACAGTAAACGAAAACTTCTTGGGGCTGGCTTCCCCAGTGCCATGACGAAAGGCATCGCGACCGGCACTTTCTGAAAGCGGCATACCGGTCGCGTCACCGAACCTCAGATCGCGACTGGATATCTGAAATGTCAATTGCGTGTCGCGCGGGACCTTCAGTTGGTAGCGATGGGTTTCAACCTGAACCCGAGCACTCCCCTCTGGCAAGCCCTCGGCCGCCACGTGCGCCGGATAGTAGAGGCCCCCGGGTCCCCAGACTCCAACGAGCAGCTCTGGACGCCGGCCGTCCTTGGTCAGTTGGCGAAGCGCCCCTTGTGGATCTGCCAGTTGGATATCCAACACCGAGGCTACAGCAAGTGAAATGTCAATTCCGGCCGTCGCTCCCCCCGGACCAACAACGATGCCAACAGGAGACCCGCCCCAATCACATGAGTCCAAATGTTGGCCGCTGGGGGCCTGCACACAAACCCAGTAGTTGCCGGGCGCCAAATCGCGCAACTGGTATTCTCCGTCGCCGCCTGATCTTGCACGCCGCGTAAGCGGCTCCGGCCCGACGCGGCTCGCAACCAAGAGCGCACGAGGAATGGGGATTTTCGACTTAGCCTCGGATATTGTGCCAGAGATACTACCGGTCGCAGACTTCTCGGACTGGGCCAAGAGAGTATGCGTCACGATCAAAGAGAGCAAGGCGGTTGTTATTGAACTGCTATGAGCAATTTTCACGTAGAAGCCACAAAAAGGTATCAGAGGTTCGTCGAAGTGACGACGGCCAGCCAACGTGCGCGACCGAAACACAAAGGCCGCACGAGAGGGGAGGGGAAGCTAAGGCACAATTTCGAGCGATCTGACCGATAGGCCCCCGACTACTTATATATATTGGATTACTGTACCCTGGTTTTACATCTCACGCAAGGGATTATTGATGACGATTCCAAAACAACTGCCCCTTTAACTGCCCATTAACTGATTGATGCCCCCGACAGGTTCGAGGCCACTGAGGATAGCTTGATTTAAGTCATCTCCAACAGGTCCCGGATCTAATTGTGAACTTCGTTGCGTTGGTGCAGCAAAGCCACCCGATGCCGGGTGAGAATCCGCAATTGCCAGAGCGCGGCGGGCGTAACAAAACTGCCGTCCAAATCCCTGTCCTGCAGTACGGCAGCCACCCCGTGTATTCGACTGGCCAATTACAGGAGATAGCCAACATTTTACACTACTGAGTTCTCCTCCGGCTCCCGCACGAGAGGCGGCAATCGTCTCTTGGGCATGGTTGGCCATCGCGAGGCGGGGGGGGTGGAGATAGGATGTGATCTCAGGATCGCTTGCCAGCATCCGCCGCAAGACGGCTGCGATTGGCCGTGCGTCGCACAACGGCTGGACGTACGATATCGTAATCGAAGCAGAGACTGACCAGCGTTCCGCCACCAGCCAGCCGCATGGTGCATCTTGACGGCACGTCGGGAAATGCACAACCGTAACGGTCGAACTCGGCAAGAATAAACTCAAGTCGAACTTTACCTTGTGTCCCGCGATGCCGACGGCACTTTCGAGTGCATCAAACATGTGGCCGGCTATATCTCCAAACCGAGGATCGTTCCTGACCATGCCCCCGGTGACCCATGCACCCGTGCAGGGCCGACGTCCGGGTTTGGATGACTAAGGAGGTGAACCGTCACACGATGGGATGGCTTTTATCAAGTACGAAGATGGCGATCTCAACAACTCGATCAGTTCGTGTCGCGCAGAATCCTGTCGTCTTCACATCAATGACTGCGACTCTCGCAATCTTGAAGTTGTACCACAGCCAGCTTGCGCTTCTGCGGGTCCCCTGGAATGCTCGGCAACGTATAGTCATGGCACTTATTGTCGTAGGATTCGGCTGAGATTCTGCTTGGATTGCAGGACTCGAGCCACCGGCGGAGGCGTCGGCGGCCGGTGCACCACGAGATAGCAGAAGACTTGCCAGAAGGAATACGTCTTGCTTCGTCAAGTCGTTCCGACGATCACCAAGCCAGGCGTTTACGGTAGCTTTGTGATCTGATTCGTCAACTCTCCGAGAACGCTATCCATCCGGCTATCCCACGTTCGCAGCGGGCGGGACGCCGACGTGTTCAGTCGCCGGTCGGGGCGAAGACCCTTTCTCCTGGGGTGGCCGGGGTGATTTTGGGGCGGCTGATCTTCGATTGGACTTTGGCCAGGTAGAGGTAGACTACCGGGGTCAGGTACAGCGTAATCAGTTGGGAGAAGAGCAG
>LNFM01013475.1_pt1 | contig 10399 bp, 9 predicted proteins | sample 596031 | NCBI WGS metagenome assembly LNFM01 (sample SAMN04254537, study PRJNA301005) | activated carbon metagenome | isolation source: dual media filters at the Ann Arbor, Michigan drinking water treatment plant | place: USA: Ann Arbor | reverse complement strand
GACCGCGCCGATGGTGTTCACCACGGTCGGGCTCGTGGTCGGCCTCGGCGGGCTGGAGTGGTTCGAGCTGCCCCTGGAGGGCGGGGCGACGAGCATTCTCGTCGAGGCCACCCTGGTGTTGGTGCTGTTCACCGACGCCGTGCGAATCGACCTGCTCGCGCTGCGCCGGCAGGCGGCGCTGCCGCTGCGGCTGCTCGGCATCGGCCTTCCGCTCACCGTCCTCGCGGGGGTGGCCGTGGGGGCGCTGCTGCTGGACGGCGACCTCAGCCTCGCCGAGGCGGCGCTGCTCGCGGCCGTGCTCGCGCCCACCGACGCCGCCCTCGGCCAGCCGGTCGTGTCCGACCCACGACTACCCGCGCGCGTCCGGCAGTCCCTCAACGTCGAGAGCGGCCTGAACGACGGCGTCATGGTGCCGGTCGTCACGGTCTTCCTGGCGGTCGCGGCGGCCGAGGCGCCCGGTGGGCCGTCGGACTGGGTCACCCTCGTGACCCGCGAGATCGGGCTTGGCCTCCTCGCCGGGTTGGGGGCGGGCCTCGCCGGAGCCGTGCTCCTCACCCGGCGCCGCTCCGGGATCGAGGGCGTCTACCGGCAGCTGGCGACCCTGGCGATCGCCGTCGCGGCGTTCGCACTCGCCGGCCTGATCGACGGTAACGGGTTCATCGCCGCGTTCACGGCGGGCCTGGTCTTCGGCTGGATCGCCCGGGAGCACTGCCGGAGCCTGCAGGACTTCACCGAGGCAGAGGCCGAGCTGTTGAGCGGCGTCACGTTCCTGGTCTTCGGGGCGGCGCTCGCGGGCCCCGTGCTCAGCGACGTCACCTGGCAGGTGCTGGCCTACGCGGCGCTGTCGCTGACGGTCGTCCGGGTGGTGCCCGTCCTGATCGCGATGCTCGGATCCGGCACCCTGATCGAGACGCGCCTGTTCCTCGGGTGGTTCGGCCCCCGGGGCCTCGCGTCGATCCTGTTCGCCCTCCTGGTGGCGGAGGAGCTGACCGGCCCCGGCGCGGAGACGGTCTTCGCCGTCGCCTGCTGGACGGTGCTGCTCAGCGTGTACGCCCACGGGCTGACGGCATCACCGTGGGCGGCCCGCCTCGCACGCCGCATCCGGGCCGCCGAGGTCCCCGTGCCCGAGACCGGCCCCGCCCCCAGCCTGCCCACCCGCCGGCGGCTGGGGGTGTGAGGCCGGGCGGCACCGCGAACCGGCTACGCCAACGCCCGGTCGAGGGAGATGGCGCACACCAGCAGCGTGCAGGTGAGCAGGTGCAGCTGGGCCGACAGCGGGGCGAGGCTGCGGAGCCCCTCGTCTCCCGGCCCGCGGGCGGCGAGCGCCTGGCGGGCCCGCTGGACGGCGATCGGCGTCGTGAGCAGCGGGAGCAGGATCGCCGGGCCCAGGTCGGTCGCGAGCCACAGGAGCGGCAGGCACAGGAACCCGATGGTCATGGTCACCAGGTAGAGCGTGCGGGCACCCTCGAAGCCGATGCGCACCGCCATGGTGCGGATGCCGGCGGCGCCGTCCTCGACGATGTCCGACAGGTTGTTGCCCTGGACGACCGAGGCGATGAGGAACCCGGGCACCAGGCCCACGGCCGCGGCGGTCGTGTCGAAGAGGTCCCCGGTCACCGAGGTGTAGGCCCCCTGGGTGATCATGGGGCCCATCAGCAGGATGATCAGCGAGTCGCCCAGGCCGAGGTACTTGTACGGCTTCGGACCGCCGGTGTAGAGCCAGCCGCCCAGGATGCCGACGAGGCCCACCACGAGCAGCCCGGGGCCCTGCACCGCCACGATCACCATGCCCAGCAGCGCGCCCGCCGCGAAGTAGGCCCACGCGAGCACGCGTCCCTCGGTGACGCCGAGCAGCCCCGTGGTGAACACCCGGGAGTTGTCCATCTTCGCGTCGGTGTCGACGCCGCGGGCGTAGTCCTCGACGTCGTTGGTGACGTTCACCCCGCAGTGCACCAGCAGCACCGCGACGACGGCGAGGGCCGCCATCCACCAGTCGGCGCCGTCCAGGCCGATCGCCACGGCGGCCCCGGCCAGGGCCGGGATGCCGGACGTCGGCAGGTAGAGGGGGCGCGTGGCGCGCCAGTACAGGGCGGCGCGACCGGGCTGTTCGACTGCGACTTCGTTCACGGGCGTGGGCCTTCCGTGGGACGGGTCCGCTGGTCCTGCCGCGAACCTACCCCGCCCGGCGCCCCCGCGAAACACCACCCAGCATCAGCTCGCGCGCCGCGTTCAGCGCGACCGTGAGCCCCTCCGCATGACCGCGGATGGTGGGGTGCATGTCGGCCACCCGGTCCGGGTGGCACCGCACCACCTGCGCGCGGAAGGCGCGCTCCACCTCGGCGGGCGCCGCGTCGATCGGCAGCTCCAGCAGGGCGGCGGCATCCGCGCGGGTCGCCGGCACACGGCTCGCCACGGCGGCGGCGCCCTCGGCCTTGATCGCAGCCGCCTGCCGCAGCACCGCGGCCAGGGTGGACTTCTCCTTCTGCAGCTGGGCCCGTTCGAGGGCCAGCCGCTCGCGCTCCACGCGGACCTCGTCGGCGAGGTCGAGCAGGCGCCGGTCGCGCACCCCGCGGTCCTCGCGCAGCCCCTCGAGCAGGGCGTCCGCCGCGAGTGCGCCCGCCTCGTCCGGGGGCACGGCACGGTCGGCGCCGCGCTCACCGCGCCGGATCGACGCGATGATCTCCCCCAGGTTCAGGTGGGCGCGGTTGCCGCCGCTGGGCCCCTCCGACGGACCCAGCCGGACCAGCCGCATGGCGTCCCAGGTCGGTTCCACCACGAACGTCGCCGACGAGCGCCCCACCAGCAGCGCCCGGCGCGGCGACCCCTGGGTGACGCCCTGCAGCGAGAAGCGCGCATGTTCGGCGTCGCGCCCGGACAGCGCGTCCAGCTCGTCGCGCAGGTCGCCCAGGCGGCGGGTCACCTCGCGGCCGTCCGGCCCGTCGGGCGGGGCCTCCGCCAGTGCCTCGCGCACCGCCCGCACCGCGGCCTCACCGGACCGCTGCCCCACGGTGAGGGTCGCCCACCAGCGGGCCCACGGCTGGTCGCCGGCGTCCTGCGCCGCCTGCGCCGCGGCGTCGGGGTGGTCCAGCGACTGCAGCACCCCCGCCAGGTCGGAGCGCACGCGCCCGTTCGCGCCGAGCGCGGCGGCGGTCGCGAGCAGGGCCACCTGGTGCCAGCGGGCGCCCGGCGCTCGGGCGGGCACGGGGCCGGCCGAGGCGATGAGGTCGTCGATCACCGGACCAGGGTAGCGCCGCCACGGAAGTCCGGGCACGGCGGCCGCCGCTGGCGTACGCTCGGCGCCCGATGGCGAACCGCCTCGCCCATGAGCGCAGCCTGTACCTGCGGCAGCACGCGGAGAACCCCGTGGACTGGTTCCCGTGGGGTGACGAGGCGTTCGCGCTGGCCGCGGAGACCAACCGGCCGGTGCTGCTCAGCATCGGCTACTCCTCGTGCCACTGGTGCCACGTGATGGCCCACGAGTCGTTCGAGCACCCCGCGACCGCCGAGGTGATGAACGAGCTGTTCGTGTGCGTGAAGGTGGACCGCGAGGAGCGTCCCGACGTGGACGCCCTGTACATGCAGGCCACCCTCGCGCTCACCGGCCACGGCGGGTGGCCCATGACGGTGTGGCTCACCCCCGACCGCCGCCCCTTCTACGCCGGCACGTACTTCCCGCGCGAGGCGCGCGGAGGACTGCCCGGCTTCGCCGACCTGTGCCGTTCGATCGCGGACGCCTACGCCAGGCGGCCGGACGAGGTGGACGCCCAGGCGGGTCACGTCGCGGACCGGCTGCGCCGCGCCACGGTGCGCCGCACCGCCCCCGGGGAGATCTCCCCCGCGCTGCTCGACGACGCGGTGATCGGCCTCGCCCGGGCCTTCGACCCCGTGAACGGCGGGTTCGGCAGCGCTCCCAAGTTCCCGCCCTCGCTGGCGCTCGAGTTCATGTCGCGCCGGGCCGAGCGGCACCCGGATGAGGTGAACACCCGGGAGATGCTCGAGCTGACGCTGCGGCGGATGGCCGACGGCGGCATGTACGACCAGGTGGGCGGCGGGTTCCACCGGTACTCGGTGGACGCGGTGTGGCTGGTGCCGCACTTCGAGAAGATGCTCTACGACAACGCCCTGCTCGCCCGGGTCTACGCGATGGCGCACCGCCTCACCGGCGACGCGGACTGGCGGCGGGTCGCCGAGGAGACCCTGGACTACCTGCTGCGCGAGATGCGCAGCCAGGGGGCGTTCGCCGCCGCCCAGGACGCCGACAGCCCCGGCGGCGAGGGGGCGTTCTTCGTGTGGGGCCCGGAGGACCTCCACGACCTGCTCACCGAGGCCGAGGCCCGGGCGGTGACGCTGCGGTACGGGGTGACCCCCGCGGGCAACTTCGAGGGACGCACCATCCTCCACGCGGCGCTGCCGCTGGACGAGGTCGCGCGGCACCTGGGCGAGGACCCGGTGCCGCTCATCGCCTCCGCGAAGGCCGCGCTGTACGCGGCCCGGCAGGACCGACCGGCCCCCGCCCGCGACGACAAGGTCATCGCGTCGTGGAACGGCCTGGCGATCGCCGCCTTCGCCGACGCCGGGGTGATCCTGCGACGCCCCGACTACGTCCGCGCCGCCGTCGAGGCCGCCGAGGTGATCACGCAGCGACTCATCGTGGACGGCCGCCTGCGGCGCACGCTCCAGGACGACGAGGCCCTCCACCTCGGGCAGCTGGACGACCACGCCGACCTCGCCCACGGGCTGCTGCAGCTGTATGCCGCGACGTTCGACCCGCGGTGGCTGCGAGCGGCACGGGGCCTCGCCGAGCGCATGGTCGCCCTGTTCGCCGACGACACCGAGGGCGGGTTCTTCTACGCGGGCTCCGACGGGGAGCAGCTGGTGGCCCGCACCCGGGACCTGGAGGACCACCCCACTCCGGCCGGCAACTCGCAGGCCGCCTGGGTGCTGCTGCGCCTCGCGGCGCTGACCGGCGACACGACGCTGCTGGAGATCGCGGAGGGCGCGCTGCGCCTGGTGCGGACGGACCTCATCCGCTTCCCCCACGCGTTCGGCACCGCCCTGGTCGCCGCCGACCACCTGGCCCACCAGCGGCGCGAGGTGGCGATCGTCGGCGAGGTGGGACACCCGGCGACGCTCGCGCTGGTGGCCGCCGCACGCGAGGCCGGCGGACCCGGCACGGTGATCGCCTGCGGGCACCCGGATGACGCGGACGCGGTGGCCGCCGCCCCGCTGCTGGCGGACCGTCCCCTGGTGGACGGCATGCCCGCGGCATACGTCTGCGTCGGTTCCGCATGCCGGGCGCCCATCACCGGCCCCGAGGTGCTGAGGGCCGAGCTGGCGGGCTGAGCCCGGCGCTTGCCGCGGCGGCACCCGGCGGTGCAGACTGGCGCGGCTCCTCCGCCCACGATTGGAGACCGGGACCGTGGAACGCCGCCCGCGATGGCAGCTGCCGATCGGCGCGCTCGTCATCGTCAGCCTGGCCGTGTACGGCATCGCGCGGCTCCAGCCGTTCGAGCCGTCCGCACCACCCGCCGCCGAGGTTCCCGCGGGTGACGCCGCCAACGGGGCGGCGCTGTACGCCCGGTCGTGCGCGGGCTGCCACGGGGACGGGGGCGCGGGCGGCGGCATCGGCCCGGTGCTCGTCGACACCGGCCTCGACGCCCCGGCCGTGGCCGGCATCGTGGCCGCCGGCCGCGGCGCGATGCCCGGCGGGCTGGTGACCGGGCAGGACGCCGCCGACGTCGCCGCCTACGTGGCGCAGATCTCCGGCGGGGACACCGGGGCCCCACCCGGCACCACCGGCGCGGCCACGACCCCCGCCCCGCCCGCGGCCACCGGCGGGACCGCACGCCTGCTCGGCCGCGGCCTGGAAGGGCTGGCCGTCGAGCTGGAGTCGCCGGCCCCGAGCGACTGGGGAGTGTGGCTGGAGGGTGACGCGGGCCTCGAGCGCATCGCGGACATCGCCGCCGGGGACCGCGGGTTCAGCGTCGCGGATCTGGGCCTGGGCACCGTCATCGACGGCTACGAGCGGGTCCTGGTGGGCGCCACCGCCGACGCGCCGGCCCTCCGGGGGACGATCGCACCGGAACGCGCGCAGGAGCTGCGCCGACTGTTCATCAGCGACCCCGACGTCCCGCAGGCCGCGTCGCTGCTCGACGCAACGGCGGGGCAGATCAACGTGATGCGCGACCACATCCGGTTCCTCGTGATCGCCCGCCAGGAGGGCAACCTCGCCAACATCCGCTTCCACGGCGAGCACATGGTGAACATCAGCTTCGGCGAGCCGGTGCAGGACGTCGACGGCAACGGCGACCCGTCGAACCCCGGCGACGGCGTGGGCCTGCTCGGCCCCGAGGGCGGGCAGCCCGGCTACCTGCTGCGCATCCTCACCATCGCCGGCGGCCCCGCGGAGCGGCCGGTGAGCCTGCTGAACACCACCATCGGCCAGATCGCCCAGGCCGGCCGCACCTGCGGGCGGGCCGGGTCGGTCCTCTCCGCGCGCGGCTGCGTGGACGCCGCGGAGGCGCGCCGGGCCGAGCTGGTGAGCCGCTGGCGGGCGGTGCGCGCCCAGGCCGGCAACGGCGCGACGATCACCCTGGAGGCACCGTGACCGCGTACGTCCCCACCGCCGACGTCGCCTCCTCGTACGCCGACGTCATGGAGTCGGTGTTCAGCAGCGCCGTCGCCGGCAAGGCGTGGTTCGCGACGTTCGCCGTGGTCCTGGCGGTCGTCCAGATCCTCACCGCGGCCCGGATGTGGGGCAAGCTGAGCGGACTCATCACGCTGCCCACCCCGACCGTGCAGCGCATCCACCGGTGGTCCGGGCGGCTGGCGCTGCTGTTCACCGTGCCGGTGATGTTCCACTGCATCACGATCCTCGGGTTCCAGAGCACCGACACCCGGGTGCTGGTGCACTCGATCGTCGGCTCGTTCATCTACGGGATCTTCGCGGCGAAGATGGTGGTGATCCGGGAGCACAACTTCCCCGGGTGGGTGATCCCCGTGGCCGGCGGCAGCCTCTTCGCGGGGCTGGTGGTGCTGTGGGCGACCTCCAGCTACTGGTACTTCACCGAGGTGCGCTTCGGCTTCTGAGCCACGACGGTTCCGCCCGATCGTGGGCACCCTGGTCTACGTGCTCGACCGGGCGGCCGGCCGGGTGCTGATGATCCACCGCGACGCCCGCGCCGACGACGACCATCTCGGCAAGTGGAACGGCCTGGGCGGCAAGCTGGAGCGCGACGAGGACGTGGTCTCCGGTGCCCGCCGGGAGCTGCTGGAGGAGGCCGGCATCGAAGGGACGGCACTCCGCCTGCGCGGCACGATCACCTGGACCGGGTTCGGGCCGCGGCGCGAGGACTGGATGGGGTTCGTGTTCCTCTGCGACGCATGGACCGGGGCGCCGGCGAGCGCCAACCCGGAGGGGACGCTGGAGTGGATCCCGCTCGCCCGGCTGCTCGACGCCTGCTCGGACGACCCCGCCGTGAGGGATACGGCGGCGCTGGCGATGTGGGCGGGCGACCGGCACTTCGTGCCGCTGGTGTTCGACGACGACCCCCGGCAGTTCCACGGCACCATGCCGTACGACGTCGACCGGCCGCTCGGTTGGCGCTACGAGCGGGGCTGACCGGGCGCGCGCCCACGGCCCCCGGCTATCCTGCGCCGCATGGCAGATCTCGATGAGCTGACGCAGATGATCGAAACGGCGCTCCCGGGCGCCGCGGTGCAGATCGTGGACCAGGGCGGTGGCGACCACCTGGCCGCGAGCATCGTCGCCCCGCAGTTCGCGGGCAAGAGCCTCATCCAGCAGCACCGGATGGTCTACGCCGCCGTGCAGGAGCGTTTCGACGACGGCAGCATCCACGCCCTCGCACTGAAGACCCGCGCCCCGGAGGCGACATGAGCGACACCCTCACCATGTCCGAGGACGAGATCCTCGACCAGATCAAGTCCGAGGTGACCGGCAACCGCGTCTTCGTCTACATGAAGGGGACGCCCGAGATGCCGCGCTGCGGCTTCTCGAACCAGGTGGTGCAGATCCTCAACCACCTCGGCGTGGAGTACGGGGCACGGGACGTGCTGACGGACCCGCGCATCCGCATGGTGCTCTCGGGCTACTCCGACTGGCCCACGATCCCCCAGCTGTTCGTCGACGGCGAGCTGGTGGGCGGCTGTGACATCACCACGGAGCTGTTCCAGAGCGGTGAGCTGAAGAAGATCGTCGGCGCCGAGGCCTAGTCGCACGGGCCCATGCCCGCGACCCGCGAGCCGCTGTTCGGGGCCGACGAGCCCCTCGCGGAGCTGCACGCCCATCTCGGTGGCGGGGTCGACCCCGCCACCATGTGGGAGCTGGCCCGCGAGCAGGGCATCCGGATGCCCTACGAGGACTACTGGTCCTTCGCGGCGGCGACGAACATCGGGTCGGGCACGCAGGGCCTGGACGGCCTCAACCGCGTCTACGAGTTCACCGAGCTGATCCAGAGCAGCCCGGAGGGCGTGTTCCGGGCCGTGTACGCGATGGTGGGCGGGGCGTACCGCTCTCAGCGCATCACCACCCACGAGGTGCGCTTCAACCCGGCCAAGCGGAACCGCGGCGGCGAGCGGGACCTGGACGCCATCGTCATGGCGGCCGTGCACGGCCTGGACCGCGCGATGCTGGACTACCCGGTCCGCGCCGGCCTCATCCTGATGATGGACCGGGCGTTCACGCCGGAGCTGAACGCCGCGGTGGTGGAGCGGGCGATCCGGTTCAGCGACCGGGGCGTGGTGGCGGTGGACATCGGCGGGCCCCGTCCCGGCGGCGCGGCCACCCGCTACGACTACTCCACGCTGCGCCCCCTGGTGGAGCGTGCCCGGGAGCACGGGCTGCGCGTGACGTTCCACGTGGGCGAGGAGGGCGTGAACGCCCCCGATCCGCGTCCCCACATCGAGGAGATGCACCAGGTGCTCGACCTGGAGGTCGACCGCGTGGGACACGGCATCATCGCCGCGTTCGACCAGGAGCTGCGGGCCCGTCTGGTGGAGGCCGACGTGGTGCTGGAGCTGTGCCCCACCTCGAATCTGCGCACCGCCGCGGTGCGTGACGAGCACCAGATGGCGGAGATCGTCCACACCCTCGCCGCCGACGCGGTGCCCCTGGTGGTGGCGACGGACGGGCCGGAGATGATCGGCACCCGGTTGCGCGCCGAGTACGCCATGTTGGTGCGCCTGGGGGCGCTCACCCAGCAGCAGGCCCGCGACGCCAACCGCGTCGCCCACGCGCGGAGCTTCGTCCGGCCCCGTTGACCCCGGGGCCCGGCGGCCGTCAGCCGATCGGCTGGCCGCGTTCCAGGGCGAGCACCAGGACGTCGTCGCGCAGGGAACCGCCCTCGAAGCGGCGGGCGGACGCGACCAGGCGCGCCAGGCGGGCCTCCACCGCCGACCTGCGCTCCTCCACCAGCACCCGGCGGACCCGCTCGATGCCGAACTGCTCGTCCCCGGCACGGGCCTCCACCAGGCCGTCGGTGTACATCACCAGGGTCGCGCCGGGCGGCAGCGCGAAGGGGGTGGTGGGCCACTCCGCCTCGTCGAGGACGCCCAGCACCGGCCCCGTGCCGCCCGGGTGCAACGGGACGCACTCGGCACCGGACAGCATCAGGGGCGGCGGGTGGCCGGCGCACGCGAAGATGCCGCTGCCGTCGTGCTCGACGAGCGCGTAGATGACGGTGGCGAACAGGCCCTCGGCACGGAGCTCGGGCCGCGCCATCTGGGCGTTGAGGGCCGACAGCACGCGGGCCGGGTCGGGGTCGACGGCCACCATCGTCCGCCACCCGAAGCGCAGGCCGGCGGCCTGGGCGGCCGCCGGGGCGCCGTGGCCGGCCATGTCCCCCACGATCATCGCCAGGCGGCCGTCGGCGAGGACCTCGGCGTCGTAGAAGTCGCCGCCGATGAGCAGCGCCCGCTCGGCGGGCCGGTACCGGGCCACCAGGCGGTAGTCGCGCAACCCGGGCAGGCGCGCCGGGAGCAGGCCCTCCTGGACGGTATCCCAGAGGCGCCGCTCGGTGCGCTGCGCCGCCTCCCGCCGGGCGGCGGCCGTGACGGCGTCGCGCTGCTGGAACACCTGCCGCTGCATGAGGTTGAAGCCGTCGGTGAGGTTCGCCAGCTCGCGCACCGCACCGTCGCTGGAGGGCACGTCCGCCATGCGGCCGCGGGCGACCCGCCCGACGCCGAGCGCGAGCAGGGCGATGGGTCCGCCCACCCGTTTCCACACGCGCCGCGCCGTGAACAGCACCACGATCAGGGCGAGCAGCGCCGCCCCGACGATGGCGGCCAGGGTGATGCTGCGGCGGCGGTCGGCCGCCTGCAACGACTGGAGGCGGCGGTTCTCCACGGCCTCCTGCAGCACGGCGAACTCGGCGCGGAACGC
>LNFM01013474.1_pt1 | contig 10399 bp, 8 predicted proteins | sample 596031 | NCBI WGS metagenome assembly LNFM01 (sample SAMN04254537, study PRJNA301005) | activated carbon metagenome | isolation source: dual media filters at the Ann Arbor, Michigan drinking water treatment plant | place: USA: Ann Arbor | reverse complement strand
AATCCCTTGGACAGTATTATTTCGGACAACCTAAGACCGAAAGGGCAAACGACATTGTTGCCTCAAACAACCATCAGGTCCAATCGAACTCCCGTTGCGCAAAAGGCGTGTGTGAGGTGGCATGGAAGCCGTCTCAAGCCAGCATTACATCTCGAACCAGCATTGCATCACAGGCTGAGCAGCCAAAGATAAACGCAGGATCACATTCAGACTAGTACTATCCTCAACTTTTAGTGCAATCTCTCAGCCTATTGCTGAGCTGATTCTCACAATTTAAGTGGCCGTGCTGGCTATGCCCTTCTGCTGCTTAACCTAGCCGCGCTAGGTTGGACTGGCACCGTGCCTGCACACCACTAGTGCCGACAACAGTGCTCGGTCGATATGCGCGCGCAGGTCGTGTGTATATATTACTTAATGCTAGCGAGAGCTCATGATCTTAGATATGGCTCACTTCTAGCTATTCACTAGCTTTACCCCTGTAGTTTTATCTAGTCTCTTGGGAACTACCCATCAACCATTTTCCCGAGAAACTTTAAACCGCCACCAACGACTTAACGCCACATACTCGCTATACAGCCTCCGTAACTACTGCATCAAGCATGTGGGTAGTCACAGCTTTGTTGCGGACGGCGAGTGCGTTTTGTTTGTGTGTCAGGAGCGAAGCTTCTCTCTACCGCTGCGGGGACAGAACAAATCTGTTTTCGCAGAACCTTTGGAGAAACTATGAATACCGCAAGTGAAAGTGGCCTCATGAAGGCCCTCAAGTTCGCTCTCTACCCCTTCGTCGCCCTCTTCATGCTCTACTGGGAACCGGCAAAGTTCCTGTCCAAGAAGGCATATGGCGGCAAGTGGCAGAGCATCATCGTCAGTTGTATCGTCGGCCTCGGCCTTTCTTGCCTCGCGGCAATTTCGGCTGCCAGTTTCGGTCTTTCCCATCAAGTCTCGTTTATTTGGTGGGGTCTCGGTTCCATCGTCGGCTTCTTTTTGACCGGCGGGATTTTCTGGCCGTTGGCCTACCTGGTTGTCTTCAAGCCGCTCTGGAACCTGGGGGAGAAGTTCCTCGACCTCACTCGCAAGATTGCTAAGAACGCGGCCGCGCCGATGTTCAAGGGTCTGGTTTCGGTGGCCAGCAAGTTTCCCGGTGCGACTGCACTGTGGAACACCGTCCTCGAAACTCCGCCTGCGGAAGGTGCTCCTCGTCGCAAGCGCTGGGCCTTCGGTGTGCTCTCCTTCGTCGTTGGTGTGGCCACCCTCGCGCTGGGCGCCTTCATCGCTTACACCAGCTATAATTTCCTGATCGCGCTGGTGCCGACGGTGCTTTGGAGCTTCCACGTCAATCAGGCCCTCGCTGGTCTGTTGGCGCTCACTGCTGCCACCCTCGTGCTGGTGCCGCTTTATCAGCTGCAGGATGAAGGCAAGGAAGGTCATCTGGTAACGGTTCTCAGTGGCGCTGCCACCTGGGCCATCGTCACCAAGACCTCTCTGCTTGCCGGTTTCGCTGGCATCGGCCTCTACGCTGCGGCTGCAGCCGTTGCTGTGGCCAGCTTCATCTACGTCGTCCCGGGCGTCATTGCTCTGCTCTCTGGCGGTCTGGCCGAAGCTGTTCTGCGCGGCTGGAAGAATCTGCTCGAAGCCGTCTACGACGACGAAGAGAACAAAGATTTCCGCAAGTTCTATCACAACCTCATGAACATCGTCGTGGCGCTGATCTTCGGCGGCGTGGCTTACTACGTCGCTGGCCTCGTCAATCTGCCGCCGGTGCTCGTTTGGGTCGCTGTGGCTGTCACTGTGCTCTACAGCTACGTCGAAGCACTGCGTGAAGTGGTGAACAAGTCGTCGGGCAATCCGCTCATTGGTGTCACCCTGTCGCTCACCGCTGGTGTCGCCTCGTGGTTCGTGCTGCCGGGCCTGGTTGGTATCGTCGGTGGTTGGTTGGCTGCGGCTTGCGTTGGTATCACCTTCGCCGTCGGCTTCATCGCCTACCCCTTCTTCTACCTGCTTGTTCGTGCTCTCACCTCCTGGGCCGCAGCCCCTGCCGGTGCCGTGCTCGACTCGGTTCACACTTCCTCGGTGGAGGCCTTCCTCAAGTTGCGCAAAGTCGTTCGCGACATTCAGCGCAAGGCATTCGATGACACCACCCCTTACTCGGGTATGTTCGGTCATCTGCTCAACCTCGCCGTAATTGGTGTTGCCATCTGGCAGGCTCTGCCACTGGCAATGGGCTACCTCAGCTTCGGCTTCTGGCTCAACACCGCCTTGGCTGTCTTCGTTGGCGTCAACTTGTTCATGCTGTTGGGCAAGCTCTTCTACAAGTGGGGAGCTGAGTCTCTGGCTGCGGGTGGCGGTTTCGTTGCACTGCTCTCGAGCGCGCACTGGGCCTACGGTGTCTCTGGTGGCAACGTTGTCGCCACCATCGTAGTGGCTTGCACGGCTGCTAGCATCGTTGCTGGCTTTGTCGCTCCGGCGGTTTACCTCGCCATTCGCCCGGTGGCCAATCTGGTGCTCACTGGCTGGCTCGCTCCGCTGCTGAACAACACTTTCGACTTCATGTGGAAGGTGTACGAAGGCTTCTGGCGTCAGTTCGCGGTGGTCTATCGCCTGGCTTTGGCCATCGTCAAGCCGGTCTTCAACTTCCTTGCCAAGCTCGTGGCCCCCATCATCGCTGCTCTCGGCCCCATCTCTCGGGCTGTGGCTTCGGTTTGGCAGAGCATCTCGGCCAGGTTCGGCGGCAAGAAGTAACCGGGGCAAGAAGTAAGACCTCATTTATGCCCTAGGGCATAGTCTCCAACGGGCACGCCCTCGCTTCACCGCAAGGGCGTGCCCCAACTTTGGGATAAAACATGAAGAAGAAACATTTTCTCGAACTGATTCGTGCAGTCTTTAGCATCGCTTCGTTGATGTATTTGGCGCCAGCGCTTCTGCCTGGTGTCGACTACAACGGAGGCGTGATTCTGGCTGTGGTTCTTGGCTCTGTCTTTCATGGCTATCAGAGTCTGTGGACAAAGATAGTCAACCCGATGCTGGGAGTGGCAAAGGGAACTTGCCCGATGCCCGGCGTCATGAAGTGGCTGGTGCTTAGTACCGTCACTGGTATCGTTTTCTTCATCGCTGGCCTGGGTCTGGTCATACCCACCATATACGCGGTGAACGGTGTGCTCTCTGCTATTTTCGCTGGACTGATCGTGACTCTGGGCATGTTGCTCGCCAACATTCCTACCCGTCTTCTGGACAGGTCGTCTGAGTAACAGCCATGAAAATTCTGACTACGTTGCGCAAGCTCTTGATTGCGCTTGCGGCATTGAGCGTTCCTCTCTCTCTCCTGACTGCCTGCAGTGTGGCTAGCGTTGGTGGCAACCACGGTGCTCTTAAGCCCCCTGTGATTCTGTCTGTGCAAGAAATCGGATACGAATCGATGTTGACGGTGGTGGCCAAGTCTGAGCTGCCAGTCTTTATCGAGGAGTACGATCCTAAGCACTGCGATAACGCCTGTGCTGCTCAGCATCGGCTGGTCGACAATTTGGCCGAAACCTACAAGGGCAAGGTCAGCTTCTTTCGGGTGACAACCAGCGAGGAGGAGTTCCAGAGCGGAGTTTCTTATCCGGTTTATTACATGGTGAAGCCGCCTCTGCTGGTCTACGACACTGCATCTGGTACCAAGAGTGAAGCGCAGCTGAAGGCTTTCATTGATGAGGCGTATGCCGAAATGTTTCCGCCGCCTGAAGTGAATGACACGACAGCTGCGGCTAAAACAGGGTTCTAAGAGCACGCCGGCAAGATCAGGAAAAACAGTGGTGCCAACAAAGTCAAAGTAGGCGCCGCTAGTTTTGAGCATGGTGAGACGGTTCTCCGGAACCACTCACTTTGCTTTTTTGCGTGAACTACTAGGCGTTATAGTCGTATGCTGTTTTTGTCCGCTCAGTTAGTGTGAGAACGAGCTGGAGAATCAGCCCTCACCTATCTAATGATGAAGATAATGCCATTCATTTTTTAGCGCAGCTCGGTCTGATATAGTTTTGGAGACGGTCAATATTGCGCTCCGCTTTTTAGCTGGCTTTAGTCTTTGTCCAGCTCGTCAACTTCCGCCACAGGCTAACTATTGGACCGAAGGCGTTCATCATTGGACAACATGAAATGTCTTGCGCTTCTGCTGTTTTTTGCTCAAGAGCTACGGCTCTTGCGGCGTTAGCCTCAGCGGCCTGGAGAATCGCCGCCTCTATTTGTGCTGCGGATGGTTTGATGATGCCCACTTCAACTTCTCGATGTTCAACAAGTTGTCCATCTTGTACTGCTGCTGCGCCCGCAAATTCTATTTGATCAACGGAAGGTTTCTGCATGCATGAAGTATAGAGTCCGCGTTTCTTTTTGCCGGCCTCCTTAACTCTAATAATCGAGCCGTCTGCCGTTGTTTCAGTCCCAGGCTTGAAGCTAGTTTCAGTCGACTGATTGGCATCACTTTTGTCACCATCACTTTTGTCACCATAATTCTCGATCACAGCATTGGCCTTGGTATTACTATTAGTATTATCATTGCTGTCGTCTAAAAGACGGGAGAATGCAGATTCTCTGCTGGTTTTCTTGGCCTTGGTCAGTAAAGAGGCGAAGCCGACAAATTCGGCTTTAACTGCATCTGAATCTTTATCTTCCTGGGCTTCTCTCAGTTCTCTAGCTGCTCTTGCTTCGAGAACCTTTCTACTGTGTAGCTCAGCACTGGGGCTACCTAAACGACTGTTTTTTTCCGGACCTTCGTCTACACCGGTCTGCGAAAAGTTTTCGATGAATTCTTCGCTTACCATGTCTATAGCACGTGTCAGAGCCCGAGCTTGCTTGCCTCGGGGGCTTTGCTGGCGGGGACGATTTATATCTTCGGATTGCATTTTTCCGGCCTGCTAAAGGTTTTATATGACTTGTGCGCCAATAGTTCTATACCAATTGTAACCCTGAATCAAACTGACTCTAGGCTTAATCTCAGTCAAATCAGCCTCTTGGAAATAGGACTCTCTCCACGTTCAACTATCGAAAGTCAGATTATAGAATGTAGTAGAAAAAATGAAAAAAGAAACTGCCACTGCCCAAGCTGAAAACCTACGCCACGAGGGCATAAGCTTCCGGCCTGGGACAGTGACAGTCTCTAGAACTACCGATTTAACTCGGCAGTAACCGCTGTTACCAGAGGTCGCAGCGATCGGCCGGAGGCAGCATCATCGGGCAATCGTCGGGCAGTCCGAAAGCTTCGGCGAACTCGGCCAAGTGGGCGAGGGTACCGTTGACACGGAACTGGGCTGGCGGGTGCGGGTCAGTTGCCACCTGCTGCTCCTCGTACTGAGGAGTGACCTTCGATGCCCAGATCTGGCCGAAGGCGATGAAGAACCGCTGCAGGTCGTTGTAGCCGTTCTCGTCGATGGTCATGCCGTGCTTGGCAATGTGCTTCTTCAGCACCCGCAAAGCCAGCTTGATACCGCCGAGGTCACCAGCAGCTTCGCCAGCCACCAGGTTGGGGTTGACCTTCTTGCCACCCGCCACAGTGAACTGACCGAACTGCTTCTTCAGCAGGTTGATCAGCACCATGAACTTGTCCAGGTCGCCCTCCGCAAACCAGTTGCGCAGATTGCCCTGGCCGTCGTAGCGGCAACCCTTGTCGTCGAAACCGTGCGACTCTTCGTGGCCGATCACCACCAAGATGCCGCCGCAGTTGAAGGCGAAGTCGGCCTCCGGGTCGAAGAAGGGGTCTTGCAGAATCGCCGCCGGGAAGACGATACGGTTGGATTGCGGCGAGTAGTAGGCATTGACCGTCTGCGGGGTCATGTGCCATTCCGACTGGTCGACCGGCTTGCCGATCTTGGCCAGGTCCGCCTTGTGCTCGAATTCGTCCGAGCGCAGGCAGTTGGCAGCGAACGACGTGCGGTCGATGTGCAGCTCCGAGTAATCGCGCCACTTGTCGGGGTAGCCGATCATGGGCACGAAGGCGTCGAGCTTGGCCAGCGCGTTAACGCGGGTCTCCTCGCTCATCCAGGTGCGCTCGTTGATGCTATCGCGGAAGGCGTCCTGGAGGAGCGCGATCAGCTCGAGCATCTTGGCCTTGGCCTCCGGCTTGAAGTGCTTGGCCACATAGAGCTGGCCGAGAGCTTCGCCGAGGGCGCTGTTGGTTGCCGAGATCATGCGCATCCAACGCGGTTCGCGTTCCTTGCTGCCCTGCATGGTCTTGCCGTAGAACTCGAAGGAAGCGTCGCCGAACGCCGCAGGCAGAGCCGACGACGAGCTGCGAATCAGCTGCCAGCGCAGATAGACGCGCCAGTCATTGAGCGAGACCTTGGTCAGGAGCTTGTTGAGCGCCTGGAAGTAGGCCGGCTGCATGACGTTGAGGGTTTCCATCGGGGGGCAGCCGATGTTGCTGAAGTAGCGGCTGACGTTCAGCTTCGGTACCAGGGCCTGGAACTGAGCGATGGTCATCTTGTTCTTGGTCTTGTCCGGGTCGCGGCGGTCTTCCTTGCTCATGAAGGCCTTGGCCATGGCCGTCTCGAGCTTGAGCACGGCTTCGGCATGGCGGCGAGCAACTGTGGGCTTCTCGCCGATCAGCTCGAACATGCGGCAGAGCATGTTGACGTACGCCTGGCGCAGGTCCTTGCTCTTCTTGTCGCGGCCCAGGTAGTAATCGCGGTCCGGCAGACCGATACCCGACTGCAGCGCATGGCCGATCATCTGGCTGGAATCGTCGGCGTCCGGCGAAGCGCCGAAAGCGAAGGCGCCACCGACACCGACAGTGTGCAGATGGGCGATGACATCACCAAGGCGGCGCAGTGAGCGGATGGTGTTGATGCGCGCCAGCTCGCCCTTGATGGGGTTGATGCCGGCCGCTTCGATGGCTGCTTCATCCATGCCCGAGGCAAAGAAGTCGTTGACCTTCTGCTCGATGCTGCCGGGGGCGAAGGTTTCGCTACGGGTGGCCAGCTCTTCGAGAATGACGCGAGTCTGCTCGAGGGTCTGATCGCGCAGCATGAGGAAGGCGCCCCAGCGGGGATACTTGGCGGGGATTTCGGTGTTGTCGATCCAGGTGCCGTTGGCGAAGCGGTTGAAGTCGACGCCGGGACTGACGCTCTTGTCCATGTAAGCGGGCTTGATGCCATGATTCGTTGTCATAGTGTTCTCCGTTTTAAGTTTTCTGTTGAAACGTGAATGAGCACCACTGGTGCCCACTAACAAGAAGCTCTTTCTGCAAAACCACGCTAAAAAGCAGTATTCCGAAACCAATGCTATTCAGGTTGGCCTCTCGCAAAACGTGAGATGCAAACTCTGTGCTACTACCAAACAGCCGAAGCGGTTGCATGGAGGGAGCTAAAGGCTATGGGTATTGGATTTGACTGCTTGTTATTGTTGTTTTGAAGAAAGAAGGGGGGAACCTTCACCCTAAGTTTGGAGGTCTGCCAAAAGCCATACTTAGTGGCAAGATTAGTACGTACCTAGAGGTGTATCTAAAGTGGTTTAATCTAAAGAAGATAGTTAAGCTCGCGCGAGCCTCCGTAGCCAGGCTCTCGTCCTGCTAAACTAAGCCCACTATGGCAGCCGATATTGAAAGCGAAGTTGAAACAATTGTCTCGGTCGAGAAGTTGCACAAGTCTTTTGGAAAGGCTGTGGCTATTGACGAGATTTCATTTCAAATTAAGCGTGGAGAAGTGGTTGGGCTTCTCGGTGCAAATGGTGCAGGAAAATCGACCACTATTCAAATTTTGTTAGGGCTGATAGCCCAAACATCAGGGAAAGTTTCAATTTTTGGTATGGACCCCTGGAAAAAACGAGTAGCAGTTCTGCAACGTTGCAATTTTTCCTCGGCCTATGTGGCATTGCCGTATAACCTCAAAGTAATCGAGAACCTTGATGTTTTTGCTCAGCTCTACGGTGTGAGCAACCGCAAGAAGAAAATAGAGGAACTGCTGCAATTATTTGAGGTCGACCATTTGGCCAATAAGATGACTGGGGGCTTGTCTTCTGGTGAGTCAACCAGGGTGAACTTGTGCAAAGCTTTGCTTAATGACCCAGAGTTTTTGCTGCTAGATGAACCAACTGCTAGCCTAGATCCTGATATTGCCGATAAAGTGCGTAAGTTACTAGCCCAGGTGCAGGCTGAGCGGCATATGACCGTGCTCTATACTTCCCACAACATGAGAGATGTGCAGGAACTGTGCCAGAGAGTGCTATTTTTGCACCAGGGTAAAATAATTGCCGAAGGTAGTTCTGAGGCTATTCTGTCGCATTTTGGCCAAGAAACTTTAGAAGAAGTTTTTATTGCCATTGCTCGCAATCAAGTCACTACAAGCCTATTGAGCGGAGAACACAATTGATTCTTGTTAGGCCGGGAAGAGTCATGGGGCTCTGTAATCGCTATTTTTATATCTACACCCGCAGCGGCTTTAGATTGTTAGACGTCATATTTTGGCCAGTCATGGACCTTGTTGTCTGGGGCTTAATTGCCAAATATTTCATGCGCCTCAGTAGTGACAATCCAACTACTGTCAGTTTTCTGCTTGGGGCAATTATCTTTTTCAATATCCTCAACCGTGCACAGCAGTCTATTTCAGTTTCATTTTTGGAAGATCTTTGGTCGCGCAATTTGTTAAATGCTTTTGTTGCACCAATTACGGTGGCAGAGTTTGTCGCCTCTACTTTTGTCGTTGGCCTAACTCAGATTTTTGCTGTTAGTTTGATTATGTCTGTCCTGGCTTTTTGTCTTTATACATTTAACATTCTTGCTATCAGCTTTGCCCTTATTCCACTATTTCTAAATTTGCTTTTTATGGGTTGGTCTGTTGGTATGTTTACCACTGCTTTGATTTTTCGCTTTGGTCATCAAGCAGAGGCACTGGCCTGGGCTGTACCTTTTCTAATTCAGCCAGTTTCGGCCGTTTTTTATCCAGTGTCAGTGTTGCCTCAATGGCTGCAGCCGGTAGCATATATGGTGCCAGCAACCTATGTTTTTGAAGGTATGCGGGCTGTGCTTTCGGGAGATAGCGATATCGCTAACTTCCTGCTTAAAGCTGCTGGCCTTAATATCTTCTATTTCATTGCCGTTAGTATTTTCTTCGGGGCTATGCTCAACAGTGCACGTGAGCGCGGTGCTTTGGCGAAGTTGGTTGTGTGAGTCTTAGATGGCTTTAAATTGGTGATCTATCGACCAAATATGTTTGCTTCTCTAGTTGGCGCCCATTTCATTGGCTATCCCGCGGCTGTATTTATCTAGCGCGTCTAGATCTGCTTGAGCGAGTGCTTTGTTGCCAAGTTTCTGGTAGCAAATGGCCCGTTCCTTGTAGCAAATTGGCAAAAGAAAATTGCCACCGTTCTCAGCGTTTTCTCGATAGCTTTTCGAAAGCTTTAGGGCTTCTGTTAGACTATTTGCTGCGTCTTGCCAACGGCTTAGCTTCTTGTAACAGTCACCTTGAGCTAAAAATACGTTAGCCGATCGTTTGCCATTAGGGCTTTTTATCGCTCTTTCTATTAGGCCCAAGGCTTTGTCTGCTTTGTCTGCTTTATTGAGCATCATGGCCGCTTTTAACAAAAATCGCGTTTCAGTGGCGCTATCTAGGGTCGAGGCAATTTCATAGTCGTGGCTTGCTTTGACTAAGTTGCCCGATGAAGCGTAACAGCCAGCCCGTAGGTCATAGGCTCGTGAATTATTCTCTTTGGCCAAAATGCCATTGCTTATGGCTATTGCCTTGGCATATTGCTGATCTTCCGCATAGGCTGAGCCGGCCATGAGCAGCACCGCTGTTGGTGCTTTTTGTAGTGATTTAATTGTCTCAAACTGAGCCAGCGATTCTTCGTAGCGTTGCTCGCGACAAAGGCAGGCTGCTAGCCATAACTTTCTCTCTTCTTCATCGCCAGCATGCTTGGGCGTGTTGGCCAATAACTTGCGAGCCTCTGCTGGCTTTCTTTGGTCTATGAGGTAGCTCAACTCTTCAGCCGGCAGACCGTGCTCATTAAGAACTTTAGAGGGATTATGTTGATCAGCTTTTTGCTCTGAGATAGTGATTTTCTTAAAAGGTAATTGTTTGTTCGCTAGAGCGGGGCGGGATAGGACTAGGCTTAGTTCCGCGCTAAAGCCAACTGCTGCCACTGTGGCCATTAGTCGCACCAGTAGAAAAGGCGGAATCATAGTCGTAATCTTGCTCTAGGGACCTGGAGCAATTCTAATATAGGTTGTCTGCGGGTGCAACTTTACTGAAGCTAGTCTCCCTTCAGCCAGCCAGAAGCGATGACGATAGAATCTTTCGCGCCTGAGCGTAGTATTTGTCAGCTTCAGACTCTCGTCTCATGCGATTTAGCAAAACTGCATAGTCTTTCAGAATGGCTGCAAGTCGTCTTTGAGTCAATCTATTGAGGGCACCTTGATCGCTGGCACCCATTAGTTCGC
>LNFM01013473.1_pt1 | contig 10399 bp, 8 predicted proteins | sample 596031 | NCBI WGS metagenome assembly LNFM01 (sample SAMN04254537, study PRJNA301005) | activated carbon metagenome | isolation source: dual media filters at the Ann Arbor, Michigan drinking water treatment plant | place: USA: Ann Arbor | reverse complement strand
GACCGGCTCGAGGGGGCCCGTGGCCTGTCCTACCAGGGCACGCTCCCGGGAAAGGACGGCGCACCCGCCGAGGTCGACGAGACCATCGCGAAGATGGCGGCGGCGAAGGCCGAAGCCAAGCCCGCGCCCGAGGCGAAGCCGTCCGAACCGAAGCCGGCCGAGGCGAAGCCCGAGCCCGCGAAGGTCGAGAAGAAGGAGCCCGCGAAGGGCGAGCCGAAGGAGTCCGAGAAGGTCGAGCAGAAGGCCGCGCCGAAGACCGAGCAGGCACCCAAAGCGGACGAAACGGCCAAGTCGGGGCCCGTCACGAAGCCGGACTCGGAGCCGGAGCCGCGGTACACGCTCCAGCTGTCGTCGTTCCAGGACAAGACCGAGGCCGAGCAGTTCCTCGCGAAGGTGAAGTCGAGCGGTTACTCTGCAACCCTCACCGAGGCCGACGTGAGCGGGAAGGGCACCTTCTACCGCATCCGCCTGGGCACCTACCGCTCGCTCCAGGCTGCCAACGAGGCCAAGGCTGACTACGATTCGGCGTCGGGCAAGTCCGCCTCGATCATGAAGCTGTAGACTCAGGGCATGCACCGCCTCGTCCTCGCGGCCGTCCTCCTCGCGGGCGCCTGCGACATGAACGACACGCCCCCTTCGAAGACGCGGATCCCGATCGAACAGGAGTCGGGGCCCGCCAACGCCGGCGGCGTGAGCGCGCAGCTCGCCGCCGAAGCCAAGGCGCTGTTCGGTCAGCGCTGCGCCGTCTGTCACGGGTCCGACGGTACCGGCAAGGGACCGTCGGCCGAGACCCTCGACGTGAAGCCACGCGACTACACCGACGCGGCCTGGCAGAAGAGCGTGACCGATCAGCAGATCGCCGACACGATCGTCAAGGGCGGCATGGCCGTCGGCAAGAGCGGGCTCATGCCAGGAAACCCGGACCTGAAGGGCAAGCCCGAGCTCGTGCGTGCGCTCGTGGCGCACATTCGCGCCTTCGGCAAGCAATGACCATCGCGCTGGTCGGGTCCCCCGATGGCAAGTGGATCGTTGCCCGCCGCGATCGCGAGCTTGCCGCGTTCGCGAACGGGCAGGGGCCGGCCCAGGCCACGACCACCCTGGAGCTCGACGACTTCGAGGTCGCGGTTCTCGGCACCCCGCCGGTCGTCGTCGTCGTCACGGGGGCGAACGAGCAGGTCCCGCCCGCGGTCCAGATCCATCGGCTACCCGAGCTCGATCAGGTCGGGCGTGTCGACCTGCCGTACGCCATGCGCATCGCCTCGATCACCGGGGCCCGCCTCGTGTTGCTGTCGAAGGACGGCAAGCTCTTCTTTGTCCGCGTCACCCCCCGTGCCCTCGCGCTGCAGCCCGCGGATCCGGGCGGGGCCGTCGATCTCGCCGTTGGCCTCGAGCGCGACCAGGCGCTCCTCGGTATGGCCCGCAGGCTCGAGGTCTGGGACGCCTCGATCAACCGGCCCGCGCTGCGCCTTCAGCTCCAGCTCCCGAATCCGCCGCGCGTCGGTGGAGCGGCGAAGGGCCACCTCTGGGCGTTCCGCACCGGCGACGAGGACCTGTACGTCTACCGGCTCTCCGACGGCCGTCCGTTCCGGCACCATGCGGGTGCCGTCATCACGAACGTGATCTCGTCGCTGGCGACGCCGTACGCCGTCATCGTCACGACGCGCGGCCCGATCCGCCTCAATTGCTTCGCGCATTCGCTCCACGTGATCGATTCACCGTGGACCCCCAGCTCGGTGCTCGCGCTCCTCGGCGCGGATGAAGATGTGGCCCTCGTCGGCCTCGCGGCGGGCGCGGCCGCGCCCTGGCGCGCCAACCTCGCACGCCCCGGCTCCGCGCCCTCGACGCCGGATCCTGCCCCGCCGCCGCCGGCCCCCAGTCCTCTCGCCGCGCCGGCGCCCTCCGGTCCGGTCCTGTCGGCCGCCCCCGCCAACCCGCTGGCGCCACCGAACCCGTTCGCGCCACCGAACCCGTTCGCGCAGCCGAACCCGTTCGCACAGCCGAACCCGTTCGCGACCGCCAATCCGTTCGCGACCGCCAACCCGTTCATCACCGCGACGGGCCCGCAGCCGAACGCGCTCGCCGCCCTGCATCCTAGCCCGCCCGCGCCCGCCACCCTCGTGCTCGCCGACGAGGCGCCCACGCCACCCTCGCCGCGGCCGCCGTATCGCCCGTTACCCCCGGCCCCCGAGGCGTACCTGCATGGCTGGCGCGCGCCGTATGCCAACCGAGGCGCGGAGCTGGCCGAGGGCGCGGTGAGCGTCGAGCTCCCGGTGCCCGATCCGGGCTCCGAGCTCGATATCCTCGCGGAACGGTTTGACCTGCAACCGTCCGCCCGGCGGACGCTCGCCGCACTGTATGGGTGGTATCTCGTAGGCGAAGCACCATCGGTCGCGCGGCTCGCGCAAGCCGTGGGCGACTGGGTCGAGGTGCTGGGGCGCGGGGAGCTCGGAGCGTTGGGCTTCCTTTCGCACCGCGGCGGTCGCGTGACGCTGCGGCGCTCCGTGACCGCATTCCTCGATGGGAGGCCGCCCAACGCGGTCCGGATCGTGGCCGGGGCCGGGACCACGCCGCTCGCGCCGGGCGTGTATCGCATGCCGCGCGACTCGAAGCCCGACGCCGAGCTCGAGGCCGACCTTGCCCAGCGGTTCGGTGCGATCGCGGTCGCGACCGGGGAGCTGTCGTCCGCGCTTCTCGATGCGATGCTGCACGGGGCGGTGGTCGCGGCCTTCACGCCGCCCGCCGCCCGCCCGGCGCGGCCACCGAGCGAGGCGCGCCTCGTGCTGGTGTTGCCGTCGGGCCCGACCGCGTGGCTCGCCGATCTGCCGGCGCTGCCGTGAGTCAGGTCATTCGCGCGGGTTCGAAGACTTGGCGACGCGGCGCACACCGGCGGGGGTGAGCGTGAGCTCGAGCTCGTAGGTCGACACGATCTCGTCGCAATTCACGTTGCCGATGGCGCGGATGATCGCGGACTTGCCGTCGGGGGCCGGGATGTACGCGTAGGAGTAGCGGTGCTCGGTGTCGATGGAGAACGCGAGGGCCTGCCAGCCGGGCGTGGCCCACTGTGCGGCATCGGGGGCGCACTCGCCACCCTGGTCACAGCAGCTCGAGCTCGGCGTCGGACCGGCGGGCGTGGGCGGCATGCGGCCATTCGCGACGGCGTACGCGATCACGCGATCGGACAGGTAGTCGAGGAGCTCGTTGGCCTCGCGGGCCCGGATCCGGGCGTTGCAGCTGCGGTGCGCACGCGGGCAGGTGGCGATCGCGCAGAGCGCGACGAGCAGGAGCGTGTAGCGCAGGCGCCGCCACCACATGGCGGGGGCACCCTACGCCGGATTCGTGCGCCGGTGGAGATCTTCGGTACGCGTGAGGAAGCTCTCGACGAGGCGGGCCATGTGGCGCGGAGCCTCGAGCTGCGGCGCATGGCCGACCCCACGCATGACCACGAGCTCGGCGCGCGGCAAGGCCTTGACGAGGCCCGTGGCCACGCGCTTGTCGATGATCCGGTCCTGCTCGCCGTGCACCACGAGTGCGGGGCACGTGACGGCCCCGAGGTCGACGGGCACGCCCGCATCGCCACCCGCGAGCACGAAGCCCCGGAACAGGCGCTCGAGCTGCGGAGCCCGGCGAACGCGCTGCGTGACGACGTGACGGATCACCGAGCGCGGGACCCGGAGGGGCCGCTCGAGTACGAGCTGCATGAAGGGCTCGATATCCTCCTCGCGCGGGATGAGCGGGTTCACGCCCTCCACCCAGGCGGTGGCGACCTGGTGCACCTCGGGGCCGACGGATGCGACGAGGATGATGCCGGCGACGCGATCGGGCCACGACGCGGCGAGCCGCAACGCGACCCCGCCGCCCATCGAGTTTCCACACAGGACGGCCCGGTCGAAGCCGCCCTGGTCGAGGACGCGCAGCACCGCCTCCGCATGATGACGGATCGTCGCCTCCGACTCGGGGACCTCCACAGAGCGGCCGTGGCCGGGCAGGTCGATGAGCGCGAGTCCGCGGCTGCGCGGCAGGAGCGCCGACATCATCAGCCACGTCTCCTTGTCGCCGCCGAACCCGTGCACCCCGACGAACGGCAGGCCCTTCTTCGCCGCGCGCGCGTAGTAGGCGACGCCGTCGGCGGTCCGCTCGACCGACAGTCGGGCGGCGAGCACGATGGTGCGCTCGATGGCGCGCATCTGGACGCCGCCGAGTGCGACCTCCAGGTCGGTGCGCGAAGGAGGACGCCACGCCATCGGCTTCACTTCGCGGTCAGCGCGGCGACGAAGGCGCCGAGGGCCGTGCGCTCGGCGGCGGTGAGCGTGACCGGCCGCAACGCGGGATCGATGATCGATGGGTCAGCGCCCGCCCCGCGGCCTCCCTGGAGGTGCCAGTCGATGGCGGCGTCGAGGGTCTCCGCGCTGCCGTCGTGGAAGAACCCCTGGCGCTTCGCCGCGCCGCGCAGCGACGGCGTCTTGAACTGGCCGTCCTTGCCGGCCTCGACCATGCCGCGTCCCTGATCGGGCACCGAGATGAGGCCGAGCGCGTGGTACGCGCCGTCGGTGTAGAGCGGCGGCGTGTGACAGACCGAGCACTGCGCCTTGGTCATGAACAGCCCGTAGCCGACGACGAGCTCGGGCGGCTTGTCGTGCTCGCGCTCGTAGCGATCCCACGGCGCCGCGCCCTCGTACCGCGTGAGCGTGTATGCGACCAACGCGGGCACGATCTGCTCGCCCCCGACGCGCGCGAAGTGCGCCTGGATCACCGGATCCTCGGCGAGTCGCGCGATCACGTCGGGGAGCTTGGCGTCCAGCTGGCCACCGAGGTGCGTGGCGAGGAGGTCCTCGATGCTGTCGGCGCGACCATCCCAGCCGTACGCCGTCTGCCAGGCGAGGTTCACGAGCGTCGGAGCCCGGCGGGCGTTCCGCTTCTCCGCGGCCGTGTTCACGCGGTCAGCCCCCGCGAAGCCGTGCGCGGGGTCGTGGCACGAAGCGCATGACAGCGTGCCGGTACTCGAGAGGCGCGGATCCGAGAACAGGAGCTCCCCCAGCGCCACGAGCTCGGGCGTCGCGGCGATCTTCGGGACCGGCGGCAGGCCAGCGGGGACCTCCGGTAGCGGCGGGGCGGGCGGCAGGGTCGGCAGGCCAGCATCGCCGAGCGCGACCACCGGCGCTCCGTCCTTCAGCGTCGGCTCGGGCGGCTTCGGCTGGTCGCTGCTCTTGGAGCCGCACGCCGCGAGCACCCCGACGAGGACGGCGAGCGAACCCAGGGCGGCCGCACGTCGGACTGGCAGGGCGGTGCGATGAGCCAGGCGCTTCACGGCGCGAGGCTACCCCACGCCGGCACCGAGTCGAGGACGCGCAGCACGTTGCCCCCGAGGATCTTCTCCAGTACGCGCGGCGGCACGCCCCGGCGCGAGAGCGCGACGGTGAGGTTCGGCAGGGCGGCCACGTCCTCGAGCCCCTTGGGCGGCACCACGAAGCCATCGAAGTCGCTGCCGAGCGCGGCCACGTCCTCGCCGGCCACCGTCATCACGTGCAGGATGTGGTCGACGACGGCCTCGAGCGAGCTACCGCCGAGGTAGCGCTTGGCGAAGATGATGCCGATGCAGCCGCCGCGGTCGGCGACGGCGCGAATCTGCTCGTCGTCGATGTTGCGCCAGTGCTCGTGCACGCCCGCCACCCCCGTGTGCGAGACCATCGGCGGTAGCGTCGCGAGCTCGAGTGCATCGAAGAAGCCGCGGCGGTTGATGTGTGCGAGGTCGACGATGACGCCGGTGCGCTCGCACTCGCGGATTGCATCGCGTCCGAACCCGCTGAGCCCGACGGTCGAGTCGCTCCCCTTGCCCATGGCGGGCCGGCCGATCGCATTCGCCGAGAAGTGCAGGAGGCCGAGATACCGCACGCCGCGCCGCGAGAACGCCTCGATCGTCGAGAGATCATCCTCGAGCGCCTGGCCACCCTCGATGCCACCGAGGGCGGCGATCTTGCCCGCGGCCTTGGCGGCCCGGACATCGGCGCCGGTGCGCGTCCACACGAGGTCGGCGGGATGCGCGGTCATCGCCGCGTCCATCGCGTCGATCTGCGTCGTCACCGCCTTCGCGCAGCCGCGCTGCGGATAGGGCGTCGTCCAGTACGAGAAGAACTGACCCGCGACGCCCCCCTCGCGCAGGCGGGGCAGATCGACATGCCCGATGTAGTTCAGCGCCTTCGGTAGGGGACGGTCGTGGCGCGCGGCGAGGTCGTAGCCGAGCTTGTCCATCAGCTTCGCCGTGTCTGCGTGGAGGTCCATCACCGGGAACTCGGCGTGGAGGGCGCGCGCTTCGTCGAGGGTCAACGGCATCAGCGCTGCGGCTTCCAGACGTCCCGGGCGACCTCGAGGACGGAGAGCGCGGCATCGACGCGATTGAACGGCGGCATCACGTAGGCGCCCGCCACGCGCTTCTTCACGGCCGCGAGCGCCTCCTGCGCGATCTTGATGCCCTCGGCGCGCGCCGCCGGACCCTGGCTGACCTTCGCCATGCGGTCGCGGTACTCGCGTGGAATCGACATGCCGGGCACCTCGTGGTGCAGGAACTCGGCGTTGCGGTGCGAGGCGAGCGGCAGGATGCCGACGAGCACGGGCAGGCCGAGCGCCTTCACGTCGTCGAGGAATCGCTCGAGCGTGCGCGGGTCGTACACGGGCTGCGTCATCACGAGCTCGGCGCCCGCGTCGCGCTTCTCCTCGAGCCGGCGCAGCTCGCGGTCGCGGTCATGCGCGGCAGGCTCCGCGCCGGTCGCGAGCACGAACGACGTTGGCTCGCACTCCTTGCCCGCGGGATCGATGCCGCCGTTCAGCCCGGCCGCGATCCGCAAGAGGCCGATCGAGTCGACATCGTAGACGGGGGTAGAGAACGGGTAGTCGCCCATCTTCGGCGGATCGCCGGTGATGATGACGAGGTTGCGGAGGCCGAGGCCCTGCGCGCCGAGGAGGTGGGCGACGAGGCCGAGGAAGCTGCGGTCACGCGCGCAGACGTGCAGGATCGGCTCGGCGGCCGTCTCGGCCTTGAGCCGCGCGCACACCGCGACGTTCGCCATGCGGGCCGACGCGCGGGGGCCATCGGCGATGTTCACGATGTCGACGCCACCGGCGGCGAGCTCCGACACCTGCTGCTTCGTCTTGGCCAGATCGCTGCCTGGTGGGGCCGTCAGCTCGACGGAGACGACGAAGTCGCCGTTCGCGAGACGTGCGCCCATCCTGCTGCGTTCGGCGAGCGGCACCTTGGCCTCGCGCACGGGCGGATGCGCAGGCGTCTCCGACGAGCGGACATCCGACAAGACGATGTCGGTCGCACTCTGGGAGCCACTGACGGTGATGCTCGACGTGACCGGCTTCGTGGCGCCGAAGCCCGGCGGCAGCATCACGCGCCGCGAGTCCCGGTTGCTCGCCGGATCGGGCAGGGCCTCGCTCCGTAACATGCGGACCGCGCCCAGCATCGCGCGGGTGTGCGCCGGCGTGGTGCCACAGCACCCGCCGACCATGCGCACGCCGCTCTTCAACATGCGCCGTGCGAACACGCCGAAGTGCTCCGGGTTCGCGACGTAGAGCGTGCGGCCCTCGACGGAGGCGGGCAGGCCGGCGTTCGGCTGCGCGATGACGGGCTTGCCGCGACCGACCATGGCCGTCGTCACCTGGTACAGCTCCGCCGGTCCCACGCCGCAGTTTCCGCCGACGACATCCGCGCCCGCCGCGATGAGGCGGTCCGCGATCTCGGGTGGCTCGAGGCCGCCGTCGCTCTTGCCGTTCCCGTCGAACACCATCATCGCGATCACGGGGACGTGGCGGCCGCGTTCCTTCGCGACCTCGATCGCGGTCTCGACCTCGAGGATCGACGTGAACGTCTCGAGGAGGATCGCATCGACCCCGGCGAGGATCTGCGTGTCGATCTGCTCGGCGAGCGCGAAGCGAGCGGTCCGACGCTCGGACGCGGAGGCCACGCCGAACTTCACGCCCGTCGGACCAACCGCGCCCGCGACGTACGCCCTGTCCTTCGCGGCGGACAGCGCGAGCTCGACAGCGGCGCGATTGATCTGCGCCGCCTGGTCCGCGAGGCCGTGCCGCGCGAGAGCGATGCGATTCGCGCCGAATGTATTGGTCTCGATCAGCTCTGCGCCAGCCGCGACGTAGTCGCGATGCACGCCGCGGATGAGCTCGGGCTGCGAGAGGTTCAGCTCGTCGTAGCTACGCGTGTGCAGGACGCCGCGCTCGTACAGGAGCGAGCCCATCGCACCGTCGACGAGCACCGGGCCATTGAGCAACGCTTGGGCAAGCGGGAGTCGCGTCACAGGGGCGCTCATAGCACCTCCGCCCGGCGAGCGCCGGTCCTGACGCTCGCCTCGCGAAGCACTCGGCCGTACGGCGTCTGCGCTCCGCTCATAGCCGAAGCTCGCGGCCGGAGAACCCGAGGCCGCCGAGTTGCTGGCGAACGGTACGCAGGGCGTCGTTGCGCCCGACCTGGGCCAGGTGTCCGCCCTCGAACCACGAGATGCCCACGCCCCAGTGCGCGGCCAGCGTCTCCGCTTGATCCGGCGGGGTGATGCGGTCCCCATGGCCCGCGACGATCGCGAGCCGCGCGGGCGCGAGCTTCACCGGGCGCGTCGTCGGCGCGTGCACCGCAAACGCATCGACGAGCAGGTCCTCGGTGATGCCGGCCGAGATCGCCTTCTTGCGCATCGCGCTCTGCTCGCCGTGCCGCCACATGAGGCGCGCCATCGAGACGGCAGGGATCAGCGCGACCGCGAAGTCGAGGCCGCCCGGCTCGTCGACGCCGGCCACGCTGGCCCACAGCGCCGTCGTGTAGCCGCCCAGGCTCATCCCCATCGCCCCGACGGCGGATGCCCCCCGGGCACGGAGGAACATCGCCAGGGCGCGCAGGTCGTGGATCGCCTGCCCGAAGCCTTCGTTCGTGCGGAGGGGATTCGGACTCGGCCACGCGAAGGCCCCCGCGCTCATCGCGCGCGGCCCGTGATACGGCAGCACGAAGGCCGCGACATCGAAACCGTGCCGCAACCAGTACGGCACCATGAAGGCACGCGCCGTCATCCAGTGATGGCCGCCGCCCCAGCCGTGGAGCAGCACGATCGTCGGCCGGCCGCGACCCGCTGTCGCGCCCGCGCGGCCGCTGGGACTCGTCCACCAGCGGGCATGCGCCGTCTGGTTCTCGATGGCCGCGTCGTGGAGCGCGCGCGCGGCCGGATGGAACGGCACGTATTCCGAGGGGAACGAGAGATCGACGACGTGTGTACCCAGCGGGCCATCGCCGGCCTGGGTGTGGACGGGAGCGGGCAGGGCCGGCGTGGGAAAGAAGGGGCTCGGGCTCCCGAGCGTCCCCGTGCTGTACTCGCGCGCGAGCTCGGTCAGCTTCCGGCGGCTGTCCTGCGGGTCGAGCCGCAGCACACTCGTCCGCGGCGCCATTCGCCGCTCCATGAGCCGCACCACCCCGCGGTCCAAGGCCGCGCTGGCGCGGGTGAATATGCTGGCAGCCATCGAAGAGGCGATTGAATCCCAAACGCGCTATCACGTCTACATGTCGATGCGGATGCGAATGGGCGTCGCCGCGCTCCTCGTGGTCGGGGCCTCGTCGGTGGCGGCCGCAGACTCGTTTGGTGGGTTTTCGAGTATCGACCGCCCCTACCTGGTCAACCAGGACAAGGTCTGCCAGCCGCTCAAGGTCACGAGCGGCAAGGCCAGCGGCTCCCCGAGCTGCGCCAAGGCGACCACGGAGGAGGTCGCGAAGCTCTCGATCAAGCTCCCCGGCACGAGCTCCGTGTTCACGGCCTCGAGCAGCGGCCGCACGCTGACCATCACGAAGAAGGGTAGCGGCTCGGTCGTCGCGTGGAACGCGTCCGATTCGATCGGCGCGATCGTCGAGGTGTTCCCGAGCCAGTACGACGACCGCGTGGCCGTCACGTACACGATCCGTCGCGCCGGTCGCGAGGTCACGGAGGTCATCGCCTTCGACCTCCTCGGCACGAACCCCACGACGACGACGCCCGCGCCCGTGGATCCGCCGCCGACGACCACTCCGCCGCCGACGACCGATCCCAAGGTCGACAAGGCCCTCGTCACCGCCCGCAAGTCGGCCAAGCGCAAGGCGGTCGCCGCATGGAAGGCCGTCCTCGCGCTCGACGCCGAGCACAGCGAAGGGCTCTACGGCCTCGCCGCCGCCCAGGTCCGTACGAAGGCCAACGCCGACGCGCTCGCGACGCTCGCCAAGCTGGCCGCATCCACACGCACCGACGCCGTCGAGTGGATCATCGAGGCGCGCTTCGACGCCGCCTTCTCACCGCTCCGCACCGACGCTGAGTACCGCAAGCTCGTCGGCTACGACCGCCCGGCGACGACGGTCTACGAGCGCCTCATGGGCCTCGGCGGC
>LNFM01019419.1_pt1 | contig 10401 bp, 10 predicted proteins | sample 596031 | NCBI WGS metagenome assembly LNFM01 (sample SAMN04254537, study PRJNA301005) | activated carbon metagenome | isolation source: dual media filters at the Ann Arbor, Michigan drinking water treatment plant | place: USA: Ann Arbor | reverse complement strand
TCCCGAGCCTGAGGCCCCGGACACTCAAGGCTCGATCGATCAGGTCGATATAGGAGCAAGCGCGTCACGCCGGCCGCGCTGGACACTCACCTCGGAAACTGTCTCAGCATGTTCGTACTCATCGGTTGGGGCCTAGCCATGGTCTGCATCTTTGGCGTGTACATCGTTCACGGTGGAAACATCCAGGTGATCCTGAAGGCCTTGCCGTTCGAAACGATCACCATCCTCGGCGCAGCTCTGGGTGCGTTCCTGGCCACCAACCAGATGAAAGTCATCAAGGCCACCATCAAAGGCCTGGGCGCGTGCTTCAAGGGCAGCAAGTACAGCAAGGCGCGCTACATGGAATTGATGGCGCTGCTATACGACATCCTGCAAAAGGCCCGCAAGGAAGGCCTGATGTCCATCGAACAGGACGTCGAAGACCCGCACAACTCGGCCGTCTTCAAGAAATACCCAGTGGTCGGCCACGACCACCACGTGGTCGAGTTCATCACTGACTACCTGCGCATGATGGTCTCGGGCAACCTGAACGCCCACGAGATCGAAAGCCTGATGGACAGCGAGATCGAGACCCACCACAACGAGGAGCATTCGGCTGTGGCCGCGATCGGGCGACTCGCGGGCGGCCTACCGGCCTTTGGCATCGTCGCGGCGGTGCTGGGTGTGGTCAACACCATGGGCTCGGTCGGCCAGGCACCGGCCATCCTCGGCGGCATGATCGCATCGGCACTGGTCGGTACCTTCCTCGGCATCCTGCTGGCGTACGGCTTCGTCGAGCCCCTCGGCGGGCTGCTCGAGCAGAAGGTCGAAGACGGCTCGAAGGAGCTGCAGTGCATCAAGACCACGCTGCTAGCCAGCATGCAAGGCTACGCACCGCAGGTCGCGGTGGAGTTCGGCCGCAAGGTGCTGTTCTCGACCGACCGCCCGACCTTTGCCGAGCTTGAAAGCCACGTCAAAGGCAAGAAATGAGCCCCCACGTCGCTGCGCTCCTGCCCCCCGAGGGGGCGCCTCCTCAGCGGCCCGGCACAGCCGGTTCCGCGAGGAGTTGCTTGATGAGTCGCTTCGCTTCGCTTGCTCACGTCTACGCCGTGGCGGCGCTGCCACGAAGGGCTCACTGACATGGCAGGCGATTCGAAAAAGCTGCAGCCGATCATCATCAAGAGGATCAAGAAGGGCGGCCATGGTGCACATGGCGGCGCCTGGAAGATCGCCTACGCCGACTTCGTGACGGCGATGATGGCGTTCTTCCTGCTGATGTGGCTGCTGGGATCAACCACCGAGGGCGACAAGAAGGGAATTTCCGACTTCTTCAGCTCGCCGCTGAAGGTGTCGTTGGGCGGCGGCTCGGGCTCCGGTGACTCGGCCCACGTGCTCAAGGGTGGCGGCCAGGACCTGTCGCGCACCGAGGGCCAGGTCAAGAAAGGCGACATCGAGGGCAAGCGCAGCACCATCAACTTGCTGGCACTGAAAGCGGACCAGCGCGCGGCTGAAAAGGCTCGGCTCGAGGAGCTGAGGCAAAAGGTGCAGGATGTGCTGGCGGCCAACCCGCGGCTCGCGATGATGCAATCGCAGATCCGCTTGGAGATGACCGCCGAAGGGCTCCGCATCCAGATCGTCGATGCCGACAAACGGCCGATGTTCGACATCGGCAGCTCGATGGTGAAACCCTACATGCGCGAGTTGCTGCAGATCATAGGCGAGGTGCTGACCGAGGTGCCCAACCGACTGACGTTGGAAGGCCATACCGATGCGCAGCCGTTTGGCAATGGCGAGCGTGGGTACAGCAATTGGGAGCTGTCTTCGGATCGCGCCAACGCGTCACGCCGGGAGTTGCTGGCGGGCGGCCTGCCCGACAACCGCGTTCTGCGCGTGCAGGGCCTGGCATCGAGTCGACCGCTGCCAGACACAGACCCATTGAGCCCGACCAACCGCCGCATCAGCATCATCGTGATGAACCGCGATGCCGAGGACCACTTCTTCAGCAACTTGTCCGAGCCAGAAGAGCCGACGCCGTCGACGCAAGATTCGCCGGCTGGTGTCGAACTCCCCTCAATTCCGGAGCTGATTTCCCGATAAAACGTTTTATTCACCTTTCGCCTGCCCATCCCGAGGACCGCCATGAGCCACTCGACAGACATGAAATTCCTGATCGTGGACGACTTCTCCACCATGCGGCGCATCGTGCGCGGCCTGTTGAAGGAGATTGGCTACAACAACGCCGAAGAAGCCGAGGACGGCGCCGTCGCGCTCGGCATGCTGAAGAACCAGAAGTTCGATTTCGTCGTCAGCGACATCAACATGCCGAACATGAACGGCTTCGAGCTGTTGTCGGCGATCAAGAAGGACGATTCGCTCAAGCACCTGCCCGTGCTGATGGTGACCGCTGAAGCGCGCAAGGAAGACATCGTGCGCGCAGCACAGGACGGCGCCGCCGGCTACATCGTCAAGCCTTTCACCAAGGCGACGCTGGAAGAGAAGGTGCAGAAGATCATGCAGAAACTGGCTGCCACGGCGTAAAAGGACAGCCATCATGAACATGAACGAACTCGCAAACGCCGGCCTCTCGATGGATGCCTCGCCAATGAGCCCGGGCCCAAATGGCGCCTCGCCAGAGGTGTTCCAGCAACTGGGCGCGATCACGCGTCAGCTGCACGACACCCTGAGCCAGCTCGGCGTGATGCCCAAGCTGCAGGTTGCGGCCGAAGGCCTGCCTGACGCGCGTAGCCGACTCAACTACATCGCTGAAAAGACCGGCGCAGCCGCCGAGAAGGTGCTGAATTCTGTCGACCGAGCAAAAGCTGACCACGCCCACATCATCGAAGAGACTCGCCGCATTGCCGCAGCCATCGTCGCCGATCCTGTGAAGGCCGTGGCGTCAGGGTCGATCCTGAACTTCGTCAGCGACGTGGAGCAGACCACAGCGCGCATCGACAACCACCTGACCGACATCATGATGGCGCAGGACTTCCATGACCTGACCGGTCAGGTCGTTGCCAAGGTGGTGGCACTCGCCAGTGAATTGGAAGACAGCCTGGTCAGGCTGCTGGTGCAAGCCGCTCCGCCAGACCAGGCGCAGAAGGTTGAGCAGCATCTGCAAGGGCCGGTGGTTGACGCTGCAGGACGCACCGATGTCGTGGCAAATCAAGGCGAGGTCGACGATTTGCTGGCGAGCCTGGGCTTCTGAAGCCTCGGTTAGGCCAGGTCATGACGTCGATCCCGATCAGTCACGCGTCCGACTTCCTGCCGCTTGAGGCGTCGGACTCGCGCGCCGAGCCCTGTGACAGCTGCAAGCCTGGCGAAAGCCTGGGATTCCAGTTCAGCTACGCCTTCCAACCCATCGTCGACACCGCATCGCAAAGCATCTTCGCTCACGAAGCGCTGGTGCGTGGCCCTGGAGGCGAGGCAGCGACAACCGTGCTGTCGAAAGTCAATGCGGCGAATCGATACCGATTCGATCAGGCGTGCCGCGCCAAAGCGATCAAGACGGCCGCCCAGCTCGGCATGAAGTCGATGTTGTCCATCAACTTCATGCCCAATGCCATCTACAAGCCGGAGCTGTGCATTCGAGCCACCCTGGCTGCGGCAAAAACGCATGGCTTCCCGATCGACCAGATCATCTTCGAGACAGTCGAAGGCGAGCACATCAACGACGGCAAATGGCTTGCGGAGATCCTGCGCGAATACAAGCGCATCGGATTCCTGACGGCGATCGATGACTTCGGTGCGGGCTATGCCGGCCTGAACCTGCTTGCGCAATTCCAGCCGGACATCGTCAAGCTCGACATGGAACTGGTGCGCAACATCGACACCAGCCGCTCCCGCCAGGCGATCGCCAGAGGCGTGGTGAGGATCTGCGAGGAGTTGGGCATCCGGATCATCGTCGAAGGCATCGAGACCGTCGACGAATGGCGCTTCTTCCAGGATCTGGGCGTGAGGCTGATGCAGGGCTACCTGTTCAGCAAGCCCTTGTTCGAGTCGTGCGCCATCGCCGAAATGATGAACTGGCCGAAACTTCAGCCAGTCTCTCCGCCCACCAGTCCATTGCGGATGGCATAGACCGTCATCTCGGAGTTGTTGCTCAGGGCCAGTTTCTCCAGCACCCGGGCACGGTACACACTGACAGTCTTCGGACTCAGCATCAACTCTTCCGCAATATCAGACAAGCGCTTGCCCGACGCGATCATCACCAGCGTCTGCAATTCGCGATCTGACAGCTTCTGGTGCGCAGCTTCGGTGGTTGGCGTGGTCAGGCTCTCGACCAGCATCTGCGCGATCTCCGGGGTCACGTACTTGCGGCCCTGCGCCACGGTTCGCACAGCAGCGACGATCAATGCCGGGTCGCCCCCCTTGTTCACGTAGCCGAAAGCACCGGCGCGCAGCGCACGGATGGCGTACTGGTCTTCCGGGTACATCGACACCACCAGCACGCGAAGTGTCGATCCCTCTTCCTTCAATGCGTGCAGCACATCGAGCCCGCTGCGGCCCGGCAGGTTGATGTCGAGCACCAGCACGTCGCAACTGGCCTGGCGCAACAAGCTGCGCAACTCGCCGTAATCACCCGCTTCGCCCACCACCTGGATGTCGGGCGCATCCGACAAGGTGTCGCGGATACCACGCCGTATCAGCGCGTGGTCGTCGCAAAGCATCACATTGATCATGACAACATCATAGGTCGCCCCATCCGGTCGGGTCATCGGCAGTCGGCGCGCTCGGCGACGGGCCGACCTCGCCGGGGTTCAGCGGCACCGACAGGATGAGTGTGGTGCCACTGGCATCGCTGCTCAGGTCGACCCAGCCCCCCACTGTGCGCGCCCGCTCATGCAGCCCGCGGATGCCGAAGGAGCGGGCTTTCGCCAGGTCGTCTGGCGACAGACCACGGCCGTTGTCGCTGATTTCCAGCGACAGCACGCCGCCGGCCATCGACAGGTCGATGGTCACTTGCGTCGCCTGCGCGTGCTTGCTGACGTTGGTCAGCGCCTCCTGTGCGGTGCGATAGGCGACCAGCGGCACGCCAGGGCCCAGCGGCAGCGACTGCTGCGGGGCGCGCAAGCTGCAGACGATCCCGGTGCGCCGCTCGAAGCGCCCCGTCATCCACTGCAAGGCCGCGAGCAGACCCTGCTCAAGGATCGCCGGCCGCAGGTTGTGCATGATGCGCTGGCTCGACTCGATGGCCGCCGTGACGGTTTCCAGTGCGCCCTGCACGCGCACCTTCACTTCAGCTGAATCGCTGTGACGCGCGATCCAGGCCAGATCGAACTTCAGCGCAGTCAGCGAACCGCCGACATCGTCGTGGATCTCGCGGGCGATCGCTGCGCGCTCCATCTCGATGCTGGTCTGAAGGTGCTGCGCCAGTTCCTGCAGGCGCTGCTGTGACTCGCCGAGTTGGCGATCGGCGCGCTGTCGGGCACGCCGTGTCCGTGCGGCTTCAATCGCATGCAGCAGCGCCGGTACCAGGCGCGCCAGGTTGTTCTTGAGCAGGTAGTCGCTGGCGCCATTGCGCATCGCCTCGACGGCGGTGTCCTCGCCGATCTCGCCCGACACCAGCACGAAGGGCACGTCGTCGCCTCGCGCCATCAGCAGATCGAGCGCCACCAGGCCGGAAAAGCCCGGCAGGTTGTAGTCGGAGACGATCACGTCCCAGGGCTGGTCAAGGGCGAGCAGGAAGTCGGCCTCGCTGTCGACACGCTGCGACTCGACACGCAGACCGCCACGCTGCAGATGCGCCAGCGTCAACGCATGGTCGAGTTCCGAATCCTCGAGATGCAGCAGGCGCAGCGGTGCTTCGGCGGTCCGTGACGACATGTCATGAGTATGCCGCCTGCAGTCCCGCGGAAAACAGCCGGTGGAAGCGCACTTTGATTGCGCTTAGGTATTGGCGGCGCGTGCCGAAAATCAATCAAATCAAACAGACGCCTCGGAATCGCGCCAGCGAGCCGTGCGCCATCCATCGCCGGGTAGTGGCGACGACTGGTGTCATCACAGGGAGCACAAAGCAGATGGAACACGCCAGACCCCAGGTCGAGCCGACGCAAGCCGGACACGCGCCCGCGCCGTTGATGCTGGCTGCCGACCTGCAGGATCACCTGATGATGGCGACCAACGATCTCGACCGACTGCACACGTTGCTTGCCGATGCCTGTGACACGCTGATGCAACGCTTCTACACCGCCACCGAACAGATCCACGCACTGATGGATGCGCACAGCTCCGACGGTGATGACAAGCGCGATTCCGCGGCCTATCAGTCGCTGATGCAGCAACTCGGCGGTGCGGTGACCGCGCTGCAATTCCAGGACATGGCGTCGCAGCTGATCATTCACACCAATCACCGGCTGCGCAGCTGCGTCGACACCCTGGCCCGTGAGGCCTTCGGTGACGACGACGAAGACGGCGCCAGCGTCGTCGAGGCGCCACCGCAGCGTCCGAACCCCGTCACCCAGGCGGAAATGGACGCCGGCTCGATCGAGCTGTTCTGACCCCACTCCACCAACACTCTGCCACCCCTTTTTACGTTCCTTCGGAGACAGCAATGCACTCAATTCTTGCCGTGGACGACTCGGCCTCAATGCGCCAGATGGTCACCTTCACCCTGAAGAGTGCGGGCTACCACGTCGTCGAGGCCGTCGATGGTCAGGACGCGCTGGAGAAGTCCGGGCAGCAGGATTTCGATCTGGTGCTCACCGACCAGAACATGCCCCGCATGGATGGCATCAACCTGACCAAGAACCTGCGCAATCACCCGAAGTTCAAGGCCACGCCGATCCTGATCCTGACCACCGAGTCGAGCGACCAGATGAAGCAGGCTGGCCGCAGCGCGGGTGCGACCGGATGGATGGTGAAGCCCTTCGACCCGGCCAAGCTGCTCGAGGTCATCAAGAAGGTGATTCGCTGATCCGCCACGCGGCGCCCGACAACACACGCATCCGACGACCAGGGGTGGGTAATGAGTGACATGAACACAGACCAGTCCGGCGGTGCCGGCATCGACCTGAGCCAGTTCTATCAGGTGTTCTTCGAAGAGGCTGGCGAGAACCTCGATCGGATGGAGCAGCAGCTGCTGGCCATCGACATCGAGGCCGCCGACGACGAAGAACTGAACTCCATCTTCCGCTGCGCCCACTCTGTCAAAGGTGGTGCGGCGACTTTCGGCTTTGCCGATGTCGCCGAGCTGACGCACCAGATGGAAACGCTGCTCGACCGGCTGCGGCGCCACGAACTGGAGCCGACCGCGCCGATGGTCGATGTGCTGCTGCAATCAGGCGACGCGCTGCGCTCGCAACTGGCACGTCACCAGGGCGCCGGCGGCGACCCGGTGGACACCAGCGAACTCCTGGTGAAGATCCGCGCGCTGGTGTCAGGGCAGGCCCTGCCCGCATCAGCCCCCGCGGCTGTCGTCGCCGAAGCGGCAGCACCCGCCGCTCCCGCCGCAGCGAAATCGAAACTGGCACGCGGCCTGGAACTGCGTGTCGGCCCGCTGAGCGATCCAAAAGATGCTGACAACCTGGTTGATCTGTTCAAGGAAATCGTCGATCTCGGCACCATCGAGCCGCTCGACGGCGGTCAATCCAGCGACGGCCTGCGCAGATTCAAGGTCGTCACCACCAGCAGCGACGAGGACTTGCTCGATTTGTTCACCTTCCACGTCGCTCGCGAGCAGGTGGCCCTGCTGCCACTGACCGCAGGTTTCGGTTTCCACGAAGGCTCGCCCGGCGCACCACCGGTCGAGAACCCTCCGGACCCGGGCTTTGGTTTCTTCGAAGACGCTCCTGGCGCTCCCGGCTCTGCTCCCAAGGCAGACGCGGCATCGACAGCCTCGTCAGCGACTGGCAACACAAGCGACAGCAACGTCGCGACACCGTCTCGTGCGCCCGTCAAGACCGAAAAGGCACCCGCAGCCACCCTCGAATCATCAACGCTGCGCGTTTCGGTGGAGAAGGTCGATCAGCTCATCAACCTCGTCGGTGAGCTCGTGATCACCCAAGCCATGCTCGCGCAGAACAGCAAGCAGATCGACTCCGCGCTCTACCAGCAACTGGCCTCGGGCCTGGCGGACCTGGACCGCAACACACGCGACCTGCAAGAGTCGGTGATGTCGATCCGGATGATTCCGATGTCGATGGTGTTCAGCCGCTTCCCGCGGATGCTTCGCGACCTCGCCGCCAAGCTTGGCAAGAAGGTCGACTTCGTGACGCAGGGTGAGGCCACCGAACTGGACAAGGGTCTGGTCGAGAAGATCACCGATCCGCTGACCCACCTGGTGCGCAACAGCTGCGACCACGGCATCGAAATGCCGGCCGATCGTTTGGCCAAGGGCAAGCCCGAGACCGGCACGATCACGCTCGCGGCCTCGCACCAGGGCGGCTCGATCGTCATTGAAGTGCGCGACGACGGCCGCGGCCTGTCGCGCGAGAAGCTGCTGCGCAAGGCGCGTGAACGCGGCATCGACGCACCCGATTCGATGACCGACGGCGAGGTCTGGAACCTGATCTTCGCGCCCGGGTTCTCCACTGCCGATGTGATCACCGATGTGTCGGGCCGTGGCGTCGGCATGGACGTGGTCAAGAAGAACATCACCGCGCTCGGTGGCACGGTCGACATCGAGTCGGCCGAAGGCTACGGCATGCGCGTCTCGGTGCGTTTGCCACTGACGCTGGCCATCATGGACGGCATGAGCGTGGGCATCGGCGACGAGGTCTACATCCTGCCGCTGTCCTCGGTGATCGAGTCGTTCCAGGTGCACGAGCACACCATCAAGACGGTTGGCGGCACCGGCCGCGTGGTCGAAGTGCGCGGCGACTACATGCCGGTGATCGACCTCGAGTATCTGTTCCAGGTGCCGCGTGGCGACGAAGAGAAGACGACCAGCATCATGGTGGTGGTCGAGGCTGAAGGCGGACGCGTCGCGATGCTGGTCGACGAACTACTCGGTCAGCAGCAGGTGGTGGTGAAGAACCTCGAAGCCAACTACCGCAAAGTCGACGATGTTTCGGGCGCCACCATCATGGGCGACGGCCGCGTTGCGCTGATTCTCGATGTCGGCAGCCTGGTGCGTCGGTCAAGGCACTGACGCCCATCCCGAGAGTCCGGGCCGTGCGCATCCCACCCTACATCCGTGCCTGAGTCGGTCGATAAATCCAATGATTGATGCTCATCCTTCGAGGAGTTTCCGTGAAACTGAATAACTTCAAGATCGCGACCCGGTTGTCGATCGGCTTTGCAGCCGTATTGGCGCTGATGGTCGCCATGTCGGTGGCCGCCTATGTGCAGATGTCGGCCTCGTCCCAGGATTTCGACAAGAGCACGGATCTCTCAGAGCGCTCCAGGCTGGCAGACCAGTGGCAGGCAGGGACCGAATTGAACGTGTCGCGCGTCATTGCGATTGCAAAGTCACATGGCGATCCGGCTGTCGTCGCCTACTTCGATCCGATGATCAAGGAGACGCACGCACGCAACGACGAGCTCCAGAAATCGCTGGAATCTGAGATCACCAGTGCCGAGGGCAAGGCTCTGTTCGCCGAGGCCAGCGACAAGCGAAGCAGCTACATCGCGGCGAGAGAAAAGGTTCTCGACCTGCTCAAGAGCGGTGACAAGGCCGCAGCAGACACTCAGTTCACCCAGGTGATGCTGCCCGCTGCGACAGCCTTCCTGAACTCGACGAAGGGCGTTCAGCAGTTCCAGTCACAGTACAGCGCCAGCCACTCGACCGGCTCCAAGGCCGCCATGGCCGACGGCCAGAAGTGGCAGATGATGCTGCTGCTGGCCGGGCTCGCCATGGGCGCTTGGATGGCCTACGTCATCACCCGTTCGATCACCCAACCGCTGCACTCGGCGCTGGATGTGGCACGAGGCATTGCGAACAATGATCTTTCCAACGTCGTGCACTCCGACCGCAAGGACGAGTTCGGCGATCTCTTGCGGGAGCTGGACCGCATGCGTGGCTCGCTGCATCAGTTGGTCGGCCAGGTTCGCGGCTCCACCGAGTCGATCAGCACCGCTTCTGCCGAGATTGCCACCGGCAACCAGGACCTGAGCGCTCGCACCGAGCAGACGGCCTCCAACCTTCAGCAAACCGCCTCCTCGATGGAGCAGCTCACCGGCACCGTCAAGCAGTCCGCCGACTCTGCTCGCCAGGCCAACCAGCTCGCAGCCTCTGCCGCTGAAGTCGCCGCACGCGGTGGCGCCGTGGTCTCCCAGGTGGTCTCCACCATGGACGAGATCAATGCCTCTTCCCAGAAGATCTCCGACATCATCGGCGTGATCGATGGCATCGCCTTCCAGACCAACATCCTGGCGCTCAATGCCGCAGTCGAAGCCGCCCGCGCTGGTGAACAGGGCCGTGGCTTCGCGGTGGTCGCCTCCGAGGTCCGCAACCTGGCCGGCCGTTCTGCCGAGGCCGCCCGC